>Ga0157372_10007389_pt1 | contig 11684 bp, 7 predicted proteins | sample C55metaG_FD_115307 | JGI IMG/M metagenome (GOLD analysis project Ga0157372, IMG submission 115307) | Corn rhizosphere microbial communities from Kellogg Biological Station, Michigan, USA - C5-5 metaG | ecosystem: Host-associated > Plants > Roots > Rhizosphere > Soil | place: USA: Michigan...
GCTCCTCAACCTGTGAGCTGGACTGCGGCCGAGGACCATCGAAACATGATGGACCAGCTCGGGATAAAGGCGCTTCGTCCGGGGCCCAGCGGGACCGAGACCGCGCCCAATCATGCGAACTACGACGAATCCACCGCTAATCCGTACCCGATCCTGCCGGATGCGTTGACCTTGAAGAACGGGAAGAAAGTCACTAGCGCTGCAATGTGGAAGAATCAGCGCCGTCCTGAAATCATCGAGGATTTCGACCGTGAGGTTCTGGGCCGCGTTCCTAAAAACGTACCGAAAGTTACCTGGACAGTCACGAATACGGTGAGCGCCCTGGTTGGCGCGCGTCCTGTCATCGGGAAGCAGTTGGTCGGCCATGTGGATAATACGTCGTTTCCGACGATCAGCGTCGAGATTCAGATGACGTTGGTCACGCCGGCCGATGCTAAAGGGCCGGTGCCGGTCATGATGATGTTTGGCGGCGGGGGACTTCCGGGAGTTGCTCCGGCCAACGGAAAAGCCCCACCGCCTCCTGTGCCGGGCGCGGATCCGCCTTCGACGCAGCAGTTGATCGCCGATGGCTGGGGCTACGCGTCGATCAATCCTGGCAGTATCCAGGCGGATAATGGCGCAGGCTTAACCAAGGGCATCATCGGCCTGGTCAATAAGGGTCAGCCGCGTAAGCCGGATGACTGGGGTTCGTTGCGCGCGTGGGCCTGGGGCGCGGCGCGCGGACTGGATTATCTCGAAACCGACAAATCCGTGGACGCAAAACGCGTAGGGATCGAGGGTGTTTCGCGCTATGGGAAGGCTGCCCTGGTGACGATGGCATACGATACTCGCTTTGCTGTCGTGCTTATCGGTTCGTCAGGTGAAGGCGGGGCCAAGCTGCATCGCCGGAATTGGGGCGAAGCAGTGGAGAATCTCACGGGATCGGGCGAGTACCACTGGATGGCGGGCAACTTCATGAAGTACGGCGCCGCAGAGGCTACGTTCGGCAGTAAGAACGCGGGTGATTTGCCGGTGGATGCCCATGAACTGATCGCTCTCTGTGCGCCGCGTCCGACGTTCATCAGCTATGGCGTGCCTGAGAAGGGCGACGCGAAATGGCTCGATCATCAGGGTAGTTACATGGCTGCGGTTGCCGCAGGGCCTGTTTTTCGCTTGTTGGGCGCAAAGGATCTCGGCACTTCCGATGATTACAACAAGGAAAAGATGCCGGCCGTCAACGTGAGTATGCTCGACGGTCAGCTCGCCTGGCGGCAGCATGAGGGCGGGCACACCGACGGTCCCAATTGGAAGTATTTCATTCCGTGGGCGGACAAGCTCCTTAAGCGTCCATGAAAACAGCCGGAGCGCTGAGCGTTCTTTGCTGCGCGGTAGCGCTAGCCCAGGTCCCGGCGGATCGACCGGTCGCCCGTACGGATCAGAACTCGTTAATTGCCCACGCCCAACTGATCGAGAAGGCCAAGCAGGGCCGGATCGACATCTACTTTGAAGGAGATTCGATTACGCGGCGCTGGGGAGCGACCGATTACCCTGGGTTGCTGGCAAATTGGAACCAGAACTTCTTTGGATGGAATGCTGCCGATTTCGGATGGGGCGCCGATCGGCTAGAGAACATTCTGTGGCGGCTCGACCAGGGCGAGCTGGATGGGATTAATCCGAAGATTATCGTACTGCTGGCCGGAACGAATAATGTCGGCAACACCGTTCCGCTGGAGGGCGATGATGCGAAAGTTGCGGACATCACTAGGGGTCTCAAGGCTGTGCTGGACGCTCTGCGATCGAAGGCTCCCGACGCCACGATCATCGCGACAGCGATCTTCCCCAGGAATGACAACATGGCGGTGATGCCTGCCATCGACAAGGTCAATCGGAATTTGTCGAAGCTTACGGACGGCAAGAAGATCCGCTATCTGGATATAAACGCAAGGCTGGCGGACTCCGATGGCAAGCTGTTCGACGGCATGATGAACCCTGACAAGCTGCATCCCGCGATTCCCGGGTATCAGGTCTGGGCGGATGCTTTGAAGCCCATCTTTATAGAACTGCTTGGTCCCCCTGCAAAACAGGATTATGCGCCTCCGCCTACTGGCGATCCCAGCGCGCGACGCTAGCGGATTGATGCGTCAATTTCGTTGATTCCTTCTATCACTCCGGCGCTATCTACTTGCACTTTCGAATAGATGGGGCAGCAAAGCGTGTAGTTGACATTTCAACGGAAGTCGGAGAATACTTAAACAACGGTCTTTAGGACAAGTATGCCTCCGGGCATACCACGTTACGAGGTTAACTATGAAATTTCGCGTTCTTTCCCTGTTGATGACGATTACCGCCGCGTTTGCTTATGGGCAAACCGGCCGGGCGACGCTCACTGGCGTAGTCACCGATCCCACAGGGGCCGTAGTGGCGAATGTTCCGGTGAAAGCCGTGCATGTGGATACTGGAACCACGATGATCGGAACAACAACGGATACGGGAAACTATACGATTGGGCAGATGCCGATCGGCGCATATGAAATAACCGTCGAGCAGCCTGGCTTCAAGAAGTTTCAACGAACTGGTTTGACGCTCGCCTCGGCGCAGACTCTCCGACTCGACGTGACTCTCGAAGTGGGCTCGGCGACCGAGTCCGTCACGGTCAGAGCGGAATCTACCCTTCTGCAGACGGAAACTGGCGCGTTGGTCAAAAACATCAATCCCCAGCAGATTCAGAACCTGCCTGTACTGCCAGCCACGACGTTCATTCGAGATCCCTACCAGCTGGCGCTGACGCTTCCGGGCGCGGTGAGCGGCGGCACTGGATTCGGGCCCCGCATGAATGGGCTGTCCAACGCCAACAACCAATACAAGATCGATGGCGAGCCTGTAACGAACTCGGGCGAGAAGGGGACCATCACCACGCGCAACAACGTGAGCCCCGACGCCATCCAGGAAGTCGCCATCCAGACCAGCAACTTCAATGCGGAATACGGCTCGGTATCCGGCGCCGTTTTCAACGTGACCGTAAAGTCGGGTACGAACCAATATCACGGCACGATGTATGACTACATCGCCAATGACATCTTCAATGCCGACGATGCGGGGCCGCATACCAGGAACCGCATCCGGCGCAACGACTACGGGTTCAACGTGGGCGGTCCGGTCAGGATCCCGAAACTCTATAACGGCAAAGACAAGACTTTCTTCTTCTTCAATTGGGAACAGTATCGCGATTACAACTTCTTTCTGGCGGCGATCAATCCTATTCCCACGGTCCCCACGCAGGCTTACCGCGACGGTGATTTCAGCGGCTTGCTCAATGTGCCGGGCGTTACCGGCAACCTGAAGATCAACGGGCACGACTATAAAGATCCTCTGGGAAATGTGATTCCTCTTGGTACGATTTTCGATCCAAGAACGACCCAAAACGTACCGTGCAACACGGCCCTCACGCAGGATTGCACAGCCGGGTCTGTCTTACAGGTTCGTACCCCGTTTGTCGGCAACAGAATACCTGCCGCCCTGCAGGACAAAGTCGCGCTGGCGACTCTCAAATACGTCCCCCTTCCTCAAGGCCCGAACGCCGCGGCGGGAATCTTGGCGAACAACTACCTAAATGGCATCAGCGCAACGCGCATTACGCGCTCGCCGGCGGTGAAGATCGACCAGAACGTCGGGTCCAGGGCGCGGGTCGGTTTTACGTGGAACGACAATCATACCGATTCGCCCACGCAGACGGTTGCGCCGGGGGCATTTGCCGAAGGATTTCCGGAACCGATCAGCATGAACTCCGGAACCTTCGAGGCTTCACCCACCTTCCGGGTCAACCTCGATTACAACGTCAAGCCAACGATGCTCTTCCACTTCGGCGTGGGCTGGCAGGAATTCAACTTCTGCGCCTGCCCCAAGACGAATGATTTCGACGCATCCACGCTCGGGCTGACGTTCTCGAACGGCGCGAAGCTCCCGCTGAATTCGTTCCCCCGATTCCAGGCGGCTCCTCCCGCCACTAATCTTGTCGTCTCCAGTCCCCTACTGGGCGGCTTGAACGCCACCGGAAATACCGGAGCCACCCGCCAGCTCGAACGCTATCCATCGATGTCGGCCAACCTTACCTGGATTCGCGGTAACCACACCTTCAAGTTTGGCGGCGACGCGCGGCAAAACCAGCAGGTAAACATCCTGGTCGCCAACAGCCAGGGAACCTATTCTTTCGGGACTTCGACCGCCACGGCCGCGACCGGCAATGGCGTTACATGGCAGCCCTCTCTGAACGGCCTGACCGGATTTACGGGTTTTTCGAATGCGGTTGGCTTCCCCTTCGCGAATTTTCTTCTAGGCAGCGTGACCAATCTGACGTTAGCCGTCCCGACGGAATACCGCAAGACGAAACAGCAGTATGGCGTATACATTCAGGACACCTGGAAAGTCCGGCGCAATCTCACCATCGATTACGGTTTGCGCTGGGATTACGGCACGTATGCGAAAGAAGATTATGGCCGTGTCGCAGGCTTCAGCCTGAATATACCGAATCCGGCAGCGGATGGACGTCGCGGAGGCTACATTTACGAAGCGTCGTGCAACTGCCAGTTAGCTCAGAATTATCCGTTTGCAATCGGTCCGAGGCTCGGAATCGCGTATACTCTCGATTCGAAAACGGTTATTCGCGGCGGCGCCGGTATCGCCTACGGTGCGACACCATTTACGGCGGGCAACGTAATCAACAGCATCTCTACGCCTACCCTGCCAAACGGTTTCGACGATTTCACCCTGGGGAGCGGAATACCGGTCAGTAAGTATAATCCCGTGGTGGCGACCTCCGATCCAAGCGCCGGTTTCGCGCGAGGAACCGTCAACACAAATCTGGCCACGTTTGTAGATCCGAACGGCGGCCGCCCGGACCGCACCTATCAGTGGAACATCAGCATTCAGCGGGAACTCACCCGCAACTTCGTGGTTGAAGCCGCGTACGTGGGGAACCGGAACATTTGGGCATCCACCGGCGGTTTCCAGGACTTCAATGCGGTTTCGGTCCAGGATCTACAACGCAACGGTTTCGCGGGCCCTTCTCCCCAAAAGGGATTGGGCGATGCCACTCTCTTGAATACCCGGCTCAACGCGCGCACCCCGGCGCAACAATCAACACGCGCGAGCCGCGGATTCTCAATACCGTATGCGTCGTTCCCGACATCTGGACCGTTCGTCCAGACGGTCTTCCAGGCACTCAAAAACTATCCACAGTTCAGCAGCGCGCTTTCGCCCACGGCGCCCCAGGGCAAGTCATGGTACGACTCGCTCCAGCTGAATCTCACCAAGCGCTTCTCGCACGGATTCTCAGCGAACGCCGCCTACACCTACTCCAAGAACCTGCAATGGATCAGCACCCCCGACGTGTTCAACCAGAGTATTGGAAAAGACCTCGCGACCCTGAATCCGCCGCAGATCCTGCGCATTTCTTTCGAGTACCGGGTGCCGCGATATAAAGGCGGCCTGCCAGTGCTCGGCAACAAGGTCGTTTCTTATGCTCTCTCGGACTGGGCGGTTTCCGGCGCGCTGTACTATTCCTCGGGAGCATTCCTGAATCGTCCCGCGGCCGGCTCAACGAACGGCATTAACCGCTGGCTTGGGCGCGGCCCGGGCGGTGCGCAATTGAAGAAGAACGCGGACGGGAGCTACATGAGTCCGTGGTCGGTGGATTGGTTCGATAACGACGGTACTCATCACACCGATCCGCTGGATATCAACTGCCACTGTTTCGACCCGAACAAAACCGTCGTACTCAACCCGAACGCATGGCAGACGATACCGGATGCCCAGTGGGCCTCGGATACGTCTACGTACGCTTTCTTCCGCGGACAGCGGAAGCCGGCCGAATCGATGAACTTCCAACGGAACTTCAGAATCAAAGAGCGGTACACGTTCCAGGTTCGAATCGAGTTCCAGAACGTGTTCAATCGCATTCAGCTTCCGAATCCCACAGGACTCGCTGTGAACGGTGGTGCGGGCGCAGTTAGCCCGCTCAATCCGACCTATCAGTGCAGTTCCGCCGGGCCCTGTAACCTTACCCAAGTCAGCGGAAGATATATCTCCGGCTTGGGCACCTTTGGAAACCTTGGAAACGGCGGACAGTTGGGCACGCCGCGTAGCGGCCAGCTCATCGGCCGGTTCACCTTCTAAAGAAGTCGATAGAGACGTAACGCATTCGGGCCGCAGGCGCACATCGGTGTGCTTGCGGCCTTTCTGCGTTAAGGCATGGTTATCAGCCCGGCGATGTGGCTCAAGCTGATGGTCTCCATCAAGCATTCTGATATCCTTTGCTTGAAATGCATGCAGCAGGTCTCATTCTGTACGGGACGCCTTGTCTTGATGTGGCTACTACGGCAGGGGGTTGGGGAAAGAAGCCTAGAAATGCATGCATTCCTGTGTTATGCTAGCTCAGCATTGGGGGCGTAGCCCGAATTCAGGGTGCGTTTGTTGGCTTGACGAACATCGATCTAAAACTTTTAGCTGTGGTTACAGAACTGAACAAGACCCGAAGTGTATCGCAGACGGCCGAGAATCTGGACCTGAGCCAGTCGGCGATCAGCATGAGCTTAGCGAAGCTCCGCAAACACTTCCACGATCCTCTTTTTGTACGGACTTCCTCAGGGATGAATCCGACACCGCATGCCGTGGAACTCATCGGGCTACTGAAGAGCGCAGAAGACATCCTGCAGACCGCTCTCGATCTGCACGTAGTTTTCGATCCGATGACTTCCGACCGGCGGTTCAATCTGTATTCGACGGATATCGCACAAGTGACGTTGATGCCGCGCCTGATGCAGCGGTTGGGGAAGATCGCGCCGAACGTGGCGATCGATCTGCGAAGGCTTTCGGAAGGCATCCCCAAGTTCCTGGAATCGGGCCAAGCGGATCTGGCGGTCGGATTCATTGAGCCAATGGGCGCGGGCTTCTGCCAGCAGCGGCTGTTTAAGGAAAGGTTTGTGTGTGCTCTTCGACGCGACCATCCCAGGGTGGGGGATTCCTTGAACATTGATGAATTCGAGAGCGAAACGCACCTCGCCATAACCACGTGTGGAACGGGTCACGGCATTGTCGAGAAAACATTGGAGGCGAAAAACATACGGCGCAGGGTAGGACTGGCGGTTCCCAGCTTTCTGGGTATCGCATCGATCATCACGAACCTGGATTACCTGGCCGTGCTTCCGGAGCAACTTGCTCGTCATTTTGCAAGCGCTGGAAACATTAAAGTACTTCCGCTGCCCTTCAGCATGCCGACGTACTACATCATGCAGCATTGGCATGAACGCTATACACAGGATCCGGCGAGCAAGTGGCTGCGTTCGGTCGTCGCCAATCTATTTCTGTGCTCGTGAACGGCTGCACTACCGGTTTTGAGGCATACTGTCTTTGATGCCTACTGTCTTGCATACTATCCGTGAGTTCGTATCAACGTGTAGCGTACCGGTCGGTAACCTGAAGTACGTCGCGCGTGTCCGCTGAGGAGAAACTAATGAATTACCCCCTAACCGGCTATCACCACATCACTGCCTGCGCCGGTGGCGCTCAAGAAGACGTCGATTTCTTTACCCAAGTGGTTGGTTTGCGGATGGCGAAGCAGACCGTTCTAATGGACGGATCGATTCCCATTTACCACTTGTATTATTCGAACGCCAATCTGGAGCCTGGCTCCGTGATGACGACGTTCCCGTACAGCCGTAAGCCGGGCCGGCAAGGCTCGGGGCAAGTATCGGCCACGGCCTTTACTGTGACAAAGGGAACCCTGCCGTTCTGGAAAGAACATCTAAAGCGGCACAAGGTGGATCATGACCCTGTGGCCGAACGGTTCGGGCAATCCTTCATCCGATTCCGTCATCCTGCTGGGCTGGCGTTTGAGGTGATCGAGGACCAAGCCGACCGGCGCCAAGGCTGGACGACCCCGGAAATCGCCCAGAGCGAAGCGGTCCATGGATTTCACGGCTCGGTGCTTTCTGTGCGAGAGACGGCTGAGACAGAACGGTTCTTCGTGGATGCGCTGGGATTCCGTAAGACCGGCGAGGACGGGAAATATCACCGTTTTGAGACCGGATCCGGCGGCGCTAACAAAACTGTCACGCTGCTGCACGAGCCGGATCGTCTGGCGGGAAGCTGGACGTTCGGTGCGGGTACCGTGCATCACATCGCGCTGTGGGGAGTCGACCAGAACGCGCTGGCGGAACAGAAGGCGATCTACGAGGAACTGGGCTATACCGACGCCTCCGAGATCAAGGATCGATTCTACTTCTTCTCGATGTATTGCCGGTGCCCCGGTGGAATCCTGGTAGAGAGCTGCTGCAATGCTCCGGGATCGTTCGAGAAAGACGAAACCAAGGAAGAACTGGGTACGAAACTGCACATCCCGCCATGGTTTGAAAATCGGCGCGCTGAAATCGTCGCGTCTCTGGAGCCCATCCAAGTTCCGGAAACCGCGGTGGCATCGCCGAAGAAAGCCACGGAAGTTACTCGATAGCGGGACTGAGGAGACCCAGCGCGCCAGGCGTGTGCGCTCGCGCCGTGATGCGCTGGTATCTCCGAACTCTGAGGGGGTCAGAGTCTTAGGGTTTAGCAAGTATAGCCCCGAGTGGCAAAAGAGTCGATGGAGCGGATTTGATATTGAGATTCAGGTTCCTTGATAACCCCCGAGAGATACAATAGAACCGCCGTGCCACCACCAAAGGTAGCTGCCATCTCCGCGTCGTCTCCGGCGTCAGCCGCCAAGACGAAGAAGCCCGACGGATCGCAAACGGGCCGGGCCACGCTGGTTTTGCGGGAGATGTTGCTCGAGGGACATTTCCAGCCGGGCGAGCGTATCCGGGAAGTCCCCCTGGCGGCAGAACTGGGTGTGTCCCGCATCCCGCTTCGACTGGTCCTGGAGCGGCTGGCGCACGAGGGGTTGCTGGTGGTGCGCCCGACGCGTGGCTTCGTGGTGCAGCGCTTCGATGCGGCGGATATATACGATGCGATCGAACTCCGCGGGCTGTTGGAAGGTATGGCTGCGAGGCTAACAGCCGAGCGAGTGCAGGTCCCAGCCGACACGGCGAAGCTCCAAGCCCTCCACACCGAACTGCTGGGTGTGGTCCAGCGCCGCAAGTTAACAATCGAATGTCTAGAGCAATATATGGAACTGAACGGGAAGTTCCATGCGGAAATCCTGAAGCTTGCCAACTGCCGAATGTTGGAGCGGGCGATGGACCATGTATGTTCTCTCCCATTCGCCTCGCCGAGCGCTTTCGTGCGGCGACAGTACCTGGCGCCGGAATCCTGGGAACTCTTCCATATCGCCGTCGATCAACATCAAGGAATTTTGGATGCGATCACAAATCGCGAGGCTGCGCGAGCTGAGACGCTGGCTCGAGAACATGCCCGGGTGGCGCGCCGGAATCTGGAAAGCGCGCTTAAGAATGGCGAAATCGCCAAGTTTGTTCCGGGGATGAAGCTGATCAAGCTCTAGAGCGATCATCAATGAAGTTGATGCCAGGTATCAGAAGTTCTCCATCGACTCTCCATTCGCCAGCCGCTATCCTAAAACCGGCGGCAGGATTGCGCCTTCGCACACTCAACAACCGCAAAGGGGATTTACGATGAGAACTGGTTTCCAATTTCGGCGGGTATCCTTCATCGGACTGGTGATGGTTTCGCTGGGATCCAGTTTCGCAATCGCCCAGACCAACGGAACTGCCCCGGCTCCAGCCGCTCAGGCTCCTAAGCCCGCAGCCGCCAAGCCAACCTGGCCACCCGAGGGACCTACGCCGCGGACGGCGGACGGAAAGCCCGACTTGTCAGGGAACTGGGCGCCGAACGCTATCCGAGAGAACGTGAACCTAGCCGGAGTGTTGGCCGCGGCGGGAACGCCCGTACCAATGTTGCCGGAAGCGGCGAAGATTCACCAGCACCGCCAGGACACATTGAGCAAGGACGATCCTGAATCGTTCTGCCTGCCGCCGGGAGTTCCGCGGATGAGCACGACGCCGTACCCCTGGACGATGATCCAAACGCCCCAGCTGCTGGCGATTGTTTACGAAGGCGGGGCTCACATCTGGCGCAAGATCTTCCTGGATGGCCGGCCGCACGACCCCAAGGTGGAATACACCTGGCTGGGAGACTCGATCGGGCATTGGGAGGGCGACACGCTGGTGGTCGAGACCGTCGGACAGAACGACATTACGTGGCTGGACGAAGGCGGAATTCCCCATTCCGAGGATATGAAGGTAACCGAGCGTATCCGTCGTCTGGACTACGGGCATATGGAAATCGAGCATACCATTGAGGATCCGAAGACGTTCTCGAAGCCTTGGAAGTTCACCACACATCCCACCTTGTTGCGTGGCGAGCTGATCGAATATATCTGCCAAGAGAACAACAAAGACGTCCAACACCTGGTTGGAAAGTAATTCGCCCTATATCTCCGTATCAATTTATTTGATTTAGGTTATCAATCCTAAATCATTGACTCCGTCTGCCTGTAGGATCACAATCACCCGAGATTAAAGTTTTTGGGGATTTTGCATGCGTTGGGGATTTTGTACTCGTAACGCTCGTTCCTCGCTCGCTCGATCGCTAAAGGAGAACACCGTGAAGCAGCTTGCATTTGCATGCGGCGCAGCTTTATTGCTGTGCCTAAGTGTGCCTAGTCATACGTTTGCGCAAGTAAACGCAACTGTAGGTGGAACTGTCTCGGATGCGTCGGGTGCTGTGATCGCGATGGTTGCGGTCTCCGTAAAGAATAACACCACTGGTATTGTCACCAACACGACGACGAACGCAACCGGGGGTTACGATTTCTCCAGTCTCCAGCCGGGTACGTACACACTGACGGCCATGATTCCCGGATTTAAGACGGCCACTTATAACAATGTCGCGCTGGGCCAAGGCCAGCAGGTGCGGCTCAATTTCGATCTGCAGGTGGCCGCGGCCGGCGAAAGCGTGAGCGTAGTCGCGGAGGCGGACACGGTATTGGCTACCACCTCCAGCTCTGTCGGCGGAACACTCAGCATGCGGGATGTCTCCAGCCTGCCTGTGGCCAGCCGCAATGTACTAGATCTGGTGACGCTGACGCCCGGCGTGATCGGCGTGCAGGGAACGTTCACGGCGGCCGGCCAAACCGTCCCGGTCTTTGCGGGAACGGCCACCGGCAACGTGAACACAACGCGCGATGGCATGACCACCAACGACGGGCGCTATAACAACTCCAATGGCGCCTATTCCGGAATCTTTACCAGCCCGGACATGGTGGAGGAAGTGCGGGTGAGCACCAATTCGATCGATCCCGCGCTAGGCCGCGGATCGGCGCAGGTGCAAATGCTTACCCGGTCGGGAGGCAACGAGTATCACGGGGCTTTGTTTTACACCAACGCAAACTCAGCCTTGAGCTCCCTGACGTACTTCCAGAATCTGCAAGGACAAACGAAGGACTACTTCAATCGCAACCAATACGGCGGGCGGCTCGGCGGGCCGATCAAAAAGAACAAGGCCTTCTTCTTTGCGTTGATTGACAACCAGCGATACGTGCAAAAAGTTAACGTCGTTTCGACGGTTCTCACCGCGGAAGCGAGGCAAGGCATCTTCCGCTATCTGACTGCGGGATCTCCTGGCGGCGCCTCGCGACGGAACGGCAACGCTTTTGCTGCCCCCAACAGCCAGTCAGTCGATATTCGCGGCAACATCCTGAAGAA
>Ga0157372_10007392_pt1 | contig 11682 bp, 10 predicted proteins | sample C55metaG_FD_115307 | JGI IMG/M metagenome (GOLD analysis project Ga0157372, IMG submission 115307) | Corn rhizosphere microbial communities from Kellogg Biological Station, Michigan, USA - C5-5 metaG | ecosystem: Host-associated > Plants > Roots > Rhizosphere > Soil | place: USA: Michigan...
ATCCTTAGTCTCGGTCCCTTCAGCGTGTTACCTACTCTCATTTTGAGTCAAACGGGGTGGCTTGGGAGGTGGGAGTCTGTTCCTGGATTGAGATCACCCAGCGATAGCGGACGTTATGTAGCCATTGTGGCACAAGCCATCTGAGGATAGCGCATCTGAAGATATCCAAGTGCCTAGTCTTTATAGGAACCGGAAAGAGTCATGTGCCGTGAGGGCTCGGAAAGAACGTTGTGGTTTGTTAGAATTTAATTACGATCCCAGTCGAAACTCGTGCGTTTCTGTTTCTTGTATCACCTGCGAAGCGGGTGCTCATCCAATCTGCTTGCACGATCCGGAACCCAATTCCTTTACGTAGACCCACGTCGAGGCCTCCTCCGACCATCATGGCGAATCCGCTATGCGATTGCCCGTTTGTGGCTGTGATGCCTCCGAACAATGCATGTATGAAGGGCTGTACCACGGGGAGGCGTGCGGTCAGAACTGGTCCAACAGCGTACGTATATGAGTTAACATGTTCTTTGTAAGCGCCGCTGAAATCTGCGGTGATTCCCAAAACGTGCTTGAAATTTCCCGTAAGCGATACATTCCAGCCGTTTGCGTTAAAAGCTGGCTGTAGGTGTGTGAACTGGTAGCCGCCAAAAATTTCAACTTTCTGCGCCGAGGCCACCAGGGGAACTAGGCCAAAGATCGCAATAAGCAATGTTGTCCTGGCACCTGAGCTCTGTCGATTGAGCATCCGCTCGTCTCCTCTCCTCGTCTACTTCTAATCCAGGTTCTCCGTCGACGAGGTTCACTCGACAACGTAGTTGAACGCTTGCAAGTTGCAGAACTGTCAGTGCTGACAGTGAACACACCACAGTCGATCACTGCCGAACTGCTATTTCTGACAGTTGCCCTGGCTACCGGATTCTCTGATCCTTAGTTTGTTTCCGCGTCGCAGGATCACGGAGTTTCACTGGTCGCTATTGCTGGCACGGCGAAGACACGTTCACATTCATCTCTTGCATTCCTTCAGCCACTGACTCACTCCGTTGAGGTTGGGATTCGAGAACGCGAATACTTGAGAGGAATAACTTATGAACCGAAGCATCTGGTTCGGACTGTGTGCAGCAGTGCTCTGCCTCCATCTGGTTGCAGCCGCGAATGCTGTATCCAATGGCGAAGAGATTAAGACTAAAGGCTTAATCACGGGACGAGACGGCGACACTTTGACGCTGAGAACCTTGGAATCTGGAAATCTCACGGTCGTGCTAACCGATGACACAAAAGTAGTCCAGCCTAAAGGCTTGTTAAAGGTCCGGAAGCAAGAGATGGCAATGACTGCTCTGATGCCCGGCCTAAAAGTTGAAGTTGAAGGTGTCGGCGACCCACAGAACCGGGTGGTCGCGAGTGTGATCAAGTTCTCTGGCAATGACCTGAAAACAGCTCAGGCCATCGAAGCTGGACTGCAACCCACGCAGGCAGCAGTTCAGACCAACAAGGAGGACATAGCAGCGAACAAAGTGCAGATTGCAGGGAATCGCGAGAAGATCGACGAAAACGAACAGGAAGTAAGCAAACGTTTCTCCGATCTTTCCGAGTACGATGTTAAATACGACGCGACCGTCTATTTTGATAGCGGAAAGTCAACAATTTCACAGAAGGACAAAGACGCACTCTCCAAGTTGTCGCACGATGCGGTAAGCCTCAAGGGGTACATCGTTCAGGTAAAAGGCTTTGCTGATTCGTCAGGCAATGCTGCAATGAACCAGAAACTGAGTATGGATCGCGCTCAAGAGGTAATCGCGTATTTATTGCAGAGTTGTAACGTCCCACTGCGGCACATCGTGGCGCCTGGAGCGATGGGCGAAACTGCTCCCGCGGCAACCAACGAGACGACACAAGGCCGGTCAGAGAACCGCCGCGTCGAGGTAAAAGTGCTTGTGAATCGAGGCCTCTCAGCCGGCAATTAACTGTGCGGCAGTAACCACTTTGAAGTTGCAGAACAGATCGCCCAAACGCTGCGAGAGTTCCCCGACGCCTTGTGAGTAGGCTCAATGAGCGGTCACCCACGGACTTTGGGCGCCGGAAAACTCCTGGGGAAGAGTGACTTTATGGCGGAACGTGAGACATTATCCGAAAGTCATGTAAGTCGCGCGCTCGAAGTATCCATTCATGTGGGTCTCCTCATTCTGCTGACGGCAGCGTGCCTTCTCATACTACGTCCGTTCATTCCGCTGATCGCTTGGGGCATCATTATCGCGATCGCCACGTACCCTGCCCACCGGAGATTGCAAAATGCTTTCGGCGGGCGCGCTACCCTTGCTGCAGTCGTTTGTGGAGTAGTTTTACTTGCAGTTCTGATTGTGCCGGTGTTATTGCTGACTGGCTCATTGGTTGAGGGCATTCAGAGTGTGGCTGCCCGCCTTAAGGGTGGTATGCCGCTCGTCCCGCCGCCACCACCACGCATCGAGAATTGGCCCATAATCGGGGTTCCGTTGAGTAATGCATGGGACATGGCCTCCAAGAATCTATCGGCGGCACTGCGAACCCTTGTTCCCCAGATCAAAGCTGTCATTCCAGAGATGCTCGCGGCTTCTGCTGGAATCGGGTTGGCGGTGGTGCAATGGGTTCTCTCCATCATCGTTGCTGCAGTGCTCCTTGCGAACGCCAAAAGTGCGGCGAAGGCCGCAGGCTTACTAGCCAATCGTCTTTTCGGCGAGCGTGGTCCTGAATTTGAGCGCTTGGGAGCTGCTACCGTCCGCAGCGTGACGACCGGAATCATTGGCGTGGCGCTTATCCAATCATTTTTCGCTGCGCTCGGTTTTCTGGTGGCGGGACTGCCCGGTGCGGGGTTGTGGGCGGTGATCTTCGTCTTCGCAGCCGTACTCCAAGTGGGCGCCCTGATACTGCTTCCGGCAGTGATTTACATGTTTGCTATCGCTAGCACCACCAAGGCCATGATGTTTTTGGTTTGGTGCCTTGTCGTCGCCCTGATGGACAACATTCTCAAGCCTATGTTGCTCGGCCGCGGTGTGGAGGTACCCATGGCGGTGGTGTTCTTGGGTGCTATCGGGGGATTCATTGCAATGGGGATTGTCGGGCTGTTCGTCGGAGCCATCATTTTGGCTGTAGGGTACAAGTTGTTTCTTGCGTGGCTCGAAGGGAAAGATAAAGTCAGCCCGGAGATCGCCGAACGCGTCGTAGCCGCTTGAGCAGACGAGCCGAGCTCTTAAAAGCTAACGCTCAACTTCGAGATGACGACTAGGAATACCCCCGTGCGAGCGGCGCTTGTACAGCAGCACTATGCAGCTTCGGAGGCTTGTGCAACCTCGGTAATCCGGGATCCTTTTTCAAGCAGGATGGCAGCGCTTAACACGAATACCCAAGCCGGAAAAACAAGCGATATCCACGCGATGATTCCGACGCTCAGTAGAAGCCCTGCTGCCAAAGCATAGCCGAGTAGTGCGATCCAGCGCGGAACAATACCTGTTCGCAGCAAGATGGTTGAAGTTGAGAACATGAAGGCGGCAGCCATTTTGATTCCGTACACGTTCATAGTTTGATAAATTTGGGCCCGACCCATGGCGTAGGTGCCAGTCTGTGTTAAAAGGTCGGGTGAACTAATTAAAACCCTGATAAGTCCACCAGCAAGCGCGGCCGACGTAAAGATCATTGCGATATACAGCAATCCGCTCCCCAGAAAAACAGTAGAAAAGAATCGGTCCTCCAGCGTCCCTAAGCGATTGCGTACCACGGCAATGAACCACAAGAAAGCAATGCCGGCGAACGGCAGCAGGTTAAGAGCGAGAGAGATTGTCTTCGAATGACTGATCACGTCCACTGCTGGACCGCCAAGATTCGCGGGAATGGAAATCCAGACGAGCACGTGGCTGGTGATAGACAACACTGAAAAAACTATTCCGGCCATCGCGGCGGCTCTGGGCGTTCGCAGCCCTTCATGCAAGTCCGAGTGACCCATCTAAATCTCTCTCTAACGGTTGTTGTGAGTAAGGAGGCAGGAGTATCGTCGGCGATGCCTCAGGGACATTGTGCCGTTCTCGCCCAGAGTTGGAACCTGTGAAGTCTGTCAGTGGGCAAGCGGACCAGCTTCTGAGGCCTCTTCGGTCAACACCGGAGACCAGGACTTGTCTGGGTTGAAGCGCTCCATCTTCTGAAATTCATCGAGGGTTCGCGGTCCGAGATCTTTGTCGTAAACAACCCCATCCTGGCTAACGATGAAGGTTCTTATTCCCGTAACGCCGTACTGGGCTGGGGCAGCAACAAGCGCAAAGCCTCCAATCATGATGCCCTTTACCACATAATCCATCTGCCCAAGTGGCGCAGCCGGTCCTTGACCTTTAAGAATCTTAAAGAAATAACCGTGATACGGCTCTGAGCGACTGGTGTAGCCCTGTTCGATCGCCCGCGCAATCTTTTCGCCGATGGGACCTTCCCAAGTGCCATCAGGATTCTGCCAAGCCAGGCCGTCCTGCTTGCCTGGCGTGCTGACGATGCGCTGAGCATACTGGTTCACATCGTAGCCCTCACGCTTCTCGAAGGCATAGTCGTACTGAGCCTCTACGTAGCCGTGGCAAATCTGAATTGCGTCCAGTTCATTGGCGCCGATTCGGCGATATAGGAGTTCCTGGCTACCGGCCTTTGCATCGAAAGACCACTTCTCACCATGTTTCACAATCGGTACAGGAAATGGCCAATCTTCCTCACCCACAAGCACAAATGCCCGGTTCCGCGTCGTTGGATCTACAGCGACACTCTTCTTCTCGCGAGCTTGAGCCGCGAAGTCGGCGGCATGCTTGCGGTCCTGAGCGAACTCACCGCTGAAGACGATATCCTCACCATCTCGACCAAAAATCTGCGCGAGAGTAACCACATCGAATTTCTCGGCTGCATCGACTAAGACATTCGCGGCCTGCTGAGGGCTGTCAAAAGTTCGAGGACCTGCGGTACCGCCGCTCGTACCGGGCTCGGGTTTCTTGCTTGTGGACTGCTGTGCAGCTGAAAGAGTCGGAATGCACAGGCTCACGAAGGCTAACACGGAGAGGATCCAATGAAGTGATGAGCAATTTCGATTGGAGAATGTTGGTCGCATGCTGTGCTCCTGGCATCCCTTCTCAAACTGCGGCTCTATCTGCGGCGTCCACCACCACCGCGGCTGAAGCCTCTTCCGCTCCCGCCAAAGCCGCCACCTCCTCGAGAACCCAAGCTGGATGCTCCACGACTTCCGCTGGCGCGCGCGTTTGACCCGTCATATCCGCGAGACCCACCGCCGAAGGCATCTCGATTTCCGCCACCGCTACGGGAAAGATCTCGGCTGCCTATGCGATCGGCTCCACCCCCGCCCCCCCGGTTGCCAATACCGTCACCCCCGCTGCGACCGGCAAAGTTATTCGCAGCCGCACGGTTACCAAAGCTCGTCGCTGCGCGGTTGTTGCCAAAATTGCTGCCTTGCCGGCCGATCTGTTGCCGCGCACTCGCCTGCCGGTTGGCTAACGAGTCACCGCGCGTCGTACCTCCAAACCTATCTGCTGTTGAGCGATCCCGATACGGGGCGCCGCCACGATGTTCTGGATTGTGCTGCCAACGGTTCCCGCCACCATTAGCCGGCAGAGTTGAAGCGCGGTTACCTCCACCAAGGTTGCCGCGGTTTCCTCCGCCCGCTATTGGATTCGAAGGACGCGCACCGATGTTCCCGCGATTCCCACCGATGTTGTTTCTGTTACCGATGTTCGAACTGCGGTTGAAATTGTTGTTTCGGTTGATCGTGATGTCGTTGTTACCACCCCAGCCGCAGCCCCAACCCCAACCGCCGCTCCAGAATGCTCCCATCATTACGCCCACCCCAAAAGAAATGGCCATGCCCGCGGGGTAGTACCATGCAGGCGGATAATAAATGGGCGGGTAAGGATACACGGGCGCCCCATACACCACTACGGGATCATAGGAAGGCACATACACCACCTGTGGGCTGGCCTGCTCCACAACGATCACGCTTTTATTCTCGATAACCTTGGTTTCCACCTTCTGTTTCTCGGTGGTTTCGAGATTGCCTTAATACTAGACTTTCTTGCGCATGCGCTGCACGGCATCCATAACGTCGCTTTGCTGTGCCAGAAACGCGTTTCCCAGGTCGGTGGTCCATTGAATATCGTTGGCCAGGCGTTTCACCACCTCTGGGAGAGCGGCCAAAGCCTGAACGCTCGGATCCCACGGTTGTTTGCCAACAGCATCGGCGAGGGCTTTATCTTTTAGACTCTTGTTGTTCTCCAGCCACTGCTGCAGCTGAATTATTTCTAACGGGTAAGTCGACGCAGCCAGAACCTGAGCGAGCATCGGATCAGGATAAAGAGCAATGGGTGCTACCAGCGAATCCAATTGTTCAGGAGGAATCTTGGCAGCCTGATTTTTTGCGGAAGACGCGATTTCTTGTCCGGCAGATAATGTATCTGCCAAAGTGTCGCCTGGAACGACAGCAAGAGCACAGAGAATTGCAAGAAATCGGAGGATTGCACTCTGTGGCCTAGAACGCATGAGAATGCCTCCTGCTGATTCCCCCGTTTCTTCTGATCCGGCTCAAGTCGGTTGTTGACGGAAGTACGCCTACCCGTACGTAATCAAAGGATGTATTTCCGACGCGAGGGTACGGATCTACATTAAGTCTCATGCTTGCCTGTGTTAGCTGGCAAAACATACAGGTGCAGGCTCAGGTCAGGCAGGATATGGAATCTGAAGCGAGGAATTCCTTTATCAATAGCCAAGAAATTCGACGCGCTGCTTCGGGGCACGAAGCAGCGCGCGGGAGTAACGCACGTTTGCTTCGGCGTTAACTTCTAGCTGCCGGCAATCCCCTTATTGACCAGAACCTTAACTTCAACCCGACGATTTTCAGCCCGTCCGCTCTTGGTCTCGTTTGGTGCCGCTGCTCCGTATTCCCCCATCGCGCCGGGCGCCACGATATGCCGCATGGGCACCGCACCCTGCTGCATCAAATAAGTGACAACTGCTTTGGCGCGGTCCTCGCTGAGTTTTGTGTTCATCGCAGCGCTGCCGCTGGAGTCGGCGTAGCCGGTTACCTCGACGATGTATCCGGTGAGGCGAGTAGCGGAGTTCGCCAGTTCCTTCAGTTCTATCTGGTCCTTGGCCGAAACCTTTGAACTACCAACCTCGAAGTTCACGGTTGCTTGGCCCTTTACATCGTATTCACTCAAAGCCATAAAGCGTTGCGTGTTTTCATCAATATTCTTGATATTTTCTTCGATCTGCTGCTTGTTGCTCGAGATGTTTTGCTGGTTGGTTTCGATATTCTCCTTATGCGCTGCGAGCTGCACTTTATTCGCTGCAATATCTCCCCGATTTGACTCAATTGCGTGCACGTTGGCCGCCACTTGCTCTGATGTAGGGTGCAGGCCGGACTGGATCATCTCGGCCGTTTCCAAATCGTCGCCATCGACAGTTATGGTTTTGGCAACAACACGGCCCTGGTCATCGGATGTTCCGTCTATGTCCACTTTGAGCCCGGGAATCAGCACGACGTTGGACATGTTTTCCTTGTCCAAGCCAAACAGGCCCTTGTCATCTTTCGTCGTTGTGTCGTCGGTAAGCACTACCGTGATCTTCCCCTGGGGGCCGCTGACGATCAATGTTTCGCCGGTTCGGGACGTGATCATGCCTTTTGCTTCGGCTTTGTCTCCACTGGCGCCAAAGGATGAAATTGACCCTAACAAGCACATCGCGCCCAGAGTAGCTAGACGCAGTATTCGGCCGCTCTGCATAGTTCCTCCTTGATTTGTTCTTCGAAGTATCACTCACCCAATCGGCGTGGTCGGTGAATGTGGTGAACAGAATCTCAGCGTAGCTGGAAGCTTATCGGTGTTGAACTGTCATTTCTATCAGTGCAACAGTCAACCAGAGCCTTGTAGCCTATTTGAAGCGCCTTTCGAATTGTCGTAATGCATTCTAATTCTCCATCAACGCAGGAGAACTGGGGCACATCTTCCAATTCATAAAGTCGTCATCGCCACCTTAAGTTTGCAGACTTGTCCGAAGGCGCGACCCACGAGGGGAATCATGCGAATGGCGACTCAGTACGAGATCAACAGGTGCATTCTCGGGCTCACCGTTCTCGTCCTGACTCTGTGTCCAGGGACAATCGCGCAGGATCAGGAGGCAGCAGGTCCCGAACAGAGGTCCGGCTCTTTCTCCAGGACGGTTGACCATCTCCTGAATTACTTGAACATGGCGGGCACAACGAAGGCGAGTGACTTTCAGCCTTTAAATCAGCCGGAGCGCAATGACATCTACTGGAAGACGATGGTCAATCCTCTGGGTTACCTCAAGGCTGGATTCTCCGCCGGCATCGATCAATGGAAAGACAAGCCTCCCGAATGGGAGCAAGGAATGTCTGGTTATGGCAAGCGATTCGGTAACATCGTCGGCCAGTATTCAATTCAGCGTACTGTGACGTTCGGTTTGAGCAGCGTATTACATGAAGATAACCGGTACTTCAATTCTGGAAAGAAGGGCTTCTGGTCCCGCATGGGCTACGCAGTAGCAAGCGGTATTCTTGCGCGGCACGATGATGGGAGTCGGCACATATCCATTTCCCAACTAGGAGGAGTGGCAACTGGCGCTCTCGTGTCCCGCGCCTGGTTGCCGAGTAGCCAACGCACAGGTGGGGATGCAGCCGTCAGCTTCGGCATCACCATGGCGAGTAACATGGGATTCGGCGTTGTGAAAGAGTTACTTCCTGATCTGGGGCGTGCGATCGCCAAGAAGCGCAACAAGCCCCAACATACACCTGACCCAGTAGAGTCATCCGTACGCTGAGCTATCTGCGGCGACCACCGCCGCGGAATCCTCCTCCTCGACCCTGGAATCCTCCCATCGAGCTACTGAAGTTCTGCGTACGTTGCTGTCCGGAACTGCGTGCTCGTTGTTGCTGTTGTAGGCTGGGTTGAGGTTTGTTCGTCGACTGCCAGCCGCTACCCGAGTTCTGCGACCAATTACCATTCTGACGATCGTATCGATACACTGTGCCATCTTTGCCGGCATATACATTGTTTCCGCCCACGGCGGCACCCCTGCCGGTGTTTGTGTTGTAAGCGAATGCGCCACGGCCCGCCGTACCCTGTCCGCTATAAATATTCCCGGCGTAACCAGCACCGCCACCAGCTACAACGCCTGTGTTTGGGTTGTAACCAACAGCACCGCGCCCGCCGACGGTATTGCCCGTATAAATATTCGTGTTGCTGCCGCGACCCGCTACGCCTACTGTGCCTCGTTGTGTGTTTTGAAATGCAGTTCGACTTCCCGCGCCATAGTTGCCGGTGTACGGATTCGCCCATGCAGCTTTCGTTGAAGCGTAAGCAGTATTGCCCCAACGACCGTAGACATTAGCCGCCGCGTAGCCGCCATATCCGTAGCCCCAAGCAGGGCCCCAGCAACATGGTCCGTAGTAACCCCAAGGCCCCCACCATGGATAATAATAAGGATAGCCATAGGTGTAGCCGACGCCGATAGTGAGACTCCATCCCGTTCCCGAACTCCAGGTGGAAGCCACGCCAACTCCATACGTGTAGGGCGCTCCGTACCAATAGCTGCCCACGTAAGGCGGATAGTAGAAGCCCGTGCCGTAAACCACTGTGCTGGTGGTCGAAGACACAACCGTCCCATAATAGCCAGGCGTGTAGCCCACATAAACTACATCGGGCGTCGCGCGGTAAACTTTCACATAAGTCACATAGTGGAGCGGGGAACTAGGTGGAATCGAATAGATCGCCGCCGGCACCGAGGTCGCGACTGCCCACGGACCAAGCGGCGATGTCCCGACGAACCAAACGGCATTCTCAACAGCGTAAAAATTCTTATCTTCCACCCGGATGATCGGCGTCGCTGTATTAGTCGCATATTGCAGGTCAGTACCTTCAATGTTCTTGAACTGCGGATCGCCGTCATAGCGAACCTGAAGTTGTGCTTCGCTTCGAGTGATAGTCGCGGTTTGAGGAATGGAATTCGCAATAATGGCTTCCTTAGCTGCCGGGGTCCCTGGAACGGATGCCAGTACTCCAGCTTTTGGGCTGTCTTCCGGAATCTTTGTGAACCCATCGGGTAGATTATGTGCATCAACAAACTCCCACGGGCCATTCTCGAGCGACTTCGATCGAAACCAGCGTCCCGCCAGGACTACGAAGTAGTCGAGGCTTCCTGTATCCCGGAAAATATTGGCCGTCGTATTCTTCACATATTCCAGCTTCGTTGCCGGGAGCGGTTCGAATTGTGGCGGTCCCTCGCAAACTAGCAATTCAGCTGGACCAAGGCTCATGTAAATCGCTGGAATGCTGGCTTTTTTATTTGCTTGCTCGAGCGATGGTGGCGGACCACCTTCTGTCGCCTTTTCCTTCTGCTGTTCCCGAATGTTTTTGGTCATGTCTTTCATATCATCGGGAATTTTCTTCGCATACGACCACGGACCCGTCAGCTCGGGAGCTTCGAGCCAGCCATCCATTATCTGAAGGTAGTACTTGGGCTTTTGCGGATCGAGCAAAATAGTAGCCTGGGTGTTCAAGACCCGCTGTAGTTTGGTTCCGCCAACATCTCTCAATTGTGGAGGTCCGTCCACGAGCACGAGCAGCGATGGTTTAGTAGTAAAAATGATCCGAGGAGGGTCGTTTTTAACGGGCAAGCCTTTAATCTCTGGTTTTTTCTCAGACTCCACTAACGCCAGTTCCGCTTGCAGCCTGTCCAGCGCAATAACCCTGGATTTACCGGGAAGCCTGGCCTCCAAGAAGGTCTGGAATTCAGTTTCGCGGGACTCCATTGCCGGGAACTTAACTTTCGTGGTCTGAAAGTTGTCGAGTGTTACCTGCCGATTCACCTTGTCGACTTCCGTTCTGGCGGTGAACCACACGACACCGTATCTCGGCTTCTTGCTTGCCTTAGCTTCTACCGAAAGAGCAGCATAGGCGTGAATTTCGTCACCGTCCCAACTGTCAACTTGTGGCTGATAGACAGAGATTCTTTCTTGTCCGTGATCGATTTCGCGCGGCCATGTCCCATCGACGTGCTGTGCACTACGATTCGTGCCAGTTCCCGGCTGGGACTTAGATTGCTGGCGCAGGGCACCTGGGGCGTCCGGCAATGACTGACTGCGAATCTCCATTGCAACGGAGCCCAACATGAGCATGACCAAGGCAGCCGTGGCGCTCAGGCTAGTGGGCCGCAGACGTCGGGACCCTGGAGTTGGCTGTTCTGTGACTCCGAAACACGCTCCTATCCACCGGTTCATAGAAGGATGTCGTTTCATTAACCATTTCAGATTCGTCGTGGAGACGTGCTTGGATTTGCTTTATCGTTTCTGTGAAAACAATGACTGGTGCGCAGCCAATAATGACAAACTCTCTTAAGGTTTCAACCTGAACTGCAGTGACCTCTACAACAGTATTTACGCAAAAGAGGAGAGGAAACTGTCAAAAGTAGCAGCGCAATTCGTGATAACCATTTTTTTAGAAGACCAACGTCCTCGAAATGGGCTGCGCTGGATCCTCTGACGCGAGAATTACTGTCAAGTCTGACAGTTAGCCGCGTGATCTCGCCTCAATATGATCTCTTCGAATGCAGTCGCTACTCTTCCATCCACAAGGGCACAAGGGACAGGCACGGCCGTTATAGTTCTGCTTTGCCATC
>Ga0157372_10007395_pt1 | contig 11678 bp, 1 predicted proteins | sample C55metaG_FD_115307 | JGI IMG/M metagenome (GOLD analysis project Ga0157372, IMG submission 115307) | Corn rhizosphere microbial communities from Kellogg Biological Station, Michigan, USA - C5-5 metaG | ecosystem: Host-associated > Plants > Roots > Rhizosphere > Soil | place: USA: Michigan...
CAGCGAGCTCGAAAGCCCCGTCTCATCGACCATCGGCGGTGCGACCCTGCCGAGCCAGGCACGGGCGAAGGCATCTCGTTCGATCAGTTCGACAAGCGCTCGGTGCCGTGCCTCGCTCATGTCCGTATAGGCAGCGACACCGGAAGTGCTTGCATTGGTGAAAGGCTGATGCACATCGCCTGGGCTCATCGAACTCAATGCGTAGACGCACTGAGCCATGATCTGAACCTCGGCGCCTGTACCGGAGTGCTCTGCTTTCAACCAAGGGTAGCGCCGCCGGGTGGAGAACGGCGAATAGGGAAATTCGTCTCGGCTGTATTGAGCTGGGCTGTACTCCACAAGGTTGCGAGGATCAACCGCGCGCGGAACTTCACCGAAGCGCGCCCTCTCGAGATCGGCGCGCGGCGATGACCAGCCGATTCGCTCCCAAGCTTCGGCCTCGGCCTTCACCACCGCCACCTCAGGACTTTCAGAGCGACCCGCGGCCCACAGGCCCCACGCATTCTCTTGTCGGCCTATTCGAATGGGCCCTGCAACGGCAATCCGCGTCGACAGTGCCAACCGTTGGGAATGGTTGGGCACCGACCGCACGAGCGCAACCTGGCCCGCCGCCTTGGCCAAGGCCTCCTGATTCACGGAAGGCTTGGAACCCAGCACCATCGCAGGCAACGGATAGAAGGAGTCCGCCAGCCCCAGAAGAGAGAGAACCTCCACTTCAACAGTATCGCCACGCATGATGGTGGCGGCCCCCTCGTATTGAGCTGCAAGGGCACCGTTCTGCAGCGCATGCCCCGCCTCCAGCATCGCCAGTGTCAGCGCTCTGTTTCCATATTTCTTGCCTATGAATTGGATGTCTGCGACCGGGTAGATCACAGCATGGGCGAAGCTCAGCACGGCAGGCGTCAGCAGCGTGCTCCAGGCACCGTTCGCTTCGCCTTCCCGCATCTGCAGAGAAAGCTCACCGCCTTCAACGCCGCAAGCGTGATAGCGCACTTCGTAGAGACCCGTCGGGTACCCCTCCATGGGACGCAGCAGCGCCATGAACCAACGCAAGCCATACAGGGCACCTCCCGAAGGCACGGTCCGCTGCACGCGCTCCTCGGTTTCACGGAGCACGCCGTACATCGACCACAGGATGTTCACCACGGATTGCAGTTGAAGCGGCTTGTCGTCGAACGTGCGAGCACTGCCCCTGCTCAGCAGGAGATCCATGAGCGGATTGTTCCGAGGCCGCAGCTTCTCGATTCCCGGACGCGGCTGCGTCAGTTCCGTATCCACGGAATGCCTCAACGCATAGAGTTCGTCCGCATCACTGAGCGGCGCTGCAATAGGCTGCGGGGTCCAACCGATTCGCGCCTGCGCCGCCAGACAATAGCTCGAGTCGACGAGTGCACCCTGCTTCAACAGCGTGGACATGCAAGAGTCGACTTCTTCCGCAGGCCAGCGATCGATCAGGCCGTTGCGCACGTCCTCCCATGTGGCGTTGCCGTCGCAGCTTCGTTCGACGGCACGAAGGAAGTCTGCAGGCGCAGACACACGCAAGCGCTTCAGCGGCAGGCGGCAAACCATCCCGCCTGTTCTATAGATCCACTTGCCGGCGACCATCGGCCTGTGCATCGTGCTGTCTCCGGAATTCGCCATGGTCTGCTTACACGGCCCCCACGACGGTCGACGCGGGTCGCAGTTCGCCCGACTTTGGTATCTCGCCCGTTTCGAACAATGTGGCAAGAATCAACGGGTAACCCGTAGGCGGAAGAATCGGATTCGAGTTGGCCTCGAGCCACCAAATGCGGTCATTCGCATCCAGCACTCCGTCCAGGGCAAAGAGGACCGGCACGCCGTGCGACTTCACCAGTTCGTTGTGCAAGTGCCGCCCCGCTTGCCGCACCTGCTCGCGTCCATGCTCGGTCAACACGTGCTGCATGTTGTCCGGATGTGTCTGGATCGGGTCCGAGGCATATCTGCGCCCATAGCGGTAGTCGATCCACACCTCGGTGTCGATCGGCAAGATGTCCGAGAGCGTCCAGCCTTGGAAAGCCAAAGAGGAAACGATCCACGGCTTGTCGGCGGTGTCTGGAACCACTCCATCCATGCGTTCCATTCGCCGGGCAATCAGGGCGTCGATCCGAGAAGCTCCATCGCCGCGGATGGTGGGATACGGCTGAAGGTGAAGGTGAAACGGTTCTCCGCCCCCGAACCCCGCTTTTACATTCCGGCCAGCGATGAACTGCTCGGCGAAAGCGCGTTCACGCGCCTCGACGCGATGTTCGGGCAGGCTCAACGCATCAACATCTGCGTGGTACGGCCCAAACACGGCTTGCCCAAATGATCCCACCGGCTGCTTCAGGACGTAGTCCTTGTCGACATCCTTCATGCCCGGCCAGATGGTCGGGGTCAGGAGCCCATGCCTGTGAAGAAAGTTCTTGAATTCGAGCTTGTCGTTGGACAACGCCCACCTGATCGGGCGATATGGAAGCCAGCCGACGAATCCGCCAGCGGCCGGGCTCAGCACCGGCGAATAGCTGATGACGCCATCCACCGTATTCAGGAATTGCGGGTGGAGGTTGCAACGAGCGGCTCCGCGCAGGACTTCCACCCGGAACGTTTTCATGTCCAGACGCACCTCCGCCTGCTGACTGATTGCCCACTCTTGAAGGGCACGGAAGTGATTCAGCGTGACGGCGATATAAGACATGAGTACTAATTCCAAAACAGCCGGAACAGCGGTTCCAACAACATATCCACCCGAACCCCGAACTGTTTAGCAAGGTGTCCGCCCAAGAAAAAAAGCTAAACAAATTTTTCCAGCGACGGATGTATTGCGGAGAACCGTGCGCCAACCCTCGTCCCGAGTGCGATTGGCGGCCACCAGGGATGGCCCTGGGCTCTGCCCTAGATTCGTAGTGAACGGGGCCCGGGGCAGGCTGCGTGATCACGGTTCGCATCTTTTTTGGATAGACGGACACAAAAATGGTAGCGATCGTCAGCGGCAACAGTCTTGGTCTCAGTCTGACTTCATTGACCACGCTGGGACAGCGCGGGATGCTTGGGACCGCCGGCCAGGGCCGGAGCGGCGAACAGGCATTCGTCAACATCGCCACGGGAAATCTGGTCCTGCAGGACTTCGACGACCGGCTCGAGGGCCGCGGTATCGACATCGGTGCCGTACGTACCTACAACAGCCAGGGTCTGCTGAACGACGATAACGGCGACAACTGGCGAATGGGCGCATTCGGTCAGCACATCCAGTTGACCGGGACCGTCGCAACCGCCGGCAGCACGCTGGCGCGCACAGACCGCGACGGAGCGCAGGCTGTCTACACCTGGGACAGTAGCCGTAGCCTCTATGTGAGTACGGCGGGCTCCGGCGCCTTCGACACGATCGCCTATGACGCCACAGCCGGCCACTTCACCTGGACCGACGGTGCAACCGGCCTGGTCGAACGGTACGAGTCGACCGGCGAGGGTCGACTTCTCTCGGTCGCGGATCCGCGCGGCAACACGGTCACGCTGGCCTACAACACCAACGGAACGCCGCAGAGCCTCACCAACGCGAATGGGGAAGTCACCTACTTCGACTACAGCGGTACCAATCTCACCCAGATCAGAACCGTCGCATCAGGCGGTGCAACGCTGACGCGCGTCCACTATGCCTACGACGCATCGAATCGCCTGTCCAGTGTCACGGTCGATCTCAGTCCGGAAGATGGCTCCATCGCAGACGGGGCGAAGTACGTCACCACCTACACGTACGACGGCGCCAGCAACCGCATCGCCTCGGTGACGCAAACCGATGGCACCAGCCTGGCCTTCACATACGTGCAGGTCGGCGCCGACTTCAAGGTCGCAACCGTCAAGGACGGTGAAGGCAACACGACGAGCTACAGCTACGACACGGCAAACCGCCGGACCTCGGTCGTCGACCCGCTCGGCAGGGTGAGCGTGTACGCCTACGATGGCAACGGACAGCTGGTGCAGATCAAGGCTCCTGCCGTCAACGGCGTCGTCCAGACAACCAGCTTCGTCTACAGTGCCAACGGCGACGTGATCCAGGTCATCGATGGTGAGGGGCATGTCGTCGACATGCAGTACGACGACAACGGGAACCAGACGCTCCAACGCGACGCCGCCGGCAACACCGTCACCCGCACGTATGACGTGCACAACCAGCTGCTGACCGAGACGGTCTATCTCACGCCCGATCCGGACGGCCCGGGAGCAGGCCAGCCTGCGCAACCGCTGACTACGCGCTACGTATACGAAGGTACCGGCAGAAATCTTCTACGCTTCGTGCTGAGTCCCGAAGGCCGGGTGACCGAGTACCGTTATGACGGCTACGGCCAGCGCATCAGCAGCATCCAGTATGCGGGCGACACTTTCGAAACTTCCGCATTGAGCCCGATCGCGACGCCCAACGAGACCCAAATGGTCGACTGGGTCGGCGGCCAGGACCGCACGCAGTCCAGCCGCACGGACATCGTCTACGACTCCCGCGGCCAAGTTCAGCAGATCAGCGTCTTCAGCAAGGTCGATGCAGCCGGCAATGGCATCGCCGATGGCAGCCAGTCGGTGACGCATTACGTGTACGACCGGGCGGGCCAGTTGCTCAGCACTCTCAGCGCCACTGACGGCACCACGCAATACACCTACGACGGACTCGGGCGACAGCTCTCCGCACAGGATTCGCTGAGCAACGTCACCCTGACGAGCTACGACGATGCCGGCAACAAGACAACCGTGACTCGGGCCAACGGGCTCGTGACGACCAGCGCCTATGACCACAACGGCAGGCTGGTCAGCGTGCAGCAAGGCAGTGCCTCGAATCCGCTGCTTGCGAAGACGACCTATGTCTACAACGCCGGCGAGAGCAGGCCCTATCAGACGATCGACGCCACGGGGGTGGCCAGTTGGTTCATCTACGACCCGATGGGACGCCTCAGCGCGGAAGTATCGACTTCCGGCAGGGTGACCGAGTACGTCTACAACCAGAACAGCCAGCTTGCCGAGACCGTCGTCTACGCCACTCCTGCGCCCGGCCTGATCACTGCGTTGCAGAACGCGGCGAGCACTCATGTGCCCGTGGTGTTTGGCGATTTCCGACCTGCGAGGAGCCCCGCCGACCAACGCGCCTGGCGCATCTACGACGATGCCGGCCGGGTAGTGCGAACGATCGATGCATCCGGAGCAGTCACCGACACGCTCTACGATGGTGCTTCGAGGGTCGTTTCCAGCACCAGGTACGCAGGTCGAATCGACACCGCGAATCTCGGTTCCGCCCCTACGCTTGCAGCCACCAGCCCACCCGTGGATGCAGCAAAAGACCGGATCACGCGCAATTTCTACGACGGCGACGGCCTTCTGCGAGCCACGCTCGATGCGGAAGGCTACTTGAGCGAACTGCGCTACGACGGCGCGGGCCGCCTGATCGGCCAGACCTCGTACGCGACTCCAACCGATCCGGCACTGCGCAGTGCGGGTCTGCTGGCCCAACTCATCCCTGCGGCAAACACCAGCGACCAGAAGTCGTACTGGCTGCACGATGCACAGGGCCGCACCGTTGCGGAGGTTGACGCCGAGGGATTCATGACCGAGCGCGTCTATGACGCCACCGGCAACGTGACCCAGACCGTGCGCTACGCCACGCGCGTGAATGCCGCGTTGCTCGCGCAGATCTCCGCCGCCACCACCGTGGCCGACATCCGCCCGTCTTCCACGCCCGAAGACCGTTCGACCCTTGTCGTCTACGACAAGCTCAACCGCATCTCGCAGCAGACCAACTACGAAGGCACGGTCACGCAGTACGCGTACGACAGCGTCGGCAACCTGATTTCGACCACGACCGCAGCAGGCACGTCGGAAGCACGCACATTGAGCGCTCGCTACGACATCCAGGGCCGTCTGACCGGTGAGCTGAGCGGTGTCGGAAGCGCCCTTCTCGTCGGCGGGCAGACCCAGGCCCAGATCGATGCGATCTGGGCGCAGTACGGCCTCACCCATGCCTACGATGCGGCCGGACGCCGCCTCAGCACCACGGACGCGTACGGCAACAAGACCCTTTTCTTCTACGACCTGGACGGGCGTCTTACCCATACCGTCAACGCCCTGGGGGAAGTCGCCGAGCAGCAATACAACACGCTTGGTCAACTCACCGCGAGCATCCAATATGGAAGCCGCATCAGCGTGGCCGGGTTGTCGGGAGGGCTTGTCAACGTCGGCCTGACCAATGCGATCAATGCGATCGCAAACAGCGCGCTCGACAGCCGGCAGAGCTTCACCTACCTCGCCGGTGGCCAACTCTCCACCAGCACCGATGCGCTGGGCAACGTGACGCAGCGAACCTACAACGCGTTCGGCGAAGAGGAGAGCCGCGACCAGGCCATCGGCGACGGCCGCCACCTGGTGCAGACCCAGACGCTGGACCGTCGCGGCCTCGTCGTCGGCACGGTCACGGACGCCTCCGGCGTCAACGCCATCACCAGCGCCGTCTACGACGCCTTCGGCCGCGCGACGCGTATCGTCGACGCGAACGGCAATGCGCGCACCCAGGCCTACGACCGCCTCGGCCGCGTGGTCGTGACCGTCGACCCGCTCAATGCGCAGCGCTCCACCAGCTACGACGCGTTCGGGCGTGTCCTCACCCAGACGGATGCGCTGGGCAACACGACCACCTACAGCTACGACAAGGCGCTACGCAGCGTTTCGGTGACCACGCCGGAAAACATCACCGTCACCACCGTGTACACCCGACACGGACAGACGCAACGGGTGACCGACGGCAACGGCAACACCACGAGCTTCAGCTACGACAAGAACGGCAATCTGCTCACGACCACGACGCCGCTCACCAACACGTCGAGCACGTTCGATCGCTCGAACCGGCTCGTGCAGACTACGGATGCGAACGGCAACATCGTCGCCTTCACCTACGACGCCGCCAACAGGCTGCTCAAGCGCATCGTCGACCCGGACGGCCTGAACCTGGTCACGGAATATGCCTACGACGCCAAGGGGCAGCAGATCAGCGTGACCGACGCGAACGGCAAGCTGACGCAGATGGTCTATGACCTGAAGGGCCAGTTGCTGCGCCAAGTGGTGGACCCAAGCGGCCTCAACCTGGTCACCGAGTACACCTTCGATGCACGCGGCAAGACGCTGAGCGTGCTGAGTCCCGGCGGGACGCTCACCAAGTATGCCTACGACAACCTCGGTCGCCGCATCGAGGAACGACTGGACCCCAACGGGCTGAATCTCCGTCGCACTTATGCCTACGACAAGAACGGCAACCTCACGAGCGACACCGACGCGAACGGCAATGTCCGCCGCTACGTCTACGATGCCGACGACCGGCTCGTCTTCACGTTCGATGCGCTCGGCAACCTGAAGCGCAACGACTACGACGCGGAAGGTCGCGTCGTGAGAACGGTGGCCTATGCGACGCCGATCGACACCGCTGGACTGGGTGCGGCGCCCACCCTCCAGCAGATCGCCTCGCGCGTGCCCAGCGAGGCAGGTGGAGCAAGCACCGAGCGCCGTGTGTTCGACAAGGACGGTCGCCTCGTCGCCACGATCAGCGGCGATGGCGACCTGGTCACTTTCAGCTACGACGCCAACGGCAAGGTCGTCGAACGCGTGGCCTATGCCACGCGCGTCCCGGTTCAAGGCTGGACACCCGGCACCCTGCCGGCGGCAGTTCCCGACGCGGCACATGACCAGCGCGTGCGATTCGTCTATGACCAGCTGGGTCGCACGATCTATACGGTCGACGGGACAGGCGCAGTCGTCCAGCAAAGCTACGACGGCAACGGAAATGTGCTGGAACGCATTGCCTATGCCACCCCTATCCCTGTCAGCACGGCCGGCTCCGCAGCGGCCATCGCGGACGCCATCGCCGGCATCGCCAATGCGACCCGCGACGCCCACGACCGCTTCGTCTACGACCGCGCAGGCAGGCTGACCTGGCACGCCGATGGCGCTGGCGCCGTGCCGCAGCAGGTCTACGACAAGAATGGCAATCTGATCAAGCAGATTCAGTACGCCACGGCGATCTCGAGCTCATCCAGTCTCGATTCGGTGGCCGCAAGCAGCGGGGACCGGATCACCGACCGGATCTACGACGCCGCCAATCGGGTGGTCTACTCGATCGATGCGCTCGGCACGATCACATGGACCGGCTACGACAAGAACAGCAACGTCGTGATCCGCTGGACCGTCGCCATCCGCACTGCGGTCCCGACGGCAACGAGCAGGCTGACCAAGGAACAAGTTGACTCGGCAGCAAGGGTCGATCTGGCAGCTGATCGGGTAGAGCGATTCGCTTTCGACGCCGCCAACCGCGTGGTCATGAGCGTCGACGCGACCGGCGCGGTGACCGAACTGCAATACGACAGTGTCGGCAACAACATCCGCACCACGCAATACGCGAACCGCATCGACACCAGGCTTCTCAACGGCAACTGGACGGCAAGCTACGGCGACATTCGCGCTCTTTTCGCCAACGACGCAGCAGACCGTGTCGCGACCCGCACATTCGACGCAGGGAATCGCCTCCAGTATGTCGTCGACGCGCTGGGCCACATCACCTACAACAGCTACGATGGCCTCGGACGGCTCACGCAGAGCACCGCATACGCGCTGGCGATTCCCGCCGGCGAACGGGGCACTTCGGCCGCCATCGCCGCCGCGATAGTCACCCACCCCGAAGATCGCACCAACAGCTTCAGCTATGACGCTGCCGGCCGCCTGCTGCGCAGCACCGACGCATTGGGCTTCGTCGAGAGCTACGGGTACAACGCGCTGGGCCAGAAGATCTCCTTCACGAACAAGAAGGGTTCGACCTGGACCTATGACTACGATGCGGCCGGCCGCCTGACGCAGGAAACGGCTCCGGCGGTGGACATGACGGCCGTCACGACCGACGCCGCGGGCAACCTCGTCGTGGATGGTGCGCACTCGGGCTCCGCCCCCCTAATCACCCGGATGGCCTACGACGCGCTGGGCAACCTGTTGTCGCGCACCGAGGCTTTCGGCCGCCCCGAACAGCGCACGACCAGCTACCAGTACGACACAGTCGGCCACCAGGTCAAGGTCATCTTCCCGGAAGTGGGCGTCTACGCGGACAACCCTGCAAACGCCGCTCTTGCCGGTCGAACCGAGGTACTGAAGACCCTCTTCACCGAGACCCGCTACGACGTCTTCGGCAATGCCGTGAGCAACCTCGACGTTGCCGGCAACATGAGCTACAAGACCTACGACGTGCTTGGCCAGGTGCGCTACGAAGTCGATGCGCTCGGCTTCGTCACAGGCTACCAGCGCAATGCCTGGGGCCAGGTCACGGAGCTTGTGCGCTTCGCCAACGCAACGGGGCTCACGAGCGGGAGCCCGGCCAGCCTGAGCACGACGCAAGTGAGCGCCGCGGTCAACGCCGCAGGCATCGATCATGGCTCCGATCGGATACTGACCACCGAATACGACCAGGCGGGCCGTGTCTCGAAGGTCATCGAACCCCAGACATTCACCTATGACGCCGGTGCCGCCGATGCCGTCAAGTACTTCACGGCCGGCAAGACGACCGTGAACCGCTACAACGCGTTCGGCAACCTGACCCAGGTGGCGGAGCTGAAGAACGCACAGACGCAGGAGTGGATCCGCACCAACAACTACTACGACCTGCGCGGGCAGAAGATCGCGACGGTCGATGCGCTGGGCTACCTGACCACCGAAGCCTTCGATGGCGCCGGGAACATGGTCCTGCACAAGGAATTCGCCACCGCCATCGCCGGATGGAACCCCAATGCAGCCGGCGTCACGCCGCCGGTCGCCCCCGGCAGCGGCGACGACCGCGCCACCCTCTACACCTACGACCTTCTCGGCCGAAAGACCGCCGAGACTCGCCTGTCGGTCGAATACAGCGGCAGCGCCAACGGAACCTACAGCCGCGCAGACATCGTGACCGGCTACGGCTATGACGCCGTGGGCAACCTGACACGTACGACCGATGCCAACGGCGCAAGCACCTACAGCTACTACGACGCGCTCGGCCGGGTTCGCGCCGTGGCCGCGCCCATGCGCATTTCGGGCAGCACGGCACTCACGCCGGTGACCGAGTTCCTGCGCGACGCGTATGGCAACGCAGTGGTCACCATCGCCCGCTCGGCCGGCGCGGCCAGCGCCAACGACACCAGCTACACGCTGGCGGGCGCCAACGCGGCCGATCGCGCCACGTTCGCGGCCTACGACCGCATGGGCCACGTCACGCAGAGCATGGACGCCGCCGGCGTCAACCGCTACAGCTCGTACGACGCACAAGGCCACGTCGCCAAGGAGTGGCAGCTCGTCACCGACGGCAATGGTGTCTCCAGCACCATGTTCCGCGCCTACCAATACGACAAGCTCGGACAGCAGACGCACATCTTCGACCCGGCATCCACCAGCCAGCTCAACGGCTCCTCCATCACCACCGTGAGCCAGGCACAAGCCGGCCTCACCGATACAGCCATCGCCTACAACGCGTTCGGCGAAGTCACGCGAAAGAGCGTCAACGGTGTCGAGGGCGAATACTTCGACTACGACAACGCGGGCCGCGTCTGGCGCACCAACTCCGGTGACGGCGTAGACAAGGTGGCTTTCTACAACCTGCAGGGCAAGCAGACCGCGCAGCTCTCCAGCTACGGATCGGCCTACGAGAACCTCAATCTCCGGTCGGTCCAGCGTCCGGACGAACTGGCCTGGCGGGCGGTGCGCCGTACCGACACGGTCTACGACGCCCTCGGGCACGTGGTGCAGACCGTCGGCCCCAATCGCGATGAAGTGACCACAGGTCCGAGGAGCGGACGCACCTATACCAGTGCCACGATCGGCAGCACGAGCCAGAAGGTCACGGACGAATCGGGCCAGGTCGTCTCGTGGACGGGTACGAATTCCGTCACCCTGTCCTGGTCTTCGTTGCACGGCCTGGGTGCGGGCGACGTCAAGGTCGTCATGGAATACGCCACCCAGACCTGGCTGGTCGGTGGCAACACCGGCGGCACGGATGAATCGAGCAACAACCCCTTCCCCACCAGCCCGCAGACCGTTGCAGGCGGGGAGATACGCAGCCGCACGCAGATCGTCAGCTATGCCCCCGAAGGCTCCGACAATGTCACGTTGACGTGGGAAGACCAGTCCACAAGCAACGGCGGCATCAGCCGCGTCACTCGCCTGACTCTCTACAAGAAGGATCTGTACGGCAACTGGCAGCAGATCTCCGATCAGTCCGCGCTGGGCTATGGCAGCCAGGTCATCGACATCGACACCCCGGATGACCCGAGTTCGACAGTTCAGCTGCAACTGCGGCCGGCTGGCAGCAGCGGCGATTCGGGCTGGGCCTCGGTCGGCCTGACCAACTTCGGCAAAGCGCTGCGCTTCAATGCAGCGGGCCTGCCCGCAGGCAACTACGAATACCGGGCGTTGATGACCACCGCGACCGGCGTGACGACGCAGATCGGCAGCGGCCGGATCGACCTGACCTCTCCGCCGCTGCAGTCGATCGATACGCCCATGGGCTTCTACCAGACCGGCGTCACCGGGCTGGGCCTGTTCACCTGGCAGTCGCCGGGTACGGGTATCGACCAGATCTTCCGCATCCGCCCGGCAGGCAGCACGGGCGCCTGGGACACGCGGCAAGTCAGCGCTCGCGGCGA
>Ga0157372_10007396_pt1 | contig 11678 bp, 9 predicted proteins | sample C55metaG_FD_115307 | JGI IMG/M metagenome (GOLD analysis project Ga0157372, IMG submission 115307) | Corn rhizosphere microbial communities from Kellogg Biological Station, Michigan, USA - C5-5 metaG | ecosystem: Host-associated > Plants > Roots > Rhizosphere > Soil | place: USA: Michigan...
AGAATTTGCTTCGGCGTGTTCGAGACGTGATCGTCGCCGCGCATGACGAGCGTGATTCTCATCGCAATGTCATCTGATACGACGGCGAGATTGTAGATCGGCGTTGCATCTGACCGCAGGATGATGAAGTCGCCTTCACCGATGTCCTGGTTCGCGAAGGTGATCGTCCCATGCACCAGGTCGTCCCACGCCGTGCTGCCTTCGGGCATGCGAAAACGCACGACGAACGGCATGCCCGCCGACGCGCGGCGCTCGACTTCGGCGCGTGGGAGTCGGTCGCAACGACGGTCATACTTAAAGGCCTCGCCGCGCGCTTTAGCCGCTGCTCGCTGTTCCTCGAGCTCCTCGGTTGTGCAGAAGCACCGATAGGCGCGGTTGGTGTCCAGCAGGCGCTGGACGTCGGCTTGATGGCGCTCGAGGTTCGCTCCCTGATGCACGACCTCCTCGTCCCAGTCCAAGCCGAGCCACTTGAAGCCCTCGAAGATGGCGCGCGTGCTCTCTTCGGTGCTGCGTACTTTATCGGTGTCCTCGATGCGCAACAGGAACTGGCCGCCGTAGTGGCGGGCGAAAAGCCAGTTGAAGAGGGCGGTTCTGGCGCCGCCGACGTGCAGGTATCCCGTCGGGGATGGCGCGAAGCGAAGTCGTTCCGGTGACATGACGTGCGATCGCGGCAGTGGCAGTAAGCACGAGAGCCCGCCGTTCAGCGGGCTCTCGGACGGGAAGGGAGGGATTCGAACCCTCGATACGGGTTTTGCCCGTATAACGGTTTAGCAAACCGCCGCCTTCAGCCTCTCGGCCACCTCCCCAACACCTGGCGTTGCATCGGCTTAACGGCGCGCGAGCCTCATCGCGCCATCTATCGAAACTAAACCGCCGGCGGGGGAAGTTGAAGACCTGGCGGACTCGAAGTTGACGAGGCTCGCGCACTCGATCGCGCGGAGCATTCGACCATGGTCTGATGGTCGCGCTCTCTTTGCGGCGCGAATCGTTCCGGAGTCGACTCACCCTGGCGAAAGATGGCCAAAGCTTCGGAACGCGCTACGCCGATCAACGTGGTCCGCGACGGCGTGACAAATGATCGGGAGCACCCGCGAGCGGCGTCACGAGTGCAAGCGCTGCACGACGGCGATGCTCGTCTCATACACCAGGTGAGTGAAGATCTACGCGCGGCGCTCGTCCCGGACCGGATTGCCGAGGCAGTGGCGCGGCAAGTGGAGCGCGCCGCAAGCGAGCGCGTTGGTGCACTGCTGCGCCAGCGGCTCGCGAGTGATTTGCGCGCGTTATTGCGCAAGCACGCCCGAAACGGATTCGTCGAAGTCGATCCGTCCGACGTGCTGAACGAGTCACTCGCCGAGGCAATCGCCGAAGGGACGGCTGAAACATTGGCCGAGCGGTTCTCCGCGGCGTTGCGCGAGCGACTTCCGGTGGCCATTCGCGCCGCGACGGCGCGTAGCGCGTTCGCCAAGCGCGTCGGCAGCGGCGGTGTCAACGACCTCGCCGAGCATTTGAGTGCTTTGGCCGAAGCATCGATCCGCCATCACCTCGTCGGGTCGCTGCGATCCGTCGTTCGTGGGCGTCTCAGTGAAGTTGCGCGCGACGACGCGCGCGAATTGCTGCGTGTCGGCGCCTCACCCGAAGACGCCGGGCTATCTTCTGCCGATCAGGTGGCGTCGCTGGCGGACGCCATCGAGCGCGCGGCGCGCGACCGCGTCGCGCGCGGTGTCGTCGAGCGATTCCGCGTGCTCGTCGCGAGTAGCCTGCACCACGCGACGGGCGAGCGCCTTGGCGACGGTCTTCATCGCACGCTAGCGTCGACTCGGCTCGACGGCGACGCGCCGAAAACTGGTACGCGGTCGTCACGCCCTGAGTTCGGCCTGGACGGATTGGACCGTCGCCTCGAAGGCCCGGTGAGTGATGCCATTCGTCAGCGCCTTATGGAAGGACTGCGCGAACAGGTCGAGACGACCTGTCGCGAGAACATCGATGAGGTGCTGCGCGAACGGCTCGTCGGGGCGATACGACTCGCGGTGGCCGAACAGCGTGGCGCGGAGCAGATCGACGCTGGCCGTCTCGCTGAAGTGATCAACTACGAGCTCGCCGAAGTGCTTCGCGCGCGAATCTGCGACGGCATTCGCGCGCGCACGGCGGAGGCAGTTCGCACGCGGCTCGCCGAGGCGATCCGCGACGGCGTCGTGCGGGCGGCGATCGCCTGAGCCGTTTGCGATTGTACGGCGGATCAAAACAAGACGTCGTTCCCGATCGAGAGCGTCGTTCCCGTTTGGCCCGCGAGATAGTAGCCGAAGAAGGAGCTCGCCGGACACTTGTCGACGTGCATGACGTGCAGATTCAGCCGCCAGCTGCGCGTGCCCGATGGGTAAAAGCCGAAGCCTCCGCCAGCCTCCCATGGAAAACGCCGGAATTGGTCCGTGATGTAGCCGCCGAACGTATAGAGGTTGAGTCGCTTCGGAACGACCATGTAGCTCATTTCCGCCATGAAGCCATGATCGTAGATAGAAGTGAGCGGAAGCGGCCCGTTGGCGACAAAATTCTTGAGCGTACGGAAGTAGTACTCGCTCTGAAACGAGAATCCGCGGAACTTCGCGCCGGCGTCGATTGCCAGCTCGCGATAGGTGAGATTCCGAACGGTCACGCCGGGAGCGAGTGTGCCGGTCTCGAACGGATTGGTGCCGTCCGAGAGCTTGACCTGCGTCGCGTTCGGAGGCAGGTCGTCGGGCGCGCCCCGAAATTCGCGGCTCGACGCGCCCGAGAAACCGAACTGTGTCGCGAGACGCGTGTGGTATTCGAGGTCACCGAATCCTCCGCGTGGCCCGAACTCCCCCGTCGTCGGCTGCCATCGCATGCTCGCGCTGTAGGCGAGATCGCGGCTGTCATTGGCCTGGACCTGACCGAGCTGGCTCAGGTTGTTGTTGACAGACAGCGTATAGAAGAGTCGCGGCGCGATCTCGCCGCTGATGAACGCGCCGGACGAAAAGCCGCCGCGGAAGAACTCTTCCGCCATCAGCCGGTCCGAACCGGCCCAAAAGGGCCACGAGCCTTGCATCGAGCGCGCGGTGAGCGTTGGGAGAATACCGACTCCGCCCACGAGGTACTTCGAGGCGATGAACTGCACGTTTCCGAAGATCAACGTTTGCTGCGTGGAACCGAGCGACCAGCTGGTGATGTTGTAGCGGAAGCGCGGGTCGTAAAAGAACCCGGTCAACCAGACCATCGTGCGCTGCCAGTTGAGCGAATTCTGTAGGTTGCTGATGCGCTCTTGGCCGAGGTGATCGGTGAAGGTCTGTCCAGCGGGGCCCTGATTCAAATATCGAAACAGCCCGTACATGCTGATGTTCAGGCTGCCGAATTTGGTGGCGATGACGTTGTACCCCGTTCCCGGCGTGAACTCGCCGGCGATCGTGTTCGGAAACCGAAATAAGGTGTCTTTGTTGACGGGAATTGGATCGGCGGCCTGAGCCGCCGCGCTCGCGGACCCGAATACCGCGGTGGCCGCGATCGCGACCATGAACCAGCCGTGTCGCGCCGCTCGATGCGGAATGTTCATCGCGTTCTCTGCCGTACCGTGAAGGTTTGGTGAAGACGGATGATTCTCGCGGTAGTGACCGCGAACCATGCGACCTTCGCCCAACACAGCGGCCGAGCACGCACGGTACAACCAAGGACCAATGGAGCGCGTGTTCGGCGTGTCGCCAACTTGGGCGCCGTGCAAGCGATCTGCTCCGCCTCCATGATCATTAAGAAATACTTATCGCGCGCAGCGTGTGGCGCGGCCGCGGCCAGTGCGTTGTTGGCCGCGAGCGTCGCCGCGCAACCAGGAGACGGCGCCGGCGTCGCGCTGAACGACGTGCATTTCCATCTGACGAACTACGTCCAGCGCGGGCCCGACATTCACGACTTCCTGAAGATGATGGGCGACAGCGTCGGTCGCGTCGCGTTGTTCGCGATTCCGCTGCAGCAGGAATGGCGCGCTGACATCAACGGCGATCGCGGGCCAACCTACTACCTGCAAACCGACGCGCCGCTCTACTACTACTCGTTCACCGACGCGTTCATCGCGATGCAATACCGGTCTCTCACGCCGGCGCAGCGGGCGCGGTTCGATCCGATGATCACCGGCTTCAACCCCGCTGATTTGTACGCGCCGGACCACATCCGTCGCGTGCTCGCGACGTTTCCCGGCGTGTTCACCGGAATCGGTGAATTCACGATTCACAAAGAATTCGTATCGGACAAAGCCGACCCTGGCCCTGCCAGTCTCCTCAACCCAGCGCTCGACAGCGTGCTCGCGACGGCGGGGGACATCGGGCTCGTCGTTCTCATTCACAACGACATGGACGTGCCCTTCGCCGCCGATACCGCCCATCCGGCGTACCTCGACGACATGAAGGCGCTCGTCCGGCGCCACCCCGAGACGACCATCATCTGGGCGCACACCGGCGTCGGTCGCGTCGTGCGGCCCGTGCAGAATCACGCGAAGGTGCTCGAGGCGATGCTATCCGACCCGGCGTACAAGAATCTCTACTTCGACATCTCTTGGGATGTCGTCGCGAAATACTTCGTCAGCACGCCGGAGACGGTGCAGGCCGCCGCGGCATTGATCAATCGGCATCCTGATCGCTTCTTGTTCGGAACGGACGCGCTCGCACCGCGTAATGCGGCCGCGTATCTGACCACCGACAACCTCTACGCCCCGTTGTGGGCGGCGTTGTCCCCCGACGCGCGCGCCAAGGTTCGCGTTGGGAATTACGAGCGGCTGTTCGACACGGCACGGCGCAAGGTGCGCGCGTGGGAAGCCGCGCATCTGAAATAGGGAGGCGTGATGAGTAGTCCCCGAGCAACGCGAGCGCCGCTGTCGCGGTGGACCATCGCCGCCGCACTCCTCGTGGCCGTCGGCCGCACGGTGAGCGCGCAGGCGACGAAGGACACCACGCCAAAGTTCGACATCTACGGCTTCGGCCAGGCCGACTTCATCGTCGACTTCAAGCGCAACAACCCGCAGTGGTTCGACGTGAACCGCCCGTCGAAACTCCCGTCCAATCAGAATGAATTCGGCGAGGATGGTCACTCGTACTTGAGCCCGCGACAAAGTCGGTTTGGCGTGAAGGCCACGTTCCCGACGCGGCGCGGCGACGTCTTCGCCAACTTCGACTTCGACATGTTCGGCGTCGGGGTAGACGCGGGACAGACCACGATTCGGCTCCGCCACGCGTACGGGACATGGCACGACTTCGGTGGCGGCCTGCTCGAGAGCACGTTCATGGACCTCGATGTCTTCCCCAACATTCTCGAGTACTGGGGACCGAACGGCATGATGTTCTTCAGGAACACGCAACTGTTCTGGCAACCGGTCCACGGGAAGAAGGACACTCTGAAGATTTCGATCGAGAACCCCGGTGCAAGCGCCGATGCCGGAAACTTCGCGGGCCGGGTCGAGCTGGCGAACGTGTTCCCACGATTCCCGCTTCCGGACTTGTCCGTGGGCTACAAGCTCGGTACGAGCTGGGGCTACGTTCGAGCCGCTGGCATCCTGCGCGACATCCGGTGGGACCAGGTTCCCACCGACACCTTCGATCTCAGCGGCCACGTCACCGGTTGGGGGCTCAACCTAAGCTCGAACATCAAGTTCCTTGGCAAGGACGTGATTCGATTGCAGTTCACGTATGGCGCCGGCATCGAGAACTACTTCAACGACGCGCCGATCGACGTCGGCGCGGAGTCGAACTTCCCCAACCGTCGCACGCCGATCACCGGCAAGGCGCTGCCCGACTTCGGCGCTTCGACCTACCTCGACCACTACTGGAACCCGCGAGTCACGACGGCGATCGGGTGGTCGATGGTGAACATCACCAACAGTGACTTGCAAACGCCCTCGGCCTACCACAACGGTCAATACGCGAGTGTCAACCTGCTATGGACGCCCGTCACCAATGTTCTTATGGGTGGCGAGTTCCAGTACGGCCGCCGGCTCAACAATTCCGACGGGTTCTCGTTCAACGATTACCGGCTCCAATTCTCGTTCAAGTACAGCTTCTCGCAGCATTTTGGAGGACAGTGATGTACAAGCGTGGATGGTTCGTCAGCGCGCGCCGCGCGATGATTGCCGGCGCCATGATCGCCGCCGTGTTTGCCGCGCCTTCGGGAGCGCAAGCCACGAAGGCCCGCCAGGCCGCCCAGTCAGCGGCGAGGAGTGCCGCGGGCCCGATGTCGGCGGCGGACATTCAGCGCGCGCTGAACATGGCCTACGAGAAGTACAAGAACCTACAAGAAGGAAAGAACGCCGATTACATCCCGGCGCTCGCCAAGGTCGATCCCAATCTCTTCGGCATCGCTCTCGTCACTCCGGACGGACAGATCTATACGGCCGGCGATACGATGACCGAGGTCTCCATTCAGTCGATCTCGAAGGTGTTCACACTCGCCCGTGTGCTACAAGACTCCGGCGACAAAGCGATTCTCAAAAACATCGGCGTGGACGCGACCGGCATGCCCTTCAACTCGATCATCGCGATCGAACAGAAGAAGGGCGCCGAGCAAAACCCGTTCGTCAATCCCGGCGCAATCACCGCGACCAGCATGGTCGGCGGCGCGAATGCCGCCGAGATCTGGCAGAAAATCGCGGATACCTACGACGGCTTCGCTGGCCGCAAACTCACCGTCCTCGAGGACGTGTACAAGTCTGAAGCCGAGACGAATCAGCGCAACCGCGCGATCGCATACCTTATGTATGCGTACGGACACATCCACGACAATCCGCTCCAGGCGACGGATATCTACACGCGCCAGTGCTCGGTCGGCGTGAATTCCCGCGCCCTCGCCATGATGGCAGCGACCCTTGCTAACAACGGCGTCAACCCGGTGACCAAAAAGCGTATGCTCGACGCCGAGCACGTGCCCGGGTTGCTCGCCGTGATGTCCACGGCCGGGTTGTACGACGACTCCGGTCAGTGGCTCTTCGCGACAGGCTTACCGGCGAAGAGCGGCGTCGGCGGCGGATTGATCGCCGTCTCGCCGGGGAACTTCGGGATCGCGGTCATCTCACCGCCTCTCGATTCAGCAGGGAACAGCGTCCGCGCGCAAAAGGCGATCACCGATATCTCGGCGGCGCTTGGTGGGAACCCGTACGCGGCCGGCCGGACGGCCACCGCGGCGGGTCGGGTGGGCCCGCCACGGTGACTCGCCGCCGGTATGGCCGAGCTAACGCTCGGCCATACCGATACCGAGGGTGATGAACTTGAAGCTTCGCGCGCCGCCGCCGAGGTAGTTACCCGCGGCGGTCGTCGCGGTGAATCGCGCCGTGAAAACCGCGTCGAGTCCTTCCATGATCGGAGTTACGACGCCGACTTCGGGCGCGATCGCGAAATGAAACGCCGAGCGGCCGATGGGATTCGTCACCCCGAGCTGATAGTACTGCTGGGCGAATTGACCGCCCGCGCCCAGGCCGGCATAAAATCCACGGCCAAGCGTCGGGCCAGGATAATAGCGGCCGATGCCCATGACCGTTCCGAGGAGCAGCTCGCGACTCTGCTGGCCCGTTACCGCGCCTGACGAAAAAGTCGTCGTACCACGCGTCTGGTCGAAGAAATCTTGGAGGCCAAGACTGACACCAACCGACGTCTTTGGCTTGTACCGCCATTGGCCTTCCCAGTTCGCCCCGAACCAACTCACGTTCGGCACGAAATCGCGGGTGTCACCGAGCGGAAAGGCGATTGCGTACGAACCGACATTGATGAACGGCGGCTCGGCGTCTTGTGCTCGAAGCGCAGCGATCGGCGCGCCGACGACAGAAGCTGCCACCGCGGCGCGAAGCGCGAGCTGTTTTCTATTCATTTCACTGCACCCTCAAATATGGAGATTGGGCGAACGCCTGGTCCACGCCGAGCAGAGCGCGCTCGGTCGTGCTCGCGGCGTTTGTCACGACGCCGTCAATTCCAGCGGCCCAGAGGAGCGGGATGCGTTGCAGATCGGCGTTTTCGGCGCGGCGGTCCAGCATCGCGATGATGATCGTGCCCGCTTGGAACGCGTACGGAACCGCGCCCGCCGGCACTCCCCATGTCCAGCCACCGCTTACCGCGGGACCCCAGTACGGCAGATATCCCCATGCTCCGAACCAGTCGACGTACGCGACGCCGGTCTGGATGCGCGTGTTCGCGGCGACGAGGAGCACCACGTCCGGCTTCGCCGCCGGGTTGGTTCCGACGTCCTGCCACCCGAGCCCCACCATGTGAGCTCGGACATTTGCGATGATTTGCTGGTCGGACGCGTGGTCGAGGGTGTTCGACCCTACCGGGATCTCGACAATCGTATCGGGGAGCGCAAACGTTCGAGCGCTGGCGAGCGCCGGACCCTGGTCGACGACCGTGATGACCACACCAGGCAGATTCGAAGGGACGTTGTTGTAATCGGTCGCGTAGCATGCGGGCATAAGCACCGCCGCTACGGTTGCGATCAGCAACCTGACGAACTTCCCCGCCCGGCCCATGTCATCCACCCGATTGGATTACACTGGTACGTTCTCCACAGCGTGGTTGATTTCGCAGTAGACGATGGGGGCACAGGCGGCAGGCTGATCGGGCACGGCGTGTCGTAGCGCCTTGTCACAAATCCACTTCTGGCGTCGAAACGACATGCTCGCGGCACCTCAAAGAGAACGTGTTCTTCGCGCCGAGTTGGGGGCCTCATGCGGCTTTCTCGTCGCAATCGCGCTCGTGGCCGCCAACATGCCGCTATTGCCGGGCTCGAACGTCAACGTCGTGTGCGCTGCCGCGGCTATTCTTGGAGCGCTCATCGCATTGGTGGTTCCCCTTCGCTGGATCGCCGGGCTCGCCGCTGTCGTTGCCATTGCTCTATTCGTGGTGACGTTCACGCCATTGATGGCCGGCCCCGTGCACGCGTGGATCCGTCGCGACGTGCCGCCGACGCGCGGCCCGCCCCCCGTTCCGGACGCAGTCGTCGTGCTCGCGACGACAATCAGCAACGATGGATTCCTCGACGCCAACGGAACGACACGTCTTCTATCGGCGCTCGAGGCCATGCGACAGTCTGGAGCGCGGCTGCTCGTCACGACGCGCCCGCAGCAGGCATCGGCAGCTTCCATGGACGTCGCGCTTCAAGATTATCGGCGGCTCATCAGCCTCGCCGGCGACACGAGCCGATGGCGCGTCGTGGGACCCGTCGCGAACACGCACGATGAAGCCCTTTCCACATCGCGGCTGCTTTCCCCTCCGAACGGACGTTCGATCGTCGTGGTCACGAGTCCACTGCACACGCGGCGCGCTTGCGCGACGTTCGAAGCCGTCGGTTTTGCCGTCACGTGCTGGCCATCCGACGAACGGCGCTATGCCCTGAACACATTCAGCGGAATTCGCACGCGGCTTGCCGCCACTGTCGATTGGCTGTACGAGCGGACAGCCGTATTCGAATACCGGTGGCGCGGATGGATGCGCTGACCGACTGAAGGTCAGTCACGCCGGGCGAGTAACTTTCGGAAGCATGACGCATCCGATGATCGTACGCGGCCGGCGCGACCCCGACGCGCCGCGCCCCCCGCTCAAAGAACGCCTCGCTGCACTACGGCTCGTGCCGCGGTTGATAGGTCTGGTGTGGGACACACACCGGGTCTACACCACGCTCATGATTGTGCTGCGACTCGTTCGCTCGGCGGTGCCCGTCACCAATCTCTGGGTTGCGAAGCTGATCATCGACGAAGTGGTGATGCTGTCACGCTCCGGAGGCGGAGGGGTAGGTTCAGCGCGGCACCTTTGGACTCTCGTCGCGCTCGAGATGGGGATCGTTGTCGTGAATGAGCTGCTCGCGCGGCTTTCCGGGCTCACCGAAGGCTTGCTCGGCGACTTGTTCACCAACCGCGTGAGCATCCGGATCATGGAGCACGCGGCTACCCTCGATCTGCATCAGTTCGAGGACCCGAACTTTTACGATCACCTCGAGCGCGCGCGGCAGGGCACGACCGGGCGTGTCGCGCTGCTCAGCCAGCTCCTCGGTATGGCGCAGGGTTTTTTGACCCTCGCATCGCTGAGCGTGGCGCTCGCGGCGCAGGCGCCATGGCTGCTCGTACTGCTTGCCGCTGCGGTGCTACCGAGCTTCCTCGGCGAAACGCACTTCGCGGCATTGTCGTATTCGCTGCTCTTTCGCTGGACGCCGCAGCGGCGTCAGCTCGACTACGTTCGCTTCGTCGGCGCGAGCGATCGCACAGCCAAGGAAGTGCAACTCTTCGGGCTCGCGCCCTGGCTCATTAACCGTTACCGAAAGCTCTCCGAGCGATTCTACGCCGAGAACAGGTCGCTGGCGATTCGTAAGTCGTTGGTCAGTTCGGGTCTGTCGTTGATCGGGACGCTTGGCTACTACGCCGCGTACGTGGTTGTCCTGCTGCGGGCCGTCGCCGGAACGATCAGCATCGGCACGCTCACGTTTCTCGCCGCATCGTTTCGGCAGAGCCGTGATCTCATTCAGCAATTGCTGATGTCTGCCAGCGGCATCTACGAGCAGAGTCTCTATCTGAGGGATCTCTTCAGTTTCTTCGACATGCAGCCGTCCATTCGGAGCATGCCGAACGCGCGCCCGGTTCCGCGGCCGATTCGCGACGGGTTTGTCTTCGAGGACGTTGGCTTCAAGTATCCGGGAAGCGAACGGTGGGCGGTGCGGCACGTCAGTCTCACATTGGGACCGGGCGAGCGAATCGCGCTCGTCGGCGAGAATGGCGCGGGGAAGACCACGCTGACCAAGCTGCTTGCTCGCTTGTACGATCCGAGTGAGGGCCGCATCCTGCTCGACGGCGTGGATCTTCGCGAATACGATCTCGCGGACGTCCGTCGCGCCATCGGCGTGATTTTTCAGGATTTCGTTCGCTACGACATGCGCTTCGACGAGAACGTCGGTGTTGGTGAGGTCGAGGCCGTCCGTGACTACCTCGATGCAGAGTTGGGCGGAGAAGACGGCGCTCCGCCGGTCGCCATCGCCACGGCCGCCGAGAAGTCTCTCGCGGCGTCGCTACTGCCACGTCTCCCAGGTTCATATCGTCAAATGCTCGGACGACGCTTCGACGCCGGCGTAGACTTGTCCGGCGGTGAATGGCAGAAGGTCGCCCTGGCGCGCGCGTACATGCGCGACGCTCAAGTGTTGATCCTCGACGAGCCCACCGCCGCGCTCGATGCGCGAGCCGAGTACGATGTCTTCGTCCGCTTCAGCGCGCTCATGGCGGGACGCATGGCCGTCGTGATCTCGCACCGCTTCTCCACCGTGCGAATGACCGACCGCATCATCGTGCTGTCAGGCGGCGAAGTCGTGGAGCAGGGAACCCATGACGAGCTGGTGGCTGCTGGAGGGCTCTACGCCGAGCTATTCGGGATGCAGGCGGCGGGCTATCGCTGAGGGACTCCCGCGCCGGCCGTTCATTTTTTTGCCGCCCGTACCCTTTCCACCGCGAATGGGGTCAGACCCCATTTGGATAAATGGAGTCTGACCCCATTGTGCAAAGGGGCACTGTCAAATCGTCAAACGCGAGTGGGCGTTTTTCGCGAGGTGCTCTGCGAAGGGCCGGCTAGCGCGCCGCGCGGTGCGCCGGCGCTCCTCCTCTCGAATGTCCTGGCGACACGCAGCGACGCTATTCCAAGCAGCGCGAACAGAATAATCGCGATCGCCATTCG
>Ga0157372_10007399_pt1 | contig 11677 bp, 8 predicted proteins | sample C55metaG_FD_115307 | JGI IMG/M metagenome (GOLD analysis project Ga0157372, IMG submission 115307) | Corn rhizosphere microbial communities from Kellogg Biological Station, Michigan, USA - C5-5 metaG | ecosystem: Host-associated > Plants > Roots > Rhizosphere > Soil | place: USA: Michigan...
CATCAGGTTGAATGACGAACTGCATGCCTTGGCCGCTCGTCGTCGGGTTGTACCACGTACCTGTTAGTCCTTCCTGATTGATATTGATGCCATCGAGTAGCGTGCCGGTTGCACCGAAGAGGACATGGTCGAACAGCGTATCCCCAACCGCTCCGAGAGGAGGAGGTACCGACGCGAGGAGCACACGCGCGCTCTGCGTTCCGTTGGGGAGGAGAAAATTTGTGACCCCGTTGGTTCCCCCAAGTGATCTCTCTCCTTCCGTCTCGACCGAACCAAGTAGCGTCGAGCAGTCGCTATCACTGAACGCATCGACACCTCCAAACCCACTGCCACTGCCATTAAAGAAGAAGTCGTACCGCGTAACGGCGTCCGCAGGAATGCACTGGCTCCATGCTCCGGTGCCCAATGTCGGGACGAGCGTATCCGTACCGAGATCGAGCGACGGCGCTGTCGGGAAGCCAACATAGGTGTTCAGCGTCATCACGCCGCTCGTCCCCACCATCGACCACCCGTCGAGCCCGTCATCGAAGTCCGGATTCGGAACAAGGTTGGCGGCGCGAGCCGTGGCTACAAACACGCTCCCGGCGATGAACAAGGAAGTGCGGATGCGCATGTCGTACCCCTTTGAAACTCGGCTGTCGGTCAAGCGAGTCTACATATAACTAGTTATACATTCCGCTCCAAGAATGTGGTTTATTCACACGCAGTGTTGCTTATCCGCACTTGTCAGTGGAATGCTGCGTGGATTCAGAGCTGGTCTTCCAGCGCAGCTTGGCGGAGCGATGAGATCTCCTGCTCGTACCACTCGCGCGACATATCATCCGCGGTTGCGTGCCACTCAGATGCCAAAAGTAATTTCGCTTGATCAAGACGGGCCAGCGCCAAATCGGGTCGCTTGAATGATCGTATAGGGCTCTTCGCGCACAAAATGACCGTCAGTGGACTTGAACCGTCGAGCATGATTGCCCGCTCGGCGGCAGCTTCGTCCATACCCCGCTTTCTTTCGTTTTTTCTCTTACGTAGTGCGTCGATGAGCGGCTTCGTTGTCAGCCACATCGCCAAACCACACCACTACGCTCGCGACCAACTGGCAAAGAAATGAGTTGATCTGAATACCTTTGGCGATGAGGACATCTCTAGCCCAATGCACTGCCAAGCCAGAAAGAATGATTGCCGCCCCTCAAACTACACATTCAAGACAGTGCTCGATGCGCACGAGTCGATGTCATCGCATACCGCGCTCGGCGTGCAATGCGAGATCGACCTTTCCGTACTTTTTTCCGTACATAGAAATGACAAAGGCCGCGAAGGCGGCCTAAGTGTCTGTTTTTAGATGGTGGGCGGTAGTGGTTTCGAACCACTGACCCCTGCCGTGTGAAAGCAGTGCTCTACCGCTGAGCTAACCGCCCGGTCTGCCGGTGTTTTGCGCGAACGAACCGGCATTGTACAGCGCGACTCATCGGGACTTGATTCGACCGAGGAATGTCGCGCGGCCCCTAGCGAGGCGTTTGGGCAACACCCTTGCGGGGCGTTGGACCAAACGTGGTGCCGGAGAAGGGAATCGAACCCCCGACCCACGCATTACGAATGCGTTGCTCTACCAGCTGAGCTACTCCGGCGCGAGGGGCGCGGAGTATAGACACTCGGCGCGGGACCGACAACCGGCGCCGCGCCGCCGCGCCGGTTGAGAGACTAGATCTTGCTCACCAACAGCTGCCGTTCGCCGTATTGCTGCCCGTTTGGCCTTTGACGCCCGTGTCGGTCAGAGTGAGGCTGCCGCAAGCATCGGCTGTCTGCACGTTTTGTGGCGCGGCGGCCAACTGGTACGTAGCTCCGCCGGCGCCGAGTACGGGCGCACCAATGGTGTAGTAGCCCTTCTCGGACGTCGCCGCCGTGAAGCCCAAACCTCCAGCGGCGGCCGCATTGGTGATCGACGCGGAATACGTATTGAAGTTGGTGAAGAAGCGTTCCTCCGCCGCGGCGACGCGCATCAGCATTTCGCGCCCGTCGGCCCGCCGCGCTCTGAACGTGTAGTTGCCGTAGCTGTTGTAGGCCAACGCTGCGAGCACGGCCATGACCGCAACGACGATCATGAGCTCGATCAACGTAAAGCCTCGGGCGAATCGTTTAACGCTCAACATAAAACCCCCTGATGAACAGCAATACCCTATTCGTTGCGCCCGAATGCGTTACTACAACAGATCCAACAGCTCTCGCCATGCGCCGCGGTGTGGCGGCGGTGCGGGAATCGAGAACCCTGGCAGGCCCGGCAGCAATAGCGGTCCGCCTTGCGAGCCGATGACCGACGGAATGCCCGCGATCGGAATGACCTTCGGATCGACGACGACCTGGCCGACCACACTGTTGCCGCCTGGTCCGCCCGATCCACCGCCGCTGAGTGGCGAGGCGACCAGTGGCCCGCCCGTTGCGCCATCGACGACCATGATCGCGCCGCGTCGCGCCGGAAGGCAGGGATCGTTACTTGTCGGGATCAACGAGGTCATGATCGCGTAATTCGCACTGTAGAACGGCACGATACTGACTACGACGCGCTCGCCCAATTCGCCGGTGAGATTCGAATCAAGCGGAATCGTCCAGCCGCGATTGTTGGCGACGACCGTCGGACCCGACAGCCTGCGTACGAGGGACGCATCCTCGGCGATGATCCAGGAATTCAGCTGCGTCGGCAGGATCGGATAGTTCGATGATGCCGTGCCGTAATCACGGATGCCGTAGAACTGCTGCAGCGCGGTGTTCGCATCGGGTCCGCAATTGCTCGGCGGCGAAGATGCGGTGCGATCGCACAGGCCAAGGAACTTGCCGGTACCGAAAATCCACATCGGTGCTTGTGCGACCGGATCGCGCAGGCCCACAGGCATCGCGGAAATCGGATGGCGTCCGATTTCGCCGGCGCTCGTATAAGTCTTGAACATCAGATCGACCGTCCACGAACTGGCCGATGTGCTGGACAGATCGAAGCGCCAGAGGTTGCCGGCGAGATCGCCGGCGACCGCGATGTCGTCCACCTGATCCGAGTTGAGATCGTAGGCCGCCGCCGTCGAGAGGCCATAGCTCGAGGGAGCCGTCAGTGTCGTCGGGATCTCGCGGATCAACGAGCCCGTCTGCAAATCGATCACGAACAAAGATGTCTGATTCGCCGAGGGATCGTTGCTGACCGGATCCGGCGGAGTCAGATCGGGCAGCGGGAAATAGCCGCTGGCGAGCAGCACGACCCATTTGCCGCCGTTGTAGCTCAAGCGGGCGACGTTGGGATAGGCATACGTGTAGCCCAGGTGCTGGAATCCCGACATCGTGTAATTCCTCTCCCAGAGGAATACCGGTGCGGCAGGATTGGTCACGTCGATCGCATAGATACCGCGTCCGCCATAACGGAGCGAACCGATCAGAACGGTGTGCCACGCGCCATTGATGAAGACGTCTTGCACAACCGCAGTGTTGTCGACGGTCGGTGAGTTCTTGTATGTCGCGGTGTTGGTCGTCTGCGCGAGCCGCCGTTTCGCAATGACCGTCGTGTCCGACTCACTGCCGACGTTATCGATACCGAACAACGTCATCGGCATATACGCCCAACGCTCATGGCCCAATACGCCGTCGAACGCGTGCAACATGCCGTCGTTCGCGCCGACGTAGACCATCGGAGCACGGTTCTTGTTCGTGTTGACGTACTGCGCGTAGCTGTTCGCTCCTGCGACGCCGTTCGCGTCCGGTGTCGCCGCGAGCGCTTCAGGCGATCCCGGCGGGAAATTGTCGGTGAAGCCGCCGGTCGGTGCGGACACGTAGCGCGGTTGCGAATTGATGATGGCGCCGAGCACGGAGCTGCGATGGCGCATCAGCGGCGGAATCGATTCGTTGGTGCGCACGCCGCGCAGCCAGTTCGCGCGGACCTGTCCGTTGCCGTCGCAACCGTTGGTGTTTCCTGTCGGGCTCGTGCACTTGATGGTCGAGGTCGGGTCTTGATTGAGCGCGCTCTGCTCCGCTGTGGAGAGACTCGAGAACGAGGTGAAGCTCACGCTCGCCGTACCGGAATCGTTCGACGTGATGATCGTGCGGCCCACGCTTGCATCGGGCAGCGGAGGCGGCGGCAGTGTGCACACGCCGGCGGTGAAGGTGCCACCGGTCAAGAGACAACCGGCATCCCAAATCGGATCGCTCGGTTCGCCCGTGACAGGATCGAGATTCTGCTGATACAGGAAGCCCGAGTTGTCGCTCGTATCGTAGCCGGCCGAGTAGCCTTGCGTTCCGAGAGTAAGGGTCGACATCGTCGCCGACAGCGCCGTCGAATTGCCGTGACGCGACAGGATGTTGTTGATGATGTCAGTCAGATGCTGCACGAGCGCGGTCGGATTGGACGCGCTGAAGTACGAGCCGCGACTGTTTATGGCGGCGTGCCACGTATCATCGATCGCCGGTGGCGCGTTACGAGCCGGCTGCGGCCAACCCGTGATGCTGGCCGAATTCGACTGACCTTCACGCAGCTTGCAGAGATCGTTCTGCGGATTGATGCAATCGACGTCGTTGGAGAATTGCAGACGTCCCGCGATGCCGAGGGTCACCATGAACTGCACGACGTGCTGCCAAGACGCCGGGTCGTTCGCCGGATTGAAATAGATTTCCTTGTTCTGCAGCGGGTCCTGGCCAGCTCCAAGCGGAATCGTACCCGTGATACCGGTTGTCTTGTCCGGTATATAGGTCGGCACGATGTTGGAGAGATCCGTGCGCAGGTCCTTCGCCCAATAGAAGAAGGCGATATCGGCCATCGAGGGGTAGCAATCGGTGCTGCCATCGCTGGAGCACGAGCCCGTCGGTGACACGGGCACGTCCCAGAAAACGCGAGAAGCGAGATCGCTGCGGCTGAATGCGGTGCCGTCCGGCAGGGATCCGGGCGGATTTTGCACGCCGAAGAATCCAGCGGGCGGTGTCGGATTGCCTTCGTTCCAGTAACCGTCGGTCACCAGCATGTGGAAATTCTGCCGGCACGCAAGTTCGCGTCCTGGCTGGGTGCCCTGCCCCGGCTCCCAGTAGGGATCCTTGAGGTTGCTGGTATTTCCGCGAGTGAAGAAATTGCCCGCACGGATCGCCGCGAGACGATCCGGCGTCGTGCCGGCGGCGCCGACGAGAAACAACCAGTCGTAGAACTGCTTCCGATAGTTCGGCGCAGCTGCGTTGGTGTCGTTGAGATTGGTGATGATCGTGGTCGCGGGCAACAGGTACGTGCCGTTGTTGATGTTCTGCCAGGCCGCGCGAATGTTGTCTCCGAACTGTGCGAACACGCGCGAGAGCGCGGTGCGCGTCATCAGGTTGCGCGTACGGTAGTAGGCGAACCAGTTGGCGAAGTTCTGATACTCCGCCACCGGCACCGGAATCGCTTCCCAGTTGGCCGCCGTGTACAGCGCGGTGAGGCCGGCCGCGGTCGGATTGCCGAACGTGTTGGTCGGAATTACTACGGTGCTCTTGAGACGGTAGTAATAGGGTCCGCCATTCGGATACGTACCGCCGTTGGGATTCGCGGTGACGCCATCCATCGGGCTTGTGCCGAAGCCGCACTTCCACCGGTTGTCGACGGTGACGGTCCAGGTGCAGACCCGGTTGTTGCCACTTCCTGAGCAGCTGCAGGAACCGGCGTCGGCGTTGCCGGGACACTGTACACCGGCGCCCCTGGCCGAACCCGGCGTAACCGTCTTGACGCCGTTGAGAATTCCGCGGCGGGTGTCGTTGGCGAGGGTCGTCCCGGGGCCGAGCGGATTGTTCGTATAAGTCGCCGCCGCAGGCGAGTTCGGGCTGGTCGGCCGATTGATCGACATGCCGTCAGTCCAGACCGCAGCCAGCGTAGCGTCGGCGTTGGGCATCAGCGTGTTGTCTTCTTTTTGTGGCGCCGTGTATGCAACCAGCGCAAGCGGGTTGTAGTACGTGCCATTCATCGAATGCGACTTGATGTTGGTCGGATCGGTAATGCGTGGATCGATCGAACCTGCGCAGAACCATGGGCCCGACCATGTGCCGGTGTCGAATGGGCGGAAGTCGCCCATGAAGTTGCTGTCCATCGAACCCGAGTCGTCGAATGTGACGACGATGTTCGGGCTGACCGATGTGGTCAGATCGGGCGGCGTCGGGCTGAGATCCACGTCGCCCGGCTGGCCAAGGGCCGACGCATGCGTCGAGAACAAAGCCAGCAGGCAGGCGAACAACGTGCCGCCCGCAAAGCCGACGCGACGTTTGGTTTGATACGCGCTCATGATTCGAGCCCTCGTGATCCGGAGATCGTGATGTTCATGGTCCACCGTTGCCGGTATTGTTTTGCGAGATCGAAGCCGCGCCGAACACGCTTTCGCTCGCGCGCAGCAGCGTGTTGGTGCCGCCCTGGCTGCGTGCCGTGACGCGGAACAGATGGACTTTCGGAGCGCCTTCGGCGCCGGGTTCGGAAAGAATCGCGCCGCCCATGTTTCCTGGGCCACTGGCTCCGGTATCGAGGCCGAGATCTTCGATCAGGTAGCGCGGCTGCGAGGCGAGCGATGCGGTTGCATCGCCACCGGTCAAGCCGCTGACCACGCCGGAATACGTCGCTGCACCGTCGTTCGTCGCGCTGAGCCACTGCTTGGACGCGCGGAACTTGACCGCACGCTGATCGCTAATGCCGTTCGTGCGCTGATAAACGCACGGCTGCACGCCGCTGTGACCGCACGGAGGCAACGCGAGGCCACCGCTCGCGAACGAGGAGCGCGCCGCGGCCGTCCAAAGATCGACTTCGCCGCCGCGCAGTGCGCTTTCGCTGCCCATCATGGCCAGCTGCGAATTGCGCATGCCGCCGGTCATGCGCTCCTGCAGGATCGATGTGCTCGATGCCGTAAGGCCGAGCAAGGTCAGCAGAAGCAGAAACACCAGGGCGACGAACAGGACCGCGCCGCGTTGCCGTGAAATCGTCGAGTAATTCTTGGTGATCATCGAAACGGTCCTCAGTGATTGCCGTTGCGCATGGCAACCGAAGAAATGAACTCGCGACGCATCATCAATCCCGCCAGCATGCCGGTATCCATCGGCTGGTTCGGTGCGGGAGGAACATGCATCGTGGTGTCGCCGGTGGCGCCGGTGTAGCGATAGGCCATGTCCGACGGAGACAGCGCGATGTTATCGACGGTGTCGAGCAACAGATGCACTTCGATCGACATCACCGAACGCCACAAACATCCGGCCTCGACGTTGGGAGCCGTGAGACCCAAACCGGGCGATGCCGGCGAGCAATTCGCCGAAGTACTGTTCGCGTTGACCTGATTCGCGGTGAGATAGTGCAGCGAGGCATCCTTGTATTGGACGCCGTAGATGAAATCGAGTCGTTCGACGCCCTGCACCAGTTCATCGACCTGCGTGCCGTTCTGGCGGCGATACAGTGTCGGGATCAGACGACCTGCCGTATCCGGATCGGCCTTGTATGCGAGGTAATAGGTGACGGTGAGAAAGTCGCGGCTGAAATTGAACACGCGCACATCGAAACTTCCGACCGTTGCGGAAGGTTTGTAATTGGAGGAATTCAGAAGGCCCGTCGGCGTCAGGTTGTTGCCTGCGGCCGTGACCTGGAATACCTGGCCGCCACCGCAAGTGAGCAGCAGCGCGCGATCGTTGTTCTGGAAATTGACCGGATCGTCCATCGACTGTCCGCCGATAATGGTCGGCGCCAGAATGACGTGAGGTGGCGCGCTGGTGTCCACCGTGAAATTCCAGCCCGTTCCGCGCTGATAGCGGATCGTCAACATGTCAGCGCCGGTCACGCGCAGGCCGTCGCCCAGACCTTCGGCAGGAAATCCGTTCGGCGGCGTGCCGGCCGGCACGGCCGGTGTGCATCCGCCACCTGTCGCGCAATCGTAGCCCTGCATGAAGTTGGCGGGACCGACCGGATATGTAGAACCGGGGCCGGGCAACGTCCCGAGAAGTCCACCACTATCGGGGAACGAGCCGCTCGCACCCGTCGAAACGCCATTGGCATTCGAGAGGACCGTCAGGCCGGGATATATCGGTCCGTCATTCGTGGATGTCGTCCAGCCCTGGCTGGTCGAGCTCCCGCAATACTGCCCGCTGCCCATGCGCAGGTCGTCGGTGATGCGCGTTACCGCGTAACGACCGTTTTCCTGTAGACGCGCCAGCGCGTCCTGAACATTGTTGGTCGTACTTGTGGCACCGAACAACGTGACGATACCGATGCTGAGCAAAATACCCAGCGTGATTGCGACCATCAGCTCGATCAAGCTGAATCCGGCGTGCTGCGAACGCTCGCGTGCGCGAAGGTCCGTTCGGTAAGGAAGAACCGAGATCAAGTTCATGGCTGGAACACCCATGAGAAGGTTTGCTGCACCGGATTGGTGTTGGCGCCCGTGGTGTCGCGGTCCAAGTTCGACTCGTTCCAGACAATCGCGATCGTGCACAGTCCCGCGTAGGGCGCGCCATTCTGCTGATCTTGCGCGGTTACGGTCACGCCGGGCGTCGGCACGCACGCGATCCGCGCGGTCGCGTTCGGCAACTGATCGCTGAGCTGAGTGCTCCAGACGGCCTTGTCGCGAACCGCGATGCTCGCGCGCGAACAAGGTGCGCCGCCGGGGCACGGGTCCACATCGCCACTGGGATAGGACGTGTCGTAAGCCGACGCCCAGACTTGCGGCATGTTCGCGCGCATGCGATCGGCCATCGACTGCGCCAGGAACGAGGCCTGCGTGCGCAAGTAAGCACTGTGATTCGTCTTCACCGAAACGATCAGAAGTCCGGCCATGCCCAGCAGGCCAAGGCTGAACACCAACAAGGCGATCAGGACTTCGAGCAGGGTGAATCCGCGATGGCGATTGATCATCTGCATGGGGACCTCAACATCCCGGAGCCGGCGATGAAGACGTGTTGCGCTGTGATTTGACCTCTCCACTGCCTGTCACATGGATCCACGACGATTCCGTCGCGTTGTGATCAGGCCGGCAGACGTTGATGTCGATCAGCGTCGCGGGCGCGGAGAGGTATCCGAGCGCACTGAAGATGACCTGTCCGTCCGCGCCGCCGGTCACCTTGGTCTCCACGGTGTATTGATTCGTCAAAGCGGGATACGTCGCTATTACCGTATCGGCGGCCGTCAGCGTGCCGTCGTTGTTCGAGTCGATCAGCACCCGCCATCCCGTCGACCAGTCGGCGCCTCCGCTGATACTCACGACACCGGCGATGGTGCCGAGCTTCACGGCTTCGGATTTCGCCGTGGTCAGCGCGCCGATGAGGTTGTTGTTGTTCTCGGTCACGTTCATGCGCATGCCGACCTCGCGAAAGCTCGGCAGCGCCAAAGCCAGCAGGATCGCGGCGATCGCGATCGTCACCACGAGCTCGATCAAGCCGAAACCGTGCTCCATCTCGAGCCCGAACTCGCGCGCGCTTTTCCCGAAATTCCCCGCAGCTTGCATCGCTCCCCCTGGATGGAGCGTGGAAGGACAGCGGGCACGCTAGAGCGCTGCCGGTTGCGGGACAAGCCGGGTCTGCGTACTAGGTAGGATTTGGCGGACGAGCGGCAGGACCAGCAAAGCGCCGCGTCAGGCGACCACGCGCAGCCGCAGTTCCTTCGGCAGAGCAAACGTCACATTTTCCGGTTCGCCGTCGAGCTCGCGCACATTCGTCGCGCCCCACTCGCGCAGGCGCGCAAGCACTTCGCGCACGAGGCTTTCCGGCGCCGAAGCGCCGGCTGTCACGCCGATTTGACGCCGGCCTTCGATCCATTCGCGGCGGATATCGCCCGCGCCGTCGATCAGCTGCGCCGGCACGCCCTGCTTTTCGGCGAGCTCGCGCAGGCGATTCGAATTTGAGCTGTTCGGAGATCCGACGACGAGCACGAGGTCGCACTGCTGGCCGAGCCTGCGCACTGCGTCCTGACGGTTCTGCGTCGCGTAGCAGATGTCGTCGTGGCGAGGACCGAGAATCGACGGAAAGCGCTTGCGCAAGGCTTCGATGACCGCCTTGGTGTCATCGACGGACAGCGTCGTCTGAGTCACGTACGCGAGTTGTTCCGGATCGCGAGGCACGAGTTTCTGCACGCATTCCGGCGTTTCGACCAAGTGGATCGCGCCCGTGTTCGAGGCATCCCACTGTCCCATCGTGCCTTCGACTTCCGGATGGCCCGCATGCCCGATCAGGACCACATCGCGCCCAGCCTTGCCGTGGCGCGCGACTTCCATGTGCACTTTGGTTACCAACGGACACGTCGCATCGAACACGCGAAGCCCGCGTGTGCCCGCTTCGCCACGCACGGCTTGCGAGACGCCGTGCGCGCTGAAAATCACGGTTGCGCCATCGGGCACTTCGTCGAGCTCGTCGACGAACACCGCGCCTTGCGCGCGAAGCTTGTCGACAACGAAGCGGTTGTGCACGACTTCATGGCGCACGTAGATCGGCGCGCCAAACGTTTCCAGCGCGCGCTCGACGATCTCGATGGCGCGGTCGACGCCGGCGCAGAAACCGCGCGGATTGGCCAGTAATACATCCATGTGCCGATTATCCGCCAGCCGGCGGCGCTTTCCTACCGCCGAGCCCGAACACGATCAGCAGCACCGCGCCAACGCTGATCGCCGAATCGGCGACGTTGAACGCAGGCCACGACCACTGCCGGTAGTACACCTCGATGAAATCGGTCACGTGCCCGAAACGAACGCGGTCGATCAGATTGCCGAGCGCGCCGCCAATGACCAGCGCCAGCGGCAACGCCGTGCGCCACTCGCCGCGTCCGAGACGGCGCAGCCACATCGTCAAAGCGAAACAGACGCCGATCGCGAGCGCGCTGAACAGCCAGCGCTGCCAGCCGCCGGGGTTGTTGAGGAAGCTGAATGCAGCGCCGGAGTTGAACGCGAGTGTCCAGTTGAGGAATCCCGGTATCACCGCACGCGGCACGTAAGGTTCGAGCGCACCGATGGCGATGTATTTGGTCACCTGGTCGAGCACGATCACGATGATCGAGACAATCAACCAGATTTGCGCGTTCGGTTTATTTTGCGTCAACGCTCTCACCTCCGCGCTTCGCTGTCCAAAAAAGCGATGACGCTCGTCATTCCGGCCAAGGCCCGAATCAATTTTTTTGATGTTGCCGACACAACACGGCTGCTGGCGCTGGCGCCAATGCTTCAGAACCAGCGGCGATTCTCGCCCTGCCCTTCGACATTCGTCACGCAACGCCCGCAGATCTCCGGATGCGCGGGATCGATGCCGACATCGGGACGATAGTGCCAGCACCGGATGCATTTCGCATTGCTGCTCTTGCGCACCGAAACCGAAACGAAACGGCCTTCCTCGTGCAAGGAATCGACAGGCGCAGCGTCCGCCGGCGCGCTGCCTTCGTCTTCGAGTGTCAAAGCCGAGGTGATGAAAAAGAAACGCAATTCGTCCGCGTACGCTTCAAATTCTTTTCGCGTTTTCGCATCGAGATATAGGGTCACGTCGGCCTCGAGCGAAGCGCCGATCTCGCGATTGCCACGCATGAGTTCGAGCTGTTTGGAGGCGACCTCGCGAACCGCGAGCAAATCGGACCAGAACGCACGTTGGCTCGGCGAGCCTTGCAGCGCGGCGAGATCGCCGTACCAAGTCTCGAACAACACCGATTCGCCACGCTGGCCCGGGACATACGCCCAGATTTCCTCTGCAGTAAAGGAGACGATCG
>Ga0157372_10007400_pt1 | contig 11676 bp, 10 predicted proteins | sample C55metaG_FD_115307 | JGI IMG/M metagenome (GOLD analysis project Ga0157372, IMG submission 115307) | Corn rhizosphere microbial communities from Kellogg Biological Station, Michigan, USA - C5-5 metaG | ecosystem: Host-associated > Plants > Roots > Rhizosphere > Soil | place: USA: Michigan...
AGTTCAGAAAGGTTTCTGATGTTTGGTTTGTTGAGCTTGGGCGGCGCCTCAGAACGACTTCCTGTTGACAGGACAGAAAGAGGATGGCAACAGCGGTCTATCGCCGTGCCAAGGTCTCCGAAAGCTGCTCATTTAGTTGTGGAGTTTTTCTCGCCGTTCCATTCTCGATACCTGAGTTTCCGCTACATTGGGTGGACCTGCCAGAAGGACATGGTAGGTGCCGTAATCGATTTCCAGCAAAGCGGTGCCGCCGAAACGAGAATTGGATTCACTTCTGTTCTTCGCCGGGAGCCATACTCCATCAGTTTTCACGTATGTGTTCTCAATACGAGTTCCTTTTATCCAGAAGGACGGATTCCGTGCGGGCTCGACGTCGATCTTGACCACTGCGTATTCGTCAGAATCCACCCAGACTCTGCCGCGGTAAAGAAACTTGCTCTTCTTCAACGGATCAACGTTAAGGATGTAGGCCGGCCGCCCATCGACCCGCTCAGTTCCAGAGAGTTGAAACCGGTAATTGGTCGTATTCAAGGCCGTGGACGATCTGTCCTTCGATGCTTCCTGTTCGCTCTCGACAGCTCTTTTGAGCACCTTGTCGCAGAGCAGTTTCGATCCGTTCAGCGAAACGATATGGAAGCTTTTGCCCGTCGCTCTGTTGTAATTGAGTTCCACTTCCATCTTCGCGGCAAGATGTGTGCCAAAACCCTTGTACTGGACCTGGTAATGACGCACCGCCTCGTAGTGCTTCAGTTCTCTCAATTGATTGGCTTCGTGTTGTTGCATGCGCTCGACGATCTGCTCCACAGGCAAGAGTGACTGCGCCTGTGCAGACGACATATCCGGCGCGACGAACCCGATCGTGAAAAACAAGAGTGGGGAGGGAATGAAAGCTGCGGCGCAGCGCCAAGACATGCCACATCATATCGTGGCGGAAAAGCGCCCGAGTGAGCCGGTCAGGGGCAGGACCGGTCTGACGAAGCCACGCCAATTGCAGCATGGCTTTAGTGATCTCGAGACGGCCATCACACGAATCCGTGATTAGCCTCACATACAGGTCTCTTCTAAAACGCACAATCTTAGCGCTAAAAGATGATCTGGGTCACACGGCAGAGGTGTTTTGCTGGTGAACCCGGCGTCAGGAGAATGCGTGTAGATGAACGCCTTCAAGGATGCAGGGCATCTGTTCCGGTTTGCGGGGCTGTTTGTTCTGGCATTTGTTGTGTTCCTTGTGATTCGGGGCTATGTGGTTCCAAAGAGCTTCGGACAGTATGGCCATTACCGGGGGGCTGCAATGGGTGAGATCGCGGCGCACCCGGTGAAGTTTGCCGGGCACCAGGCCTGCGAGGCGTGCCACACCGATGTGGCCGAGGCGAAGAACAAAGGCAAGCATGCGCACGTGAACTGCGAGGCTTGCCATGGCGCGCTTGCGAAACATGCCGATGATCCTGCGACGGTGACTCCCACGAAGCCTGACCCGGCCGTTCTCTGCGCACGCTGCCACACTGCAACAGCAGCGAAGCCCAAGGGCTTTCCGCAGGTAAATCCGGCAGATCACTCCGGCGGCGTGCCGTGTGAGACGTGCCATCAGCCGCACAGCCCGGCGATTGTGGATGCGGGAGGCGCAAAATGAACCTCTCTCGAAGGCATTTTCTGGTACTTGCGCCTGCCGCGGCGATTGCGTGGAAGGCTTTGCTGGCGGGGACTCCGGAGGAGGCCGCGAACTACAAGATGAGCGAGCACTGGTGGGGGATGCTGATCGACGTTCCCAAGTGCATCGGCTGCGGAAACTGCGTACGAGCATGTGCAACGGAGAACGATGTGCCGGAGGGGTACTTCAGGACGTGGGTAGAGCGCTATCACGTGGAAGACGAGAACATGACCAATCCGCAGGTGATTTCGCCTGACGGCGGCAAAGAAGGATTTCCAGTTGCTGCTGAGGATGCTGGGAAGTATTTCTTCGTTCCGAAGATGTGCAATCAATGCGCGGATTCGCCGTGCACGCAAGTATGCCCGGTGGGGGCGACGTTTGTGAGTCCGGATGGCGTGGTGCTGGTGGATCCGAAGTATTGCCTGGGATGCGCCTACTGCGTGCAGGCATGTCCGTATGGATGCCGCTACATTCACCCGGAGAAGAAAACGGCAGACAAGTGCACGCTGTGCTACCACCGCATCACGAAGGGACTGACGACAGCTTGTTGCGAGAGCTGTCCCACCGGGGCGCGGCAACTGGTAGATCTCAAAAATCCGAAAGATCCGATCCACGAGTTTCTGAAGACGCACCCAGTCCAGGTGCTGAAGCCCCAAATGGCGACGGGCGCGAAGGCTTATTACAACGGGCTTGATGGATCAGTGCGATGAGAAAGGCAGCTTCTAGCTTTTAGCCACTAGCTCTCAGCTTTATTGAGCGAAGGCAGCGGGAGACCATGCAGAGTGGCAGGAAATTAGCAGCGAAAGAACATCTAGGAGCTAAGAGCTAGCGCTGGGAGCTTTTGTCATGAATGGTGTTGAAGGTTTTATGTATCCGAACGAGATTGGGCTGCAATGGAGCGTGTTGATTGTGCTCTATCCATTCATCACAGGACTTGTAGCGGGCGCATTCATTCTGGCTTCACTGGAGCGGGTTTTCCATGTGGAAGCGGTTAAGCCGACGTATAGGCTGGCGCTGCTAACGGCGCTCTCGTTCCTGATTGTTGCGCCCCTGCCACTGCAGCTGCACCTTGGGCACCCGGAGCGCTCGCCGGAGATGTATTTCACTCCGCACAGCACTTCGGCGATGGCGATGTTCGGCTATGTGTACCTGTGGTATCTGATGGCGGTGCTGGTTTTTGAAATCTGGCTCGACTATCGCAGAGACATCGTGCTTCTGTCGCAATCGTCAAAGGGCCTGCTGAGGGTGATGTACAAGATCATGTCGCTTGGGTCGAGCAACATCAGCGCGCGGTCTTTGCGCATTGACGAAAAGGTCGGGTGGGTGGTCACGCTGATCGGGATCCCGTCAGCATTTCTCTTGCATGGGTATGTAGGTTTCATTTTTGGATCGATCAAGGCGAATCCATGGTGGTCGTCGCCGTTGATGCCGGTGGTGTTTATTTTCTCAGCGATGGTTTCGGGGATCGCCGGGGTGATGCTGATCTACATGGCAGCGACAAAGCTGCGCAGGCAGAAGATCGACATGCGCTGCGTGGACACGATTGCGATGTACCTTTTCTATATCTTCATCATTGATTTCAGCCTGGAGATGCTGGATCTGATTCACCGCGTGTACGAGGCTGATGAATCATTTCGCAGCCTGGACTTCATGGTGCACACGAGGCTCTATATTCCGCACATCGTGATTCAGATTGTTCTGGGCACGGTTACGCCGCTTGTCCTGCTGTTTATCACTCAGGTGGTAAAGCTGCCTGAGCACGTGCGCAAGCGGATTTATGTCACCTCGGGATGCCTGGCGTTGATGGGCATCTTCGCGATGCGATGGAATGTGGTGATTGGCGGGCAGCTGTTCTCAAAGAGTTTCCTGGGTTATACCACGTACAAAATGGCGCTGGTTACACGGGAAGGATCGCTGGTTGCCTTGGGGCTCTCGATCCTGCCGCTCGTCATTCTGTGGGCCCTGATCAAACTGTTGCCGCCATGGACGCATGAAGGGCCGGCGCAGCCAGCCACGGGCGACTAGACGATACAAGACGGTGCGATTTGCGGCACCGAATCGGGTGAGATATGAATCGTTCTCCCGGTGAACTGGAATTGCTTTCGGAACGCGTGGATGATTTGGAGAGGCGTGTCCTCGCACTGGAGCATCCTGCGGAGATCAAAGCCGCGCAAGTGGATGAACACGAGCAAGAGGTGCTGATCGCCTCCGGCTCGGCTCTCGAAACATTCAGCATATTTCCAATCATCGGGCGCTCGATGCTGGGCGTAGCCGGGGCGTATCTTCTGCGAGCTGTCGCCGAGTCCGGAGTGCTGCCGAGGCTTCCTGTTTCGGTTTTCGCCGTTGCGTATGCGTTCGCGTGGCTGGTGTGGTCGAGCCGAATCTCCAGCAGCCTGCCCCGGGTGATGTATGCGGGAACCGCTGCGCTGATACTGACGCCGATGTTGTGGGAGAGCACGCTCACCTTCCACGTTTTCACGCCGGTTGTAACGGCTGGGGTGCTGGCTGCTTTTCTGACGCTGGCCACTGTGCTCGATTTGCGCAATGGGAAGGCCCGGGGCATGTGGATTGCACAAGGTATCGCGGTGCTGACCACAGCTGCGCTGGGTTTCAGGACGCATGAAGTTTTACCGTTTGTTACAGCGATCCTGCTGGCCTTGTGCGTCACCGAGTTTGCACGATCGCGGGAGTATCAAGAGCCTGTCTGGCCCTTGATCGTAGTTGCTGCCGATATCTCCGTATGGGGTCTGATCTTCATCTACTCCGGAGCGCAAGATACGCGGGTGGCATATCCACTCCTGAGTACCGCTGCCCTGATTGCGCCGGCATCGATTCTGTTCGCAATCAATGGAGCCGCTATATCGGCATGGGTCGTGCGTCGCAAACGCGGGATCACGATCTTCGAAGTGATACAGGTCACGATCGCATTTGCGTTGGTTGTAACGGCAGTGTTCTATTTCGCTCCCGAGCATGGTGCGATGATCCTGGGGATCGTCAGCCTGGTCCTTTCCGGGGGCACTTATGCGTGCGCCTCTCTGTATCTGCGAGCCGGGGAAGAGCGACGTAGCTTTCGCGTCTTTGCAGTCTGGAGTGCGGCGCTGCTTGTGGCCGGTTCCCTCTGGGCTCTTCCGCTTCAGGTTGCCGCTATCCTGCTGGCCGTGGCGGCAGGGTTAGCGACGTATCTCTCTCGGCGCTTTGAATCGTCGATGCATGAGTTTCACGCGGTCGTCTTTCTGACCGGCGCTTCCGTGGTTGCAGATCTGCCGCGGTACCTGTATGGCTGCCTGGCAGGAACGCCACCCCGTTCTCCAGGTGCAGCGATATTGATTGTTTCGCTGTGTGCGATGGCTGCGTTGTTTCTGGCCAGGTCCGAAGCGGAGAATGCGTGGCAACGATTTCTGCACCTGGTTATGACTTTTATCGCTATCTGCGCTGTAACGGCTCTGCTGGCGCAGGCGGTGCTTAGCGGCACCAGGGCGTTGATGGCGCTGGATGCGCATCACGTAGCATTCCTGCGCACTCTTTCGGTTTGCGTTGTGGCACTGGCAATCGGATTTGTAGGATCGCGCTGGGGACGGCGGGAACTCACGCACCTCGCCTATGCAGCGTTGGCACTGCTGGCGGTGAAACTATTGTTCGAAGATCTTCGGCGTGGGCAACTGGGATGGGCCGCGGCATCGATTGCGCTGTTTGCTGTCACGCTGATGGGTGTGCCGCGACTGGTCCGGCTAGGGGCGCAGAGACACGCAAAGGCAGAGCTAAAGGCAGAGTGCGGGCAGGTACCACACGTGCCAGTGTGAGCGTGTTGTTCATAGAGCCAGTGCAGCCCGCTGACCTTCAGCAATCGGAATTGCTGTCAGTCGGCGGGGGCCTGTCTTGTTAGGAAAGAGCCCAGCCGGAACGGTCCTGCCGCTTGATGAACTGCGCGGCCTCTGGAACATTCTTTGCTTCCATCTTGTGTGCGTCCCACTCGATTTTCTTGCCGGTGCGGAGAGCTACGCAACCGAGCAGCATGATCTCGGTGAGGGGAGCTGCTACGTCAAAACGCGAGTAGCAGTTCTGCGGCTTGTGCTCCTTGATGGCGACAAGCCACTCCTGCGCATGTGCTGCAACGCCGCCACCGGCGCCCTTCTTGCCCCCGTGTGGATTACGTGGAATGCGCTCAGGATATTGCGCCAGGGCCGGGTGCTTGGTGTAGTGGAGGAACTTTTTGTCGCCCTTAAGCTTCACGAAGAAGCTGGTTCCATAATCGTCTGGCGAAAACACGGTGCCGCCTTCGCCGATCATCAGACAGGCACTATTCGGAATCTCACCCAGAAGTGCGGTGATATCGGCGGTCAGTTCAGCAGGTGGCTTGTTGCTGAAGTCATGACCGTCGGGAGCGGAGGGATCTGGCTGTCCACCGTCGTACCAATAGAGAGTCACCGGATCGTGCTCGATCTTCCGGGAACGATGCCACCAATGCGGATGCTCGAGAGGTACGTGGCCAGTGCGCTTGGGGAAGGCATAGCGAATCTTTGAGCCAACCGGAAAAGATTCCTTGTTCATCTTGCCGAAGGGCATAGCCTCGATTTCCGTTGGAATGCCGAGGTCGAGAGCGCGGAACGGCAGGTTGACGGTATGGCATCCCATGTCGCCCAGCGCACCGCAGCCGAAGTCCTGCCAGCCGCGCCAATTGAACGGCTCGTAGACTCCGCCTCTCTTCTCTGGTCCGCGACTCCCCACATAAGGTCGCATCGGAGCTGCTCCTATCCAGACGTCCCAATCCAGCGTTGAAGGAACCGGATCTTCCCCTGCGGGACGCTCCATCGCCTGCGGCCAAACCGGGCGATTCGTCCACACGTGAACCTCATGAACCTGTCCGATGAGTCCGTCCTGGATGGTTTCAACGCCGCGGCGCAACCCGTCGGCCGCGCTTCCCTGGTTGCCCATCTGGGTAACGAGTTTTCTGTCGTGAGCCATCTTCCGCAGATAGCGCGCCTCATAGACGGTTTGCGTGAGCGGCTTCTGAACGAAGACGGCCTTGTTCCGCTTCATCGCCGCCGAAGCGATAATCGCGTGCATGTGGTCTGGAGTGGAAACTGTGACGGCGTCGATCTGATGGTCCATCTGATCGAGCATCTCGCGGAAATCTTTGTAGAACTTCGCGTCTGGATATTTGCCGGTCTGCGTGCGGTAGGCTTCCGAGCCGGCATCGACATCGCACAGAGCGACGATGTTCTCGCCGGCACACGAATCGGTGTCGCTGCGGCCTTTGCCGCCGATTCCTACGCAAGCGATGTTGAGCTTGCTGTTGAGGTTTTGTCCGCGCAGAAGCGACGGCACGCCGAAGGCGACAGCGCCGGCGGCGAGGGAGGTCGTCTTGATGAATTCGCGGCGATCAACACAAGTGGGACGAGCAGGCATAGGGGTCTCAGGAGTTTTCATTGGACGCTACTTTTTGGAGTGGTTTCGATACCACAACAGCATACTCGTCGGTTCGCAGGTGAGCAACACTGGCGTGTGCCAGCCTTGCCGGAGTCTCAGCGTCAGGGACGGAAGGCCTGAAAGGCCAGAAACCGGTCGCCGGGGAGAAGACTCATTGTTTTCACAGTGCTATAGCCACCCTGGCGCAGTTGGCTGACAAGCTCTTCTTCTGATGGGAGGCGCCCGCAGGCTGCGGTGGCTGCTCCCCAAAGGTTCAGCGCCTCCGAACCGAGACTGCCTCCCTGACAGCATGTAGTGAGGAGGAGAAATCCGCCCGGTTTAAGGAAGCCTGCGATGTGCTGGAGCAGTGCGACGCGTTCTTCGACGGGAAAGTAGTAGATGTTGTTGTAAAGAGTGGCGATGTCGAAGAGTTCGGCAGGAGTTCTGGAGCGAATGTCGCCCTCTTCGACTTTGACGCGATCCTGAAGAGCCCAGGCGCGGATGTTGCAACGGGCGGCTTCGGCGACGGCAGGTTGGAGTTCAACCCCTATAGCGGTGAGCGAGAGGTTCGCCGCGGCGGCATGCTTAAGGTAGACGCCGGAGCCGCAGCCGATTTCGAGCAGACGCACTGGACCCTGGGGAGGGAATGTGCGCTGGATGGCTTCGGATTGAAATGCCTCAAGAATGCGAGAGGAGCGGGCGATAAGTTCCCCGTCCTGGTCGGCAAGGGTGAAGAGCTCACCACGGCGGAGTTTTGAAATTGTGTCTGCAATGAGCTTGTGATGGAGGCCAGCGACTTCCTGCACCATGGCGAGTGCGGCGTCGTTTTCAGGGCAGGATAACGATTTTGCGAGTCCGCGGAGCGTGTAGCCGCGAGGTCCAAGACTTAGCAACTTCAGGCGAATGCCCATCTGCAGCCAGGCTTCGAGCGCTTCCCTGCCCTGATCTTTCGCGGCGAAGTACTCGGCGAGTGAGTCCAAAGTGGCCGGGCTGGAGGCGAGTTGAGGGAGGAGTCCGCTCTCTCCGGCGGCAGCAAGCCAGGTGAGTTTGTAGAAGTTTTTCAGGCCAGCGCCGATGCTCAGAAGCGGTGCGAGGCGCCCATCACGATGAAGGCTGAGAAACGGTTTCAGGGACATCGCTACCATTATTCTCCAGAGCTTTGCTCACGCCAACCCGACCATGGTTAGCGTTAGATCGGCAATGCTGCTGGATGTGCCGGCGCGTTGTCGTTGGGAACGCCGCGGCTGATACCATGCCTCTCATGAATAAGGTTTCCCCCTTTCTCTGGTTCAACGACAATGCTGAAGAAGCCGCCGAGTTTTATCTGAGTGTTTTTCCACACGCGCGCCAGATTGCCGAAATGCGTTCTAAGGGTGTCGGTCCCTGGCCTGTGGGCAAAATCGCGACGATCACGATCGAGCTGGAGGGTCAGGAGATGGTTTTCCTGAACGGTGGCCCCACATACCAGCTCAACCCTGCTTTCTCGTTCTTTGTGAATTGCGACTCGCAGCAGGAGATCGACAGCTACTGGGACAAGTTGATGGAGGGCGGCAAGCCGATGGCGTGTGGATGGCTGACGGATCGTTTCGGGCTCTGCTGGCAGATTGTGCCGCGCAACATCGGCGAGCTGATCAGCCATCCGAAAGCCATGCAGGCGATGATGGGAATGATCAAGATGGACGTGGCGGCGCTGGAGGCTGCAGCGCGAGAGGATTGACATTCGCGCTCTCGATCAGACTCAGGCCCACCTGACGTGAGCCTCTGCAACCGCGCTGATGAGCTGTGTTCATGAATAGAGCCATCCTGATCCTGTCGCTGATTCTGGGTGCAGTTCCACACACCACTTGTGCTCAACCATCAGCGTCCACATCTGCTCAAAACGCCGTGCCGCTGCCGCCGATGCCGGAAGACGCGGAACCGTCGTTTGACGTGGCGACCATCAAGCCGAGCGACACTTCCGCGCCGCACGGGAGATTCATTCGGATCGACGGACGCCACGTGCTCGCGTTCAACATGTCAGTACGAGATCTCATCGTCTACGCCTATGGTCTTCAAGATCGCGAGATCGCTGCTGGTCCGCCGTCCCTGATGGACCGGCATTTCGATGTCGATGGCGTTCCGGATGTCCTTGGACGTCCAAATCGCAGCCAGTCGCGGTCGATGTTCCAGAAGCTGCTCGTCTCTCGTTTGAAGTTGAGATTCCATCACGAACCTCGATCCCTTCCGGCCTATGCGATCCAGATTGCAAACGGAGGACCTAAACTCGCCCTGACCACGCGGAAGTCAGGTGACGGAACTAATTTCTCCTACAGTTGCCCGCCTGCGCTCACGGTTCTCAACTATTCCATGAGCGACTTCGCGAAAGGAATGCAAGACGTGTTCCTGGATAAGCCGGTTGTGGATCAGACCGGCCTGAAGAATCGCTACGACTTCAATCTCAAGTGGACGCCGGATGACTCGCAGTCGTATTGCCCGGCGAATTCGGCCGGACCGAATCAGGATCCCGACTCACCGCCTGGTATGTACACCGCGATCCAGGAGCAACTGGGGCTGAAGCTTGTTCCTACAAAGGCTACCGTTCAGGTGATGGTCATCGATCATATCGAAATGCCTTCAGAGAACTGACGCTCGACCGTAGGCGAGGTCTTACTCAGCGCACAACGGCTGTCCATTCCATTCCATACGTGATCATTTGAGCCGGATGCTTTGCATATCCGCGTGATTTCAGCTTGCGACGGCGCTTTCGGCGATGTACAGACTCTGGGCGCGGTCAAGCGCGGCCTGGATGTTGGGCATGATGTTTTCTCGGCCCACATGGTCGAGGAACCGCGGGTGCTGGAGAAGTTTCGAGGGCTGCTGCATGGCTCCGCATAGCAGCAGCGTGCGTCCGGAGTCGGTGAGGCGCTTCGCGAAGGTCTCGATGGCGTGAGTGCCAGTGGCATCGATTGCAGTCATGTTGCGCAGGCGGAGGATGACGATCGGAGCGAACGACTCAATGTTCGCAGTTGCGTCGGTGAGCTTCTCCGTTGTGCCGAAGAGGAATGGACCGTGTATGCGGAGGAGAGAAACGTAGGGTGGAATGATGCGGCCCTGAAGCGAATGCGCCAGGCCGTCGCGGATGTACTCGTCCGTTACGGGAAGGACGGATGTGGTTTCAGAGATGCGATAGATGTAGAGCAGCGCGGCGAGCGCGAGGCCTACGCCGACGGCGACGGTGAGATCGGCGAAAACGGTAAGCGCGAACGTGACGATCCAGACAGAGATCGCGGTGAAGTCGAGATGGAAGATGGTGCCGATCTCGTGCCACTCGCCCATGTTGTACGCAACGACGAAGAGGACTGCAGCAAGCGTGGAGAGCGGGATGTAGCTCGCCAATGGAGCAGCAACCAGGAGCACAGCAAGCAGCGTGAGGGCGTGAATCATGCCAGAAATGGGAGAGCGTGCGCCAGCTCGAATATTGGTTGCGGTGCGGGCAATGGCGCCGGTGGCAGGAATGCCGCCGAATACCGGAGATGCTACGTTGGCGATTCCCTGAGCCATGAGCTCAACGTTCGGATTGTGGCGGTCGCCGGTCATGCCGTCAGCTACGACTGCAGAAAGCATGCTTTCAAGCGCGGCGAGCAACGCCACTGTGAATGCCGATGGAATGAGCGGCAGAATGTGCTCAGCGTGGAAGATGGGAATGGCAAAGGGCGGCATGCCGCGCGGGATTCCACCGAAGCGGGTGCCAATGGTTTCCACGTGTAAATGGAAGACGACCGAGACGATGGTGCATACGAGAAGCGCGACGATAGAGGCGGGAATGCGGCGCGTGAATCGCGGGAGGAGGAGAATGATGGCGAGGGTTGCTAGCCCGAGGCCGACTGCTGCCCAGTTGAGTGTGGCGAAATGCGCGATGAGAAGCCGCATGCGAGGGAGGAACTCGCTTGGCACTGAGCCCACTCGCAGTCCGAAGAAGTCCTTAATCTGCGTCGAGGCGATGAGAATGGCGATGCCGTTCGTGAATCCGATGACGACGGTGCGCGGAATGAAGCGTACGGCGGCGCCAAGACCGGTAAGGGCCATGCCGATGAGAATCACGCCGGCCATGAGCGTGACCATTTCGAGGCCGCTTAGGCCGAAACGCGCGACGATGCCTGCCACAATGACGACGAAAGCTCCGGTGGGCCCGCCGATCTGGGTTCTTGAGCCCCCGAGAGCGGAGATCAGGAAGCCGGCGACGACGGCTGTATAGAGGCCAGCCTGCGGAGTCACTCCGGAGGCGATGCCGAAGGCCATGGCGAGAGGCAACGCTACCAGGCCGACGGTGATGCCGGCGAGGAGATCGTGCAGAAACATTTGTGCGGTGTACTGGCGTAGAGACACGACCAGCTTGGGCAGGTTCGGATTACTGAGAGACATCGGTCTTGCTTTCTTACGGGAGAGTTACTTCTATTCTAGGGCGTATTGATTCGTGTTTCGGCGGAATGCGATACCGGCGCAGCGCTCGAGTAACTGGCTGCTCTGAGAAACTCAAGCTAGATGCTTGATGTACATAGCAGCGGGGCGGTTGCGCGCATAGAAGTGTTCGGCGCGGCCGCTGTTCTGGTAGCCGAGGCGCTCGTATAGGCGAATTGCGGAGG
>Ga0157372_10007401_pt1 | contig 11675 bp, 10 predicted proteins | sample C55metaG_FD_115307 | JGI IMG/M metagenome (GOLD analysis project Ga0157372, IMG submission 115307) | Corn rhizosphere microbial communities from Kellogg Biological Station, Michigan, USA - C5-5 metaG | ecosystem: Host-associated > Plants > Roots > Rhizosphere > Soil | place: USA: Michigan...
ATGGCACGTGGGTGGCACATCCCGGACTCATTCCCATCGCCAAGGCTGCGTTCGATGCCCTGATGCCGGAAGCCAATCAGGTTTCGCGTTTGCGGGACGATGTCACCGTTACCACGGCCGATCTTCTCGCGAAACCGGAGGGCACCATCACGGAAGCGGGGCTGCGCACCAATATTCGCGTCGGCATCCAGTACATCGCCGCGTGGCTGGCCGGAAACGGTTGCGTGCCGCTCTACAATCTCATGGAAGATGCGGCCACCGCGGAAATCTCGCGCACGCAGATCTGGCAATGGCGCCATCACGGCGTGCGGCTGGACACTGGAAAGGCAGTCGATGGCGCGCTGATAAGCGCCGCGATTGCGGAGGAAGTGGCTCAACTCGAACAGACCGGCAGCGAATTGCCGACGCTTGCCGATGCCACGAAGCTTTTCGAGCGACTGTGCCTCGCGGAGCAACTCGAACCGTTCCTCACCCTGCCCGCCTATCGGCGCCTGCTCGAACTGGAAAATGACCATTCAACAACCGGAGCTTCATCGTGACCAGCTTTATCGATCTGATCCCTTCCGCGCCGCGCGACCGCTTCGAAAGCGTTGAACGCCCTTATACCCTCAGGGACGTGGAGCGGCTGCGCGGCTCGGTCCGCATCCAGCACACGCTGGCCGAGCGCGGCGCCAACCGGTTGTGGCAATTGTTGCATTCGGAAAAGTATGTGCCAGCGCTCGGCGCGCTTTCCGGCAATCAGGCGATGCAGATGGTGCGCGCCGGGCTGAAGGCGATCTACCTCTCCGGCTGGCAGGTGGCTGCGGATGCGAATTCGGCCGGCGCCATGTATCCCGATCAGAGCCTCTATCCCGCGAACTCCGGGCCCGAACTGGCACGCAAGATCAACAAAACCCTGCAGCGAGCCGATCAGATCGAACATAGCGAAGGGAAGAAAACGGTGGACGATTGGTTCGTGCCGATCGTGGCCGATGCCGAAGCCGGTTTCGGTGGCCCGCTCAACACGTTCGAAACCATGAAGGCGTACATCGAGGCAGGCGCCGCGGGCGTCCACTTCGAGGATCAGCTCGCCTCCGAAAAGAAGTGCGGTCACATGGGCGGCAAGGTGCTGATCCCCACAGCTGCGCACATCCGTAATCTCTGCGCCGCGCGCTTGGCGGCCGACGTGATGGGTGTGCCAACGCTCGTTGTCGCCCGCACGGACGCGGAAGCCGCCAAGCTCATCACCTCCGACATCGATGAGCGCGATCACGATTTCATCCTGAAGCAGGAGCGCACGCCGGAAGGGTTCTTCCATGTGCGCAACGGCGTGGACGCCTGCATCGCACGTGGCCTTTCCTATGCTCCGTATGCGGATCTGCTGTGGTGGGAGACCTCCAGGCCCGACCTCACGGACGCTCGCAAATTCGCCGAAGCGGTGCACGCGAAATATCCGGGCAAGCTGCTCGCCTACAACTGCTCGCCCTCGTTCAACTGGGAAGCAAATCTCTCAAACGAAACCATTACCAAATTCCAGCGCGAACTGGCCGCGATGGGCTACAAGTTCCAGTTCGTCACCCTGGCGGGCTTCCACGCTCTCAACCACAGCATGTTCGAGCTGGCGCGCGATTATCGCGATCGCGGCATGGCGGCGTATTCGGTACTTCAGCAAGCCGAATTCGCCAGCGAGAAACACGGCTACAGCGCAACGCGTCACCAGCGCGAGGTCGGCACCGGCTATTTCGATGCCGTGTCGCTCGCTATCGGCGGCGGAAAAAGTTCAACCACAGCGATGCACGAATCGACCGAAGCAGCACAGTTTAGCATCGCAGCAGCGTAAGGAGACGACCAATGTCCGATATGATTTCCGCCACGCATAACGGCAACTGCATCCCGGTAATTGCCGGCGACGAATCTTCCCTGGATAGCTTAAGGCTAACGGAGGAACTGCGCGGTGCTCTCCAAACCGTCGAAGACAGCATCGAAGAATTGAACGCCGCGCTGCGCCAGGCGGTGGACGCAGGCGCCACGATCGAGCTGCGCCGCCGCGGCCGCGTACATTCCGGCGACGGCTGCTGGGTTGACCAGATGGCCACCTTGGTGCTGCCGAAATCCGAGAATTAGTTAGTCGTACTCTCGCCTCAAACGTTTGCGGTCGATCTTGTCACGATCGTTGCGGTGGAGCGGATTGCCTTCGAAGCGGACCCAATGGGGTGCCTTGTAGCGGGCAAGCCGCGCCTTGGCGAAGGCGATCAGTTCGGCCTCGAGTTCGCCCGATGGCGGAAACTCTTCTTTCAACACGATCACCGCCAACGGCTTTTCCAGCCCGTGCTCGTCCTTCTTGCCGATCACGCAGCATTCGTGCACCGCCTCGTGCTGCATCAGGCAGTTCTCGACCTCGTGCGGACTCACATAGATGCCGCCGCTCTTCAGCAAATCGTCACCGCGACCTTCGTAATACCAGTAGCTGTCGGCGTCCTGTCGGAACTTGTCGCCGCTGACAATCCAGCCGCCGCGCAAGTGCTCTTTCGATTTCTCGTAGGCAGCATGGTAGTGCAGCGCAGCGCTGTCGCCCTTTAACCACAAGGTGCCCACGTCGCCTTGGGCGACTTCGTTGCCATCATCGTCCACCAGCCTGGCTTCGTAACCGGACACGAGCTTGCCCAGGCTGCCGGGGCGGATATCGCCCAACCGGTTACTGATATAAATGTGGAAGCTCTCGGCGCTTCCAATACCATCAATGATCGGGACGCCGAACGCGGCATCCCAGCGGGCGTGCAGATCTCGCGGCAGTGCCTCACCGGCGCTCCACATGAAGCGGATGCTGGAGATGTCGCGGCGTTTTTGCTCCGGTGTCTGCAGCATTTTGTTTATGAGCGTGGGCACGCTGGTGAAGATTGTGGCACGGTGCTGCGCGATTTTATCGAATAGAACTTCCGGCGTTGGTTGCTCGCGGAACAATACGGTCGAAGCGCCTACAGAAAACGGGAACATCAGATTGGTGCCCGTCGCGTAGCCAAAAAAGAGCCGCGCACCGGAGATCGTGATGTCGGACTCCTGAATACCGATAAAGCTCTTTGCATACACCTCGGTGTTGAAGGGGAAGTGGAAATGGCAATGGACCGCCCCTTTGCTTTTGCCCGTAGTGCCGCTGGTGAAGAGCCAGACGGCCGGATCGTCCTTCTTGGTCGGCCACGGCTCGGCATTGGTTTCACGCGCAATCCACGCATGGAATCGTTTGCGCGCCGAAGGCGCGTCGCCAGCGAGAATGACATTTTCGCCACCGCCGCAATGGCGGGAGCTTGTCAGCGCCTTGGTGAATTCCGGCAGACTCTGCTCGTCGACAAACGCGAACTGCGGCTTGATGTAGGAAAGATAGTATTCGTAGTCCGTAGCCGGCAGCAGCGGATTGATTTGCGCGACCACCGCCCCCGCTTTCAAGGCGCCGAACCAGGCGTAGGCGAACTCCGGCCGGTCCTGCATGCACACCAGCACACGTTGCTCCGGCAACAATCCATCTGCCACCAGATTGCGCGCGACCCGCATCACAGAATCGGCGACTTCGCGATAGGCGATCTCCCGGCCGTCGAAGTAAATCGCTGTCCTTTCGCCGCGTCGCGCTTCGATGTTCGCGAAGACGAAGTAGTCCGCCATGTTGAAGTCGTCGGGGAATTCCGGGGCGTGAATGGTCATCGTCCGCTTCAACTCACTTCGCCGCCGGCAACCGGCAATGTGATTCCGTTCACCGCCGCCGCACCATCGGACGCCAGCCATAAGATCGCGGCAGCCACTTCCTCGGGCTTTACCAAACGGCCTTGCGGATTGAGGGCGGTAAACGTCGCCAGCGCATCGTCGCGCGACCGCTGCGTTCGCTCGGCAATCTTCGCGACGGCGGAGGAAATAATCTCTGTATCTACGTAGCCGGGGCAGACAGCATTCATTGTGATGCCGGTTTTCGCCACCTCCAGCGCGAGCGCCTTCGTCATTCCCACCAGTGCGTGTTTTGCCGCGACATAGGCGCTGAGATTTCGATAGCCGATCAACCCGGCAGTGCTGGCAATATTAACGATGCGCCCCCAGCCGCTTGTTTTCATCTGTGGCAGTGCAGCCTGCGTACAATGTAGCGTACCCATCACGTGCACATCGAGCATCGCGCGCCACTGTTCAGCGCCCGTTTTTTCGAATGGCGCCGACACCACGGAGCCTGCGTTGTTCACCAGCAGCGACACCGGCCCTGCCGCCGCCACGGTGGCGCGAAACGCAGCCTGCACCGCTTCTGCATCCGTCACGTCGAGCGGCTGAATGCGGGCGCCGGGGATGGCCTTCGCCACATCGCGCAACCGCGCTTCCGTGCGGCCGGCAACGGTGACTCGCCAGCCTACTCCGGCGAGGGCCTTGGCAATTGCCAGCCCGATGCCGCTGCCCCCACCGGTGACAAAAGCGTGCCTGTCCACGTTGCGGTCTCCTCTGCCGCAACGTTAGTCTAAGCCATGAGACCGCGCCAATGAATCAGGCCATGATTCCTGCGACCTTCGAGCCCGAGCATTTCCTGTGGGTCTATGCCGACGGCGTCGCCACCATCACGCTCAACCGGCCTGAGCGGAAAAACCCGCTCACCTTCGAATCCTATGTCGAGCTGCGCGACACCTTCCGCGCACTTGTGTACCAGACGGATGTGAAGGCGGTGGTGATCCGCGGGGCCGGCGGCAATTTCTGCTCCGGCGGAGATGTGCACGAAATCATCGGGCCGCTGGTGGAAATGCAGATGACCGGGCTTCTCGCCTTCACCCGCATGACGGGCGATCTGGTGAAAGCCATGCGAGGGTGCCCACAGCCAATCATCGCTGCAGTGCACGGCGTGTGCGCCGGTGCCGGAGCCATTCTCGCGATGGCCAGCGACATTCGCCTCGCGGCGCCGGAGGCAAAGACAGCTTTTCTGTTCAATCGCGTGGGCCTTGCGGGTTGCGACATGGGCGCGTGCGCGATTCTGCCGCGCATCATCGGTCATGGCCGCGCTTCCGAGCTTCTCTTTTACGGCCGCAGCATGAATGCGGAGGAAGGTGAGCGCTGGGGTTTTTTCAACCGCATCGTGCCCGAGGAGGATCTCGCTAACGAGGCGCAGGCCTGGGCGGAGAAGCTGGCGGCGGGGCCCGCCTTTGCCAACGGCATGACCAAGAACCAGCTCAATCAGGAGTGGAGCATGAGTCTGGACATGGCGCTTGAGGCCGAAGCGCAGGCGCAAGCGATATGCATGCAGACGAAGGATTTCGAACGCGCCTATCACGCCTTCATCGCCAAGGCGTCGCCAATTTTCGAAGGGGATTAAGATGCGCATTCTGCAACCAGTCAGCTGGGCGCGGCCGCGTGGCTATTCCAACGGCGTCGAGGCGGAAGGGCGCATGGTCTTTGTGGCCGGCCAGATCGGTTGGGACGAGAATGGCGAATTTCGCGAGCACACATTGGGCGGCCAATTCCGGCAGGCGCTGAAAAATGTATTGGCGGTGCTGAAGGAAGGGGGTGCCGGGCCGGAACACATCGCGCGCATGACCATGTTCGTCACCAGCCGCGAAGAATATGTCGACACGCGGCCGCAACTGGGCGAAGCGTGGAGGGAACTGATGGGCAAGAACTTTCCCGCCATGGCGGTGATTATCGTGACCGGCTTCGTGGAACCGGAGGCGAAGATCGAGATCGAAGCCACGGCGGTTGTCCCGCGCTGATGACATCGCCGCTGAAGATTGCGATTGTCGGCGGCGGACCGGGCGGGCTCTACCTGGCGCTGCTCACCAGGAAGGCCCGCCCCGATTGGCAGATCGACGTCTATGAGCAGAACCGCGCCGACGACACCTTCGGCTTCGGTGTGGTGTTTTCCGACGAGACGCTAGAGGAGTTCCTCAGCCGCGATGCCGAATCATATGCGGCGATTACCAGAGCCTTCGCGTACTGGGACGATATCATCATTCACTACAAGGGAGCGGAGGTTCGTTGTGGCGGTAACGGTTTTGCTGGCTGCTCGCGGCTGGCGCTGCTCAAGATTCTGCAAGAGCGCTGCGCAGAACTCGGCGTGGGTTTGCATTTCCAAGCGCCCGTAGGCGATCTCTCCCGACTTGCCGACTGCGATGTGATTGTCGGCGCGGACGGCATCAACAGCCTCGTGCGGGAAACCTTCAAAGAGCAATTCCGGCCCGAGGTGCGCGTTCAATCAAACAAATTTGTCTGGCTCGGGTCCACACGGCCGCTCGACGGCTTTACCTTTTTCTTCAGACAGACGGAGCACGGGCTGATCGTCGCCCACACCTATCAATATGAGCCGGGCCATTCGACCTGGGTGATCGAAATGAGCCCTTCGGCGTGGTCTGCTTTCGGCTTCGACGGTCTGGATGAAGAGCAAAGTGCACGGTTGGTGGAGCGCATCTTTGCCGATGAACTGGAAGGTCATCCGCTCATCACCAACCGTTCGCTGTGGCGCAATTTCCCGCGCATCTTCTGCGAGCGCTGGTGGCACAACAACATCGTGTTGCTGGGCGACGCCAAGGCCACGGCGCATTTCTCCATCGGCTCTGGCACCAAGCTCGCTATGGAATCGGCCATCGCGCTTTCGGATGCGCTGGTGGCGCACGGCGAGGCGTCCGTACAGCAGGCTTTCGAAGCCTACGATGCCGCACGGCGCACAGAGGTGCAGATCACCCAGCACAATGCCGATGTGAGTCTCTCTTGGTTCGAGCACATGGAACGCTCGGGCGACATGAAGCCCATGCAATTTGCCATGGTGGTGATGTCGCGGGCGAAAAGCATCACCTGGGACAACCTGCTGCTGCGCGACGAAGGCTTCGTGCGGGCCTTCGAAGACGAATGGTACCAGACCTATTGCGAGGAAAGCGGTTTCGATTGCCGGAAGGTGCGGCCTACGCCGATGTTCACGCCGCTAAAGCTGCGGGATTTGACGCTCACCAATCGGGTGGTGGTGTCGCCGATGGCGCAATATTCAGCCTGCGACGGCGTTCCGAATGACTGGCATTTCACGCACTACACGTCGCGCGCCATGGGCGGCGCAGGGCTCCTGTATGTGGAGATGACCTGCCCCTCGCCGGACGCTCGCATTTCTCCCGGCTGCACGGGCTTGTGGAATAACGCGCAGGAGCGAGAATTTAAACGCATCGCCGATTTCATGCACAAATATTCGGATACAAAGATCGCCATGCAGTTGGGCCACGCGGGCCGCAAAGGTTCCACGCAGCTCGGCTGGGAAATGGCGGATCACCCGCTGCCGAATTCAGACGAGAACTGGCCGGTCTATTCCGCCTCGCCAATTCCCTATTTCGAAGGCATCAGCCCCACGCCCGCGGAGCTGGATCGTGCCACCATGGACCGCATCAAGGCGGAGTTCGTGCAGTCGACAGAACGCGCCGGCCGCGCCGGTTTCGATCTGCTGGAGCTGCATTGCGCCCACGGCTATTTGTTCGCGAGCTTCCTCTCGCCGCTCACCAACAAACGCAACGATGAATTTGGCGGCAGCATCGAAAACCGCTTGCGCTATCCGCTCGAGGTATTCGAGGCCATGCGCGCCGCGTGGCCGGAACACAAGCCGATATCGGTCCGCATTTCGGCGAGCGATTGGGCGCCGGGTGGCATCAGCGAGGATGATGTGCTCGCCATCGTGCGCGCCTTTGAAGCCGCGGGCTGCGATCTCATCAGCACCTCATCGGGGCAGACCGTGCCGGAGCAAAAACCTCTTTACGGCCGCATGTATCAGGTGCAATTCGCCGAAACGATCCGCAACGTCGCGCGCATCAAGACGATGGCGGTGGGCGCCATCACCGAAGCCGCGCAGATTAATACGATCATTGCCTGCCGCCGCGCCGACCTGGTGGCGCTGGCACGGCCGCACCTCATCGATCCCTATTTCACGCGGAAAGCTGCGGCCTGGTATGGCGTGAAAAGCCAATCGACGCCGCCGCAATATCTTTCGGGCATGGCACAGGCTTACCGCGAAGCGGAGCGCACGCGCGAAAAGCAAACCGAGCTTCAGCGCAAAGCCAAACCGCGGACACGCATCTGACGAACGGAGCGTCTGGCCTGAAACTCCTCAATGCCGGAATGTGGACCGCCGGTACCATTCACGATGGAGGCGTTCGGCACGCGCTGCCGAAATCTCGACAAGGCCGGCGCCATCAGGCGCAACCGCCTAGCAATCTCATTCTCCACCCGGTGTTTCGCCTCGGCTTCGCTGCGGAAATACCCGAGATGCTGCTGGTTCAACCATGCCCTCCACAGCGAGCCCAAGCCGAAATCATGCGGGTAACTGAGCTCGCCCAGAAACACTGGTCCCAGCTGCAGCTTGGCGCCGGCGCGCTCGTCGATGCGCCACGAAACCCATTCGCCTTCGGTGGTGGAAGGGAGATACATGTCCGATTCATACACCTTGCCCGCCGGCGCACGTGCGCGCGAGTTCCGCCTTAAGAATTTTCCCGTTGGCGCTCATCGGCATTGCGGGAAGGAAGCGGATTTCCGTGGGCCGTTTTTGGGGCGCAAGACGCGCAGCCGCGTAATCCGCGATCTCTTCAGCTGTTGCGCCTGACCCATCGGCGCGCTGCACGAAGGCGACGATCTCTTCGCTGCTGCCCGCCTGCTTCCCGACGACGGCGGACTGGAACACGGCCGGATGCGTGTTGAGCACAGCTTCGATTTCAGCCGGATAGACATTGAAGCCGAAGCGGATGAGCATTTCCCTGGCGCGTCCGATGATAAAAAAATTTCCATCCGCATCACGGAGGGCCAGATCGCCGGTGCGAAACCAGCCCGAGCTGTCGATCACGGCCGCAGTTTCTTCCGGCGACCTGTAATAACCTTTCATCACTCCAGGACTGCGCACCCACAGTTCGCCTAGATCGTCATCGAAGCTCCCGTTCTCACCCAGCAGCTTCGCTTCGATGCCCGGCAACAATCGGCCAACGGAACAATCCGTGCGCGGCGTGTTCAACGAGGTTACGGTGATGCTGGGCCCGCATTCGGAAATACCATAACCATTGTGAAGCGTCTGGCGGAAAGCCGCTTCGGTATCCGATTTGGTCGTCGCGTCCAGCGGCGCCCCAGCAGACGAAATCAGTCGCAGCGACGGTGCATCGATTGGTATTTTATCATTGCGCTTCGCATAATCGACAAGCAGCGTGTACATCGCGGGCGTACCGATCAGGACGCTAATGTTTTGCGTAGCCAGCGCTGTTAATGTCCGCTTCGGATCGAAGCGCGTCGGCACATGAATCTGTGCGCCCCGCAACAACGCCGCCAGCAAAACGCCGCTCAGTCCCAGCGTGTGGGAGACCGGCAGCGTGGCGTAAAGCCTGTCATCGGTGTTCAGCCGTCGCGCCTCCGCCGTGGCGCATGCGACGAACAACAGGTTTGCGTGCGTCAGCATCACGCCTTTGGGGCGGCCTGTCGTTCCGGTTGTGTAGATGATTGCGGCGACATCTGATTCCGATGTGCCCTCGTCTTGTGGTTCCGGTACGACGCTTTCGTTCAGCGGTCCCAGCACAAGCCCAAGAGCAGCCGGATCGGCCTGCGCGGCACCAAGGCGCTCAGCATGCGCGTTCGCGCGAACAGACGCTGAGGCGGTGAACACCATACGCCGGCTGCCGCAATGCGTGTCAATCTCGTCGATTTCCCGCGCCGAAAGCCGCGCGTTGGCGAGTACCGGCCATGCGCCGATCGTCGTGCAAGCGAAATAGAGGGCAACGGTCGCGCAACAGTTCTCGCACACGATCATCAGGCGATCGCGAGGGCGCACGCCGGACTGCTTCAACCACTCTGCTGTAACCACCACCGCCCGATGGAGTTCGCCGTACGTCCAGCTTCGATGGTCCTCGATCAGCGCCGGCCGCGTGGGCGAGTTCCGAGCATGCAGTGAGATGATCTGCTCCACCCGTGACGGTTCTTGAACGGCCTGCTCCGCGATACGTTCGTGCAGCATTCAAGTCATCTCGCTCTGCTGGAGTTTCGACCAGCCTTTTCGATACAGCCGTTAATGTGGGCAGCAACCGCCTCGGCCTGATCGCTCACAATGGACAGATGGGAGCCGCGTGCCACGTGCAGCGTGAGCCTGCGCGCCAGCCGGCGCCACACATGCTTGGGGTCATCCGGAAAATCGGGGTCCGGCACCTTCGCTTTCAGAAAGACGATATCGCCATCGTAGTAGCTGGGGCGATACCGATAGAGCGCGGTTTCGGTGGTTAGACGCGTTTGCAGCAGCGCCGGCGGGAGATCCGGATTGCGATGGAGCAGCCATTGCTGCTTGCGCGCGCGCCGCTCTTCAACCGTCGTCGGTATACTCTTCCCGCTTTGGTGATTGGCCGCACGTGCGAGCAACAGCTGCATTGTCACCCTCGGCGAAAAGAGTTTGCCGACGAACGAGTTCACCGCACGCCGCAACCGCACCTTGAGGCGCGACTTGCGCGGCCAGGTAATTGGATGGGCATAGGCATCGATCAGAAAAAGCAGCGCGATCTGCTCCCCTGCATTTTTCAGCAGCCGCGCCACTTCAACGGCGAGAAGTCCTCCGAAGGAGTAGCCGCCGAGCCAATAGCGCCCGGTCGGCGGTTTTTCGCGGATGGCGCCATAGTAGAGTTCGGCCATGCGCTCTACGCTGTCGAGCGGCGGGCGCGTGCCGTCCACGCCCTGGGCCTGCACCGCATACACTTCGCCGGGAATGTCGATCAGCCTTCCCAGCCTTGCAAACTCGATCACTGTCCCGCCGACGCCATGAAAAATGAACAACGGCGCTCCGGAGTGGCCCGGCTTCAATAGAACCAGAGGAGAAAACTCTGGAGCCGGTTCTTCTTCAAGCAATAGTGCCTGCTCCGCCAGCGTCTGCGCGTCGTAAATCGCGGTAATGGGCAATTTGCGTCCCGTCTCGCGCTCAATAGTGAGAAGAAGCGAAATGGCTAGGAGAGAGTCACCCCCCAGATCGAAGAAATTGCTGTCCGGTTCTACATCCGTGACCTGCAGCACACGCTGCCATATGCCCGAAAGCAGAGCCACGTAGCCGGACTGTGCCGAACTTTCGTAAGGCGCGCTGAACAGAAGGGCGTTCATGGCAGGGAAGCGCTTACGAAGGACCGGCGCGCCGGGACGAATCCATTCTGCCCGGCTTTCACCTGGGCAATGCTCGCGAGCCACGCTGTGAACACGCTGCTTCTGGGTTCGGTGCCATTCAGCGCGCGGAGGCGTGACAGCGCAGCGTCGGGGAATTCGTCCATTAAAGAGACATCGCGGCAAGGGAGAGCGCGCTCGCGAAAGCGGTTCAACGCCACGATTTCAGACTGCTCGAAATAATACTCCGGGAGGTCCGGGTATCGCTCGACAGCGCCCTCCAGATACCGCCGTACATCGCGCCGATATTCGAGCCCCAGTACCTCGGCGTCGTACTCCGGGTGCCCCTGCAGGAACAGCATCAGATTGCGTGCACGCCGGAGGAAAAGATCGACGCCGGCTTCCCGCGAGGATGTGAGGATTTGGTATCCCGCTTCCTTCAAAGCGTCCGCCCTCACCTCGTTCCATCGCGAGTGCGCAACCCTCGGCGGTGTTCGCAGCGACAATGTGAGCGGATGCCCGCCGAAGACTTCATGATCGAAGAAGCCGAAACACTTACGTTCCAATGGCAGGCGTTCGATACTGTCGAAATGGAGAACCGCTGCGTGCGC
>Ga0157372_10007403_pt1 | contig 11674 bp, 11 predicted proteins | sample C55metaG_FD_115307 | JGI IMG/M metagenome (GOLD analysis project Ga0157372, IMG submission 115307) | Corn rhizosphere microbial communities from Kellogg Biological Station, Michigan, USA - C5-5 metaG | ecosystem: Host-associated > Plants > Roots > Rhizosphere > Soil | place: USA: Michigan...
CACGGACGCCTTCTGCACGAGGTACCGCGTGGCGCGCTCGCTGGAGGGGCCGTGGCTCGCACCCGAGGACGACGCGATCGACACACGGGCCTTCTACGCCGCCAAGACGGTCGGCCGTGACGGACGACGGTTCTTCGTGGGCTGGATCGCGACGCGCGAGGGCGACTCCGATGACGGCCGATGGCAATGGGCCGGCACGATGGCAGTGCTCGAGGCCGCCCAGCGCGCCGACGGCTCTCTCGCCTTCCACCTGCCCGTCGAGCTCGTCTCGAGCTTCGACGCGCCGGTCGTGAGCGGTCTTCCCGAACTGCCCCTGACGCTGTCCGCCCCCGACTCGTACCGCGCGGTCGTCGGCACCGAGGATCTGCCCGAACGATTCCATCTTCGAGCGGAGGTCGACATCGCGGCCGGCTCGGGACCGGTCGGCCTGCTGCTGCGATCGGATGCCGACGGTGACCGGTGCGGCATCGTGCAGCTCGAGCCGCGGCGCCACCGCGTGGTCTTCGACCGCTGGCCGCGCGCCGCGACCGGCACCGAGCAGTGGCAGATCTCCGGCGATGTGCCGTTCGAGTTCGAGCGGCCCGTGCACCTCGATGCGGGCCGTCACACCGTCGAGGTGCTCACCGACGGAGAGCTCCTCGTCGTGATCATCGACGACCAGGTGGCGCTCAGTACGCGGTTCTACGCGCATCACGGGTCGCGGATCGGCTTCTTCGCGTCCGACGGCGAGGCGGCCCTCGTCTCCCTCATCATCAACCGGCGCGACTGACGCCGCACCACGTCACAAGGAGAACTCACATGGGAATGCTCGGCTGGCCGCATCTGCTGCTGATCGTCGCCGTCCTCATCCTGCTGTTCGGCGCCGCGAAGCTGCCGGCTCTCGCCAAGAGCGTGGGGCAGTCGGCTCGTCTGTTCAAGGGCGAGATGAAGGCCATGCAGCAGGACGGCGCGGCCGCTCCGCTCCAGAAGGCCGACCCGCAGGACGGCCGCGACGCATCCGCATCCACGGGTGTGCCCGGATGACGCGCCGGCCCCTCATCCATTTCACTCCGGAACGCAACTGGCTGAACGACCCGAACGGCCTCGTCTTCCACGACGGCCGGTACCACCTCTTCTTCCAGTACAACCCTTTCGGCGACGTCCACAGCCACATGAGCTGGGGGCACGCCTCGAGCGTCGACCTGATCCGATGGGAGGAGCATCCCGTCGCCATTCCGTGCGATGAGAGCGAGTGGATCTTCTCGGGTTCGGCCGTGGTGGATGCCGAGAACACCAGCGGGTTCGGCGCTCCCGGCCAGACACCGCTCGTCGCGGTCTACACCTCGGTGGACGCGCTCACGATGATCCAGAGGCAGGCTCTCGCCTACAGCGTGGACGACGGAGCCACCTGGACGAAGTACGCGGGCAATCCGGTGCTCGATCGGGGCTCACGCGACTTCCGGGATCCGAAGGTCTTCCGGTACGGCGACGGGCCGGACGCGTTCTGGGTCATGGTCGCGGTCGAGGCTGCGGACCGGCAGATCGTGCTCTACCGCTCGGACGACCTGCGGTCGTGGGACTTCCTCTCGACGTACGGACCGGCCGGCGCCGTCGGGGGAGCATGGGAGTGCCCCGACCTGTTCCCGCTCGCGGTGGACGGCGACCCCGACGACATCCGATGGGTGCTCGTCATCAGCATCTACCCGGGCGGGATGGCCGGCGGGTCCGGGACGCAGTACGTCGTGGGCCGCTTCGACGGTGTGCGGTTCACGCCGGATCGACCGGTCGGGGACGAACCGTCCGATGTCGACTGGATCGATTTCGGGCGCGACTGCTATGCCGGCGTGACGTTCAACGGGCTGCCCATGCACGAGCGCACGCTCATCGCGTGGATGAGCAATTGGGACTACGCGGCCGCGGTCCCGACGGCGCCCTGGCGCGGATCCATGACGGTGCCCCGGCGATTGAGCCTCGTCACCGCGGATGGCCGCGCTCAGCTGCGGTCGCAGCCGATCCTCCCCGTCGGCGAGCCGATCGACCCGGCGGCGCAGCTTCCGCCCGCCGCTCGCATCGATCTGCGCGCGAAGCTGGGCGGCGACGGCAGGGTCTGCGTCGACCTCGTCGGCGCCGAAGGCCGGGTGTCGGTCGGCTGCCGGCCCGGCCGTCTCACCGTCGATCGCCGCGCGGCGGGAGACCTGCATCCCGGCTTTCCGAGCATCGAGTCCGCCCCCGTGCCCGGCGACGACGACACGCTCGACGTCACGATCGTCGTGGACACGTGCTCCATCGAGGTGTTCGCCGTCGGCGGCCTGCGCTCCATCACCGATCTGGCGCTGCTCGGCGACGCGCGGTGGCTCGAGGTCTCGACACAGGGCACGGCGGTCGTCGAGACTCTTGCCGTGGTCGATCTCGGAGGTGGTGCATGACACGGGTGGCCGTCATCGGGGAGGCGCTCGTCGATGTGATCCGTGGAGTCCCGCATCCGGGCGGCTCTCCCGTGAACGTCGCCGTCGGACTGGCGCGTCTCGGGATGGATGTCACGATGGCGACGCGCATCGGGCGCGACGACCACGGGCGACTCATCGACGAGCACGTGACGGATTCCGGGGTCGCCCTGATGGCCGGGTCCGTCGTGGACGAGCGGACCTCGGCGGCGGTCGTCCTGCTCGATGACGACGGAGTCGCGCAATACGACTTCGACGTCGTGTGGGACCTGCCCCCGGTGGACCTCGCGGGGTTCGACCTGGTCCATGTCGGCTCGATCGGCGCTTACCTCGAGCCCGGCGCCTCGGTCGTGAACGACGCCCTCGACGCCGTCGACCGGCGAACGCTCGTGAGCTTCGACCCCAACATCCGCCCGGCCCTCATCGGCCCGCGTGCCGAGGCGATCGTCCAGACCGAGCGCCTCGCGGCTGCGAGCCACGTGGTGAAGCTCAGCGACGAGGATGCCGCATGGCTCTACCCCGACGAGTCGCTCGAGGATGTGCTGCGCCGGTTCCAGGCGCTCGGTGTCCGGCTCGCGATCGCCACGCGGGGACCGGAGGGATGCCTCGCGCTCGCAGACACCATCGTGCTGGAGGTGCCTGCGCGCCGGGTCGTCGTCGCCGACACGGTGGGTGCCGGCGACGCCTTCATGTCCGGACTGCTCGCCGCGATCGCCGTCGACGGGGGAGCAGCGGCGGTCGCCGGGGGCGAGGCCCCCGCGCTGGGGTGGGCACATGTTCTCCAGGTCGCGCTCGAGAGCGCCGCCATCACCGTGTCGCGCCCCGGGGCGAACCCGCCGTGGAGCACCGAGCTCACGCTCTGATCCCGAAGGCGCCTCGCTGTATCGTCACCCGCGCAGGTCGAGCCACACGGCGGCATCGCCCGCCAGGCGGCCCTCGGCGACCGCGTCCGGCACGCTCGCGAGCAGGACGCGGGCGTCGCTCGGCAGGGCGACAGGTTCGGAGCCGGTGTTCACGATCATGCGCACATCGCCGAGATCGGCATCCAGTACGGCCGCCGGGCTTTCATTCCACTCGAGGGCGGCCCGTCCGAGCCCGCGCTCATGCCGCAGCCGGAGCGCCGCGCGATAGAGCGAAAGGGTGGATGCCGGGTCATCCTCCTGCACATCGGCGGCGAGCTCGCCGAAGACCGCGGGCTGAGGCAGCCAGGACGCGCCGGTCTCGTTGAAGCCGAAGGCGGGCGCGTCGGCGCGCCAGGGCAGGGGGACGCGGCATCCATCCCGCCCGATCTCGGCGCCGCCGGTCCGGATGAACGTGGGGTCCTGCCGCACATCTGCGGGGAGCGTCGTGTGGTCCGGCAGCCCCAGCTCTTCGCCCTGGTAGATGTACGCCGAGCCGGGGAGCGCCAGCGTCAGCAGTGCGATCGCCCGGGCGCGGCGCAGGCCCAGCTCCTGGTCGGGCTGCGGGTCGTCCGGCCCGATGCCGTTGACCCACCTCGTCGGGTCGGCCTGGCCGAATCGCGTCGCGTGCCGCACGACGTCGTGATTCGACTGCACCCACGTGGTCGTCGCGTCCACCGCATGGTTCGCCGCGAGCGACTCGTCGATCGTCTCGCGCAGCGCCTGCCCCGACCAGCCCGAGAGCATGTACGGGAAGTTGAAGGCCTGGTGCATCTCGTCCGCGCGCACGTAGCGCGCCATGCGATCGGCGGGGTGGACCCACGCCTCGGCGACGAGGATGCGCGGCGGCGTGTACTCGTCCAGCAGCCGGCGCCAGTGGCGGTAGATCTCGTGCACGCCGTCCTGATCCCACATCGGGCCGCGGTCGCCGCCGGCGCCCTGGATGTCGCGCATGACGGTGTTGTCGGGGAGTCCCTCGGCCTTCACGAGGCTGTGCGCGACGTCGACCCGGAAGCCGTCGACGCCGCGGTCGAGCCAGAAGCGCAGGACGTCGTCGAACATCTCGGCGACCTCGGGGTCGGACCAGTCGAAGTCCGGCTGGCTCGGATCGAACAGGTGCAGGTACCAGTCGCCGTCGCCGACGGGCTCCCACGCGGGGCCGCCGAACACCGAGTGCCAGTTGTTCGGGGGCAGCGATGCATCCGGGCCCGATCCGCGTCGGAACATGTAGCGGGCGCGCTCGCGGCTGCCGGGGGCCGACGCCAGCGCGGCCTGGAACCAGGGGTGCGCGCTCGAGGAGTGGTTGGGAACGAGATCGACGATGACGCGGATGCCGGCGGCATGCGCCACCGCGATGAAGGCGTCGACGTCAGCGAGCGTGCCGAACCGCGGGTCGACGTCGACGTAGTCGGCGACGTCGTAGCCCGCGTCCCGCTGAGGCGAGACGTAGAACGGCGAGATCCACACGGCGTCCACGCCGAGCCGCGAGAGATACGGCACCTTCGAGGTGATGCCGGCGAAGTCGCCCATCCCGTCGCCGTCGCCGTCCGCGAACGAGCGCGGATAGATCTGGTAGACGACGGCGTCGCGCCACCACGCGTCGTCGGTCCGCGCGGCCTCCGCCGCACCGGGGTCGGTCTTCGTGGGCACGAAGGTGTCGCTCACATCGCCTCGTTCGAATCTGCTTCCGGGGTCACGACATCCTGGCACGACCCCATCCGTTGTGCAACAGATTCGCAACCGGTTGTCGCAACCGGTTGCGGGCGAGGTCTCCGGAGTAGTAGCGTCGCCCTGCATCAAGCCCCAAGAGGCTTCGTCGCGTCTCAGTGAGGAGAACACAGTGAAGAAAGCAACACTCGTCTTCGCGGCCGTGCTCGCGGTCGGAGGACTGGCGGTGAGCGGCTGTTCCGGGAGCGGAGGAGGCTCTTCCACCGGCGCGGCCAACAGCAGCCGCGGTCCGATCACCTACGTGCAGGGCAAGGACAACAACAACGTCGTCCAGCCCGTCATCGACATGTGGAACCAGAAGCACCCGGATGAGAAGGTCACGCTCAAGGAGCAGTCGACCGATGCCAACCAGCAGCACGACGACCTGGTGCAGAACTTCCAGGCGAAGAACTCCAACTACGACGTCGTCAGCGTCGATGTGGTGTGGACAGCCGAGTTCGCGGCGAAGGGCTGGCTGCAGCCGCTCGAGGGCAGCCTCAAGATCGACACCAGCAACCTGCTGCCCGCCACGGTGAAGTCCGCCACGTACATCGGCAAGCTCTATGCCGCCCCGGTGTCGTCGGACGGCGGCCTGCTGTATTACCGCAAGGACATCGTCCCCACCCCGCCGACGACGTGGGACGAGATGATGGCCGACTGCGCCAAGGCCAAGGCCGCAAACATCAGTTGCTACGCCGGCCAGTTCAAGCAGTACGAGGGCCTCACGGTCAACGTCGCCGAGAGCATCAACGGTGCGGGCGGCGAGATCGTCAAGTCGGACGGCAAGACTCCGAACCTGCAGACAGCCGAAGCCAAGAAGGGCATGCAGCAGCTCGTCGACGCGTTCAAGAACGGCAACATCCCCCAGGAGAACCTGACGTTCATGGAGGAGCCGAGCCGTCAGGCGTTCGAGGCGGGCAAGTACCTCTTCATGCGCAACTGGCCGTACGCCTACAGCCTCGCGACGACCGACGCCACGTCAGTGGTCAAGGACAAGTTCGGCATCGCGCCGCTCGTGACCGCCTCCTCGCTGGGCGGGCACAACGCGGCCATCTCGGCGTACTCGAAGCACCAGGCGACGGCGCACGACTTCCTGCAGTTCCTCGAGAGCCAGGAGATCCAGAAGATCTTCGTGCAGAAGGCATCTCTCGCACCGGTCATCACGGCGCTCTACGACGACCAGGACCTGATCAAGACGAACCCGTACCTGCCCGTCCTGAAGCAGTCGATCCTGAAGGCCGTGCCTCGTCCGGTCACGCCGTTCTACCCCGCCGTGACGCAGGCCATCCAGGTGAACGCCTTCCAGGTGCTCTCGGGGGCGGCCGACGTCAACACCGGCCTGAAGAACATGCAGGACGCCATCAAGTCCGCAGCCAACGGATAACCACCCTCGACCCGGGCCGGCCGGTCCGCCGGCCGGCCCGGGTCCCTCCACCTCCAGAACTTCATCCGACCCACTCAACGGAGAGAGGAGTCCTCCCATGGCAGTCGTAGACGCCCCACCGGAGAAGATCAAATCGCCTCGCGGCAAGAAGACCGACAAGGCGGCAGCCAGGACTCACGAACGCCGCGCCGCGCTGTGGCTGATCGCACCGAGCATCCTGATCCTCGCAGTGGTGATCGGATACCCGCTCGTGGCGGCGGTCATCCAGTCGTTCCAGAAGGACGCCGGCCTCAACCCGACGACCGGTCTGTTCGAGCAGGGCGGCTTCGCCGGCTTCTCGAACTACACCCACTGGCTTCTCCAGCAGTGCGGACCCGTCCCCTGCCCGCCCGGCACCAACTGCGCGAGCTTCTGGGCCGCGATCTTCAACACGTTCTTCTTCACGATCGTCACCGTGGTCCTCGAGACGGTCCTCGGCCTATGGATGGCGCTCATCATGAACCGCGCCTACCGCGGCCGTGCACTGGTGCGGGCCTCGGTCCTCGTGCCGTGGGCGATCCCCACGGCCGTCACCGCGAAGCTGTGGTTCTTCATCTTCGCGACGGCGGGAATCGCGAACGTGATCCTCCATGCGCAGATCCTGTGGACCAGTCAGGCGTGGCCCGCACGCATCGCGATCATCATCGCCGATGTCTGGAAGACCACGCCGTTCATGGCACTCCTGATCCTCGCGGGACTGCAGATCATCCCCGACGAGATCTACGAGGCGTCCAGGGTGGACGGCGCGAGTACGGTGCAGCAGTTCTTCCGAATCACGCTGCCGCTGATCAAGCCGGCCCTCATGGTGGCGATCCTCTTCCGCACGCTCGATGCGCTGCGCATGTACGACCTCCCGGCCATCCTGACGGGCGGCGGACCAGGCAATGCGACGACCACGCTGTCGATACTCGTGGTCGATCAGATCAGGCAGGGCTTCAACGCCGCGGCAGCGCTGTCGACGCTGACGTTCCTGCTCATCTTCGCCGTCGCCTTCATCTTCGTGCGCTTCCTCGGCGCCAACGTGGTGGCGACGACAGAGGCTCAGCAGAAGGGAGAACTGCGATGAGCGTCACGAGCACCGAGGTCGCCGCAGGGACGACCCCGAAGCCCGCAGTCGACGGCCGGTCCCGTTCGAGCAGCCGTGCGCGCAAGAAGGCAGGAGCGAGCATCCGGACGGGCATCCAGGCGATCATCATCGTCATCTGGTGTCTTGCCCCGTTCTACTGGATGATCGTCACCGCCTTCCGGCCGGTGGACTACACCTACGACACCTCGCTGATCCCGATCCCCGCCACGCTCGACAACTTCGCGACGGCGTTCTCCACCCAGCTGGGCAACCACCTGCTGCGCGCGATCGGCAACAGCCTCATCGTCGGCGTCAGCGTGACGATCATCGCGCTGGCGTTCGGCGTCACCGCCGCCTACGCTCTGGCTCGACTGGAGTTCGCCGGCAAGCCGTTCCTCGCAGGCATCATCCTCGGGGCGTCGATGTTCCCGGCGGTCGCGCTGCTGACTCCGCTGTTCCAGCTCTTCACGAACCTCGGATGGACCGGCACCTACCAGGTGCTGATCATCCCGAGCATCTCGTTCGCGCTGCCGCTGACGGTCTACACGCTCGCGTCGTTCCTGCGTGAGATGCCGTGGGACCTCGAAGAGGCGGCTCGTGTCGACGGCTGCACGCGCTTCACGGCGTTCGTGCGGATCATCCTCCCGCTCGCGGCGCCCGCGGTGTTCACCACCGCGATCCTCGCCTTCATCGCGAGCTGGAACGAGTACCTGATCGCCAGCGTGCTGTCCACGGACGCCACGCAGACGGTGACGGTCGCGATCGCCGGCTTCACGGGCTCCCAGCCGCACCAGGAGCCGTACACGGCCATCATGGCGGCGGGCACCATCGTGACGGTGCCGCTCGTGATCCTGGTGCTCATCCTGCAGCGCAAGATCGTCGCCGGCCTGACCGCCGGCGGAGTGAAGGGCTGATCGTGGCGAATCGCGCCCCTCGCAAGCCCACCACTAGGCTCGATTTCGCGCTGGGAGTGCTGGTGGCTCTCGGCGGGGGATTGTTCCTGATCACGCTGGGGTGCGAGATCAGCGGTCAGCCTGCCCTGCCGTGGGCGATGCTGACCGGTGTCGTCGCTGTCGTCGTCGCCATCCTCTACCGGCGCAGGAGCCGGATCTCCGCTGGTTCGGGCGGAGGTGCCGATCGATAGGACGGACGAATGTCATGACCTCCCTCATAGACATCGCCCGTGAGCTGGGATTGTCGAAATCCACCGTCTCGCGGGCCCTGCGCGGCATGCCGGGCATCTCGCGGGCCACCGTGGAGGCGGTGCGCGGGGTGGCTGAGCGGGACGGCTACATCCCGTCGCTCGCGGCGTCCGGCCTCACCACCGGCCGGCATCATGCGATCGGCGTCGTCGTCCCGTCGCTGCGGCGCTGGTTCTACGCATCCGTCGTGAGCGGCATCGATGCGGCGCTCGCCGAGGCGAACTACGACGTCGTGCTGTTCGACCTCAGCCGCGGCGGCGGTGAGGAGCGGCTGTTCCACCGGTCACTGCTGCGGCGGCGCGTCGACGGCCTCATCGTGCTGTCAACCGACTTCGCCGCCGAGGAGCAGCGACAGCTCGACGAGGTCGGACTGCCGGCGATCGGCGTCGGTGGGCCGACGCATGGGATGCCGCGCGTCGGCGTCGACGACCACGCCGTCGTGGTGACCGCCACTCGTCATCTCATCGAGCTCGGCCATCGGCGCATCGGCCTCGTCGGCGGGGTCGACATGGAGGGGCTGAACAGCAAGGTGCCCGAGATCCGCTCGGCAGCGTTCGTCGACACGCTCGCGGAGGCGGGCATCGAGCTGCGCGACGAATGGATGCTGTCCGGCGGCTATCGCTTCGGCCAGGCCAAGCACGCGATCGAGCGACTGCTCGCGTCGGGTGAGGAACTGCCGACCGCCCTCCTGTGCACGTCGGATGAAATGGCCGCCGGCGTGATGTTCGCGCTGCAGGCCGCGGGGGTCGTCGTGCCGGACGAGGTGTCGGTGATCGGCATCGACGGCCACGACTACGCCGAGGCGCTGGGCCTCACGACGGTCCAGCAGGAGCCGGAGCAGCAAGGGCGTGACGCCGCCGGATGGGTGCTCGCGCACCTCGTCGCCGGCGCAGGGGATTGGCCCGATGTGCCGTCAGCGCCCTTCGAGCTGGTCGTGCGCTCGACGACCGCCGCCCCGCCCCCCGGCGACTGAGGCGCGCTCTCAGGACGGCGCGGAAGCGTCGCCGGTGTAGTCGGGGCGCTCGGGCTGCTGGGGCTGGTAGGTGCCCTCGCCGCCTTCCCGTCCGCCGTAGGGCCGGCCGTGGTCGGCGAACTCGTCGCGGGCGTAGACGAAGGTCCATCCGCCCATCGTGAACCGTGCGCCGGTGCGCAGGATCGCACCCTCGGCGTCGACCGCCTCGATGTACATGGGATCGTGGCTGAGGTCCATGTGGCCGTGCGGGATCAGCACGTACTCGTCGTTGACGTCGTGCACGATCTCGGCGTGGAGCGGGTCGATGTCCGCCAGCCTCAACTCCGACTCGGCCGCGCTGCCGATGCGCACGCTGTCGGACTCGAGGTTGAAGATGCGGTGCGTGCCGTCCTGCGACACGATGAGGTGAGGGTGCCCTGCCCCCCAGGCGGCGTGGGTCGTACTCGGTCTGGTGTCGTTTCTCGATGCGTTCATTGCTCGTCCTCCTCCGGGCGCCGGGGGAGCGTTCTCGTCATGGGTGCATCCCCGACATTCTCATTGTTCCACCGGGGCTGCCGGGCACCAGGGGGTTGCGGGATCTCACCGCCTCTGTCATGGGCCGGATCACGGAACCAGCAGATAGGCCGCACCGACGATCGTGAGGACCAGGACGATCCGGTCGAAGAGCACCTGGTGGATGTGCGGGATCATCCATCTGCCGAGGAGCGCTCCGGCGACGACGAGCGGGATGAGGACGACATCCAGCAGCAGCACCGGCACGGTGATGAGGCCGAGGCCGATGAGGATCGGCAGCTTGACGATGTTCACGATCGCGAAGAACCACGCGGCGGTGCCGAGGAAGACCTTGACCGGCGTCCGCATGGCGAGCAGGTACATCGACATGACCGGGCCGCCGGCGTTGGCGACCATCGTGGTGAAGCCGCCCAGCGTTCCGTAGCCGATCGTCGCGGGCAGGTTCGTGTGGGTGATGGCGTCGGTGGATGCGGTGCGCCTTCGCCAGAGTGTGATCGCCACCATGCCCAGGAGGATGACGCCGATCACGGGCTTCACGATCGAATTGCTCGCGAACGCGAGGAACAGCGCCCCCAGGACGATGCCCGCGGCGACGGGCGGGGCGAGGCGGAGCAGGGTCGGCCAATGCGCGTGCCGGCGGTAGGTGAGCAGGGCGAAGACGTCGCCCACGATCAGCAGGAGGAGGAGCGCTCCCGTCGACGTGCGCGCGGGCAGGAAGGCGGCGAAGATCGCGACCGAGATCGTCGTCGCCCCGGGGAGTGCGGTCTTGGAGACGCCGACGATCGCCGCCGCCAGGGCGAGCAGGGCCCAGGCCCACGGCATCAGATCGAGCATGCATCCATTTCCGGCTGAAGTTCGGGACGATCCTACGACTCCAGCGACCCTCGCCTGTCACGTCCTCGGTCGGGTGGCGAGGAACGTGACAGCTGAGCGCGTCCGCACCTCGGGCATACTGGCGGGATGCCCGAGGCCGCCGCGCAGCAACCTGCCGACGCAGAGCTGACCACCGCGCTGCGGCGCGCGTTCACGACGTGCGGTGAGCTGTCCGACGCCCTGCGGTCGCTCGCCGCCGCCTCCGTCTCGGCCGAGGCGAGTCTGCGCCGCGACGAGGAGGCGACGCGCACCGCCGAGGGCCGCCTGGCCTTCACCGCGTACGTGCAGCAGCGCGCCGATGCGGCGGCGACCTACCTCGACGAGCTGCACCGCTCTGCGCTGCGCACCGCCCCGGGCGACGTGGCGCTCGACCTCGTGCTGCTGCCGCCTCTTCTGCGCGGAGCCATCGAGAACGCGGCGACCCTCACGTGGCTCCTCGCGCCCGAGACCCGCCAGCAGCGACTCGAGCGCTTCGCGCGCGCCCTTCGCGCCGACGTGAGCCGGTTCGCCGCGGATCACGAGCGTCTCGCGCAGGCGAGGGATGCTTCGATCCCCCCGCAGCTCTACGACCAGCTGGCATCCCGCCTCGCGGAGC
>Ga0157372_10007404_pt1 | contig 11674 bp, 11 predicted proteins | sample C55metaG_FD_115307 | JGI IMG/M metagenome (GOLD analysis project Ga0157372, IMG submission 115307) | Corn rhizosphere microbial communities from Kellogg Biological Station, Michigan, USA - C5-5 metaG | ecosystem: Host-associated > Plants > Roots > Rhizosphere > Soil | place: USA: Michigan...
CCGCGTCGACGAGACATCCGCGGGACAGCGGCTCGACAACTTCCTCGCCAAGGTGCTGAAGGGCGTGCCGCGCGCGCACCTGCACCGCGTCATCCGCTCGGGCGAGGTGCGCGTCAACAGCGCTCGCGCCGCCGCCGACACCCGCGTTGCGCTCGGCGACCGCGTCCGCGTGCCTCCGGTGCGGGTCGCGGATCGATCGGACAAGCCCGAAGCGCCGGCGCGCGAATACCGCATCGTCCACGAGGACGACGCCATCGTCTGCATCGACAAGCCCGCCGGAGTCGCCGTCCACGGCGGCAGCGGCGAGAGCCACGGCGTCATCGAGCAGATGCGGCAGGCGCGCCCCGGAGCGTTCCTCGAGCTCGTCCATCGCCTCGACAAGGAGACGTCGGGCCTGCTCGTCGTCGCCAAGACGCGTCCGGCGCTCGTCGCTCTGCAGAACGATCTGCGAACGCGACCGCCTGGCCGCGAGTTCGCCAAGGGCTACGCGGCGCTCGTCGTCGGCGACTGGCCGGCGTCGCTGAAGGTGATCGACGTCGCCCTGCGCAAGGACCTCGCCGCCGACGGCAGCCGCCACGTCCGCGCGGTCGATGCCGACGACGCGCGCGCCCGCCGCTCGATCACGCTCGTCCGTGTCGCGCGGCGCTTCGGCGATTTCAGCCTCGTCGAAGTCGCGCTGAAGACCGGGCGCACCCACCAGATCCGGGTCCATCTCGCCGACGCCGGCCACGCCATCGTCGGCGACCCGAAGTACGGCGACTTCGCAGTGAATCACGCGCTCGCGCGCGGCGCTCTCGTGGCGTCGCTGCGCTTCGAGCGGATGTTCCTGCACGCGGCGCGGCTGCGCTTCGTCCACCCCACGATCGGGACTCCGCTCGAGCTGGCAGCGCCGTTGCCGCCGGCGTGCACCGCGCTCCTCGACGCGCTCGCAGCGCGCGTTCCCTGAGGCGCGGCGCTCTCCTACGCCAGGCCCCGGCGTCGTCTGCTCGGTATCGCTCGGGCCGACATGCCCAATGGCGACGCAGTCGCGTGCGCCTCGCGCGGGCGCGTCGCACCCCTAAAACTCAGAGGAACCCCGCCATGAAGAACAAGCTGCTCACCATCGCCGCCGCCGCGGCGCTCGCGGTCGGCTCGATCACCGGCTGCTCGACGACCACGACCAAGGACGCGGGCGCCACCGACAGCCCGGCCGCCAAGCGGCACGCCATCGACGCCGACGTCGACGCCGCGCTCGCTCGCCTGTACACGCAGAACCCGCAGGCCCGCGAGCTGGTCGCCAAGTCGCGCGGCACGCTGGTCTTCCCGTCCGTCGTCAGTGCCGGCTTCGTCGTCGGCGGCTCGTACGGCCAAGGCGCACTGCGCGTCAGCGGTCACAGCGTGCGCTACTACAGCACCGCCGCCGGCTCGGTCGGCCTGCTCGCCGGCGCCGAGGCCAAGTCCGTCTTCCTGCTCTTCATGACCGACGAGGCACTCGCCAAGTTCCGCGCGAGCGAGGGCTGGACAGTCGGTGCCGATGCGTCGGTCACGCTCGTCAACGTCGGCGCCAACGCGCAGGTCGACAGCAAGACCGCGCAGCAGGCGATCATCGGCTACGTGCTGACCAAGGGCGGCCTGATGGCCAACCTCAGCCTCGACGGCACGAAGATCACGCCACTCGCGATCTGAGTCCGCGGCGCGCCGGCGGCGCGGACGGCATGGCGCAAGAATGGCGCCATGCCGACGCGCCGCTTCGATCTGATCGTCTTCGACTGGGACGGCACCCTGTTCGACTCGACGCGCCTCATCGCGCGTTGCATTCAGGCGGCGTGCGCCGATCTCGGCGCCGCGGTCCCGAGCGACCGCGACGCGAGCTACGTCATCGGCCTCGGCCTCGCCGACGCGCTCCGCCACGCCGCGCCCGACGTTCCGAGCGAGCGCTACCGCGAGCTCGCCGAGCGCTACCGCCATCACTACCTGGCGCGCCAGGACGAGATCGTCCTCTTCGACGGCACGCTCGAGATGCTGCTGGCGCTGAAGGCGAACAACCACTGGCTCGCGGTCGCGACCGGCAAGACGCGGCGCGGGCTCGAGGCGGCGCTCGAGACGTCGCCGCTGCGAGGCGTCTTCGACGCGACGCGGACGGCCGACGAGACGCGCGGCAAGCCCGATCCGATGATGCTGCACGAGCTCATGCACGAGCTCGGCGCGACGCCGCCGCGCACGCTCATGGTCGGCGACACCACGCACGACCTGCAGCTCGCCGCCAACGCCGGCTGCGCGAGCGTCGCGGTGAGCTTCGGCGCGCACGGCCACGACGAGTTCGCGAGCCACGCGCCGCTCCACGTCGCGCATTCGACCACCGAGCTCGCCGCCTGGCTCGCCGAGCATGGCTGACGAGCGCGCGCCGGCAGCGACGTTGCCGGTGCCGCCGGCGCTGCCGCCGCAGCGTCTGTGCGGCGGTGACGAGCTCGTCGAGCGCGGCCGTGCCATCGTCTTCGACGTCGTCCGCTTTCACGAGCCGGCGCGCGCGTTCGCGCTGCGCTTCGACGGCCGCGTCGTCTGCTACCTGAACCGCTGCGTGCACGTGCCGACCGAGCTCGACTGGCAGCCGGGCGAGTTCCTCGACGCCGGGCGCGAGTTCATCATCTGCTCGATCCACGGCGCCGCGTACGAGGCCGCGAGCGGCCGCTGCATCGGCGGACCGTGTGGCCGCGGCGGCCTCGTCACGATCGACGTCGTCGAGCGCGACGGCTCCGTCTGGTGGCTGCCGACCCGCGACACGCGGCCGCCCTTCGAGGACTGACGCCAGCGTCGCGCGGCCCGCGGCGTGTAGGTGCGCAGCGACGCCGCGAGCGAGAGCAGCTTCTACGTGGTCGCGCGGTGCTGGTCGCGAAGCTGGCGGACGAGGTCGTGGTTGCGCTTCACGCCTTCGTACTGGCGTTGCACGACCGCCGCGACGTCGCTCGGCAGGTCTTTCTTGATCGCGTCGCGGTAGCGCTCGAGCGCCGCATCTTCGCCGCGCTCGCACTCGTCGAGCGCCGCCCGGTCGCTGTCGCCGGTCAGCTTGCCCTTGAGGCTGACCCAGCCGCGGTGCAGCGTTCCGCTCGCGCTGCTGTCGTCCTTGGGCTTGCCGCCGCAGCGAACGACCAGCTCCTGCAGCTCGGTCGCGCCGTGCCGGCACGACTCGGCGCGTTCGAGGAAGACGGTGCGCAGCTGCTCCGACTTGACGTGCTCGGCGGAGGTCCGAAAGCCGTACTCGCCGTCCTTGCAGGTCTCGATGAGCGTGTTCAGGGTGTCGACGACGTCGTCGTTGTCCATGGTGGTCTCCGCGTTGGGTTTGGTCCCTGCGACCGGCAGGACGCGTGCCCGGACGGCGACAATGCGGCCCTGCCCGGCGTCCCCTGAAAGGTCCCGATGCTCACCGTCCACCACCTCAACAACTCGCGCTCGCAGCGGGTGCTCTGGCTGCTCGAGGAGCTCGGCGTGCCGTACGAGATCCAGAAGTACGAGCGCGACCCGAAGACGATGCTCGCGCCGCCCGAGCTCGCGCGCATTCATCCGCTCGGCAAGTCGCCCGTCGTCATCGACGACGGCGCCGTCGTCGCCGAGTCGGGAGCGATCCTCGAGCACATCCTCGACAAGTACGGTGCCGGCATGCTGCGGCCGCCGGCGGGAACCGACGACCGCCGCCGATTCACCTACTGGCTGCATTTCGCCGAGGGCTCGGCGATGCCACCGCTGCTCCTGAAGCTGATCTTCGACCGTCTCGAGAGCGGGCCGATGCCGTTCTTCGTCAAGCCGGTCGCGCGCGGCATCTCGCGCAAGGTCAAGACGATGATGATCGAGCCGAACCTGAAGCGGCAGCTCGACTTCATGGAGAGCGAGCTCGAGCGCAGCGAGTGGTTCGCCGGCAACGCGTTCAGCGCTGCCGACATCCAGATGAGCTTTCCGATCGAGGCCGCGCAGCAGCGCGCCGGCCTCGACGCGAGCCGACCGAAGCTCGTTGACTTCCTGAAGAAGATCCATTCGCGCCCCGCGTACCAGCGGGCGCTCGAGCGCGGCGGACCCTACAGCTTCGCGCGCGACTGATCGCCGCAATGCGCTTCAGCGCGACGCGGATTCGCCGCCCGTCGCCGGCGGATCGAAGCGCGCCGCCACCGGGCGCAGCGAGCCGCCGTCGCGCTGCGGCCGCGCGCCGCCGGCGGCTTCGCCGTTGCTCGCGAGTGCCGTCGCCGGGATCGCACTCGGCAGCGCCGGCGCGGGCGCATCGAGCAACGTCAGCACCGGACTCTTGATCGCCTTGGCGAAGCCGATCACCGTTCGCGACGTGTCGAACGGAAGCTTCTGGCGCGGGTTGGCGCCGTGCGCAAGCAGGAAGCTCACCATCTCGGGCTGGGCCGCGGAGTCGGCGAGAAAGCCGGGCAGCAGCACGCGCTGCAGCGGCACCCACGACATCTGGCCGCCGCGGCTCGGCGGCGCGATGTTCGCGAGCTGCGGCAGCTCGAAGAACCACCATTCGAGCGCGGTCCAGTTGGCGGTGCGCAGCGCTTCCTCGAAACCGCTCGGCAACGCGCCGTCGTAGTTGTCGAGCGCAGCGCTCGGTGAGTGGCCGGCGGTCTGCAGCTCGCGCCCGAAGCGCGAGACGAGCAGCTGCGGATCGATCGCTTCGAGCGGGCTGAACGACAGCGTCCCCGGCTGCAGCTTGCCGGCATCGAGCCAGCCGACGAGAACGCGATCGAGGCCGGCCGCGCGTGCGCGCGGACAGCTGAACATGCGAAAGACGTCGTGGCGCACCGAACGCGGATCGGTCTCGGCGAGGTGGACGATCGCCTTCAGCACCTCGGGCGAGGCCGACTGGAAGTCGGGACACGCGTCGGCCTCGGCGAGGTCCTGCAGCGGCGCACGCGCGCAGCTCTCGCTCTTCGCGCCCTTCTCGATCAGCTCGGGAAGCGCGCGCCAGACGCGCATGTCGCTCGTCGCGACGCTCAGCGGGCAGCCCTGCAGTCCGCTCTTGGCGAGGTCGGCGGTCTTGATGCTGCCGGGCTCGAACGGGCAGCGCGCGTTCAGCGCGCGCTGCACGCTGTTCAGCATCGCGCACGGCGTCGGATCGTCGGCGGTGATCTGGGCGTGGACGTGCTTGACGATGTCCCACGTCATGCTGGTGTCGGTCGCGATGCCCATGCCGGTCAGGATCAGGCCGGGCGCGGTGCAGCCGGAGAGCAGCAGCGCGCCGAGCACCAGGGCGGCGAAGGGGCCGGGCATTCGAGGGGTGCGGAACATGGCGGCGACGTGCAGGACCGTCGCACGGCGGCACGGGCACGCACGGCGAACGGGAAGTCATCCTAGGCGTGCGCATCGAGGCTCGTCTGTGAACAAAAGCCCTGTTCGGACCCGAGGTGGTAACACGATGTGCAGCGTTGCACGCCAGGCGGCCATCGCGGCTCGCGCTTACAGTCGATGCGGGCGCGCGCGGTGCGGCTCACGATTGCTTACAGGAGAAGGACGGATGGGCGTGGATCGGTTGCTGAAGAGAAGAAGCGTGCTCGGGCTCGCGCTCGCGCTCGCGGGTTCGGCGTGGCTGGTGCCGGCATGGTCGGCGTCGGTCGCGCCGGTCGCGGCGGAGAACGGGATGGTCGTCACCGCGCAGCACCTCGCGAGCCAGGTCGGCGTCGACGTCCTCAAGCGCGGCGGCAACGCCGTCGACGCCGCGGTCGCGGTCGGCTATGCGCTCGCGGTCGTCTATCCCGCCGCCGGCAACCTCGGCGGCGGCGGCTTCATGACGATCCAGCTCGCCGACGGCAGGAAGACCTTCCTCGACTTTCGCGAGCGCGCGCCGCTTGCGGCGACCGCCAACATGTACCTCGACGCCGCCGGCAACGTCATCAAGGGATCGACGACGACCGGGCACCTCGCGGTCGCCGTTCCCGGCAGCGTCGCAGGGATGGAGACCGCGCTCGCGAAGTACGGGACGATGAAGCGTGCCGACCTGATCGCGCCGGCGATCCGCTTCGCCGAGGAGGGCTTCGTCCTCGACCAGGGCGACGCCGACATGTTCGCGACCGCCACCGACACGTTCAAGGTCGATCCCGCGACGCGCGCGATCTTCCTCAAGCCCGACGGCTCGGCATTCCAGACGGGCGACCGCTTCGTGCAGAAGGATCTCGGCCAGACCCTCCGCCAGATCCGCGACGCCGGCGCTGCCGGCTTCTACAAGGGCCCGGTCGCGCAAGCGATCGTCGCATCGAGCCAGGCCGGCAAGGGCATCCTCACGCAGCGCGACCTCGACGCCTACAAGGTGCGCGAGCTGGCGCCGATCGAGTGCGACTACCGCGGCTATCACATCGTGTCGGCGCCGCCGCCGAGCTCGGGCGGCGTCGTCATCTGCGAGATCCTCAACATCGTCGAGGGCTACCCGTTGAAGGACTGGGGCTTCCGCTCAGCGCAGGCGATGCACGTGCAGATCGAGGCGATGCGCCACGCCTACCTCGACCGCAACAGCTATCTCGGCGACCCCGACTACGTCAAGAACCCGCTCGACCGCTTGCTCGACAAGGCGTACGCGGCGAAGGTCCGCGCCGTCATCGATCCGCAGAAGGCGGCGATCTCGCAGAACCTGAGGCCCGGCGTGCCGCCGCACGAGGGCACGAACACGACGCACTACTCGATCGTCGACGGCAAGGGCAACGCGGTCTCGGTCACCTACACGCTCAACGACTGGTTCGGCGCCAAGGTCACCGCCGGCGGCACCGGCGTGCTGCTCAACGACGAGATGGACGACTTCACGGCCAAGGTCGGCGTGCCCAACATCTACGGTCTCATGCAGGGCCAGGCGAACTCGATCGCGCCGGGCAAGACGCCGCTGTCGTCGATGAGCCCGACGATCGTGACGCAGAACGGCCAGCCGGTGATGGTCGTCGGCACGCCCGGCGGCAGCCGCATCATCACCGCCGTGCTCGAGACGATCATGAACGTGATCGACTACGGGATGAACGTGCAGGAGGCGATCGACGCGCCGCGCTTTCACCAGCAGTGGCTGCCGAACCCGACCAACCTCGAGCGCTTCGCGATCAGCCCGGACACGCAGCGCATCCTCGAGGGCATGGGGCACGTGTTCTCCGGGCCGCAGCCGGCAAACCACGTCGTCGCGATCCTCGTCGGTGCGCCGTCGCTCGGCGGCAAGCCGGTCGGGAAGAACCGCTTCTACGGCGGCAACGATCCGCGCCGCAACAGCGGCCTCGTGCTCGGCTACTAGCGGCTGAGCGCGCAAGGAGGGGTCGCCGGAGTTGGTCGCTCCGGCGACCCGGGTCGGCTACGACGAGCGCTTCGTCGACGACTTGCGCGCGGTCTTGCGCGCGCCCGACCTGCGCGCAGTCTTGCGCGACGCCGTCTTCCGCGACGCGCTCTTGCGCGCGCCGCTCTTGCGAGCGGTGCTCTTGCGGGCCGTGCTCCTGCGCGCCGTGCTCTTGCGGGCGCTCGTCTTGCGGCCGGTCGACTTGCGCGCGCCGGCCTTCTTCGCCGTCGACTTGCGCGCGCTGCTGGCCTTCTTGGCCGCGCCATTCTTCTTCTTCGCCGGCACCTTGCCGCCGGCCTTGCGCGCTTCCGACAGGCCAATCGCGATCGCCTGCTTCTTGCTCTTCACCGTCTTGCCGGAGCGGCCGCTCTTCAGCGTGCCACGCTTGCGCTCGTGCATCGCCTTCTCGACCTTCTCCGACGCCTTGTTGCCATACGCTGCCATGGGATGTCCTCGTCTCTGGTTGAACGCGGTCGTGTCGCCCGCCAGCCGAAGCGCCCGCATGCGCGCACCAGCTCGTGCGACGCGCATGATCATGCGACCAATCGCGCGCGAAGTGAATCGTGCACCGCAACGAGACGTGCGTTGCGCAGCGTGTGCGCAACGTCGCGGTGCACGCGAAGCGCGCGTTCAGGCGGCCGCGAGCGTCCGCCGCATCGCCTGAAGTCCCTGCTCGACCATCGCGGCGATCGCCGGCGCGTGCTCGTCGGGAAGGAAGTCGGCGATCCAGACGATGCGGCACGCGCCGTCGCCTTCGGCGAACGCCTGCGCGCTCGCGTTGTGGTGGCTGAGGCGGCCGCCGACGACCGACCAGGCGACGCGCCGTCGCTCCGCGTCGACCGAGACGATCAGCTCGCGCGCAACGAGCCCGTTGGCGAAGGTGACGACGCGCGCGCCGGGCTCGAGCCGGCAGTCGGTGACGAAGCCGCGGACCAGCCGCGTGTGCAGCGCGCCGACGTCGGCGAGCGCGTCCCAGACCTCGGCGACCGGACGTTCGACCACGATCTCGCGATGCACAGAAGCCATCTCCACCTCCGCAATGCAGGAGCTCGAAGGCTAGCGCCGGGCCGAGAACGCGGCCGGCCGATTCCGGACATCTGCCAGCGCGCCGTTCGCCGAGTGGCGCCCATAGACTTGGGGCCATGCCGGACGACCGCGCGACCGCCGACGCCTTCGACCTCAAGCGTCTGCCCGACGCCTTTTACGACGACCCCTATCCGACGTACCGGGCGCTGCGCGAGCACGCGCCGGTCAAGCGCATGCCCGACGGCAGCGTCTTTCTCAGCCGCTACGCCGACGTCGTCGCCGTCTACAAGGACGCGACGACGTTCAGCTCGGACAAGCACGAGGAGTTCGCGCCCAAGTATGGCGCGTCGCCGCTCTTCGAGCACCACACGACGAGCCTCGTCTTCAACGACCCGCCGCTGCACACGCGCGTCCGCAGGCTGATCGCGGGAGCACTGACGCCGCGCCACATCGCGGCGATGGAAGAGCGCCTGACCGACCGCGTCGACCACCTGCTCGACACGATCGCGGCGCGCGGCCCGGGCGTCGAGATCGACCTGATCGCCTCGTTCGCGAGCGCGATCCCGGTCGAGATCATCGGCAACCTGCTCGACGTTCCGGGCGAGGAGCGCGCGCCGCTGCGCGACTGGTCGCTCGCGATCCTCGGCGCGCTCGAGCCGACGCTGAGCGAAGCGCAGCTCGAGCGCGGCAACCGCGCCGTGCGCGAGTTCCTGCGCTATCTCGAGGGGCTCGTCGAGCGGCGGCGCGCCGTGCCCGGCGATCCCCAAGTCGACGTCCTGACGCGGCTCATCGCCGGCGAGGGCGGCGAGGCGCTGAGTGCGCCCGAGCTGCTGCACAACTGCATCTTCCTCCTCAACGCTGGCCACGAGACGACGACCAACCTGATCGGCAACGGCCTCGCCTGTCTGCTCGACTGGCCCGCGGAGAAGGCGCGTCTGCTCGCCGACCCTGCGCTCGTGCGCACTGCGGTTGAGGAGTTCCTCCGCTTCGAGAGCTCGAACCAGCTCGGCAACCGGATCACGACGTGCGCGACCGCGATCGGCGGGGTCGCGCTCGCGCCGCGCACGCAGGTGACGCTCGGGATCGGCTCTGCCAATCGCGACCCCGAAGCGTTCGTCGATCCCGACCGCCTCGACGTCGCGCGCACGCCGAACCGCCACGTCGCGTTCGGCTCGGGCATCCACCAGTGCGTCGGCATGGGCCTCGCCCGCCTCGAAGGGCGCGTCGCGATCGGCCGCTTCCTCGCGCGCTTTCCGGGCTACCGTCTCGCGGCGCCGGCGGTGCGCGCGCGGCGCGCACGGTTTCGCGGCCACGCGCGATTGGTTTCGATCGTCGACGCGGCGCCGGTCGTGCCGTAGAGCTCAGCGCTGCTCGCGTTCCGGCGATCCACCGAGGATCGGGCCGTACTCGGGCTGCTCCGAGACGCTGTTGTGGTCGCCGTCGACGACGCGCAGCGTCGCGACTCCGGGCTTGAAGCGCGCGAGCAGCCGATCGGTGCTCGCGCGCGGGATGACCTCGTCGCGATCGGCGGCGATCAGCAGCGTGGGTGCGCCGACGCTCGCGGCGTGGCCGTCCGACTCGAAGCGGTCGCGCAGCAGCCACGCGACCGGCAGATACGGAAACCGCGACGACGCGATCGCGACGAGGCTGTCGTACGGCGTGACGAGAACGAGCCGCGCCACCGGCCGCGCGCTCGCGACCTGCACCGCGACGCCGCTGCCGAGGCTGCGGCCGACGACCTCGACCGCTGTGTGCTCGCGACGCGCGAGGTCGAACAGGGCAAGCGCGTCGCCGACGATCGCGGTTTCGCTCGGGCTGCCGCCGCTCGCGCCGTAGCCGCGGTAGTGCAGCAGGTACAGCGCGTGGGTCGGGAACGCGGCCGCGAGCCCGGGGATGCTCGAGGTCACGTCCTCGGCGTTGCCGCCGAAGTAGACGAGGGCGTTGGCGCCGCGACGCTCGCGGACCGAAGCGACGACGTGCGCGCCGGGGACCGGCAGCGCCACGGTCGTGTCGCGCTCGCCGAGCGACGACGGCTGCGGGTAGTAGATCAGCGAGCGCTGGATCGCGAAGACGAAGACGCAGACGGCGAGGTAGGCGAGTGCGATCGCGGCGATCGCTCCGGCCGTGAGCTTCACGCGTCGGGGATGCGCTCGACGTCGTCGAGCCAGACCGTCGCTTCGGAGTCGCTCGGCGCACGCCAGTCGCCGCGCGGCGAGAGCGATCCGCCCGAGCCGACCTTCGGCGCGTTCGGCACCGCCGAGCGCTTGAACTGGCTGGTCTTGAAGAAGCGCCAGCAGAACGTGCGCAGGTGCTTCTTGATCTCGGTGAGGGTGTAAGCGCGACGAGCGACGTCGGGTCCGTCGGGCCAGTCGCCGCGGCTCGCGTCGTGCCACGCGGTCCAGGCGAGGAACGCGACCTTCGTGGGCGCGAAGCCGTAGCGCAGGATCTGGTAGAGGTGAAAGTCCTGCAGCTCGTAGGGGCCGACGCTCGCCTCGCTGCTCTGCTGCGGGTCGCCCTTGTCGTCGCCGGGCACGAGCTCGGGGCTGATCTGCGTCGCCAGGATCTCGTCGAGCACCGGGTCGTCGCCGCGCTCGACCGAGCCGCTCGCGGCGACCCAGCGCACGAGGTGCTTGATCAGCGTCTTCGGCACGCTCGCATTGACGTTGTAGTGCGACATGTGGTCGCCGACGCCGTACGTGCTCCAGCCGAGCGCGAGCTCGGAGAGATCGCCGGTGCCGACGACGAAGCCGCCCTTGAAGTTCGCCAGCCGGAACAAGTGGCTCGTCCGCTCGCCGGCCTGGACGTTTTCGAACGCGATGTCGAACACCCGCTCGCCGCGCGCGAACGGATGGCCGATGTCGGCGAGCATCTGCATGCAGCTCGGGCGGATGTCGATCTCCTGCGCGCTGCAGCCGACCGACGCCATCAGCCGCTTGGCCTGGCCGAGCGTTCGCGTCGTCGTCGCGAAGCCGGGCATCGTGTAGCCGAGGATGTCGCTCCTCGGCAGGCCGGCGCGGTCCATCGCGGCGGCGCAGACGAGGAGCGCGTGCGTCGAGTCGAGGCCGCCCGAGACGCCGATCACGAGCTTCTTGCCGCCGACCGCCGAGAGCCGCTGCAGCAGCGCGTTGACCTGGATGTTGTAGACCTCCATGCAGCGCTCGTCGCGGCGCGCGAGCTCGGCCGGCACGTACGGGAAGCGCTCGACCTTGCGCTCGAGCGCGAGCGGGAACTGCGTCGGCACCGCGAGCGCGAACTGGACGCGACGGAACGCCGAGACGCGCGCTTCATGCTTCTCGACCGAATAGCCGAACGAGTTCTGCCGCATCCGCTCGCGCGACACGCGCTCGAGGTCGACGTCGGCAACGATGAAGTGCGAGC
>Ga0157372_10007408_pt1 | contig 11670 bp, 13 predicted proteins | sample C55metaG_FD_115307 | JGI IMG/M metagenome (GOLD analysis project Ga0157372, IMG submission 115307) | Corn rhizosphere microbial communities from Kellogg Biological Station, Michigan, USA - C5-5 metaG | ecosystem: Host-associated > Plants > Roots > Rhizosphere > Soil | place: USA: Michigan...
GATCCCGCCGGCTGGTTCGAGCTTGAGACCCTGGCTCCCCTGGCACGGCTGGTCCTGGAGGCCTCGGGCTCCGAGCATCTTTTGCTGTCGGACGGCTTGCGCTCGATCCGGCTCGATATCGTCAAAGGAAGCCTGCTCGCCGGCCCGGTCGGCCTGGGCTTTCGTCTGGGTGGGCTGGAAGGGATCGACCGGCCGCTGCTCGCCCTCAGGCAATTCGTCCATCTCGCCCGCACGGGGCGTTTCTCGGCGCGGCTCCATCCGGCGGAGCCGCGCTCGGTCCGATGGGTCCTGCTTCTCCGGGCATGGGACGGGATCGCCCGCGGCGCAGACCAGCGCTGCATTGCCCGCCATTTGTTGGGGCGGGAGGCGGAGGATCCGCGCTGGCGGGTAGAAGCGCCGGCGCTCCGGTCACGGGCCCAGCGCCTCGTTCGCGATGCCCGGCGGATGGCGTCAGGGGGCTATTGGGAGCTGCTCGGCGGGTGAGGGGCGGCCGGAAGGCTAACGGACGGCGGATCCCTGCAGGCCTCGAAGGGGATCGATTTTCGGCTCCCCCAAGTTCGAGCCTCTGCGTCGAGCGCGACCTTCGCCATCAGTGCGTGAAATGGCTCTGATGGGGGGAGGCGATGCTTGATGACGAGATCGGCCGGGCGCAGCGGGCGAAGCAGGGGAGCCCGTTCCTCAATACAGAACAGGCGGCTTTCTACCTCGGGCTCAGTCCGCGCAAGCTGCAGCAGCTTCGCTCGAAAGGGGGTGGGCCGCCCTTTCGACGGCACTGCCGCTACATTCGCTATCATATCGACGATCTCGACCATTGGTCGGAGGGTTCGGGACCAGGGGGCCGGTCCGGTGCTTGACCGGCGCACGAGCTGGAAGCGCGACGGCATCGAACTCCGGCAACTGGTTGAGAAACGCCGTTCGGCTGGGAAGAGGCTGGTCCTTGCAGCGGCGAGCTTTGGCTTGGCCCTCGTCTCGGCAAATGTCTGGTGGCCGACGCCGGTCCTGTTCGTGTGGAACGCCAGCCCGAGCGTTCCGGTCGGGCTTTACCGGCTGACGGGCGGGCCCGTCCGTAATGGAGACATGGTCGTGGCCCGGATGCCGCCAGCGATCCGGGGCATCGCCGACCGGCGGCATTATCTCCCATCGCCGGTGCCGCTCGTGAAACGTGTCGCGGCCGTGGCGGGGGACCGCCTGTGTGCGGCGGGAGCCCGTATATTCGTCAACGGCGTCAAGGTCGCCGTCAGGCTCCGGACCGATCCCGCGGGGAGGCGGATGCCCTGGTGGGAGGGTTGCCAAACCTTGAGCCCCGGCGAGTTCTTCCTGCTCGCTCCGGCGCGTTTGTCGTTTGACGGCCGCTATTTCGGGGTTAGCCGCAAGAGCGAGATCCTTGGCCGGGCGAAGCTCCTGTGGGCGGCCTGAGGCTCGCCGGGATCACGCTGCTGCTCGGCCTCGCGGCTCCAGTCCAGGCTCAGGGAGCGCATCGCTGGGATCCCTATGTCAGGGAAGCGTCGAGGCGGTTCGCAATTCCCGAAGCATGGATCCGGCGCGTCATCGAGGTCGAAAGCGGCGGACTGACGAGAGTGGCGGGCCGGCCCGTACGGAGCAGCGCCGGCGCCATGGGCCTGATGCAGCTGATGCCCCGCACCTGGGCCGAAATAAGGGACGAGCTCGGCCTCGGACCCGATCCCGACGATCCACGCGACAATATCCTCGCCGGCACCTTCTATCTTCGATCCCTGTACGACCGGTTCGGTTATCCCGGCCTGTTCGCTGCCTATCATTCAGGGCCGGGGCGCTATTCGAAATTCCTTGCGGGGCGAGCACCGCTCCCGAGCCAGACGGTCGCCTATCTCGACCGCGTCGCCGGCGAACGCGAGCGACCGGAAAGGCCGGCGGGAATTCCGATCTTTGCGGTCAAGGCTGTTGCCGAACGGCCGGCGACCACGGCCGGTGCTCCCGTCGCACGCGACGAAGCCGTCGGTTTGTTCGTTCGACTGTCCGAGGGCAAAGATCGCGCGAACAATTGACGCGCGCCGGCTTGTCCCCCGCGGAGACCGTGCATAAGCGGAAGTAGTGGCAGGGGATTCCGACCGGTTTCGAGCGCGAGCGACGGAGTGCCGCGATCTTGCGGCCCGGGCCGCCGCCCGGGAAATCCGCGACATGCTCGTCCGGGTTGCCGGCGAACTCGACGAAGAGGCTGACCGTATCGATAAGGAGGAGCCTCCGTCGCGCGACTTTCCGTCCGCTGGCTGAGAGCGCCGAGGATGGTTGGCCGCCTCGTCTTTCGGTATCAATCCGACAGGCGGGTCAGCGCACAGGCGAGGCGGTTTTCCAAGGCGCGCCAATGACTCGCTTCGAAAAGCGCCGTGCCACCTTGTGCAGAGTCTTCTTCACGCAATCTTCTCCCCCTTCGTGCCGGGTCGGTGCGCCTTCGGCGGCGCTATTTGGCCGATTTCCGGCCAACTTCTCAACCGGTCGAGCTTCATTTCCCCGCATGCTGGGCGCGGAATCGTCGATCGCGGCAAAGGTCCAAAATGGAGGAGAAGTCCTTCAACCATTAAGGGGATGACTCCATAATCGGCCCATTCTGGCGAAAGAACGAATGTTGGTGCCGATCTCACCTCAAGGCCGACCAAGCGACGGCCGGGCTGCTGCCCGGGCGAGCATCTATCGAACAGCAATCCTGTCGAGCAAATCCGCGTCGTCGCCCGTGAAGATCCGCAACATCTCATCGACCGGCGCCCTTATCGAAGGCGCAGCGGTTCCGACCGTCGGAACGGCAGTGCAATTGTTTCGCGGCGATTTGACGGTCCGGGCGCATGTCGCCTGGACCGCCGGAGACCGGTGCGGCCTCAAATTCTCCGCTTCGGTCGACGTGGATCAATGGCGCGCCGCATCCGACAATCTCCATCAGCAACGGGTCGATGAAGTCGTCCGGCTGGTAAAAGCGGGTGCGGTGCCGTTGCCGACGCTTGCCCGCTGGGGCGAGCGCGACGAAGAATGTGATTCCGGCCCGGATTTGCGACGGATCTCGGGGCTCCTCGAAATTCTGGTCGAGCTGCTCGCGAGCGACCCGGACCTGCTGAGACGGCACGGTCCGGCCCTTCAGAATCTCGACATCGCAATCCAAATGCTGGCCACCCTGGATTCGGCGGAAGACGCCCCCAGCCCGGCCGATCGTGCGACGAAGCTCGAGGGATTGCGAAGGAGCGCGGACCAGGCGCTCCAGCGGCGAGTCTAGAAGGTCTTCCTTCCGCTGCGCGCGAGGCGCGGACAGGCGAACAGTGCGGACGCTTTATAAGCGCCGTTACCGCAGTTATTAACTTTCCGTTTGACGATACGAATTAACGAGCTTATTCGGTTACTTGCCGAATCGCTTAGCAGAGCCTTGTGCTCCGGTCGGAGTCGACTGCCGACATGCGCGCGACGGTAATTCTCTCAATATGAACCCGGGGTCCGGCGGTTTTGCCCGGCATCCCGGTCGCGCGCGGTTCCAGCGACCCACTGGCGGTCTCGGCTCGGGGACAAATCTGCCCTGAGGGCAGTGGGGGGCCGAAGTCATGGTCGACGCTTTTCCGGTTTCGGACTGGTTCAACCTGATGGGGCTTGCGGCGCTGATCGGCGCGGGCGGGCAGGGTGCCCGGATGATCGTCGGCCTCAAGAAGGTCAATGACGCGACGAGCGCGCAGGCGGCCGCGGGCGTGCCGGTCACCGACATGATCGTTGCGAGCAAATTGCTGGTGTCGCTGGCGATCGGTGCGATTGCCGCCGCGATCGCGGCCACGACGACCATCAAGCCGGGAACGGACCTTACGGGGGACCAGATCGCCGGGCTCGCCGCGGCCGGATATGCCGGCGCCGACTTCATCGAGGGCTTCATGACCCGCGCAATGCCGGCCCCCGGCGCTGCAGCGGGCCAGGAGGCGGTTGGCACCGGCGGGGTAACTGCCGGCGCCGTTGATTCAGCCGACGGCGCGGTGGGCTGAGCAATGCCCGTCCATCCAGGCGAAATCGCGGTCTCGGGCACCGTCCCGGTCACCGCCAGGCTCAACGTTCGGCTAGGCGGTCCGTCTCGCCTTGCCCCGGTCCTTCGAAAGCAGGACAGCGGAAGTGAGCTCCAGGTTGCGGCGATCGCTGCGGGCGACGAGGTCCAGGGCAACCGCTTGTGGTTCAGGCTTGCCGACGATTCCTTCGTCTGGTCGGGCGCATGCGGTCCGTTCGTCCAGCACGAGCCCGGATATTCGGCGCCCGTCCCGACGCCGTTTGCGCCGGCTCCGGTCGCTCCGGTCAGCACTGCCTTTCCTGCGGCCAATGTCATTGACCTCTATCATGGCGACGCGGTCGCGAGCTTCGAGGAAGCCCAGGTCGCGGGCGTTCTCGGAATCATTCACAAGGCGACGACCGGACGCTCCGGACGCGACGACCAATATGCGGCGCGGCGCGAGCGGGCGACCGACGCAGGCCTCTTATGGGGGGCTTATCATTGGGGGACGGCAGCTCCTGCGGAAGAGCAGGTCGCGAACTTCCTCGAATGGGCAAAGCCCGACGAAAATACCTTGGTCGCGCTCGATTTCGAGGCGAGCCCGGGCAACCAGATGACTCTCCAGGGCGCGCGCGACTTCCTTCACCGGATCGAGCAGGAGCTTGGCCGGAAGGCCGTGATCTACAGCGGGATCACGGTCAAGAATGCGCTCGGCGCCCAGCATGACGAATATCTCGGAAGCCACCGGCTCTGGCTTTCGCAATATGGCCCGGCGCCTCGAGTCCAGGCGAGCTGGGACAATTACTGGCTGTGGCAGTTCAGCGAGGGGAACGCGTCCGACCCGAGGCGGCGGAAGATCCCGGGGATTCCCGGGAACAGCGCCGGCGAGGTCGACTGCAACTATTATCCATTCACCGGCGAGCAGCTTCGCGCCGAGTGGGCATCGTGATGACGACAGCAGCTCGGTCCGGGAGTGTTCCGCTGAAGCTCGGCTTTACGATGGCGGTTTCATGTTTCGCATCCGCCTGCTCGTCGCTCGACGGGGCACAGCCGCGCCTGACGGCAGTGGACATGGCCCATTATGACGCCGTGTGCCCGAGCCGGGCCGACATGGCCGGCCCGCCGGCCGGTATGTCAGCCGGGGCCTATCGCGACCAAATCATCAGCCTGTGCGTTGGAGCGATCAACGCCAATTATTCCAAATTCACCCGATCGCTGTCGAAGGAAGCCGGCCTCGCCAATCTCACCGCGGACGTGATTTCGCAGGGGCTGTCGACTGCCGCGTCGGTCGTCACCAAGGGGCCGCTCGCAAGCAAGCTTGCGGCAGGATCGGCCTTGTCGCTTGGGCTCGGCGCCTCGGTCAACAAGGATCTTTTCTACAAACAGACATTGCCCGCGATCATCGCCTCGATGGACGCGAGGCGGAACAAGGTCCTGACCGCGATCGCGCGGTCGGAAAATTCGGATCCGGACGCCAGAATCTACACACTTGCCCGGGCGGCCTTCGATCTCGACCAGCTGCAGGATGCCGGGAGCCTCAATGCGGCGGTCCAGGAGCTGACGACGGCGGCGGTCCAGAATGCCGCCCAGACCGCCGCCGCGCGGCAGCAGGCCGAGTCGATCGTCGACATCGGAACGGTCCAGGACGTCACGCCCGACATCGATGAGCGATTTCACGGCGACGTTGCGCTGGTCCGGAAGCTCGAATCGGCCGACGACGCCGACAAGCTGAAGGCGATCGCGACTGGGCTTGGGCTGGCGCCGCCGCCCGGCGCGAGCGCCAGGCAATTGAGCGCTCTCATCCGGATCGAGATGGCGCGCGTGACGACCATGGCGCCGGAGGAGCAGGGCGCCTTCCTCGACCGGGTCGACGGAGTCCTCAAGCCCTATGAGGAGAAGCAGCAGTGAATGCGCCCGCAGACGCCATTTTCATGAGCGCCCACATCCCGGCTTCGGCCGACCTCGAGGCGGTCAATGCAAGCGTGAAGCGCTACGAGGAGAATATCGGGCCGCTGGTCGCGATGAAGATCGACAATGACATGACCTTGCTGAAGTTCGACGCGACCTCGCCTTCGCCGGCAGCGATCGCAATCGTCGCTAGGCAGGTCGATGGAAAGCCCGACGTTCCCGACGGAGCGACTTTGGTCACGACCGGGCAGATCTTCCTCCAGGGCGCCCAGACGCTGTGCGCCGCCACCCGCGGAACGTGAGGAGAATGCGGTCATGACCTTCCATCGTTCACTTCTCGGCGGCCTGCTGGTGCTGTCGTGCGCTTCGGCCTCGGCCCAGGTCCGGACCCCGATTTCGGGGCTGACTGCCGCGAGGCAGGCCATCTCCGATGCGCAGGCGCACGAACTGTCGAAGGCGATCGCCCAGCGGCCGGCTGCGGCGACCCTCAATCTCGATCCCGGCAAGGTGGCGGCCGCGGCGGGCCCCCAGGCAGCTCCGGTCAAGCTCAACGGAGCGCAGCTCGTTCCGGCGGCGCCGGTCGCGAGCCCGGCGCTGACTTCCAAGGCGCCTGCGGAGCTCCAGGTCATCAAGACCTCGGCGGCCGAGGAGAAATTGCTCACCGGCGCGATCGCGGGCAACGACCGGATTCGCGCCGCTTTGTCGAACCCGGCGAGCAGCCTGATCACGCTTCCGGGAGTCGTCCGGGTGAGCGCTGAAGGGGCGCCCACGCTCCAGCTGAAGCCGTTCATTTTCGTCAACCAGCCTCTGCAACGGGATTCGAGCGGGCTGTTCAAGGGCGAGCTGCTGATCGGGGTCAGCGAGATCGCCGACACTGGAAGCACGAAGAGCTTGCCGACGCCCTTGCTGTTCCAGGTCGTCGGGGCGGCCAAGAGCGAGCCGGCGCGGGTCCTTGTCGATTCGACAAGTCCGCCGTTCAGGACCGTCGAAGTATGGCTGAGCGCGGTGCAGGGTGCGGCCGCCAAGCTCCTTGTCGTGTCGGTTTTCGATCATCAGGGGACACAAGTGGAGCTTCCGGTCGCAACCGAGCTCGACGTGGATACGGGCAACGGCAACATTGCCGGGCTCGGAATCGAGACGACGAAGGTCATGGTGTCGCTCAACAATGCCGGCAACGCGGCGGGCAGGGTCGTCACCCTCCACGTCCAGCCGTCGGGCTATCTCGACAACAGCAGGCTCATCCTGGACGCCAATGGGACGGCGATGGCCGAGCTTCGCTCCGGCTCGGTCGGGTCCGCGCAAATCCGGGCGACCTCTCCCGGACTTGCGCCGGTGACCGCGACGGTCAACTACACATTACCGTGGCTGACGGTCCTCGCGTCGATCCTCGGCGGGCTGCTCGGCGGCGGCGCCAACCTCCTCATCAAGCCGGATCCCAACAAGGGCGCCGCAAGGAGGCTCGCAGGCGCAACCTTGTGGGGGGTGCTCGTGGTCGCGGCTTACATCATCGGGATCAACTTCTTGCCCTTCACTCCGGCGGTGACCGTCGGTGCTTTGTTCGTCTTCGCTTTCTCCGCGATCGCCGCCTGGTTCGGACCGAAATAGCGGGGCCGAAGGCTCAACCGCCGCCGTCGCGGATGCGAAAACCCCGATCGGGAACCGGTCCCTGGCCGGCGCCGCAAGGGGCGCCGCTGAACGGCCGCGCCGGCCCGAAAATCGGATAATGGCGCAACCGCGCCGCGAGTGAGGTCGCGATGGCTTTGGCGGCTGCGTCGGCCTTGGTCGCGTTCCGGTCGGTGAGGCCGCGCCGGTGGCTTGGCCTGGAGAGCTTCAATCCAATGTAGAGGAGGTCGATGACCTGCGGTTCGGTCAGCCGCATCCAGCCTAGGTCGCGGTTGTCAATAGGGTCATCGGGGCGAAGCATCAGGGTCGAATCTCACGGCCTTGTTCTATTTATGTTCTTCATTGGAGTCGAGGGGCTCCGCGGTCGAACCTCGCATCTATTGAATGGAGGGACCGCCAGATGAAGGCCAACGAGGAACGGGCGCGAGTTGGGCGCGCCCGTTCGGAGATGGTCTCCTGCCCAGCTAAAGCCCGAAGCTCGGTTTTGCGGCGACGCTAGCTTTGCTCGCATTCTTCATCTGCCTAGCGAGAAGAATGAAGGCCGCCGCATGCGTAATCATCAGGATCGGCACGTAGATGACCGGGATGGCGTAGGTCGTGCCCAGCTGGCCGGCGGCATCCGCAAGCCCCAGCCGGGTTGCGTTGTAATAATCGGCAAGGAGGTCCGAGACGCCGACGACATTGAATGCGACAACGAAAAGCCAGAACAGCGGCCGTATCCTGATGCTCATGAGAGCCATGATTGCGAGCATGCCCGTCGCGAGATCGCCCCACGCGGCGACCTTGGCAAATGTCGGAGGAAGCGTGCCGACCACTCCGGGAAGAATGAACACGAGACCGAAAAAGCGGAAGCTGTGGAGCGTTGCGATCGCACGCTGCGCAGCCGCCGAGTCCATCGCCTTGAGCCTCGGCCAGATATAGGCGCCGAAGGCGAGAAGCCACGCGACATAGCCCAGCACCAGATGAAGATCGAAGATGTTGGTCGGGGTCATCGCGGATCTCCGGGTTCCGTTGTTGCGGTTGAGGACTCCGCCGTCAGCAGCCGGAGCGGAAAAAGCGGGCCGACCGGGATATATTCGTGGTCGATCAGGTCTTCCTTCGCCAATGGCAGGTCGTCCATGATTGCGCTCGCCTCGGCGACGTCTTTTGTCGCCAGCAGGAAGATTGCGCCGCGTCCGTCACCGCGTGAATACCATTGGCGGATCTTCCCGTTGAGATAGAGCCGCACGGTGTGCCGGACCTCCGCCGGCATCACGCTCATGACCTGCTCGCGAGCGATGCCCGGCTTGACGGTCAGGATGACGAGGATTTCGGTAATCGGAGGCGGGGCGGTCTCGGCTCGCCGAATGGGAAGGGCCATGAAAGCACTCCTCTAAATTGGGGAGGATGCGATTTAGGACCGCTTCCAACATCTGAGTATCCGCGATAATCTGGATAGGTTGTGAAGCAGCGCTACACAGTCCGGCGGGGCGCGCTCGAAGGTATCGAAGCCTTCCTGGCGACCGCGAGGCACCGAAGCTTTCGCCGCGCCGCCGACCAGCTAGGCGTCACGCCTTCGGCGGTAAGTCAGGCGGTGCGGTCGCTCGAGGCGCGGGTTGGAGCCGTGCTGTTCTTCCGGACGACGCGCAGCGTCGGCCTCACTGAAGCGGGCCAACGCTTCTTCGATCGCGCTGATCCTGCGTTCGACGAGCTCGTCGCGGCAGCCGAAGCCGCGCGCGGCCTGGGCCAGTCCCCGGCGGGCCTGCTGCGCCTGTCGGTCCCGAGGGGAGTCGTGCCGCTGATCCTCGAGCCGATCATCGCCTCTTTTTGCGAGGCTCATCCCCAGATCGAGGTTGAGATTGCCGCGAGCGAGCAAATGGTCGACCTTGCGGAAAGCGGGTTCGATGCCGGAATCCGGCTCGGCCAGTTCATCGCCCCGGACATGGTCGCGCTGCGGCTCACCAAGCCGTTCCCGTTCGTCGTGGTTGGAAGCCCCCAATATCTGGACCGTCGCGGCCGTCCGCGAGCGCTTGCCGACCTGCGCGATCACGCCTGTTTGCGCAGGCGGCGGTCGAGCGGCGGCGTCGCCCCGTGGAACTTCATTGACGGCAACAAGACCGTGGACGCTATCGTCTCGGGGCCGCTCATCGCGCACGATTACCCGACCCTGATCGGTGCCGCGGAACAGGGACTGGGCCTCGCCCAGGTGCCGGAACCGCTGGCGGCGTCTGCCATTCGAAAAGGAAAGCTGGAAGCCGTGCTTCCACGTTTTGCGCCCATTACGCCTGGTGTGTTCCTCTATCATTTGGGCAGGCGCCAGATGTTGCCGAAGCTTCGTGCGTTCATCGACTTTGTGAAAGATTCGAGCTGATTCAGAAGGCCCTTGTCAGGCGGATCTCTCCGCGGACGCGCTTTTCCTCATGGATCGGCAGCGTCGAATGATTGCGGGTGGCGCTAAGGCTCGGTGAAGGCGCAAAGCCTTTCAGGCTCCAGTCGCGCTTGTCGATGCTGAAAGAGGATATCTGAAAGTGCTTGCGGCTCGCTGTTGGGCAAGTGGGAACTGCGGCTGGGCTTTCCATCACGGCAAAGCTGGGCAAAGCTGGAATCGGCGCTCCGGCAGCACGCCCGCCCAAGTTGCGGAGGAAATTGCACGAGCGTATAATTCGTCCGTGCCGGATCGAGTCAGGGGGAGACTCGATATGAAGTTTTCGCGTTCGCTGCTTCTGATCGGCGCGGCGTGCTTCAACTTTGCTTCGACGCCGCCGGCTTCCGCATGGGGCTGGCAGGGGCATGAGTATGTCGGCGCGGTCGCCTTCAAGCTCCTCAATCCCAATGCGCGCAGGCACGTCAAAGCCTTGCTCGGACCGGGCCTCGACCTGTCACTGGCCGCCGTCTGGGCGGACTGCGCGAAGAATGTTTCCGGGCCGCCCAACTACAAGCTGAACCCGCGAAACCTGGCCGCGGTCTGCAATCAATTCTCGGCTGCAGAACGTCAGGAAATGTGGAGCTACACGCGCAAGAACTGGAGCAATTGCGAATATGCGCACAAGGCGACCAACTGTCACAAGGCGTTCCATTTCGCCGACGTGAACGTGCATGAGCACGCCGATTATGACGCGAGCTATTTCGGCGCGCAGCATTACGACGTCGTGCATGCGATCGACGCGCTGGTGACGAAGCTGAAATGCGATGACGCGGAAGCTTGCGACCTGTCCCCATTCCCCGGCGACATAGAGTCCAGGCGCGACGCGCTCATCCTGCTCGCTCATTTCGTCGGCGATCTTCACCAGCCGCTCCATGTCGGGGCGGTCTATCTCGATCCCAACAATTCGCAGGAAACCGGCGACAGCGGACTGGAGACGATCGGCGGGAACGCCCTCCTTCTGACTCCGGGGAGCACCGACAATCTGCACCACAAATGGGACACGGTTTCCAGCGCGACCCCGACTACCCAGGCGATCGCCCAGGCCTGCCTCATCGCGCCGCTTCCCAATCCGACCCCCGAGCCGGTCGAGAGCTGGGCCTCGGAAAGCGTCGCCGCGGCGAGGATCGCTTATTCGGGGATGAGCTTCACGCCGGACACGGAGCCCGCCGAGTGGGACATCCAGTTCGCCGACAGCGCCGCCTACAATAAGGCGGTGAAGCGGGTTCAGGCGCAACAGTTGATCAAGGGCGGCGCAAGGCTGGCGGCGCTGCTCAATTCGATCTGGCCATCGACCAGGAAAGCGGCGGCTTGCCGCTAGTGCTGATGCTGTAGGAGTTCCGAAGTTGGCGAAGAATATCGTCATCTGCTGCGACGGCACAGGCAATCAGATCAACGACCAATTGTCGAACGTTCTGAAGCTCTACCGAATCCTCCGGAAAAGCGACGACCAGCTGGTTTATTACAACCCGGGCGTCGGAACGGTGGGCGACTATGACAGCTGGCAGATCGTCAAGCTGCGGGTCCGCGAATTCCTGGGCCTCGCGACGGGCTACGGCCTCGATGAGAATGTGCTCGACGCCTATCGTTTCCTCTGCACACAATATGCCGAGGGCGATGCAATCTCGCTCTTCGGGTTCAGCCGGGGCGCTTATACCGTCCGGGTGCTCGCGGCGTTCGTCTATGTCATCGGTCTATTGAGGCCCGACCAGCTCAACCTCGCCGATTACGCATTCACCGCCTACAAGAAGGCCAGCCA
>Ga0157372_10007409_pt1 | contig 11669 bp, 8 predicted proteins | sample C55metaG_FD_115307 | JGI IMG/M metagenome (GOLD analysis project Ga0157372, IMG submission 115307) | Corn rhizosphere microbial communities from Kellogg Biological Station, Michigan, USA - C5-5 metaG | ecosystem: Host-associated > Plants > Roots > Rhizosphere > Soil | place: USA: Michigan...
AATTGGTGGAGCTAAGCGGGATCGAACCGCTGACCTCCTGCATGCCATGCAGGCGCTCTCCCAGCTGAGCTATAGCCCCAGATTTCTAGCCTCGCGGCCCAGCCATGCCGAAACATCGCTTGTGTGAAACTGGCGTCCCCTAGGGGACTCGAACCCCTGTTACCGCCGTGAAAGGGCGGTGTCCTAGGCCACTAGACGAAGGGGACGAACCTTCTTACCTTCAAGAACGTGCTGCTAGTGCCCGTTCTACGTGTCAGCCATTGGCTGACAACAGGAATTTGGTGGAGCTAAGCGGGATCGAACCGCTGACCTCCTGCATGCCATGCAGGCGCTCTCCCAGCTGAGCTATAGCCCCACAGAGTCACGCTGAACCGATACGCTGGCTGGGTGCCTGGCGTTTCGTTTATGTTCATCGCTGTGGACGGGGCGCATATTAAGATCCAGGTGCAGGCCTGTCAAACTAAATCTTCAAAAAAACCAAAAGTTTTTTCACAGATAACAATCACTTACCGCCCTGCCCCGCAATATCGGTTTATCGGGCGGGCCAGACCAGCCTGCAACGCTGGATCCCTTGCACACGGCAGCGGCCGACCGTCGTGGGAACGACAGCCTGCCCGCCTGCCTCATCTCAAGCGATGGTAGCCAGCTGCTTTTCCCATTCCTTGTTTTCTTTCTTGGAAACACCGCCCAGCAAATCCAAGGCCTGACGCAGACGATAGCGGGTCAGGTCAGGGCCGAGGATTTCCATGGCATCGAGCACCGACACCGAGCTTGCCTGCCCGGTGATGGCGGCGAACATCAAGGGCATGGCGTCACGCAGCTTCAGTTCCAATGCATCGACCACGCTCTGAATGCAACCGGTGATGCGCTCTTTTTCCCACTGACGCAGGCTCTCAAGCTTCCACAGGATCAACTGCAGGACCTGGCGCACCTGATCGGCCGACAATTTCTTGCTTTCGAACAGCTTGGCGTCAAGCTTCAGTGCGCCTTCGAAGAAGAACCCGCCCAAAGGCACCACCTGGCTGAACGTTTCAACCCGGCCCTGCACATGCGGCGCGATTTTCATCATGTAGTCGCTGTTGAACGCCCATTTCTGCAGGCGCTGGGCAAAGGCTTCCACAGGGAGCTCACGCAGCCATTGGCCGTTGAGCCAGGAGAGCTTCTCGATGTCGAAGATCGGCCCGCCCAGCGAAACGCGGGACAGGTCGAAGTGCTCGACCATTTCGGCCAGCGAGAACTTCTCGCGCTCATCGGGCATGGACCAGCCCATCCGGCCCAGGTAGTTGAGCATGGCTTCGGGCATGAAGCCCATGCGCTCGTAGAACGTCACCGACGTCGGGTTCTTGCGTTTGGAAAGCTTGGACTTGTCCGGATTGCGCAGCAGGGGCATGTAGCACAGCTTGGGTTGTTCCCAACCGAAGTACTCGTACAACTTGATCAACTTGGGCGCCGACGGCAACCACTCTTCACCGCGCAGTACGTGGGTGATGCCCATCAGGTGATCGTCGACCACGTTGGCCAGGAAGTACGTGGGCAGGCCATCGTTTTTCATCAACACCTGCATGTCCATGCGATCCCACGGGATCTCCACGTCACCGCGCAACATGTCCGGCACCACGCACACGCCCTCGGCGGGCACTTTCATGCGGATTACATGGGGCTCGCCTGCGTCCAGCCGGCGTTGCACTTCGTCGGCGCTCAGCAGCAACGCTCGCCCATCGTAACGAGGCGTCTCGCCGCGGGCCTGCTGTTCGGCGCGCATCTGCTCCAGCTCCTCGGCGGTGCAGAAGCAATAGAACGCATGGCCGGCGTCGACCAGCTGCTTGGCGTACTGGGCATAGATTTCACCGCGCTCACTCTGCCGATACGGACCATGTGGGCCACCCACGTCCGGGCCCTCGTTCCATTCGATGCCCAGCCAACGCAACGCATCGAAGATCTGCTGCTCAGACTCGAGCGTGGAGCGCAGCTGATCGGTGTCCTCGATGCGCAGGATGAACTCGCCGCCGTGCTGTTTGGCGAAGCAGTAGTTGAACAGGGCGATGTAGGCGGTGCCGACATGGGGGTCGCCGGTAGGCGATGGCGCGATACGCGTGCGTACGGTGGTCATGGGAGTCTCGAACGAAAGATGAAACAAAGCCTCGATGTTAGCAGGTGGCAGGCACCGGGCTCCAGCGATGCGGTGAACCTGAGCTGGCCCCCCCATGATGCCGAGCCCACGGTAGGCCATACCGTGGGTGGCTTGGGTGCAGCGCGGTCTCGCCTGATCGATGCGCGGTGAATGCCGACCGCCAGGCATCAACTTGCGATCAGGCGATCTCGCAACTGGGTGATCTCGTCACGCAACTGGGCGGCGGCTTCGAATTCCAGGTCACGGGCGTATTGCATCATCTTGTCTTCGAGCTGCTTGATGCGCTTGGTGATTTCGCCTGGGGTGCGCAACTCGGCCTCGTAACGCGCGCTCTCCTCTGCCGCCTTGGCCATCCCCTTGCGTTTCTTGCTGCGAGCGCCCGGGACGGTCGCACCTTCAAGGATATCGGTGATGTCCTTGACCACGCTTTTGGGCACGATACCGTGCGCTTCGTTGAAGGCGATCTGCTTTTCTCGACGTCGCTCGGTCTCGTCAATGGCCCGCTGCATCGAACCGGTTATGGCGTCGGCATATAGAATCGCCCGACCATTGAGGTTACGCGCAGCCCGGCCAATCGTCTGGATCAGCGAACGCTCGGAGCGCAGGAAGCCTTCCTTGTCCGCATCGAGGATGGCGACCAGCGAAACCTCGGGCATGTCCAGGCCTTCGCGCAACAGGTTGATGCCGACCAGGACATCGAACGTGCCCAGGCGCAAGTCGCGGATGATCTCGACCCGCTCCACGGTGTCGATGTCAGAGTGCAGGTATCGCACCCGTACATCATGGTCTGCCAGGTAATCGGTCAAGTCCTCGGACATGCGCTTGGTCAAGGTGGTGGCCAGCACCCGCTCGCCCAGGGCCACGCGCTTGCGGATCTCCGAGAGCAGGTCATCTACCTGGGTCAGCGCAGGGCGTATTTCGATCTGCGGGTCGACCAGGCCAGTGGGACGCACCACCTGCTCGACGACGCGCCCAGCATGCGCCTCTTCATAAGGGCCGGGCGTGGCGGACACGAAGATGGTCTGCGGGCTGACGCTCTCCCACTCGTCGAAGCGCATGGGGCGGTTGTCCAGCGCCGACGGTAGACGAAACCCGTACTCCACCAGCGTTTCCTTGCGTGAGCGGTCCCCTTTGTACATGGCGCCCACCTGGGGAACGCTGACGTGCGACTCATCGATGACCAGCAGTGCGTCGGCGGGCAGATAGTCATACAGCGTAGGTGGGGGCGCACCGGCAGGACGACCGGACAAGTAGCGAGAGTAGTTTTCGATACCGTTGCAGTAACCCAGCTCCATGATCATTTCCAGGTCAAAGCGGGTACGCTGCTCAAGACGCTGAGCCTCCACGAGCTTGTTGGCCTTGTGCAGGTACTCAAGCCGGTCGGCCAACTCTTCCTTGATACCCTCAACCGCCTGAAGCAGCGTTTCTCGCGGCGTCACGTAGTGGCTCTTGGGGTAGAACGTGAACCTTGGCAACTTGCGCAGGATTTCGCCTGTCAGCGGATCGAACGCGGCAATGTTTTCCACCTCGTCGTCGAACAGCTCGACGCGTATGGCTTCGAGGTCCGATTCGGCCGGGTAGATGTCGATGACATCCCCACGCACTCGGAAGGTGGCACGGGCGAAATCCATTTCATTGCGGGTGTACTGCAAGTCGGCCAGTCGGCGTAGCAACGCGCGCTGGTCGAGCTTGTCGCCACGGTCGATGTGCAACACCATCTTGAGGTAGGTTTCAGGACTGCCCAGGCCATAGATGCAGGACACGGTGGTGACGATGATCGCATCGCGCCGCTCGAGCAGCGCCTTGGTCGCCGAAAGGCGCATCTGCTCGATATGGTCGTTGATCGAGGCATCCTTCTCGATGAAGGTGTCCGATGAGGGCACATAGGCTTCGGGTTGATAGTAGTCGTAGTAGGAAACGAAGTACTCCACCGCATTGTTGGGGAAGAATGCCTTGAACTCGCCGTACAACTGCGCCGCCAGCGTCTTGTTCGGTGCCAGGACCAACGTGGGGCGCTGCACCTGCTGGATGACGTTGGCGATGCTGAAGGTCTTGCCAGAGCCGGTCACCCCCAGCAGAGTCTGGTGCGCCAACCCCGCCTCGATGCCCTCGACCATTTGCCGAATGGCCTCTGGTTGATCGCCTGCTGGCTGGAACCGGGTAACGAGCTGGAACTCGGACATGTCGAACCTCGCGGTGCTGCACTGTAAATTTAGCCAGTAGTCTATACCCAAATGGGCACGCCGGGGGACGCTTTGAAGGCCCAACGGTGACCCCGTGTTACGGTGGACAGGGCAAAGGCCGCAAGGGTCGAAAATTTTTTGCGCAAATAGTCGTAAAAGCGGCGTCGCAGTGTCGCCGTGACCGTACCGGATCACTATACTGACTCCCCGTTTGTGCCCCGCTTCAGTGCATTCGGCTGGAGCGGATACCTCCCCTTACACTCCTATCCGAGCCAAGGTAACAATGAGCCTGTTTTCCGCTGTCGAGCTGGCACCCCGCGACCCCATCCTGGGCCTCAACGAAGCATTCAATGCCGACCCACGCACCGACAAGGTGAACCTGGGGGTGGGCGTCTACTGCAATGAGGAAGGCCGCATTCCGCTGCTGCGGGCGGTGATCGAAGCCGAGACCCAGCGTGCCGCCCAGCATGCCTCGCGTGGCTACCTGCCGATCGACGGCATCGCGACCTATGACCAAGCGGTGCAGAAACTGCTGTTCGGTGCCCAGTCCCCGTTGCTGTCCGATGGCCGGGTTGTGACTGTCCAGGCAGTGGGCGGTACGGGCGCACTGAAGATCGGCGCCGACTTCCTCAAGCGTGTATCCCCCGAGGCCGTGGTAGCCATCAGCGACCCGAGCTGGGAAAACCACCGTGCGCTGTTCGAATCAGCGGGCTTCCCGGTTCATACCTATCGGTACTATGACGCCCCGACCAACGGCGTCAATCGGGCAGGCATGCTCGAAGACCTCGAGGCGTTGCCCGCAGGCTCCATCGTCGTGTTGCATGCCTGCTGCCATAACCCGACCGGGGTGGACCTGGACCTGGAAGACTGGAAGAACGTCCTGCAAGTGGTCAAGACCAAAGGTCATGTGCCCTTCCTGGACATGGCCTACCAGGGCTTTGGAGACGGCATCGACGAGGACGCCTTTGCCGTACGCCTGTTTGCCGAGTCGGGCCTTGAGTTCTTCGTCTCCAGCTCGTTCTCCAAATCGTTCTCCTTGTACGGTGAGCGCGTGGGCGCCCTGTCGATCGTGACGGCCTCCAAAGACGAAAGCACGCGCGTGCTGTCCCAGGTCAAGCGGGTTATTCGTACCACCTACTCCAACCCCCCCACCCATGGCGCCACCATCGTGGCGACGGTGCTCAACAGCGCAGAGCTGCGGCAGATGTGGGAAACCGAGCTGGCAGAAATGCGCGAGCGCATTCATGGCATGCGCAAGCAGATGGTCGAGTTGCTGGCTCATTACGGTGCCAAGCGCGACTTCAGCTTCGTGGGTCGCCAGGTCGGCATGTTCTCCTACTCGGGCCTGACCGTGGAGCAAGTGGCTCGGCTGAAGAACGAGTTCGGCATCTACGCGCTGGACACTGGCCGCATAGCCGTGGCTGCGCTGAACCAGAACAATATCCACGTCGTGACCAAAGCCATCGTTGAAGTGCTGTAACTGATTGATTTCGCAGGGGTGACTTGACTTACCCCTGCTGTTGAGTAAGATACGTGCACATTCCGCGATAGCTCAGTCGGTAGAGCAAATGACTGTTAATCATTGGGTCCCTGGTTCGAGTCCAGGTCGCGGAGCCAGATAATCAAGATCCTTCACAGGGTTTTGAAAATAATCCAAAAACGCCGCTTTGAGGGATGTTGTCAAACAGACATACCCAAAGCGGCTTTTTTGTGCCCGCTGTGGATATGCCCGTGTCTTTTGCCCAGGTCAGTGCTCATCGCATGATCCGCATGGCATGGGTGCCGTTCAGGCGCTCCATGAGGCGTAGGCCAAATGCACGCCTCCCGCGCATCGACTCATCTCGTCAACACATACTGCAACCCATGATGCTCCAGCAGGGTACGTATCTCTCGCAGGCTTGCTAGCCGTCGCTCACTGACCCATGGCCACTCGGGCCGCTGGATATAAAAACGTTCACCTTCCTGGACGATGGGCGTGTACACCAACCCACCCGTGCGGCTGCGATGCACCAACTGCAACTGGCCATCGGTGCTCTCGAACGTGAATGCACCGTTATGCTTGAGCATGGCCGCCACTTCCTCACCGACCGGCTTCGCCGCTTTAATCGGTACTTGCAGGCGAAGATCGCTTTTGACCCGGCGTACCTCCATGACGTAATCAATGGCCGCCAGCCCAGGGTCGGCACCGATACCGCCGGGCATACCTACCTCAATGTCCTCGACGCGCAAACTGATTGCGCCCTGAAGTTCGCTTACGCCGCGCACGCCTTCAAAGTCGCTGGCGTGGCTATTTCCCACCAGCGCAACCCACCGGCTTGGGCCTCGGACCGCCTGGTCCGCCTCGATGATTTCATGGGCGTAGAAGTTCATCATTTGCTGCCTGATCACCGCCGATGGCGGGTTGTCCCAGGCCTGGCGGTAGCTGGCCATGCAGTCGATGGACTGGATACGGATGCCGGACTTCTGCGCCGCAATCAGCACGTTGCGAAACGAGTAGCGGCCTGCCAGATCGACCCCATGACCTTCATCCAGATTATTCACATAGGTGCTCAACCGAGCGGGCATCTTGCCCGAGCATTTGAACACATCAAGGTCGGCCTGATGAAAGTCGGTCATGAAATGCTCCAGGTAGAGCACCTTGATCTTTTCGCGCTTGAGCAGAGGCATGTTGTCTATCAGAAACTGCTTGCTGCCCAGCCCTGAATGGCTTTCACCGATGACCAGCCCTTCACTGTTCTGGTAGAGGCTGCGGATGATCAGCTTGGCACTGGCGTCACGAGGCATAGCCGTTATTGCGGGCCGCGCGGGCGGTATGACATTTTCAAGATAGGCAACGGCGTCGGTGGCAAGTGCGTCGCGGCTGGCACGGAATGCCTGGTAGCTCGCTTCTACCTGAGCATCGGAGCTGCTCATGATTCCACTTAGCGCGCGTTCATCTACCGGGGCATTGGCGGCATGCTCAAGCAGAGGACGGGTTTCACGCGGAATCTCGTAGGGCATTTCGGGCAGGGCCTGCACAGCAGCTGCGTTGCTTGGCCGCCCCCAGGCCCCAAGCAACTTGCGTGGCAATCCGCCACCCTGCAAGCCTGAGCGCTGTAGAGGTTGCCACTGGCCGTCCGCTGTCATATGGATGGGCACGTTGCGATAGAACGAGTACGGATTCTGCGGGTCGATGACCACCCAGCTGCCCATCTGCTGCACATAACGGACCTCGAAGGGTTGCTGGTCAATCAGCGCATAGAACTTGCCATCCTGCAGATAGATACCCTCCTGCCCGCCACTCCCAGACTGGGCGCTGAGGATGATGTTGGTTTCAAAAGGTGCCAGCAGGTCTTCATGGCCAACCGGGCGGAACGGCTCAGGGACCCAGGCTTCAATTTCGGCGGGTGTCGCCGGGGCCGCCTCCTCTTGCTCAACGGCCAGGGTGCTGCCCTCAGGCACCTGTGGATCAATCAGCGTTTCCTCGGCGCCTGCACCTACGGCACCGGCTAGCATGGCGGCGTTGAACAAGGTGTCGATGGCCGCCAAGATCGCGCCGGTCACACCGGCCTGCCGCTCGCTCGTGGTATGACCGTTGACAGCCTGGTCGATGTTCAGCCCCATATCGGCAAGCCCTGCGCCGACCACAGCCAGTGCGATCGGCCAGTCGACAGCTGCCATGGGCCCTGCTACTTGGCCGAACGCCTTGAGATAGCCGATCCACAGCTGTTTGCGCAGGTCCGCGTTGCTGCGCAGGGCGAACTGTGCGTCGTCGGTCATGCGCTGGCGCGCGGCGTCGCGCAGGTGACTGAACGCATCGCCCGGCAGGGTGGCATCGAGCTGATTGAGGCACTCGTGATCATCACCGCCCCAATTGAAGAACAGTAGATCGATCAGGTGATTGAGGCCAAGGCGATCATCTTTTTGGGCACGGCTGGACAACGGAAAGTGCGCCACGAAGCGCGCCCGGTTTTCGGCTTCGTTGGTATTGTTCAACACCCACCAGTAGAGGTCCTTACGCGTTGGGAAAAGATGCAGTGCGTTGGTTTCACCTGGGGTGTACAGCAGTTGCGAACCATCCTCCAGCACAATGCGCAGAAAGTCGCTCGCAATGTGCCCGCCAATGTCGAAGGTACACACGCGATAACCCGCGGCCGGCAGTACAACCGCCTGAAGTTGCTCCAACGTGGGTGATGCAATATCAAGACCTGTCAGCGCAGTGGCGACGCGGCGAACATGCTGGGCCAGCGCCGTGCTGCTGTCGGCCGCGCAAATTTCGATCACCTTGGCGAGGAAGTTGACTTTCGCCAGTACACGATAGTGCTCAGCATGTTCTTGCCAAAACGCCTGAAGCCGATGGTGAAATTGGGTACTGAAGTCGATTTGCCAGAAATCCTCGAGCACAGCCTGGGGCTCCAGACGGATCTCATTGTGCTCGTCATAAAAACCGGGGCCAGGGCCATTACTGTAAAAGCCGGTCAGGTAACTGAGCAGGTCGCTGTTATCCTGGTCATGGACGTCGAAACGGTGCATGACCAACTGCGGCAGTGTGAAGGATTGGACAGGCGGGTCCAGGTGCTGCCACCCACTGAAGGTGCGAGGGCTGCTCTGGGCGGTTTCGAAACGGTTGAGGTAGACCTGGTCAGGGTCAAGGTGTGACAAGTTGTGTTTGCTCAACAACCCAACAGCTGTGTCGCGGGCCAACTGGCGCATATCAGGACAGGCTGCTACAAGTGGAGCAGCGATGGCGCGTAGCTGGGATTCGACGGGTGGGGTCAGAATCTGCAGGCCCATGGCGAGGTTCCTCACGGTGTAAAACCGTGAGGTTGAGCCATTACCGTACGTTTTGAGCGCTAGTTATCAACCACCTTCCACACGGTCTTCATGCCCCAGTGAAGTGCGGTGAAGCGTGACTCAGGGATAATCCACCTGCCCTATGGGATAGAACTCACCCCGGCTCCACACGCCCAACCATTGCTGATCTGCGATTTGCCGCGCAACGGCCAACTCGACCAGCTGATAGAAGACATTACGGTGAATCAACGCCTCAAGATTGCTGCGCATCAGCACATAAGGCGAAGGCGCCTGGGTGACGGGGTCAGTCACCACCCGCAGCGGATGGTCAGGCCCTGCTTCGACCTGATCATCCACATTGTTGGTGAAGCGTAACACCTGCTGCTCCCCCTCCCCCGTCACTTCCAGGGCCACGGCAACGAACGGTGCATCGTCGACTTTGATGCCGACCTTCTCGACTGGCGTTACCAGAAAGTAATCATCACCGTCGCGGCGGATGATCGAAGAAAAGAGCTTCACCATCGGCTTGCGGCCGATAGGCGTGCCCAAGTAATACCACGTTCCGTCCCGTGCGATACGCATGTCGATGTTGCCGCAGAAATCGGGATTCCAGAGGTGCACAGGCGGCAAGCCCTTGGACGTTGGAAGCTGTGTCAGCAGGTCATTGGCCTTGCCCGTCTCATTCATCGCAGTGCCTCATCGACTCATGCCAAGAAGGCTACGAGCGTACTCGCGCATGGGCGCAGCAAGCAAATCCCTGGGCGTCTGGTCGTGGAACGTCAACAAACCGCCACGGCTTTTGATACGGACCGTGTCTATCAGGTAGCGGGTACTGGTTTCGATGAGCATCATCTGTACCACGCCGCTATCCCAACCCAGTCGGTCCACGGCCTGTTCGTCGTACCACTCGTCCCCATTGCCAATGCGGTCATCGGTACGAGCGAAACGGGTATAGAGCACGTAATCGGCCCCAAATGAGCGTGCCTGCGCAATGGCCTCTTCCAGGCCCAGCGGTGCCTCGGCACGGCGTAGCATCGGGAAATACTCAACGAAGCTTTTGAAGGCCTCTTCGGCCACCGCATTCTGCTGCGGGACCGGGCCTTTACCGGGCGGCACGAATGCACCTTGCCCAATGAAGATAAAGGAATCGGGCTGCAGTCGGATCGACAGCGTACGACGGGTATCGCTGTGATCCAGCAGGCCGGCATCGCTCATGTGGTAGCGAACACCTTCCCCCATATCACTTACTTTCATGCACCCGCCCAACGCCGCAAGCGTCAGCACCAAGACCAGGCTCCGCATCATTCCTCCAAGGGCCGGCGTCAAAAAAGCCGGCGAATGGCTGACGAATGCAGCTTTTGCGCCAGTTTTGGGTTGGCCACACGCCTGGGCCGGTGCTGACTCAGCTGGCTGGGTCGGGGTCGCGCTTGCGTTTGTTGCCCATGCGTACGCCGATGTCCATCAGGAACTGGAAGAAGCCTTCTTGATCTTCCAGCACATTGCTCCAGAACGGGGAGTGATAGAGCGCTACCGCCCCATGGACCAATGCCCAGGCGGCACAATAGTGGAAATAAGGGGGTACATCTTCAAGCTTGCCCTCACTGATGCGACCTTTGATCAGTTGCGTGAGGCGGTCGAAGTTGGAGGCGCGAATGCTATGCAGTTGCTCGACCATTTCCGGCACCTGGTTACCCTTGACTACCTTCTCTTCCAGACGATCGAAGAGCCTGTAGCGTTGCGGGTCGCGCATGCGAAATTCGAAGTAGGCACGAGACAGGGCTTCCTTGTCGCGGTCTACATCGGCCGAATGCAGAAGCTCATTGAGGTCGCGCTCGTAGTCGAGCATCAGGCGCAGGTAGATCTCTGCCTTGGACTTGAAATGCTTGTAGATCGTGCCTTTGCCGATACCCACGGCGTCGGCGATCATTTCGACGGTGACGCTGTCCTCGCCTTGCTCGAGGAACAGCTTGAGTGCGGTGTCTAGGATTTCCTGTTCGCGACGGCGAAACTCACGGACCTTACGAGGTTCTTTCTGCATGGGAAGGACTGGCTGACGATCGAAGCGGATTATTATGCCTAACTTGCGCGAAATTGCACGGATCATCCGTGGTCACCTCTGTTTTCGGTGGTGTGCGGGTGATCCTGATCGTTGGCAGCCTGGCCTGGAGTATTCCAAATCTGTTTAAAAAACGATCAATTTTGCCTGGCATTGTGCGTAGCCTGGGCAATACTCAAGGGGTCGGCGCGGCGCATCCCCCCGAGTGACGCGGCGATAAAGGTACTCAGGGACCGCGTACCTTTGTTCTACTCCTAATGGTCTTAACCCGGATTCCCCCCCAGAAGCCGGGTTTTTTTTGAGGGGGGGTTGGGTGGCTAGCGTAAAGCAGATCCCCGCGACCCCCACGCTACCGTTCAGCTCTTGATCTTGCTCTTGCTCTTGCTCTTGCTCTTGCTCTTGCTCTTGATCTTGATCTTGATCTTCGCGACTTCAGAAGGCCGAACGCAGGTCTTGCGGAGGGAGGTGACAGGCATGGATGCCTGTCAAGCGCTGGGCCCCAGGATGGGGCCTACAGCGCGGTCCT
>Ga0157372_10007410_pt1 | contig 11669 bp, 11 predicted proteins | sample C55metaG_FD_115307 | JGI IMG/M metagenome (GOLD analysis project Ga0157372, IMG submission 115307) | Corn rhizosphere microbial communities from Kellogg Biological Station, Michigan, USA - C5-5 metaG | ecosystem: Host-associated > Plants > Roots > Rhizosphere > Soil | place: USA: Michigan...
ATGAAAAAGATTCCATCTGGTTTTCTTACCTCGGGAAACCCACGCCTAAATATCCTGTGCTGAAAATGGCCGACGTAAACCAGTTTGATATTGCCTTACGATTGAAATCGGATGTAATGAAGGAGGTGAGAATCAAAAGCAGAAGCTACCGGGAGGATTCTGTTCAAAACCGGAAAGATTATGCAAAGATTTTTGACTTTCATCGCCCCACTGTTGGCAGCATGACATCCATCGGGCCTACAGGCGCTGCTATTGATTTGGATGAATTAATTCGTGTATTCCAATTCAGGAAAAACAAATCAATGGAAAAATTCAGGGAACGGTTGGAGGAACAGGAGCATCAAAAATTCATCGATCATCGATTTAATAAAAATCTTGTGAAAAGACTAACCAATTTGGATGGAGATGAATTGAACGTTTTCATGTTGAAATATCGTCCTTCTTACGCCTTTACACTTACTACAAGTGAATACGATTTCCAGTTGTACATAAAAAAATGCTTCGAGCTGTATACCTCTTCAAAGAGTTTTTAAGATTTATTGAAATACAGTAATTTGACGGCAATTCCTTATCATTTTTTCGAAAGCTTGAATTCAAACCTATTGAAGGAAGTAAACGAAAAATCGCCGGAATGAAAGCAACCGCCATGAACCAGCCACTACACAACGAACTAAAGAAAGAATTTCAGCTCGAACGATTGATCCTTTTCAGCGATGCTGTTTTTGCCATTGCTATTACGCTGCTGGTAATTGAAATAAAAATTCCTGAGCTATCCCATGCCTCGGCAACCGATTCTGCCTTACTTGAAGCGTTAGGACATTTGATACCAAAATTTGTTGGATTTATCGTCTCCTTTCTCTTAATTGGGCTTTACTGGACTATTCATCATCGAATGTTTGGCTACGTAACTGCCTATGATAAAAAACTTTTACTGCTGAACCTCGCCTTCTTATTTTTTATTGCCTTGATGCCCTTTAGCAATGGCTTTTACAGTGAATATGCCGGTGTCATGTTAGGCAACAAATTACTGGTACCGCTTTCTTTTTATGTTTTGAATTTTTGCGGCGTTGGCTTTATCAACTATTTTATGTGGCGTCATATTTCCAATCCAAAAAGAAAGTTGACCGAGCCGCCTATCGATCCGCTTACTCTAAAAATGGCTAAGCTTAGATCGTTAACTGTTCCTTTGATTTTTTTATTTATGTTACCCGTAGCTTATTTTACTCATGTACTTATTGCTGTGTACATGCAGCTTCTTATACCAGTTACTTTTAGGATATTTAAGAAAGTAGTTCATAAGAAATATAAAGTACTTGCTTCGTCCCATACTTAATCGAGTTTTAAATTTGTAGATATGGATCAATTGAATTTAGGAATAGGAACAAGACTGCAACATACGCAACATGGACCGGGTGTTATCGTAGGTGTTCGATATGCTAGTTATCTCATTTCATTTATTCATCATGGACTGAAGGAGATCGATAAGAACGACACCAATCTTGAAGAGATCATTCCAGAAAACGTTACAGAAGAAATCGAAACACATTCCGATATTGAAAAGTCGCTTCTGAAAATTTTACGCCTTTGGGGTGGCTTTACAGAACTTGTTCGATTAGGCGATCGCTGGCTTGGTGGAACGATGATCCTGCAGCCTGCCGACAAATCATTAAAACCGAAAGAAATTCCTATTGAAGATTTCTTCCACAAAATTGTAATGCTGCGGGATCGACTCAGAGTAATGGAGCAGCAAATCAATGCCCATAAAAAATTATCTGACGAGGACAAGGTCAATCTTCAACAATACATCACAAGAATTTATGGTTCATTAACCACGTTCAATGTTTTGTTCAAAAACAAGGAACAATGGTTTGTTGGCGACAAAGGAAGCCGGGAAGAATAAGTTCTACTAACTAACGCGGATAGTTAGTAGCAACCCTGTTACCCGTTGTTGATGTTGTAGTAGTACTCGAAGTGGTTTGGCCATCACTGTTAGAGATTCTGTAACGATCATCTAATGCCAGTAATGACGCTCCCAAAATACAGGCACCTGCAAAAAGGCAAAGTCCAAGAGTTAAACCATGCTGAGGCTGGCCGTAAACAATGGTTCTGCCGGTTTCAATGGTCGTCATAGTAACGGCTGAGGCTTTATAAACAGCATAGGCAACAGCAATAATGGCCAATAAGAGTAAAATGGGAATCAGGGTTCTTTTATTCATAGCTGAAATTTTTGTTACTCTATCAAATATAATTCCATGAGAGGCCCTGCGTGTAAACGAAATGCAAACAATATGTAGTTTCTCCGCTGGCAAAAGATTAATTGTTTTTTGAAAGCGAATTTTTTAGCTTTAAAGTACTCCTGCCTCTCTGGAACTTTCCCATCAACATAAAACAAACCAATAATGGAACGGGTATCAACGGTTACACCAATTCATGTACATGTAAGTTCGCCATCACAAAAAAGATCTTACCGCATTGAATCCATTGATCTGCTTCGGGGATTGGTAATGATCATTATGGCATTGGATCACACAAGAGATTTCTTTCATCAACCTGCAAATATTGATGACCCATTGAACCTTGCCACTACTACGCCCATTTTATTTCTAACAAGATGGATCACCCATTTTTGTGCACCGGTGTTTGTATTTCTTGCGGGCACCTCGGCTTTTTTCCAAAGTGGGAGAAAATCAAAATCAGAGCTGAGTAAATTTTTAATTACCCGCGGGCTTTGGTTAGTTTTTATTGAATTATTTGTCATCAATCTTGCCGTCACTTTCGACCCTGCCTACACGGTAGTTGCTTTGCAAACTATTTGGTCTATTGGAATCAGTATGATCATTCTTGGACTGGCTATATGGATGCCTTTTGCCGCAATACTTAGTGTTGGACTACTCATTGTTTTTGGACATAACGCTCTTGATTTTTATGAACAGCAATTTCCGCCCAATCATGTCTACAACATTTTTTACTCCTTTCTACACCGGCCAGGCATTTATTCTTTAGGCGGCGGCCATTCTCTTTTGATTTATTATCCTATTCTTTCCTGGGCCGGACTGATGATGCTGGGTTATTGCTTCGGAAAACTTTTTACAAACTTTGAAGGTGCACAAAGAAGAAAAGTTTTAACCTTACTTGGGTCAGCAATTGTTCTATTTTTTATTGCACTAAGAGCCACCAATTGGTATGGTGATGCTAACCACTGGTCAACGCAAAAGAATAACCTGTTTACAGTTCTCTCTTTTATAGACACTGTTAAATACCCTCCATCGCTCTTGTACATGTGTATGACCATTGGGCCAGCCATTTTATTTGTGGCATGGTGGGGGAATGTGAAGAATAGCGTTACAAGATTCATTACAGTGTATGGCAAAGTGCCTTTCTTCTACTATGTCATTCATTTTACATGGATACACGTTTTAAGTACGATAGCGTTCTTTGCCCGCGGTCATTCATTTTACGAAGGCACCCACATAAAAACGGAAGGACCGCTGCCAGCTTTTAATTTCCTGCCACCAGGGGAAGGTTATGATTTGTTCATCGTCTATATTGTATGGATGTTTGTATTCATTTCTTTGTATCCTTTATGCAAATGGTTCAGCGAATACAAACAAAGCCACAAGCAATGGTGGTTGAGTTATTTATGACAAAATAAAAGAGCTATGGTAATCGACCATAGCTCTTAAGATCTTTCGAGCAAGATCAGAATATCTCTTTCAGAATTTCCCTGTGGCTGCTTTCAACATGCTCCATGAATTTTTTATACCATTGCTGCCACTCGGGATTTGACATACCACCAGATAATGCCGTTTCATAGCTAAGCAAAGAATCAAAGCCAGCTTCCAGAATCAAACGATAAGAGTCACCGGTAAAGTCAGTCAGCACCCTCATATATTTTGCACCTTCCATCAGGTTTCTATCTTTTACTTCGTTGAACAATTCTTTTACAGGACGAAAATGACCAAACTTCAATCTGAAAATATCACGCACAATAAATGTTGTTTTTTGCCTGGAATTACCGGCCAAGCCTAATTGATTCAACAACACTTCTCCCAACATATAAATTCGGGCTTCTTTAATTAATCCGTTTTGTAAGTCGTAAGAAACGCAAAGCGGAATATCTACTTCCCTATTTGTAATTGGCAAGTCGGCAATTTCGCCTATATGTCTTCCTTTAAAATAGGCTTCTACCACCGCTTTGTTTTCAGCAATTACATAGCTGATTGTTTCAGCTTTTGCATCAAAGGCAACATGATACATAAAATGAAGCATGCCGCCGATTTCTTCCTTGCCTGTATACACTTCACCTGTGCTGAGGTTTCTGTAAACAGCGTCTTCGGCTATGTACTTTGGATCGTGAGTTTTAAAATAATCCAGGATGTTTTGTTCCGTCCTGGCTAACGTTTCTTTTTGAAAGGTTACTTCTTCCATAAAATGAATAGTTTAAAAGTGAAGAATATGTTCTCACAGAGAAACTGTAACTATTCAGGGGATAATGGTTGATGGGAATGTACTATTAAGTTAGACCAATTCAAGCAAATCCTAAACTTTTTAAATGCAGAGTTATGTTACCATAACAATTGAAAGCTTTCTTCAAATCATTGGATAATTTTAGTCGCCCAAATTCCTTTATATGAAATTTCTAAACGTGTACTGCGAAAGCCGAAAAGCAAATGTGTATGTAAGCCTGGATAAAATTGTTTTGGTTTCTGTCCAAGGAAATATTTCAGTTATTGAGCTGGAAGGAAGTGATCCCGTTCGGGTCAATTCAGATGCTGAAGAATTGATTCGAAAAATCAATGGAGAAAATAAAGCTGCTATTGGGTTTAGAACGACAGGAAATTAATAATTCAATAGCTTTTGTATTGACTCATCAAGTCTTGCTTCGGCTAAAAAATTCTTTTCTAATTCTATATTGAATGGAATAGGAGTATCTAAAGATGAACAACGCATCACCGGCGCATCCAAATACTGAAAACAATTTTCGGCAATCCAGGCTGCAATCTCTCCGCCAACACCTCCGGTTAATATGTCTTCATGAAGAATTAAAACTTTGCCCGTTTTTTTTACAGAGGCGGCAATGGCATCATAATCTAAAGGAAGCAATGTTCTCATATCCAAAATGTCAAAAGAAATATCGGTGTGCTCTGCTGCATAGTCTTCTGCCCAATGGACTCCGGCACCATAAGTTATAATTGAAATATCATCTCCGTTTTGAACCTTTCTTGCTTTACCAATTTCAATTTCAAAATATTCCTCCGGCACTGGACCTGTGATACTTCTGTACAAAGCTTTATGCTCAAAATAAAGCACAGGATTGGGATCGTTGATTGAGGCTATCAATAACCCTTTTGCATCGGCAGGAGTAGAAGGATAAACCACTTTTAATCCCGGTGTATGTATAAACCATGCTTCATTGGATTGCGAGTGAAAAGGACCTGCACCAACACCCGCACCTGTTGGCATTCGTATCACTACATCAGCATTTTGACCCCACCGATAATGAATCTTTGCAAGATTGTTCACGATCTGGTTGAAGCCTACCGAAACAAAATCAGCAAACTGCATTTCCATTACGGTTTTAAAATTTTCCAGTGACATGCCAAGGCAAGTTCCCACTATCGCACTTTCACATAATGGCGTATTGCGAACTCTCTCCTTTCCAAATTCCTGTACAAAACCTTCGGTGATTTTAAAAGCACCACCATATTCAGCAATATCCTGCCCCATTAAAATAAGATTGGAATGTTGCTGCATACTTTGATGTAAGCCCTCTTTAATAGCGTCTATAAAACGCAACTCACGTGAGGACTTTTTAAATTGTGAGTCATTAGCAATTATGGACCATGTACTATCGGCTACCGGTCTCTCTTTATACACATCTTTCAATTCATCTTCCATCTTTACAACAATAGGTTTGCTGTCAAATCCAAGCTTTAATTCACTTTCAATTTTTTGCTTCTGTTCTTCACGAATGGCCTCAATGTCTTCAGCAGATAAAATTCTGCCCGCAATCAAAAACGTTTCAAAATTTTTGACAGGGTCTTTCACACTCCATTGCTCAAACAATTCTTTCGGAACATACTTCGTACCGCTGGCTTCTTCATGCCCACGCATGCGAAAGGTCATGCATTCAATTAAATAAGGCTTTTGATTTTGAATGCAATATTCTCTCACACCTTTTACGGTGTCATAAACCGTGAGGACATTATTTCCATCAATTACCACACTTTCCATTCCATAGCCTTTTGCACGGTCAGCTAATTGAGCACAACGATATTGTTCACCTACAGGAGTGCTCAAGCCGTAGCCATTATTTTCTATGATGAAAATGACAGGTAAATCCCAAACCGCCGCTACATTCAAAGCCTCATGAAAATCACCTTCACTGGTACCACCTTCGCCTGTAAATGCCAATGAAACTTTATTTTCTTTTCGGAGTTTGTAAGCTAGTGCTACACCATCAGCAATGGCAAGTTGTGGGCCTAGGTGAGAGATCATTCCGCATATATGATGTTCTTTACTTCCAAAATGAAAACTTCTTTCTCTTCCTTTACTGTAGCCATCCTGTGCGCCCTGCCACTGTTTGAATAATTTATGCAAGGGCATGTTGCGGGAAGTGAATACTCCAAGATTTCGATGCAAAGGCATGATCCATTCATTTTCCTGCAATGCCATTGTTGCCCCCACAGCAATGGCTTCCTGGCCAATTCCGCTAAACCATTTGGAAATTTGTCCCTGCCGAAGAAGAAGCAACATTTTTTCTTCGATCAGTCGTGGCCACAATAAATTTTTATAGAGGTGAATAAGTTGCCCGTCACTAAAATCTCTTCGTTGGAAGTGCATGAAATGGTTTTTAATTATTCCTTTCGTCTATCCTTTGCAATGGAATGTAAAATAGAACTCACTACAGAAACAATCAGACTAAAAAGCAAAGCGGTTATCCAGCCATCAACTTTAAAACCATCCACAAGGCTGGACGTCCATACCACCATTAAAGCATTAATTACTAAAAGAAATAAACCTAAGGTAACTATCGTAACAGGTATGGTAAGAATAATAAGCACTGGTTTTACAATGGCATTGAGCAAGGCAAGAACCAATGCTACAATGATTATGGTTTTTGCATCGTTCACCAAATGAACACCAGGCAATACAAATGCGGCCACCCAAACAGCCAAAGCCGTTACAAGAAGTTTGATAATAAATCCCATACAATTGGTTTGTAACAAATGTAAACCGTTTGAAAATTAGAAGGAATGATTGTGGGCCGATCTGCACTACTACTATGATCTTCTGTTGCGTCGCAGTTCGTTCATCGTTCTGAGCCACTATTGTCAAAGCTCAAAGAGTTATTACCTGATTGAAACCTTACCAATGTTGAAGAAATCAAACCGCTGCGATCGCTGCGATCGCAGCGGTTTACAACTCTTCGAATAAAATCAATTCAAATTCAGTTAAACACTTAAACTGTGCTCAATAGAATTACTGAACGATGCAGTGAGTGACACAAACGAAGCCGATAGTAGCAAATAGATCGCTACATAATATCAAGCAAAAAAATAAGCAACTACTTGAGCTAGCGCCCCGGCAAAAAAGCCGAAATAAATTTCTCTTTGTGTATGATCAGAGTCGATCAGCCTTGCGGTAGCGGTAATGCCGGCTACTAAAAAAGCAATGACTATATAAACTCCATAACTATTGGTACTAATCATTGCCGCTAGCAAAAAGAAAGCGCAAATCACACCTAAAGAAATTGTGTGCATGCTAATCTTCATGTAGGAATTTAAGATCAATCCAAGGCTGCAGGCAAGAAAAACGCCCAATGCAAACATGACTACTTCTTTTGGAAAATGAAGATTCCTGAAAACATACCATGCCCAGAAATAAAAAATCTCGCAAACAATATAAAGCAGTATACGGTCCTTTTGCGTTTTTAAATAGACCGATTGTACAAATCCTAATGCTTTTGACAAAAAGGCTGTCATAAGCGGAAAAAATGTATAATAAATAAAAAACTGGGCAAGAATAATTTTCTTTTGCCAGTCGGTGCGATCGCTAAAAAGCCTGACTTCATAAATTAAAAACAGGCCCACATACAAGGGAACAAAAAGCGGGTGAAAAATATAAGAGATGATTTTAGCAGCAATACGGGTGATTGGTGAAAAAGAAACAGCAGTTTTATCGTGAGTAATACTCATCGGGGAAATCATGCGGCAAATGTAATCGTGAAAGGGCAATCGTGAATGGTGAATTTGAGAGTTCCTTATCCACCCGCTTTCTTACGCTAGCTTGGTGCGCAATTATTGTTTCATTAATCATCAATTATTGGTTGGCTTCCAAGCATTGAGGCTTCCTCAAATAATCGATCATTAATAATCCAACTGATGAAGATTTACCAAATTAAAAGCCTCTTCAATTCACCGGTTACAATGACATTCACGTTCACAGCTCCTTTCGCAAGCGGGCCACCGGAATATTCAACTGTTCACGGTATTTAGCAACGGTTCGTCTTGCAATGTTGTAACCTTTTTCCTGCAACAGTTCGGTCAGGCGTTCATCGCTTAAGGGCTTCTTTTTGTTTTCATACTCAATCAAGTCACTCAAAATCTTCTTTACCTCTCTTGTTGAAACTTCCTCGCCTGTGTCGGTCGTTAGCGATTCGCTGAAGAAAAATTTAAGACGATAGGTTCCAAATTCTGTTTGAACAAATTTGCTGTTGGCTACGCGACTTACCGTAGAAATATCAAGGCCCGTTTTTTCTGCAATGTCTTTTAAAATCATTGGCTTCAAAACTGTTTCATCGCCGGTTAAAAAGAAATCATGCTGATGATCCATGATCGCCGTCATCGTGCTAAGCAGGGTATGTTGTCTTTGCTTTATAGCATCAATAAACCATTTGGCAGCATCAATTTTTTGCTTAATGAAAAGAACCGCTTCTTTTTGGCGACGGTCTTTTTTAGCACCTCTATCGTAATCCCTGAGCATATCCCGGTAACCTTCACTGATGCGCAGTTCAGGAGCGTTTTTAGAATTCAGGGACAGCTCCAGCTTACCGCCATTATTCAAAATAAAAAAATCGGGAACAACATAACTCTCGGCTTTATTCACCTCGCCAACATTACCCCCGGGTTTTGGATTCAATTTGGTGATCTGTATCATCACATCTTTCAGCTCATCATCACTCAAATTCAGTCCACGTTGAATTTTCTCATAATGCTTTTTGGTAAACTCATCAAAATACTTGGTTAATGCCTGTATGGCAACATCAACTTCCTTTCCTTCTTCTTTATGGCGAAGCAATTGAATTAGTAAACATTCCTGCAAAGTTCTTGCACCAACACCAGGTGGATCAAATTGCTGAATGCGCCTGATAAGATTTTCGACTTCCTCATCGTTCGTATCGATATTTTGGCGAAAGGCCAGGTCATCAACAATGGCAGATGTTTCTCTTCTCAAATATCCGTCCTCATCAATGCTACCTATAATTTGTTCTGCAATTCTAAACTCACGATCATCCAGTTTTAGCATGCCAAGCTGGGCTTCGAGCACTTCATAAAAACTGGTTTCCATTTTATAGGGCATCGTGGTTTTCTCTTCTTGCTCTCCGTAACTATCATCGCGTAATTTATAGTCCGCTATATCATCATCTCCTTCCTGCACATAATCGGAGATATCGATATTCTCGTACTGATCATCGCTGCTTAACTCACTTTCTTCATTACTATATTCCTCTTCGGTTGAACTGGCTTCAGCAAATTCATCCTTATTTTCCTCGTAATCGTCATGGGCTTCATCCGTCACTTCAAGAGCAGGATTTTCTTCCAGTTCTTCTTTAATACGTTCTTCTAAATTGGCAGTAGGCACCTGCAGCAGCTTCATAAGTTGGATCTGCTGGGGCGAAAGCTTTTGTAATAACTTCTGTTGTAGATTCTGGCTAAGGCTCATTATCGGGTCTCGTCTAATGGCAAGATGATTCTTTGTTTTAGAAAAATTTTGCCGGGTTCACAAAAATCAAGCCGTAAATTTACTGCAAATCCCAATCCATGCGCCGGATGCTGTTTCTTTTCTTGTTCGCGATGTTGTTAAATTGCACCAAAGCCGCTGCCCAACTGCATTTGCCGCAAAACAAGGATACGGTTGGCCAAACACTTTCTATACGGCTATTGCCGCAAAATTTCTACAAACAATGCCTTGGATACTTTTGTAAGAAGGAAATCCAGCTTCAAAAAATAACTACACTCCCGCTGTTTATACGGCTAGGTTCGAAGGAATATGTTGACTACCTGGAGCAAAAGCCAAATGCAGTATTTAGGTAAAAGAAATCAGGTTTTTATATCACATGCCCTTTTTATCCATTGGCGTTTGGGCAGCCGACAACCGTAAGCCCGTGGAGTTCGTTCTGCGGTTTGGATTTTCAGGTAGCCAGGGCATAGGAGGAATCAAAGCTCTTTCTCTATAATAGTTATTGCGAAGAGAATCATTCCAACCGTTCGGATTTTTATCAAAACTTGTGCTACTGAAATAAATAGCGCCTTGTACATTGCTTTTGGTTCTCAACGAATCAATTTGTCTCGGCAATTGTTTCACATCTTTCCAGGCGGCATTGCTTCCCGCACGGTAAATTCCCAAACCAATATAACATTGTCTTCCATAGGTATGATTATTCCACCAATCTAATATTGGTTGAAATGGTGCATTGGGTTGAGAAAACTCCCAATAAATTTGCGGAGCTACATAATCAATCCATTTGTTTTTAAGCCAAAGTAAAATGTCAGCATACAAATCATCATAATTGGTCTGTCCTGCTTTCGTTGCACTTCCTTCAGGATCCTGGCTTTGATTACGCCAAACGCCAAAAGGAGAAATACCAAATTTTACCCAGGGTTTTGTTTGTTTAATTGCAGCCGACAATTTGTAAATGATTGAATCCACATTACTTCTTCTCCAGTCATCCTTATTCATTCCGTTTCCATATAATCGATATGAAGCGGTATCCGGAAATTCTTTTCCAGCAATGCGGTAAGGATAAAAATAGTCATCCATGTGTATGGCGTCAAGATCGTATCTCTCAACAATATCTTTTATTACCGTTACCACCCAGGCCTGTGCTTCTTTATTTCCCGGATCAAAATACAAGGTGTTGCCGTACCGAAGAAACCATTCCGGATGAAGACGAGTGATATGGTCAGGAGCAATGGATGCTTTGTTTACATCAAAGTTGGCCCGGTAAGGATTGCACCAAGCATGATATTCAAAGCCGCGGTTGTGCGATTCTTCAATAGTGAACTGCATTGGATCGTAAAAAGGAACAGGCGGCTTTCCTTGTTTTCCTGTTAACCATTGACTCCAAGGCTCATATTGTGAGGGATAAAAAGCATCGGAAGCAGGACGCACCTGAACTATAACGGCATTCATACCATTTGCTTTGTGCATTTCCAACTGGCGAACAAACTCTGCTTTTTGATTTTCTACATCAAATTGATTCCTTTTCGGCCAATCGATATTATCAACAGTAGCGATCCACACGCCACGAAACTCGTATTTAGGTTGAGCAGCCTCTTGTGCAAAAAGGGAAAGAGAAAGAACAGCAAACAGAAGTGCAAGAAGGATGAACTTTTTCATAGCATCTATTGGATACCAAATTAATGATCAGTTCATCAAAGATCAAG
>Ga0157372_10007413_pt1 | contig 11667 bp, 9 predicted proteins | sample C55metaG_FD_115307 | JGI IMG/M metagenome (GOLD analysis project Ga0157372, IMG submission 115307) | Corn rhizosphere microbial communities from Kellogg Biological Station, Michigan, USA - C5-5 metaG | ecosystem: Host-associated > Plants > Roots > Rhizosphere > Soil | place: USA: Michigan...
AGTCGCGACAGTGCATCGCGTGCGGTATTGGCGTGGATCGTCGTCATGGAGCCTTCGTGCCCGGTATTCATCGCCTGCAGCATGTCGAAGGCTTCTTCTCCTCGCACCTCGCCGATGATGATCCGATCGGGCCGCATGCGGAGGCAGTTGATCAGGAGCTGCCTCTGGCGAACTCCGCCTTCACCTTCGACGTTGGGAGGCCTGGTCTCCAAGCGCACCACGTTCTGTTGCTGGAGCTGCAGCTCGGCGGCGTCCTCAATCGTGATCAGCCGCTCCTTGGGAGGAATAAAGCTCGACATGATATTCAGGAAAGTGGTCTTGCCGGCGCCCGTGCCTCCGGAGATCAGCAGGCTGATGCGAGCTTTGACGGCGGCCGCCAGCACCTCCAGCATTTCCGGGGAAATACTTTGCAGTTTCACGAGGGTTTCCGCGGCTACCGGCCCGCTTCCGAATCGCCGGATGGAAAGACACGGTCCATCCAGCGCCAGCGGCGGAATAATGGCATTGACACGCGAACCGTCCGGAAGCCGTGCGTCCACCATCGGCGAGGATTCGTCTACTCGCCGCCCGATGCGCGAAACGATGCGGTCGATCACCTGCAGCAGATGGCGGTCGTCGCGGAAAACAACATCGGTTTTTTCCAGGATTCCGTGACGCTCCGCGAACACCATATCGGCCCGGTTCACCAGGATGTCGGCCACCGAAGGATCCTTCAGCAGCGGTTCCAGCGGGCCTAGGCCGAATACTTCGTCCAGCAGATCGGTTTCGATGCGGCCCTTCTCATGAGCCGTCAGAGGCACATTGCGGATGGTGAGGGTTTCCTGGACCATCGCCGCCACAGCCTGTCGCGCCCGCACGCTGTCCACCGAAGCCAGTTTTTCCAGATCAAGTTTCGATAGAACTGCCTGGTGGACTGCGGTTTTGAGATTTTCAAGATCCAGTGATTGCACGAATCCTCCTTGGCGAGCTTTCCCTCACTGGAACAAACCTCGCAACGTTCGGGTCTTTTTCACCTTTTGCGCAGGACGGCCGGCGGCGTTCACAGCCATTTTCCCCATGACTCTGCTGATGGAAGAAACCTTCATGGCGAGTGGCACCCCGGTGTTCTCAGCGGTTCTCACCGACTCGAAATCATTGGGAATCTTCCAGTCGACCGGCCGGCCCAGGGCCTTGGTGGCGCTATTCTCGTCGATTTCGATTTCCTTAGCATCAAACCGGTTAAGGATCACTTCCATATGCGGGTTCCGATCCCTGCCTGCGATGAATGACATCAAGCGACGTGCATTGCGCAATGCCGGAATGCTTACTTCCGTGACCAGGTACACGGTGTCTGCCAGATCCAGCAGAGTCTCTTCGGTGTTGCCTGCCGCCGTGCCCGCATCCACCACCACGAACGCGAACTCGTTCCGCAGGATGCCGAAGAGGCGGAGCAGGCCGCTGGACGGCGGATTATAGGAAGTGTATTGCTCCGGCGATGCCAGCACGGCTAGACCCGAGGTGTGCCGGGCCAACAACGTCATGAGGAAGTCTTTATCCAGCCGGTCTTCATTTCGCAGTGCGTCCAGAATTGAAAACTGCGGCGTCAGTCCCAGCCCCAGGGCAACTTCACCCAACTGCACGTCCATGTCGACAACCACTACCTTGCCGGCGTTTTCCTTGGTCAGCGCGACCGCAAAGTTGGTGGCCACCGTGGTGACTCCGGAGCCGCCTTTGGCGCCCGCGAAAACCAGTACTTTGCCCGCCGCATATTGGTTGCTCTTTTCGAGGCGATTCATGGTGCGCCCCAGAGCCTCGAGGATGGTGCTGGAGAGCAGCGTTCCCGGGAGAAACTCTCGGGCCCCGGCGCGCATCGATCGGATTAGAAGCCCGGAATCGTTGCTGGCGGAAATCGCCATCACCGTCGCGGGGGTTTCGCGGCCGCAAATATTCTCGATCAGGCTGAGCGCGTGTTCCACGTCCCCGTCGAGATCCACCACGAAGACATCGCAATCCAGAACCATCAGCTCGTCCAGGTAGCGCGAATCCGGATAGGCCGCGCATTGCCGGACCACGGGCACGTTCAATTCCCCCAGCATCCGCGTCAGTGACGACCGCCGCGCGGGATCGGGCACGATCAGCACCACCGAAGCGCTGCTAATCACGGGTAGGGGGTCGGAGGTTTTCTGGATCGTAAGCATGGACGGCGGACAAGCGGGCCTAGCTCGTATATGTGGTCACTTTCGTGCCTATGTTGGTGAAGGCAGCGTTGATCTGGGTTGCGACACTGGTCATGCCGGCCGCCGCGGCGAAGGCGATCAGCGCCACCACTAGCGCGTATTCAATCAGATCCTGTCCTTTTCTGTTCAATAGAAGCGCCCGTAGGGCGTTCGGTATCGATAGCAATTTCATGTGATCTCCTGGATCACTGCGCGCCGAAGCCTGCCGCTGATTCCCAGCGCTCGGACGACGACGCGCAATGGTTAGCTGGTGTAGGTGGTCAGCTTAGTGCCGATATTGGTGAACGCCGTGTTTATTTTGGTCGCCACGGTGGTCATGCCCGCGGCCGCCGCGAAGGCGATCAGCGCTACCACCAGAGCATATTCGATCAAGTCCTGTCCGCTTTTGTCGGCGATGATCCTTCGGACATCGCTTCCCAGCGTTTGAATTCTCACAACGAGTTTCAGCATTGAAACTGGCATTCTTGGATTCTCCTCACCCTGGTGTGAAGCATGTCTGGAGCCATCGCGCCTTTCGCCCTAGGTCCGTTTTATAGCAACAACCCTGCCAAACGCCAGGTCGCCTAACGTGCGTCGCAGTCTACAGGTTCAGAGGAAAGGTGAACTGGTAGCGACGATTCAAATTGGAACACCGCCAATCCAGACGCTTCCACCGGTCGGTCCGCTGATGAGGATCTGGCCACGCGCTTGCTGACTCGTGACTCTTGACTGATTCCTGGAACGCCCGCGATTCAGCCCTTCTCATAGCCATCACCGCGCTGACCCGCTGGGCCTTTCGAAGCCGCTTTCTGTACGACATCGATTCGGTCAATTTCGCGCTGGGCCTGGATCGATTTGATCCGCGTGTCTATCAACCGCATCCGCCCGGCTACTTTCTTTATGTGCAGCTTGGGACGTTGGCCCACTCCATCTTTCACGATTCCAATACCGCATTGGTCGCCATCAGCATCCTGGCGAGCTGTGGGACCGTCGCCATGATCCACCTCCTGGCATCTGGCTGGTTCGGCCGTGCGGCGGCCGCCTTCGCCGGGATCATCTTTGTCCTTTCACCGCTGGCCTGGTTTCATGGAACCGTCGCCTTGACGTATATCGTCGAAGCATTCTTCTCCGCACTGGTCGGCTATCTTTGCTGGCGCGTTTACTGCGGCGCCGCACAGTTCGCGATTCCGGCCGTAGTTGCGCTCGGCGTGGCCGCCGGCTTCCGCCAGTCTTCTTTAGTGGTTTTGGCTCCGCTGGCGATCTACTCGTTCCAGCGTGTTTCCCGAAGGTGCGCGATCGGCGGGATCGCTAGTCTGCTATTGGTCCTGGCTGCCTGGTTGGTTCCGATGATCCACTCCTCCGGCGGCTTGCACGCCTACGTTTCGAGCCTTTGGTCGCTGTGGACGCTGGTACCGGGCCGCCAGACCGTACTTACGTCGCCGATCGCGACCTCCTTGGTGCGCCTCTGTCTCATCGTCGCGATCTACGGACTCTGTTTCGGGTCCGCCGTGTTGCTGATCTTTCGCCGGTCCAAATCGGCAAGCCCATCTGGAGCGAAAACATTCACTTGGATCTGGATCTCGCCTGGTCTTCTTCTATTCACGCTGGTCTACTTGAAATTCGTCAACAGCGGATATCTCCTGGTCCTGCTGCCTCCGGCTTGCGCTTGGATGGGCTCTTGGGCCGCCGATTGGTACGTGCGCTCTCCGCTCAAACCCACCGCGAGGATCGTTCTCATAACCGCCGCGGCTGCGATTAACGTCGTGATCTTTGTGCGCGCTCCCCTGTATTGTTCCTACTGGGCCGTTCGACAGAGCCAGCAGCAGCTTGCCGCTGTGGTCGCCTCCGTACAGCAGATCTCGCAACCTCAGCAGACCCTACTCATCGGATTCGATTCACACTTTCAGGGTTACCGCCATGCCGGATTCTACCTGCCCGACTACTTAACCATCCAGTTTCCTGAGGTGCCTCTGGGATCCACCACCGGAGTCTTCGCCATGCAAAATCGCCAGACGATGCTAGCGAGCCACATTGCCGTCGGTTCGTTTCGGGATTTCATCCTGTTCCCTCTCCCACCTTCGGAAAAGGAATACGCGGACTATATGAATCGCATCCGCGCGCGCTTTCCCGCCGGCGAACTGCATATCACGACGCAAAATGGGATCGAGTTCCTGCGTGGGCCAATCAGCAGTCTTCTCGTACTCTTCCCTAACGCGATCATATTTTGACTCGTGGAGGGCAGTACCCCCACTGGGAGTAGGTAGGCAACAGGCGAATCCCTTCTCGCTCTCGGGTCCATTCGGGCCGATGAAGTAAGTGTGTGTACAGCTGTGGTCGAAATGATTGGTGGCCGACTATGATTCGTCTCCTCCTGTTTTCGCAGGACCAGAAGTTGCCCTTGCTGCTCGGACCTACGATGGGCAACGAGTTTGCCGTCGCGCTCGAACCCGACGCGGATCAAATCAAGAGCTTGGCCGCGAGCCAATCCTGCGACGTTGTGATCCTGGATCTGGATTCCGGCTCGGCCGCAGATCACCGAGCGTTCGTTGCGTCCATGCAGGAGGCGCGGATGCCGGTGGTCGTAATGGCCGGCGACGACCAGCGTGAATGCGCCATGGACCTGGTCCAACGCGGTGCGTACGATTACTTTCGCAAGCCGCCCGCGCTGGCTGAATTGAAGATCGTCGTCCGGCGAGCCTATGAGCAGTCCCGCATGCGGCGCGATCTGGAGAATATGAGTCAGCAGTTACGCGCCAACCCCGTGGAGCGTTGCGACCAGCTCATCGGATCCAGCGCCCGGCTACAGCACGTCTATGATCTGATCCGGCGCGTCGCGGGATTGAATGCTTTTGTGCTCATCACCGGCGAAAGCGGAACCGGTAAGGAGCTCATCGCCCGCGCCATTCATAATTTGAGCGAACGGCAGAATGCTCCCTTCGTCGCTGTTTCCTGCGGTGCGATTCCCGAGACACTCATCGAAGCCGAGCTCTTCGGCTACGACAAGGGCGCTTTTACCGGCGCCGTGGGCAGTAGGAAGGGGTATCTCGAACAAGCCGGTCAAGGCACGTTGTTCATGGACGAGATCGGCGAGCTCAGTCCTCATACGCAGGTGAAGTTGCTGCGCGTCCTGCAGGAACGGCAGTTCAGTCGCCTGGGGAGCAGCGTGGTGGTTCCCCTGCACGCGCGCGTGCTGTTCGCGACACACCGGGACCTGGCCAAGATGGTGGAGGAAGGCCGCTTCCGTCTGGACTTGTATTATCGCGTCAACGTGATGGGGATCAAGGCTCCTGCGCTCCGCGATCACACCGAAGATATCCCCACTCTCGCCCGGCATTTTCTCGCCAAATACGGCGAAATCTATCGCAAACCCGTGACCAGCATCACCGCCGATGCGATGGCGCTCTTAGTGGACTACCATTGGCCCGGCAACGTCCGTGAGCTGGAGAATGTCATCCAGAAAGCCATCATCCTGACCGACGATGACTCTATCGGCCGCCAGCATCTCCCCGACAATTTCCAACAAGCGGGATTGATCGTAGTGGGCGAAACTTCACATCCGACCTCGTTTGAGGATCAGCTTCATGATTACAAGATCAAGCTAGCTCACAAAGCCGTGGCCGACTGCCATGGCAACAAAACCTTGGCGGCGCGCAGTCTGCATATCTCGAGGACGTATTTGCATCGCCTCATCAAGGAACTCATGGAGGAAGAAACCCAAGAGGTTGCATGAATGCTTTGCTGCGGCGCGTATTCTCTTTTTCTGTAGCGCTCGCTTCCACTCTGGTCTGCTTAGCCGTACTCGCTGCACGCTCGCGATTTAACGATCCCGACTTGTGGTGGCATCTGCGAACCGGCCAGATCATCTGGAACAGCGGAGCCATTCCTAGAACGGATCTGTTGTCCTTCACCACCGGCCAGCATGACTGGGTCCCGCATGAGTGGCTCGCGCAGCTCAGTATGTATGCGGCCTGGAAAGCTGCAGAATACTCCGGCTTAATGCTGTGGTTCTGCGTGTTCGCTGCTGCGCTCCTGGTGATGCAATACGTCTTGTGCCGGCTCTATTCCGGCAACGCCAGAGTCGCGTTTCTAGGTGCTTTGGTTGCGTGGCTCTTCTCTACCATCGGCCTGGCGATCCGGCCGCACATGCTTGGATACACGCTGCTGGTATGCGAGCTGCTCATCTTGCATGTCGGCCGGTCGCGCGATCGGCGCTGGTACTTCCTGCTGCCGCCTCTGTTCGCGATCTGGGTGAATTCGCACGGCTCGTTTTTCCTGGGCATGATCGTTCTGGCTGTGGTGGTGATCTTCGGGCTCATCGAGGTGCATGCCGGTTTACTGATCTCACGCCCGCTCCATTCCGCTGCCCGGAAAGCCCTTCTTTGGTCGAGCGTTCTTTCGGTGGCTACTCTGTTTGCGAATCCGGTGGGCTGGTCGCTGCTGGCTTATCCTCTGCGCACGATGTTCGATCGGCGGATGCAACTCGATGCCGTCACCGAATGGCAGAAACTGACGTTCGACGACGTTCGCGCGTTTGGGCTGCTCGCCGTGGCCGGCGGGATTGTCCTGATCGCGCTGGTCCGCAAGATCGAGCTGTACCTCGATGAAGTCGCTTTGCTGGCGATCGCCTTCGTTCTGGCCGTGCTTCATCAGAGACTACTCTTTGCCTGGGGCATCATCGCCGCCCCTGTTCTGTGCCGGCAGCTCGCTACGCTCGCACCTCAGTCAAGTTCCGTCCGGATTCTGCCCAATGCGATCCTGATTCTCGCGTCGTTCAGCGTCGCCATTCTCGCATTCCCGGCGAAAAACGAACTGGTTGCTCAGGTGAACGCGGGGAATCCGGTTGAGGCAGCCGAGTTCATTCGCCGCATCCATCTCTCTGGACGAATGCTGAACGAATATGTGTACGGCGGATACTTGACCTGGGCGCTTCCGGAACAGAAAGTCTTTATCGATGGCCGCGCCGACGTGTACGCATGGACCGGCGTGTTTCAAGACTACGGCGCGTGGGCCACCCTGGTCGCCGATCCCAACGAACTTCTGGACAAGTATCAGATCGACTCTTGTCTGCTCTCCCGATCCGCCCCCTTGGTTCCCGTGATGCGTTATCTGCCCGGCTGGCGCGAGCTGTACTCCGACTCGAAGTCGGTGATCTTCGTCCGCGCTTTATAAGGTGAGATCTTGGGCGGATGGAAATCCGGTTCTACCAGCCACACCTTGCGATCATGAAAGTATTGCAGCAGTTCTCGATTGCTTTCGACGTCCATCTCCCTCGCCCATACGACCTTCGATGCGTCGATGTCTGCTGCGTTGTAAACCCAATCGTCGAATGGCAGGTGCTCCGGGAAGTATCTGACGATGGCCAACTGTCTGCCCGGCAATCGATTCAGTTGTGCCGCCACTTGCGCGCGTGGAAGGCCCAACGGCTCGGTCCCGTACCACATGGTCGGCCAGCGCCGGATCTCCACACCCAGCGGTTCCGCGTAAATCCGTACTCCTGCCAGCAACAGACACACCAGCGGTGCGAAGCGGACCAGTCCTAATCCGACCGGAGATCCACCTGGACGCCACTGGCGCAGGTGCCGCATGCACTGTAGAAGCACTACGTAGATCGCTCCCGTAAGCGGCGCTGCGTAGTGCGGGAAAAACCACGCGTTCATTGCGAGGCCTGCTCCGAACACTACGGCAGTGACGACCAGGAACCTCACGCGGCGATCCTTCAACACACGCCACAGCATCGCCAGAGGAGGAATCAGCGCGAAGCCCAAGAAGAAGAACAGCCCCGTAGCCATCTTCTGCACACTAATCGCCAGGTATCCCCGGGCCGTCCGCGCGAAACGAAAATCGCCCATCTCCCATGTCTGGTAGAAATCACGCATCACCTCATGGCGATACTCTGGCGATGGCCGCGGTGATTGCCACAGGAATACCGGCGCCGACGCGTACGTCGCCCGGCTGATCTGATACGGCAGCGTGAGTGCGTTCCCGAAGACCCGGTGATTGTAGTACGCCATCAATCCTGCGGCCACCAGCACCAGCACTGCCGGCGCTGCCAGTCGTCGTGCCAGCCGCTCCTTCAATACGTAGAACAGTGCTGGACCGCACAACAAAATGCCTTCGTACGGACGACTGTTCGCCAACACGATCGCCCCCAGAGCCAATAGGAATCCATCCCGAACATTTGCCCGATGCTTCATGCGCGGTAACGCTCCCAGCAACAGCGCACCGCCCGTGGCCGCGACCGCGCCGCCGTAGTATCCGTTCACCCAATTGCTGAACAACGCCAGTCGGATCACCGCCAGCATTCCCCCGAAAAAAGCCCATCCCGGCGGCAGCCATCCTTGCAGCATCCAACAAAGCGCGGCGCACATCAAACCGCAGCTGAGCACAACTCCATACCATGGATGTCCGAACAGAACTTGTCCCACCGCCATCACCAGGCCTTGGGCGGGAAAGTACATCGACATGTACGTCGGTTGCTGGGTGATGTGAAAACTTTCGAAGTGTTCCCACAACGGATGTGTTGGATTGGTCACTCTTCCCGTAGCGAATGTGTCGGCTGCCAGCAGGAAGCTGAATTCGTCGTGGATAAACGGCTGCGGGATCGGCATCATGGGAAGGATCGCCAGCCGGATCCCCACTGCCGCCGCGCCTACTGCCAGCACCGCTCGCGCGCGTCTCCTGGCGACCCGTCCGAAAAATGCCTCGACTGCCGCAAACCATCCGCTACACGTTTTCGGCCAGCACGAAGCCACAATCGTCGCGATCAGCGTCAGCCCGGCTTCCAGGACGAATAGTGACAATGGAATAGTTCAAGCACTTCAGCGCCCAAGTTTAGCCCCGCGTTATCATACCTGCATCTGGCTACTTTCCTGAACCGGCGGGCGGCGCTATTCTGCGTTCTCTATCTCGCCGGCATCTTGTACCTCTCTCTCTATCCCTGGCGGTTCGTGGATTATCCCGTACCTGCGACGCTCGCTTGGACCCCACTCGTCAGCCGCAGCCTCATTCTGGATGCAGTCCTCAACGGGGTGTTTTACATGCCCCTGGGAGCCGCCGCTTTTCTGACACTCTGGCGCAGACCTTCCGCCTTAGCCGCCGCAGCAGCCTTGGGTGGGCTGGTATCGATTTCAGTCGAGTGGATGCAGCTCTCTATTCCCACCCGCGTTGGCAACTTGGTAGATCTCCTTACAAACACGATTGGCGCCTTGCTCGGGGCAGTGGTTGCGTTGGTGGCCACCAGTCCGCCGGTGGCTTCCAGGTTGGAGGCGTTTGAGTCCCCCGGCCCGCTCATCGTAGGCCTCTGGACGATCTGGCAAGGTTTCCGGTTCCTCCTGCCCCGAACCTGGTCCGCGATCGACCTCGCGCAGGAGAGTGTCGGATTGCTCATACCCTTGCTACTTCGGTTGCGTGGAATGTGCCGCATCGCAGCCCCGTTGCTCGTTGCGTGGCTCGTGTTTGAAGAACTGCGTCCGTTCCACTTCCACGGACCGCCGCAAGCATTTGGATGGCTGCCCTTCATCAGCTGGTTCGCCGGAGCATCGGAATCCTACTACGGAGTGATCTTCGGAAAGCTGTTCTTCTACACGGGTATCGTGTGGATCTTGCGGGAATCCAAGCTTCGATGGCTTTGGGCCGTGGCGATTCCCGCCTTCATCCTCGCCGCCGGAGAAGCTGCCCAGCGCTATTTGCCGGGCCGCACGCCGGAATCGACAGATCTGGTCTTGCTTGCTGCCGGCGCCTTCCTCCTCGGATGCGTCTACGAGAATGGTGCGTCTACGATAATAAAGACTGAAGAATGATTCCTTACGCAGACTTAAAGGCGCAGTATCACAGCATCAAAGCCGAGATCGATCAGGCCATCTCCGGCGTTCTGGAAAGCAGTCAGTTCGCGCTCGGCGCAGAAGTCTCTGCATTCGAAAAAGAGTTCGCGGCGTACTGCTCCGCCGGCGAAGCCGTCGGCGTCAACTCCGGAACCAGCGCCTTGCACCTTGCTCTGTTGGCCGCCGGTGTTGGACCCGGCGACGAAGTGATCACCACGCCGTTTACCTTCGTCGCCACCGTTGCCACAATTCTATATGCTGGCGCTACGCCCGTCTACGCTGATATCGATCCGGAATCCTACAATCTTGACCCCGGCAAACTGGAGGCGGCGATCACGCCCCGGACCAAAGCGATCATCCCCGTCCATCTCTACGGGCAGACGGCTGACATGGAGTCGATCCTGAATATCGCCCGTGGGCGCGGAATCGCCGTCATCGAAGACGCAGCCCAGGCCCATGGCGCCGAATACAAGGGTCAGCGTGCCGGATCCCTGGCAGAGCTCGCCTGCTTCAGTTTTTATCCTGGCAAGAATCTCGGAGCTTACGGAGAAGGCGGCGCCGTCGTCACCTCCAATCCGGACTATGCCAAGACCATTCGGCTCTTGCGAAGCTGGGGTGAATCGCGGCGCTATTATCACGATCTGCGCGGCTACAACTATCGCATGGAAGGTCTGCAGGGCGCGATACTGCGCGTCAAACTGCGGCATCTTGAACGCTGGACCGAAGCCCGCCGCGCCAATGCTGCCATCTATGATCTGCTCCTCAAAGATTCAGGAGTGACCACCCCGCGCCAGATGCCCTATGCTCGCCATGTCTATTGTGTCTATGCCATTCGCACTCCGCATCGCGACGCACTCGCCGAAGCTCTAACCGCGGCTGGGATTCAGCACGGTATTCACTATCCCATCCCGATTCACCTGCAGCGTGCCTATCGCGACGCACGCTATGGCGAAGGTGCTTTTCCGGTGGCGGAATGCATCGCGCGGGAAGTTCTCTCCCTTCCTCTGTACCCCGAGCTTCAACGCTCTCAGATCGAGGAGGTTTGCGAAGTAGTCAGCCGGAAGGCGTTCGCGATCAGTTCGTAGCACCGCAGCCGCGCGGCTGGATCGTGGGCAATGTTCACCACGAATACCTCATCGGCGCCGTAATCTTTTGCCACCATCTCCAGAGACTCCCGCACTCGCTCCGGCGATCCTGTGATGATTCGGCGTCCGGCCGGCAGCATTTCGATCGGTACATTCTCGTGCGCCAGAAACGCCAGCGCTTTCTCAACGGATGGCACTGGGATCAGCCGGCCCCGAAACAAAGACAGCAGCATCATGCGCGCGCTCGCCGAGACTCGTAATGCTTCCTCATCAGTATCTGAGGCTAAAGCCCATACCGCTACCGATGCCCGCGGTTCCCGTAGCGTCGGCGACGGACGGAAGTGCTGGCGATAATATTCCGTTATCGCTTCTCCGCCGGGATGAATGAAGTCCGCGAATACATACGGCAATCCGAGCTCGGCTGCCCACACCGCGCTCTGCGCCGACGATCCAAGCAGCGAAACTTCCGGAATTTGTTTGTAGCCGAGCAGTTCGTCCATCTGCTCCCTGAAATCGTCGGGGGACGGCTGCCGCCGATCGCGCTGCAGTGCGAAAGCGACCTTTGCG
>Ga0157372_10007415_pt1 | contig 11667 bp, 10 predicted proteins | sample C55metaG_FD_115307 | JGI IMG/M metagenome (GOLD analysis project Ga0157372, IMG submission 115307) | Corn rhizosphere microbial communities from Kellogg Biological Station, Michigan, USA - C5-5 metaG | ecosystem: Host-associated > Plants > Roots > Rhizosphere > Soil | place: USA: Michigan...
GGCCCGCAGCCTGCACCAGGAATACATGTCTACCACGGGCCAACCTCCGGCCAAGGATCCACGCTGGGTTGCGCTCATGTCGCAGGTCACCGGCTTCTGGAAGAGTTCACACGAAGGTTGAGCCCATGTCCACCGATATCGAATTCGCCGACGACGACCAGGCGTTCATCAACTCCCAGCAGTTCCAGGACATCAAGAGCTGGACGCACGACCACCTGCTCAGCCGCATCGAGGAGCTGGGCGCCGAGTTCGGCCGCTGGTCGCGCGCGTCGATCCAGCAGTTCGTCGAACTGGAGGTCGACAGCTTCGTGCGCCTGCGCCGCGTGCCGATCAACGACCGCGAGATGCAGCTCATCTCCGACGCGCTCACCAAGGAGCTCGCCGGCTTCGGTCCGCTGGAAGACCTGCTCAATGACCCGGCCGTGGAAGACATCCTGATCAACGGCTACCAGAACGTGTACGTCTCGCGCCACGGCGTGCTGGAGCGCGAGACCGTGCGCTTCGCCGATTCGGAACACGTGATGCGCATCGTGCGGCGCATCCTCGCGCCGCTGGGACGCCGGCTCGACGAGTCGAACCCGATGGTCGACGCCCGCCTGCCGGACGGCGGTCGCATCAACGTCATCATCGAGCCGCTGGCCATCGACGGCTTGTCGGTGTCGATCCGCAAGTTCCGCAAGGAGCCGCTCACGCCGGCCGACCTGGTGAAGCTCGGCACCTTCGACGCGGGCATGGCGCAGCTGCTGGAGATCGCGGTGCGCGCGCGCTGCAACATCCTCGTGAGCGGCGGTACCAGCTCGGGCAAGACCTCGCTGTTGAACGCACTGGCCAGCTTCATCCCGGCGCGAGAGCGCGTGATCACCATCGAGGACACGGCCGAGCTCTCGCTGGGCACCAGCCACGTGGTGCGGCTGGAGAGCCGCCCCGGCGGCTTCGACGGCCAGGGCGTGGTGTCGATCCGCGACCTGCTGCGCAACAGCCTGCGCATGCGGCCCGACCGCATCATCGTGGGCGAGGTTCGCGGCGCCGAAGTCATCGAGATGATGCAGGCCATGAACACCGGCCACGAAGGCTCGATGGGCACCATCCACGCGAGCTCGCCGCGCGAATGCCTCTACCGCCTCGAGATGCTCGCGGGCTTCGCCGGCTACCAGGGCAGCGAGGTGAGCCTGCGCCGGCAGATCGCCAACGCCATCGACTTCATCGTGCAGATCGGGCGCCTCTCGAACGGGCAGCGCCGCATCATCTCGCTGAGCGAGGTCACGGGCGTCAACGACAACGTGGTGGCGATGCAGGAGCTGTACCGCTACGAGCCGATCGCTTCCCCAGATGGTGAAGAGCGAGATCGCTGGGTATCGCTGGGTATCGCACCGCACTCGCCAAAAATTACGCGCTTCCGCCAGTCCATGGCGCGGGCGCAGCAGGGGGACCATCGTGCGTGAAGGGTTGCTCGTCGTTGCCTGCATCGCGCTGGTCCTTGCGGCCGCCGGGTTGCTGCTGTGGCAATGGGCCAAGACGCGCCAGGCACGGCAGGCGACCGAGCGGCATCTGAATCAGCAGATTCTGGCCAGTGCCAGTGCCGCGGCGGCAGCGGCAGCACCACTTCCTCTGCGGGACTTGTCGAGCGACAACTTCGCGGGCGGCTTCAAAGACCCCTGGCTCGACGACGAGCGCAATGCGGCAGCGACAGCCACGCCTGTCGGGCTGCTGGAGCGCGCCTTGCCTGAACGACTGGTCGGAGTGATTGATCCGCGCACGGCCGCGTTGGCCGCCGGCGGGATCCTGCTGCTTTCCCTCGTGGCCGGATTGTTCGGCGGCTGGCTGGCCGCACTGGGTGCGCTTGCCGTCCTGGCGCTCGCTGCGGCGTTCGCCGTATGGCTGAGACTGCAGAAATTTCGCCGCAAGCTGATCGGCCAATTGCCGGCCTACATCGATGCAATGGTCAGGCTTATCACGATCGGCAACTCCACGCAGGCAGCATTCCAGCTTGCGATTGCCACCACGGCCGAACCTCTGCGTGGACAACTCGAGCGTTCAGCCTCGCTGGTACGTGCCGGCATGGACCTGGACCGCGCCCTTCACCAGACAGCCACCAACGTTCGCATCGAGGAAATGTTCCTGCTTGCCTCGATCCTCGGCCTCGGTGTGCGCTACGGCGGCCGCGCCGACCTGCTGCTGGAACGCGTCGGCAACTTCATGCGCGACCGCGAGCAGGCCGAACACGAACTGGTCGCCATGTCTTCGGAAACGCGGCTCTCGGCCTGGATCCTGGGGCTCCTGCCAGTCGGCGTGGGCGCCTTCTTCATAGTGACCAATCCCAGCTATTTCATGGGCATGTGGAACGACGGCACGGGTCGCAACATGATCCTCTTCGCCGTGGGCTTTCAACTGCTGGGTGCTGCCCTGCTCTATCGCCTGGCGAGGTTGACATGACACTCTCGCCCAACCAACTGGCGGTCATCAGCCTTGCTCTCCTGGCCCTGGGGTTGATGGCTGGCGCCGGGGCGCTGATCGCGGCCGAGTTGCGGCGAGCGCGGAGTGGAAAAGTCATCGGCCGTGCAATTGACCAAGCAGCATCCGAGGTGCCTGCTCCGGCAGCCGACGACCCAGGGGCTGCGTCGGCGAAGTCGGATGTCGAACTTCCGTTTCATTGGCTCGACTCCAGATTCGGCCGCGCGCTCGTTGCCGATGAGGACCGCAACCTCATCGACCAGTGCGGACTGCCCTCGAAGCGCACCCAGCTGGTTTTCATGGTGACCCGCGTGGTGTTCGCATTCCTGCTTCCTACGCTGACCTACGTGGCGTGGAGCGAGGGGCACCCTCAACGTACGGTCGTCATGGTTCAGGCCGCCGCTTTCGTAATCGGTTTCATGGGACCCAAATGGATACTGGGCAGCTTTGCAGCCGGACGGCGCGAGCGCGCGGCGCAGGAACTCCCGCTCTTCATCGATCTGTTGCGCCTGCTGCAAGGCGTGGGGCTCAGCCTGGACCAGAGTCTGCAGATCATGGCCACTGATTTCTCGCACGTGCTGCGCGTGCTCGGCTACGAACTCTCGCTTGCCAACAGCCAATACAGCCAGGGCCGCAGCCGCGAACACTCGCTGCAGCGCCTTGCCACGCTGCACAGGAATGAAAACCTTCGCGGGCTCGTGTCGCTTCTAGTCCAAGTCGACAAGCACGGCGGTGCCGTGCAGGAGCCGCTGCGCGTTTTCAGCGACAGGCTTCGCGAACACAGGCGCTCCGAGATGAAAGAGCGCATCGGCAAGATCACGGTCAAGATGACTGCCGTCATGGTGACCACGCTGCTGCCGGCGCTTGTCATTGTCACGGCCGGCCCCGCCTTTCTCTCTGTCTTCCGCTCTCTGGGAATCGCAGCCAAATGATCATGCTCAACGCTCATGAAGTCGCGCATCCTGCCTTCCGTGCACTGGTATCGATGTGCGTGGTCGCCGCGACACTCGTCGTCTCCGGCTGTGCCGGCCTCAAGGACCAGTACGCAGCGAGCGCCGATGCGCAGCAGCGTATGGCCGCCGAAGTAAATGCGGACACCAAGGCGGGAGCGTCGGTCGACACGCAGGCCACGTACCTGCGTCTTGTGGAGCAAATGCAGAAGGAGGACCTCTGGTTTGCCTCGCTCGCGCACATCGATGCACTCGAGCAACGCTGGGGCGTCTCACCGGACTCCACGCGCGTGCGCGCGGAGGCATTGCGTCAGACCGGACAGACCGCGCCAGCCGAAGCCGCATACAAGCGCCTGCTGGGCAGCCCGCTGGAAAGCGCGGGCTACCGAGGGTTGGGCTTGCTGGCGGGAATGCGCGGTGACTACGCTGAAGCATCGCGTTTGCTTTCCCAGGCACAGCGTCGTACGCCGACAGATCCAGTCCTGCTCAGCGACCTGGGCTACGCAAACCTGCGCGCAGGTTTGATTGAAGAAGCACGTCTGCCGCTCATGCAGGCGCTGCAGTTGAAGCCCGACAGCACCCAGGCGCAGGCCAACCTCGCGCTCTATCTCGAAGTGACTCAGCAACGAGAGCAGTCAGAAGCCCTAATGAATGCCAATCGAATGTCCGAGGCAACGCGCGCAGCCATCAGGGCGGCGGCGCAGCAGATGAAGTCGTCCGGCGGCACATCGGCATCCGCCGTACGCGCCACGGCTGCGGTGTCTGCAGGCGTTCCTGCAGTCAGCCGTGACGAATCCATCGTCTCGCCTCTCGCGCTCAAGCGCTCCCGCTGGTCGGAAACGGCAGGCATCAGGACCGCAAATCAGTTGAATCAATCGCCGCTGTCCGCGGAGATGCCCTCTGCATTGAACTCCACCTCACGGAGCACACCATGAACGACAAGATTGCGGGTCTGCCAGCCAGTGCATTAGCCGCCGCGCTCCTGATTTCGGCGACGAGCGCGATGGCACAAATGAAGGCGAGCGTAGTCGACGCCAAGCCCGCCGCGATCTCGGCTTCGGCAGACGCACCCAAAGCCGATGCAATGGCACCCGGTTCGCAGGAGGAATCCGCCGAAGCGGAAGAATTCGAGCTGGTGCCACTGCAGGTCGGCGACGCGACGCAGAGCCTGCTCGCGTGGCAACGCAGTGGCGAGATTGCATCGCCTTCGCCCAGGACCATCACCGGAGGCGTCGCGAGCCGAAGCTACGACCGTTACATGAAGAGCTTCGAGTTCCCGATCCCCGAACGGCTCGGTTCGACGGTGAACAAATCCAACAGCAACACGAGCGGAACGTCATCGGGTACCCGCTAAGCCGCAAGACACTCCTCCAGCACCGCAGCTCCGATGCCCTACTCACGCAAGCTCGCAAAGACCGGACGCCGCCAAAGCGGCGTCTATGCGATCGAGTTCGCGTTCGTGTTTCTCATCGTCTTCTTCCTGCTTTACGCCGCCATCTGCTACGGCTTCCTGCTGACCGCACGGATGGGCTTGCAGAACGCAGCGGAAGAAGGCGCCAGGGCCGGACTGAGATATCAGATCAGCCTCGATGCAAAGAAGACAGAGGCAGGAAACGTTGCCACCCAGCGAGCGTCATGGTTGCCCACTGCCTTGAAAAGCAACCTGAGCGTCCAGGCCACCGTATGCATGGCCGGCGAAGACGACTGCCTCAAGACGCCCGTTTGCGGCCAAGCCTGGACGCAGCGTTGCCAGATGGTAGTGACGGTGACCGTCAAGGACATCCAGAAACTCCTTCCCCCGTTTCCAAGCTTTGCATTGCCGGATCAGATAACGGGCAAGGCCAGCATGCTGCTCGATGGGAGGCCGCTGTGATTTCATTGCGAGTTCGTCGCACAGCGGAACGAGCCGCCGCGCGGCAACGCGGTGTTGCCGCCATCGAGTTCGCATTGGTTTTCAGCGTGTTGTTTCTAGCCGTGTACGGAGTCATCACCTTCGGCGGCGTACTGTACGTTCAGCAAGTGATTTCCCGGGCGGCAGAGGACGGCGCTCGGGCCGCCCAGCTTTCCCAGACCAACACCGCACCGGAAACACTCAAGGCAAACGTACTGTCGGCAATCTACCGGTCGCTCTCCCTTTCCTCCATCACGCCCGCTGCCGCAGGGAGCGCCGCTTCCACGAAGGAAGCATGGATCCGCGCAAAGATTCCCCCCCCCGATGTCGTCGTCACGCCCGGGAAAGTCGTGATCAAGGTGACCTATCCGTACAGCGCCAATCCGCTGCTTCCGGCGCTTCCATTCACTCAAAGCTGGATGCCCGCCAACCTTTCCGGCAAAGCGACGGCCGCCACACCTTCCTAGGAAAACAATGCGTCCAACCAGCCAGGCGGCGGCCCGACGACAAGTTGGTTCAGTGGTGATCAACGCCGCGATCGCGCTCGCGCTCATCGTGATCACCTTGATTGGGACGGAGTTGGGCTACTTGTTCTTTCTGAAGCGAGAGCTTCAAAAATCCGCCGACCTCGCCGCATTGGCGGGAGCGCAGTCCATAGCCTCCTCCAGTTGCACTAGCGCCACCAACGCGGCGATTGCCAACGCTGCTCAAAACCTTCCGACGGGTTTTCAATTGACCGCGGCAGATGTCACCTGCGGACGTTGGGATCCGGATCCCACGAAGCCGGTTCTGCCCAAGCATTTCTCCCCGGGAACTCAACCTTTCAACTCGGTCCTGGTATCGATTCGAAGAACTCCGCCGTTGCTGCTTCCTCAAATTCCAGGCAACTCCGCCAGACAGATCACCGTCGAGGCAGTGGCGGCCATGGCAGATCCGTCCGCTGCGTTCTCCGTCGGTTCCAGGCTGCTCCGCGTTTCCGGCGACTCGACACTTGGCGCCTTGCTCAAGGCAATCGGCCTGAATCTGGACAACACGATCGTCGCCGGCTACGAAGGTTTGGCGAACGTCAAGATCACACCGGGCGGACTGCTCTGTCAGCTTGGCACATGCGCTGCCTCTGACATCACCGTCGCGGGGCTGAATGCATTGCTCGACACGAGCGTGTCACTCGGCCAGCTGCTGGATGCGGTAGTTAAAGCCGGTAGCCGTGGCGACCTGGTGGGTGCCAATGCGACGCTGGTGTCCGCGATCAAGGCGAAGCTGAACGTAGATCAGCTGAACGTCAAATTGGGCGCACTGACGAGCAGCCCGAGTCTGTTTGCGCTGATCAACACGCCTGGCGCATCGTCTGCGCTCGACGCGCAGATCAATGCCCTGGATTTGATCCAGGCCGCAGTGGGCGTTGCCACGGGCAGCCGTTCCATTGACGTTCCGGGCCTGAATCTCTCGCTGCTAGGTCTTGCAAGCGTCACGGCCAAGGCAGGTCTGGTAGAGCCTCCGTCCATTGCGATCGGCACCAAGGGCATTACGGCCTACACCGCACAGGTACGCACGTTCATCCATGTCAAGACAAGCGGAATTCTTTCGAGCCTGCTGAAGATCAATCTTCCCATCGCCCTGGACCTTGTTGCGGCCAAAGGAACGCTGCAAGAACTCTGCAAGCCCGATCTGATCTCGGCCTCGGGCGAACAGCGGGCCCAGATCTCGGTGGATGGAGCAATCCTAAAAGGCTGCATCGGCAAGATTTCGAACAGTGCCGGGACGCAGGACTGCTCTCTGTCAGCCGGAGATCCGAGATACCAGGCGTGCTTCGACAGCCTGATCTTCTCCAAGAAAGACGCCTGCGAGCAAAACCTTTCCAGTCTCGAACTGATCAACGTTCTGGGCCTGCTCAAAACCACAAGCAGCACCCCGATTGCGGCGCTTCCCATCGAACAGCCGACCATGGTCACGCTCGGCGTGGGCCAGACTGCCACGGTGGGGAATGATCTTGCGATCGGAACCACCGTGACGAATCTGCTGACCACGATTTCCAACCTCCTGCTCAGTTCGAAGCCTTCGAGCGGCACGCCCAGTTCGTCCGACGTCACGACCTTGGCCACCCAGATATGGAATGACAGCGGCAAATCGGTGGCGGATGGCGGAGCCGGCTGCACGGCCGACACGACGGCATGCCGCGCCAAAAGGCTCAGCAATGCAAAGCTGCAGATCGAAAACGACGCCGCACAGAGCGGACTGCTCAGTGGGCTCCTCAACGGCATTGGCGATCTGCTTGGTGCGGTCGGCGGACTGCTCGGAGGCGATGGCTGCAGTTACACGGGGCTCTTGGGATCGACGTCGAATCAGGGCTGCATCGACCTTATCAAGGGAACATTGAACAAAAGCAGCGGGTCACCATCAGGCAGCGTGGTTTCGAACGCTGTGGCAGTCTTGACCGGCCTGCTCCAACCGCTGCTGGACGCGATAGGGAAAAGTGTTCTCACCCCATTGCTCCAAAACGTTCTTGGCATTCATCTGGGCGAAATCGACGTCAAGTTGCACTCCCTCCGATGCAATGACGCTCAATTGGTTTACTGACAGACCTATGAGAGTTCCCGAATTCAAATCGCGCGCGCATACGTCCCCCGGCTGCAAGCCCAGCTGTCCGGCGCGCTTTGCCGCGTACCCGCTATCGAGTGTGTTTTTCGAAGCCTTATGAGTTCATCCCCCAATTTCGACGAACTCGACCTCTTTGTCTGGGAAGGCAAGGCAGACATCCTCGACCGCATCGCGCGGTGCATGGCGAGCTTCGACGTGGAGGTGATCCGGGCCGACGGCATGCCGCCTCCGCATCAGGAGCAGGGGGCCGCGCTGCGGCCTTCGGTGGCGATCATCAGCGTCACGGTCATCGACGGGGGCGGCCTGGCGCATGCGACCGAGCTGCTGCAGGGCATGCCGGTGATCTGGGTGGCGGCCGGGTCGCGCGAGCGCGACTCGCGCACCTATCCGCCCGAGTACCTGCATGTGCTGCCATACGACTTCACCTGCGCCGAGCTGCGCACGATGGTCGCGAAGCTGGTGCGGCAGCTGCGTGCGCGCGAGGTGGCGCCGCAGCCGCCCGATGTGCTGGTGGCGCACTCCGATGCGATGAAGGCGCTGCTGGCCGAGGTGAACGCCTTTGCCGACTGCGACCACAGCGTGCTGGTGCGCGGCGAGACGGGCGTGGGCAAGGAGCGCATCGCGCAGCAGCTGCACATGGGCCACCAGCGCTACGGCAAGGGCGCGTTCGTGGCGGTGAACTGCGGCGCGATTCCCGACGGGCTCTTCGAGTCGCTCTTCTTCGGCCATACCAAGGGCTCGTTCACGGGCGCGGTGCATGCGCATCGCGGCTACTTCGAGCAGGCCACGGGCGGCACGCTGTTCCTCGACGAGATCGGCGACCTGCCGCGCTACCAGCAGGTGAAGCTGCTGCGCGTGCTGGAGGACAACGCGGTGACGCGGCTGGGCGCGACGGCGCCGGTGCGCGTGGACTTCCGGCTCGTGGCGGCCACCAACCGCAACCTGCGCGAGATGGTGGCCAGCGGCGAGTTCCGCGCCGACCTGTTCTACCGGCTCGCGGTGATCGAGCTGCACGTACCCAGCCTCGAGGAGCGCGGCGAGATCGACAAGATCGCGATCTTCAAGGCGCTGCTGAGCAACGTGCTCGGCGACGAGCTGGAAGCCTTGGGCGAGACGCCGCACTGGCTCAGCGACGCGGTGGCCGAGACCTACTTCCCCGGCAACGTGCGGCAGCTGCGCAACCTCGCCGAGCGCGTGGGCGTGATCGCGCGCCAGCTGCACAGTTGGAACCAGAACCTGATCCAGCGCGCCATCGCGCTCACGCGCGGCACGCCCGCGCCTGCGGCATCGGCGGGCGGCAACGGCCTGAACGGCAGCTCGGGCGGGCTGGGCGCGATCGACGGCAGCGCCGACCGAAAGGGCTGGAACAGCAGCGAGCGCAACCGCATCATCGCGGCGCTGGAGATCAACGACTGGAAGCGCCAGGACACCGCGCAGCACCTGGGCATCAGCCGCAAGGTGCTGTGGGAGAAGATGCGCAAGTACCAGATCCTCGACGGCGAACCGGGCATTCCCGAAGAGCAATAAGTTCGCCCCCAGGCAAGGCTTGGCTCCCCCCAGGCTGCGCGGCACTTCGTGTCCGCTTCGCCAACCCCCTTCCGGGGGCAACACCTGAGGCCCGGCGGAGCCGGTTCCTCGGTGGCACCAGGCTCCCCCCCAGGCTTCGCGCACTTCGTGTCGCTTCGCCAACCCCCTTCCGGGGGCAACACCTGCGGCCCGGCAGAGCCGGTTCCGCGGTGTTCGCGAATTGGCTCGCTTCGCTTGCCGCTTGCCCGCTTGCTTATGGGATCGAGAGGCGTTGGGCTCTGCGCAGGGCCGGTGGGGCGCCGGCTGCGCCGGTGGCGCGTTCGGTCACTACCGGCTCGCTTGTGCAGGCGGTGTTGCTCGATATGCAGAGCTTCGCGAGCAGGCCGTCCTCGGTGAGCACCTGGCGGCTGGGGGCGCCGAAGAGGCGGTCGATCCAGTTGTTGGGGCCGGCGGGGTCGATGCGCAGTTCGCCGGTGGTGCGCGCCAGGCGCAGCTCGGAGATGCGCAGGTCGAAGACGCCATCGACGTAGTCGAACAGCAGCGTGTAGTAGTCGAGCTGCGCGTCGAGCACCTTGGGCAGGGTCTCGCGGCCGAACTCCATCAGGCGGCGGCGGCCGCGGAAGGCCTGGCCGGCGGTGCTGACGGCTTCCATCAGCTGCTTCTCGCGCTCGCGGCCGGAGACGGTGCGCGACCACGAGGCTGCGGTGAGCTCGAAGAGGTTGAGCTTCACGCCTTCGAGCTTGGCTTCCTGGTTGGCGACTTCGGCCAGCGCCGACTTCAGGCGCAGCTGGCGGTCGAAGCCGTTGCCGAAGTTCCAGTTGAGCTCGAACGCAGCGCGCGTCGGGTCCTGCGGCGAGACGCCGCGCGGGTCCTTGCTCTTCACGAGCACGGCGTCGAGCGTGGGGTAGAGGCTCGCGTCCTGCTGGTCGGCCAGCGCCCTCGCCCGCTCGATGCGGCCCAGCGCCTCGGCGATCTCGGTGCTGCGCGATTCGGCCCGGCGCAGCGCTTCCTCCTGCGTGGCGATGCGCCACTGCACGGGCGCCGCGAGCACCGGCAGCGACTCGGGGCTGGGCGAGAACTTGAAGTAGTTGCGGAACTTGGCGAGCGCCTCGTCGCGCTGCGCCTCGAAGTCGGACTCGCGCGCGGCCACCAGCGCACGGCGCGAGGCCGCCATGTTGAGGTCGTTGTCGCCGCTCACGCCCAGCGCCACGCGGCGGGCCTCGGCCTTCGAGAGTTCGGCCACCACCTCGGAGGCCTTGTGCGCGATCTGCTTCTTGAGGTCGAAGCGCTGCACCTGCAAATACGCTGTGAGCGCGTCCAGCACCACCTTCTGCGAGGTGGTGACGACGGCCTCGTCGTCGGCCTGGTTGCCTGCTTCCGCGGCGCGCTGCGCGGCGTTCATCGCGCCGCCGTCCAGCAGGCTCACGCGTGCCTCGGCGGTCAGCACGGTGTAGCTCTGCGTCTTGGCGTTGGCCGCCCCGCTGTTGTAGTTGCCCGAGGAGGTGCCGAGCCTGAACTTCGGATAGCGCGCCTGTCTCGCCGCATCCACGCCGTAGCTGCTGGTGTTGGCGGCCGCCTGCATGGTCTGCACTTCGGGGTAGTCCTGCGAGAGCACGACCAGCGCCTGCTTCACCTGCTGGGCGTAGCTTGCCGCGCCGAGCGAAGGCGCCGAGAGCCTGCGCGCGACGGTGAGCCTCGCGGCGCTCTCCATCTCCTGCTGCTGCAGCAGGTAGTCGGGCAGCGGCTGGGGCTGCTGTTGCTGTGGTTGCTGTTGCTCCTGCGCGTAGGCTGGCGGCAGCGCGAAGCCCGCGCACAGTGCCGCGCACACGGCGCCGGTGCCCACGCGGCGCAGATCGACCGGTTTGCGGTACTTCATGGTTCGCGGAAAGCTTCGCGGCGAAGCTTGAGCACGGGTCGCAGGATGTACCAGATGAACGGGTCGGTGCCCACGCGCAGGTCCACTTCGGACTCCATGCCGGCGGTGATGCGGTTCTCGACGCGGCCCACGTGCGACTGCGACATGCTGATGAGCAGCCGGTAGTAGGGCGCGCCGCTGGAGATGGCGGGGTCGCGGTCGGCGTCGGCCGCGACCAGCCTCACCTTGCCGTCGACCGCGCCGTAGCGTAGGTAGTCGTAGGCGGTGATCTTCACGCGCGCCTCCTGACCCACTTCGATGAAGCCGCGGTCGTTGGGGTTGAGCCGCGCCTCGACCATGATCTCGTCCTCGTCGGGCACCACCTCGAGGATCGA
>Ga0157372_10007416_pt1 | contig 11666 bp, 8 predicted proteins | sample C55metaG_FD_115307 | JGI IMG/M metagenome (GOLD analysis project Ga0157372, IMG submission 115307) | Corn rhizosphere microbial communities from Kellogg Biological Station, Michigan, USA - C5-5 metaG | ecosystem: Host-associated > Plants > Roots > Rhizosphere > Soil | place: USA: Michigan...
AACTTCTGTCTTGCCGCGCGGTTCCTCACGCAGGAAATACGCGAGCACCGCAATTATCAATCCCGGAAAACCCAGCGCGTAGAATGCGAGACGCCAGCCGTAATATTGGCCCAGCCAGCCCCCGAGAAAGAACGCCAGACCAGCCCCAATCGCGATGCCGGAAGAGTAGATGGCTTGTACGGTCGCTCTCACGCGCGGCGGGAAATAGTCGCTGAGCAGTGACAACGCTGCTGGTCCAAGCGTCGCTTCGCCGACGCCAACCATCACGCGGCAGACAAGTAGGGACCAGAAACCGTTTGCAAAACCCGTCAGACCGGAAAAGAGACTCCACACCGCGAGTCCCGCAGCAATCATGTTTTTCCTGACGGCGCGGTCGGCTAGACGACCGAAAGGAATTCCGAGGACAGTGAAGAAGATGACAAACGACATGCTACCGAGTAAGGCGAGTTGCAGATCGGTAAACGCCATCTCCCGCTTAATCAGTGGCAGCAGAATGTAGATGATCGTGCGGTCGAGATAGTTAAAGACGTAGATGAGCGTCAGCAGCGAGAGCGCATACCACGAATAGCTGCGAACCGGGCTTTCATCTTTTGTGTTCTCTGTGTACACAAGTTGCCACAAACAAGAAATCAAAGTAGTACCGTTGCTTCGCCGCGAATGACAACTTCGTCGCGCTGGTTCACACAGACGGTTTCGAGTTTGACGATGGGTTTGTCTTCGCGAATCTCCTTGACGGTGACGCGCGCGGTGACCTCGTCGCCCGGAAACACAGGCGCGACGAACTGAAGCTTGTGACCCAGGTAGATGCTTCCCTCACCCGGGAGTTTGTTAGCGAGCACGGCGGAGATCAGTGAGGCAGACAACATTCCATGTGCAATGCGTCGCCCGAAGCGAGTCGTCTTCGCGAACGCTTCGTCGAGGTGAATGGGATTGTGATCGCCGGTAACCTCTGCGAACGCTTGTATATCAGTCTCCTCGATGGTCTTTGTGATTTCGGCGCTATCGCCCAGGTTGAATTTCATTGTGCGCTCTCAGTCAAAAACTTCGTCAACGCCGCGTTGAACTCTGCGACCTTCTCGAAGTTCGGCGCGTGACCACACTGCTCGAATACGACCAACTTCGAACCGGCAATATCTTTGTTGAAACGTTCTCCGTCAGTTAAGGGCGTTAGACCATCTTCGCGTCCCCAGATAATCAGCGTGGGTCGTTTGATTGTTTTGACGTTAGCGTCGATGAAGTCTTCGCCGCGAATAACGGATTCGGTGATGCTGTTGATGGTGTAGCCGTCGCCGGCGGCGAGCCGAGCAGCAATCGCGGCATCGATCGCCGCATCCGTTTGAAACAGTTTGCTGTAGAACACCTTTGCGACGAGAGCTTTCATTCCTTCACGCGTAGTTGGATTCAAACCGAAAAGGCTCTGCGGGTCGAACGTCTTCGGCGGCGCGTAACCGGCCGCATCTACCAGGACCAGCTTATCGACGCGATCCGGAAAAGCTGCGGTAAACGATGCTGCGATCCAGCCGCCCATGGAAGCGCCGACCAGTGTGGCGCGGGTAATCTGCAGTTGCTTGCAAAATTGATCCAGGAAGTCGACGTATGTGCGAATGCGGTAATTGACGAGAGGTTTGGCTGATTTTCCGAAGCCGATTTGATCCGGAATGAAGACGTGGAACTTTTCCGCGAGCGGCGCGATGTTCATCTGCCATGCCTGTGAAGAGCTGCCGAGTCCGTGCAACAAGATCACGCTTGGTCCGGAACCCGCTTCGACGTAGTGGATCTTCTGACCGAAGATGGCAACTTCTTTCTCCACCGGCGCGTTTGCTTGTGAGGCAAATGCCGTCAGGCTCACGCATAGTAAAACCAGGAGTGCTGAAGAGGTTTTCCTCGCAAAGCAGCAAAGGCGCAAAGTTAGTGGCAGGCTGTTCTTTGCGCGTTTGCGTCTTTGCGAGGAAACAACTGTAGCCAAACAATCACGAATAGAGTTCATCGATCACCTCTCGAAAACGATCAGTAATAACATCGCGCTTCAGTTTTCCCGTCGGCGTGATCTCATCGCGCGCGATTTCGAAATCACGATCCAGTACTGCAAAACGCTTAATCGATTCTGTTGATGACACACGACGATTCACGTTATCGATTATCGATTGAATCGTTCCACGCGTTCCAGGCGCATTCAACGTGATCAACGCGACAAGAAAACTTCGTCCTTCACCGTAGACCATCGCCTGACTGATCAGATGATGCTCTTTCAGCATGTTTTCAAGCAGCGCCGGCGAGACTTTCTTGCCTGTAGACGTAACGATCAATTCTTTCTTGCGGCCGATGATCTTCAGAAAACCGTCCTCGTCGAATTCACCGAGATCACCGGTAAGCAGCCAGCCGTCACTGAATACTTTCGCAGTTTCTTCCGGCGCTTTGTAGTAGCCGCTGAACATCATTTCGCTGCGCACGAGGATCTCTTTGTCTTCGGCGATGCGGACTTCGCAGCCGGGCATCGGTGGTCCAACAGTGCCGAACTTGTAATTGTCAGGACGGTTGAACGCGACGCAAACGTTTTCCGTTAAGCCGTACGCCTGCAAGATCGGCAAGCCTGCCGCATCGAAGAATTCGGCGATTTCCAAAGGCAATGGTGCGCCGCCCGACGTTGCGAGACGAATGCGACCGCCAAAATATTCCTTCACGTTTGAAGATCCGTCGGCGACAGCGCGTGCGTGAATCTTTTCGAAAAAGCGCGGCAGACTCGCAAACACCGTCGGTTTAACTTCAAGCATGTACTCGCCGAGACGCGTCAGATCGTCAACGAAGTAAGCCGAGGCGCCGGCGTATAGACGGTTGTAAAGACCCGAAATTCGCTCCGCAACGTGGCAGAAAGGCAGATAAGAGAACGAAACATCCGAATCGTAGATCGGGATCGTCTGGCGCAACGATTCGACACTGTTGATGATGTAACGATGACTGAGACACGCTCCCTTAGGTGGCCCAGTCGTGCCGGATGTGTAGACCATGATGGCCACATCGTCAGGCGCAGCACCTTCCGCGCGCTCTTTCAACAACGAACTTAATCGCGACCGTTCAGCACGACCACGTTCGATGAAACCCTGATACGTTGTCACATCGTTCGCCGCAGCCTCTGCAACAGGCGCGACGACGTGCCGGACTTTCGGAAGCTGATCGCGAACACTCAGAACCTTCTGTAGCTGCTCGCGTGTATCGACGAGCACAAACTCGGCGTCGGAATGATCGATGATGTAGGCAATCTGTTCCGCGGAACTCGTGGGATAAAGGCCGACGCCAACTCCACCCGCCATGATTGTGCCAATATCGCTGATGGGCCACTCCGGAACATTTCCCATCAGGATGCAGACCTTCCCACCGCGCTTCAGATCGTGCGACAAGAGCGCTGTGGCAAAGTCGAAGGTCTCTTCCTCAAACCGTTTCCACGATATACCCTGCCAGCGATCGCCCGAGCGAAAGAAGAAAACGTCTTTCGCCTCGGCACGCTGAATCCGATCCTTGAATAATGAATAGACCGTCGGATATCTCATTAACCTTTTGTGCTTTTTTGTGGCTTTACCACCGAAATAAAACGCACGCCATATTCAACCCGCCACCGGAAGCGCACATGATCACATTGTCGCCCCGCGCCAGCTTGCCGGCGCCGACTGCATCGTGCAGGACCATCGGTATACAAGCCGACCCCGTGTAGCCCCACTTCTGCATGATCGTGTGCGTACGCTCCATCGGCAGCTCGAGCTTCGCCATCACTTCCTTGATTGTTTTCAGATTCACCTGCGTGAAGAGAAACAGTTTTATGTCGTCGAGTTTCAGTTGTGCCTTATCGAGCACCTGCCGAATGATTGCCGGCCAGCCCTCTGTGTTGACTTCCGCAGGATACTTCTTCGCGAAACGCACTTTGGTCCAAATGCCTTCGTCGATAACCGCATTGGTGATCGGCAGATGGGTTCCACCAGCGTAGATGCCCATGTGATCGTGGAAACTGCCGTCTGCATAGAGCTTCCCTGCGAGGAAACCCGAATGATCGGCCCGTGCCTGAAGCACAAGCGCACCCGCACCGTCCGCAAAAATCGTCGCCGTCTTCTTGTCGTGCCAATCGAGATATTTGCTGATCGCGTACGCTCCAACAACAAGCACGTTCCGATAGTCTGCATCCGCGATGATGAACTTCGACGCAGTATCGAGTGCCGTCACAAATCCGGCGCAGGCACAGTTGATATCGAACGTTCCTGCGTTTATAGCGCCGAGTCGATGCTGGACCACTACGGATGTGGCAGGTGAGAGTTGTTCGGGCGTGTCGGTCGCGAGAATGATCAGGTCCAACTCACTAGCGTCGAGGCGAGCGGCTTCGAGCGCCTGGCGAGCAGCATTTGTCGCGAGATCCGCAGTGCTTTCATCTTCAGCACAGACGTGTCGCTCATGAATGCCAAGCACCTGTGTCACGAATTCGTTGATGTCTTCACCGAGAATCCGGCTCAGATCATCGTTCGTGACAATTTTCTCAGGTACGCAAATCCCCGTGCTAACGATATTCGGAAAACGCATTTTAAGCCACAAAAAGGCACAAAAGTCACATAAGAAAATCAGTTAACAGTTTATTGAACTCGTCTGCTCGGTCGCTAAAAAATGTGTGGCTGCCGCCTTCGACGATCCGCAGCGTCGCGCCTGGAATCTTCGCGGCCAGGTTGCGAGAGTTCTGCACCGGCACGATCTCATCGGCATCGCCACTCACTACCAAAGTCTGACTGCGAATTCCCTCGACCCTCGACTCCACGTCGAAATTTGTCGCTGCTTCGAACTGGCCCACATGGAGTTTCTTCGCCGCAGCAATCATCTTCAACATGCCAGGCTCGGGCTGAACGTGATTCGGTCCGCCAAAGCTCGTGCAACACAGCACCAACTTGCGCGTCATAAATGGGTATCTCAGCGCAAACTCCTGAGCGACAAAGCCGCCAAACGAAGCGCCGACGATGTGCGCCCTGCTAATGCCGAGCGCTTGCAACAGGTGCGCTACGTCGTCCGCGAGCAGACCGATCGACTGTGGACCCTCGGGTTTGTCCGACTCAGACACGCCTCGCGGATCGAAAGTGATAACGCGAAAGTTGCGCGATAGCGAAGGGGTCTGCATAGCCCAGGTCTCACGACCTGACGCAAACCCCGGAATCAAAACAACTGGTTCGCCATCACCTTCAATCTCGTAGTAAAGCCTGAAACCGTTGACGGATACTTTTGGCACGAGATTTAGAAGTTCAACTTTAACGCAAATTGAATCACTCTCGGTCCGGCACTCGTCGCCGTGATCCGTCCAAACGTCGACGGCACGGCGATGTTGGTGTTCGGATTTGCAAAGTTGGCCCAGTTGAAAAGGTTGAAAAACTCCGTGCGGAACTCGCCTCTCAACGACTCGCCGATCGGAATGAACTTGACGATCGAAAAATCCATGTTCTTCTGTCCCGGGCCGTAGAGAAAATTGCGTGGCGTGTTTCCGAACGGATGGTTGGGATCGAATGTCGGGTTGTTTGGCGTTCCTAAATTTCCTCCCGACAGAATCGGTCGCGAAGCCACAAACGCACCGGTATTGAAAAACCCACCCAGTCGCGACTGCGTGCTCCCACTTGTCTCGATACTTCCGCTAAATCCGGGCGCGAAGTTGGCGCGCTGAATGATGTTGTTGCCGACGATATCGACGACGGAAAACGGAGTTCCTGTTTGCAGCGTCAGGATACCGTTCAACTGCCAGTTGTTGAGCAACACTCTTGCCGAGTTGGAGTCCGAAACCAGTTTTGGTACGTCGTAGACAAAGCTGGTGACAAAACGATGGCGCCGATCGAAATCAGATGGTCCATAGTTTGTCCTCCAGTCCAACTGATCTCCCGGAACCGCGAACAGCTCGTTGATCGTGCCGCCCGAGTAATAGTCATTCGACTTCCCGTACGTGTAAGCACTCAGAAACTGCAAGCCGCGGCTGAAACGTTTCGTGACGCTGAGTTGCAGCGAGTTGTAGTCCGAGTTTGAACTCGACTGCGCCTGTTGAATGCCACCGGCAACGTTCTTTTGCGTCGACAACACAGTACCGAAAGGCGCAGTAAACACGTTTGCGGCGCGATTGTAAACAGGCTGGTTCAGCGTGATCACCTGTAGCAGCTTCGTCCCTTTCGAACCAACGTAACCGACTTCAAGCAAGTAATCATTTGCAAACTCCCACTGCACGTTCGCGTTGTATTGCTGAATGTACGGCGTTCGCAACTCCGGATCGATGAAGATGCCGCTGATCGGTACGCCGACAATCGGCGCCAGCGGCGACAGAGGCGACGGAATCGTCGAGTTCACCGGAAATGCTCCAGGCTGTGGCACTGGAATAAACGGATCAGACATCGTTCGCAGTATACCGGGCAGACCAACGGCCAGCGCGAGGTACGGATAGTTGAGCAACTGCGTATTCGCGTACCGCGTCGACAGTCGATCATAATAAATGCCATAGCCGCCGCGGGCGACGAGCGAACCCGAGTCGTTCAAACGCAGAGCAAAGCCGGCGCGTGGAGAGAAGTTGTTCTTGTCGTTTGGAATGAGCGTGTCGTCAACTGGCGGTACACCCGCGAGTGTGCCATTGCCCGCCTGGACAAATCCGTTGGGTGGACCAGCAGGCGAGGCGGTCGTGCCCGCGCGAAACTGATCTGGCAGGAAGTTCACGAGGCGCCCACGAGTATCGACGGGATAACCGTAGAAGTCGTAACGCACGCCGAGGTTCAACGTCAGTCGAGAATTGACCTTCCAATCGTCCTGCGCAAAACCGCCCCAATCATTCACACGCAGCGCGCGGTCAAACACGCCCGAACCGATAATCGAAACGCCGTTGCCGATCAGGAAGTTGTTGAAGGTTGAAAAGATCACCTGTCCGCGCGAGAACGCGTTGAAGTAGAAATTCACCTGCGAACGACGGTACTCGCCACCAAAGCGCAGACGATGATTGCCGGAAACAGCAGACAACGTGTCGCCGAACGTGTACGCGTTGATGCGCGACGATTGATCCGCAAACGGCGACGAACCGAGTGTGAACAATCCCGTAACCGTTAACGTTGGCGCGCCCGGAAATAGATTTCGCAGCGGACTGTTGATACCAAGCTGCTGCGCGGTGAAAGGCTCTTCAGCAACCGACGTCACGCGCAAACGGCTGAATCCAAACCGCGCCTGATTTACGACGTTGGGACTGAAGACGTATGTGTCAGTGATCGAGTTGAGATCCTGAATGATGTCGAGCGAACCACCGGTGCCCGGCAATTGGGTAACACCGTTGCCGAGACCTGCGAAGTTGTAATTAGCCTGAACGGTCGGATTGCTCGCAAAGAAGTTCTTCGAAGCGATCGTGTGGTTGTCACTCAAACGCCAATCGAAATTTGCGTTGAACTGGTTTTCACGGAAACGCGATAGACCAGAGATCGGAGTCAAACCCGTTGACGTTGCGGCCGAAGGAATCGCGAACTCGCCGTTCGGAAGTCTCGCGTTCAGAACGTTGAGAATAACCGGATTGATCGCCGCTGCCGGCACGCCAAACGCGGCAGACAAGCCAGCCGCCGTCCGATTGGTGTCGCGCAACTGCGGCGGAATGATCGGAAACATCAAACTGTTGTTCAACGAAGCGCCGTTCTGTTCGCGTGTGCCCTGGTACGATCCGAAGAAGAACAGGCGATCTTTGATGACTGGACCACCCAACGTGCCGCCAAACTGGTGTCGACTCAATACCGGTCGCGGACGTCCGGCGGCGTTGAGAAAGAAGTCGTTGGCGTTCAAGGCGTTGTTTCGCAGGAAGTAGTAAGCGTTGCCGTGAAAATCGTTTCCACCGGACTTCGTAACTGCCTCGACATTGCCGCCCGCGTTTCGTCCCTGCGATGCGTCGTACAGACTCGTCTGCACGATGAACTCCTGAAGCGAATCAGTAGCCGGCACTGCAATGTTTGGCGTCGAGTTTGTGCCGATGGAGTTGGCGTCGATGCCGTTGATGCGCACGTTGTTGCTCGTGGTGCGCTGACCATTGACTGAGATGATGGCATCGCCGCGCCCGAGTTCGGTGTTGTTTGCCACAGACGACGACGTACCCGGTGAAAGCGTCAGGAGCTGTTGGAAATTACGCGTGGGCAGCGGCAGTTGTCGAATCGTTTCCTCCTGGATCGTGCGGCCTACCTGCGAGGTTTCCTGTTGCACGAGTGGAGTTTCAGCTTTCACCGTCACCATCTCAGAGACTGCCGCTGCATCGAGACGAACCGGCAGCGTCGTGGTCTGCGTCACGTTGACTCGCAGCTCTTCCACGACGACCGTGCGAAACCCGCTTGCAGTTATCTCGAGCTTGTAGGGGCCGGCCGGCAGCAGCGTAAAGGCGAAATCGCCGGAGTCGTTTGTGACTGTCTCACGCTCCTGGGCGGTCGCGAGACTGATGAGTTTTACGTTCGCTCCGGTAACGACAGCGCCGTTCGCGTCGACAACGTTGCCGGTCAGTTGTCCCGAGCCGCCTTGTACAAACAGCATCAAGAATAAAAAGAAGCTCAACATAATTTCCTCCTACAAATGAGAAAAACACGAACGTTCGTTTTTGTTTGAAGTACACAAAAGACACAAAAAGACGGGTAGAATCTGGGTTACTTTTTGTGCTTTTTGTGATCCGACAACAAGCCGCGGCAGTACATTCCGGTCAACTGTTCAATCACCTGTTCGTCACTCAAACCGAAATGACTGTTTCCGCCAAACAACTTCTCCACCAGAAAATAATTGAAGAACTGCATGTAGACCGCCGTAAAACCCACCGCAGGGTCTACGTCGCCGTGAACCGCCCCGCGACGCTTCAGCTCCTCGAATTGAGACGCATAGCGCCGGCGCAGATTCTGCGCCAGGCCTTCAAACATCTTGCGAAAGTGGCGGTTTTCAAACTCGAGCACGTCGATGTACATCAGCAGCCAGAAGTCATGGTGGTCGTTCACCATCTTCTTGATCTGCCGGCCGAAGCGCTTGAGCGATTCGGGCTCGAGCGGTTGATCGATTTCGTCAAAGATTGAACGCAGGCGACCGTCGATGGTCGTCTGGTATTTGCTGATAATCGAGCCCAGGATCTCTTCTTTAGTCCGGTAGTAGTTATAGACATTGCCGAGCGAGGTCCCTGCCCTGGCGGCAATGTTGCGCATCGAGGTCGCGTGAAAGCCCTGCTTAATGAAAAGCTTTTTGGCTGCGTCCTCGATGCGACCTTTGTTCTTCTCGATCGCGCTCGGACTAAGTTTGGGCATTCCCTTATAAAAACGAACGTCCGTATTTTATTTAAATCTGGTGGGCTGTCAAGATCACAATTGATTTCAAGTTAATTTTGTGCCTTTTCGTGGCCAATCCGTTCGAAGAGCTCGTTGCCGATGCGGTAGCGCTGCCAGTCTTTGTAGTCGAAGTGCCACCACTCCGCCTGGAAAACGGTGAAGCCGTCAGACTCCATCGCTCTGCGCAAGAGATCCCGGTGCCAGCGCTGAAGTGAGGCGCCGCCCGGATAATCCGGATACGCGCGATCGGTCGTTTCGTCGTAGGTGCTGACCATCTCGACCGGCTTCCCTGTTTTCAGATCGTAAAGTGTCAGATCAACTGCCGCTCCACGATTGTGACGCGATCCTTTCGAAGGGTCAGCAACAAAGAGTTTCTTGTCCTGCGGTGTTGCATCCCAGAAGACCTTTGTCACATACCACGGTCTGTACCCATCATGGACCAGCAACCCATAACCCGATGACTTTAGTTTGCGATTAATGCGAACGAGTGCTTCAGCAGGCGCGCGTTGCAGAAATGCACGAGGTTGAGAATAAAAAACTGTACCGAACAGATTGTTTGTGGTCGCGTAGCGGATATCGAGCTTGATAGTTGGATCGAGTTTCGTTAGCTCAACAAGATCCGTAGGCAGAAAATCGCCGGTCTCTTCCGGAGGCTGTGCCGCGCGAGCTTCTTTAATCAGAACCGGAACCGGGCGCAAAGGCTTAACTTTGAGTTGCGTTGCTCCTTCTTCTGGACCAAGCGGCCGGCGCTTGAAAAACATGTGGCCCACTCTGAATTGCTTCGCCCGGCCACGTGCGTCGCGCAGGAAGACAAACCGCCCGCCTGCGCGTTTTGTCGAAGGCTCAAACTCAAACAAATTCTGCGCGCCCGCGCGCGAAACCTCTCGCATGCATTCGAGCTCTTTGCTTTGTTTGTAGAACGCACAGAGTTTGCCATCTTTTTCGAGAATGATGATGGTCTCATCGTCGAGTGTGTACTCGCCGAGGAGTGGGAGAAAGCGAGCTGGGGCTGGAGAAGGTTTGGGTTCCTGGGCGACTGCTGTCGAGAACAGTAATAAACCGAGCAATAACGCGATGACTCTTCTCTGCGATTCTCTGCGTATCTCTGCGTCCTCTGCGTTTGAAGTGCCATTTAACGCAGAGAACGCTGAGATACGCAGAGGACGCAGAGGAAAGTATTTCAATCGATGGCGCTCCGTATTCTCTCGAGCGCGCCGCGAAGAATGTCGTCCTCACGCGCAATGCAGAGTCGCATGTAATTGTCGTGCGCGTCGCTGTCTGCGAAGGCGCCTCCGGGCACACCAGCTACACTTTTGGTCGTGATCAGTTTTTCGTTGAAATCTACTGCGTCACCATACCCTTCAGGAATCCGCGCCCAGATGTAGAACGCAGATCCGGAATCGTAAATGCGAAAACCCAGCTCACCAAGCACGTCGACAGCCATGCGGCGTTTACTCGCGAATTTCTCACGCAGCGCGTCGTAGTAATTCGGATCTGACATCAACACTTCGGCGAGCGCGAGTTGCAGCGGCGTCGGCGAACAGACGTAGAAGATGTTGTTTGGACTGTTGAGCGGTGCGATAAGTTTCGGCGTCCCGTACACGTAACCGAGACGCCATCCCGAAATATTCCACGACTTCGAAAACGAGTTGACCGTGATCGTTCGCTCCCACATTCCGTCCAGCGTCGCGATGGAGGTATGGGTCTTATCTCCGACAACGTAGTGTTCGTACACCTCGTCGGCGATGCATAACAAGTCGAACTCCTGACACACCGAAGCTATTGCTTCGAGCTCTGCTCGTGTGAACACCTTGCCTGTCGGATTTGCAGGACTACAAGCGATGATGGCTCGTAACGGAAACTCCTGGCGGTTTTTCCACTCGCGGCAGCGCGCACGCAACTCGTCGACGTCGAGCTCGAGATTCTCGCCGCGTAAAGGAAGGGCATGCGTGTGACCGCCGAGTTCGTCGAGGATCTTGCGGTGGTACGGATAATAAGGTTCAAAGACGAGTGCGGAATAATCTCTGAGATGAGCATGCGCGATCGCGATGAGCGCCCCGGTCGCACCCGGTGTGATTAGCAACTCGAGCGGAGTAGCTGCCGCGTCGACCTCGATGTTGTTGAACCGAGCAATCTTTTCCGCAACGGCTTCGCGTAGTGGCCTGACGCCTTCCGCCGGGCTGTAATGATTCCGGCTTGCCGTGATCAACTCGCCGGCAGCCTGGGCCAGCTTTGGATTTATGGCGAGCTCTGATTGTCCCTGGACCAGATTTCCGCTTGGTGGGACCAGTCGTGTGATGGTTCTGATCTCCGGTTGAGTTCTTCTTACTGTAGACATTTGTGGTTTGGTGCCTCTTTGTG
>Ga0157372_10007417_pt1 | contig 11664 bp, 13 predicted proteins | sample C55metaG_FD_115307 | JGI IMG/M metagenome (GOLD analysis project Ga0157372, IMG submission 115307) | Corn rhizosphere microbial communities from Kellogg Biological Station, Michigan, USA - C5-5 metaG | ecosystem: Host-associated > Plants > Roots > Rhizosphere > Soil | place: USA: Michigan...
GGAGATTTCTCGAGCAAACTTGCGCCATCACTTCCCGTCACAATGAGCGTCGTATATCGGATACGCAAAATACAACTGATGCTGAGTGGGTACTTTGGAGATGAAGTATGCAGAGAAGGGAACGTCGGAAAATGCGGGACATTGGGTTGGTGTTTGCCGGCATCGGAATCGGCTCTGCAGCCGGTTTGTTGCTCGCTCCCGGCCGCGGGAAAGATATTCGCTATGCCATTGGATCTGGCTGCCGCAAAGCTACCAAGACCATCAAACGACAAGCCGAGTCGATGCGTGACCGTGCGGAGGACCTGCTCGAACACGCCGCTTATGTGCAAAGCCATGCCAAACACCTTAGGAAACATGGTTTGCACTTCGTGAAGAAGTTCCGTGCAGCCTGAGCGCTAAGCGCCAAGTGCTGCTGCTGAGTCGCGGCCGAAAATTGTCCGCTCCTCCTCCGGTGACAGTGTCTTCAAGTGGGCGATCCCTGTCTGGGAGAAAGTTTTAGGCCTCCCGAGGATTCCCGTCCCCGGGCGGGGCGGAGCGCTTCAACCACTGGATTGTCGGCGCGAGAGCAAAAACGAGCTGGACCACGACAATGACGGCAATGCTCCAAAGCGTGCTGAATACGCAAAATAGGACACCTACTGCATAAAATATCTGCGCAAGTATGATGCGGCGCTCTATGGCGCTTTGTTCCTCGGGGCCCACATCGCTATGTAGGAGACCCTTCGCACAGGCGTACCGCCAGCTTGCGTAGAGCATCAACCCAAGCAGCACCAGATTCAACCAGAAAACCATCAAGGCGATGCGCAGATGGATAAAGTTCTCTTCTAACGCCGTCGAAAATGGCGTTACCGCCACGGTTGCAAGAAATAAGATATGAATCCAGGTCAGGTTGCGGTCGCCCCGCGCGAAGCGGTTGAGCTGCACCTGCTGGGCATTCCAAAAAATGCCCAGGGTAAGAAAACTCATGAAATAGACCAGAAACCGCGGGCCGAGCGCTAATAGAGCGTTCCATAGCTCCCGTTCGGTCTGAATGTAATCCACCGGAACGCCGACTTCGAGGATCAGCAAAGTCATGGCGACGCCGAAAATGGAGTCGCTCAAATTGGCGAGGCGCCCCATATGCTGGCCGGAGATCTGGTTGTAGGAAACCGGCATCCCGAAAGAGTCTACCGCGGGTCAAATTTTGGCGTGAGTGGGTTTTCTAACAGTGCAGCGTCGGACCGGCCGTTTTCAGAGAAGGACATTCGGGAAGCCAGGAGCCATTTCAGACTGGGGTAGAGGCGAGGAATCCGGCGGTTTCGGATGGTAGCGGCCGTTCGTGAGAATTCGAGTCAGGTTTCGAGCTGGTGAGGTCTTTTTTCAATGTAGGAGTGGCCAACCAGCGACGCTACAAGCTTTCCAGTGGAGCCTGCCACGACGACCGTTGCTAAGCAGGTCAACATCGCGAGCAGAGGGCCGCCCTGGCCGAGAACCATGGCAACCGCGGTGAACGGTAGATGATAGCCTCCGCTGATCCCGCCTGCCGCGCCTGCCGCACCGGCAAGGTCGCCCGGTATCCGAAGAGACGGTGCAAACACCCGTCCCGCGAGATCGCCGATGGCTAGAAATGGCACGAACAGGCCTCCGCATCCGCCGGCGGCAGCGGCAGAGGTGGTGGCTACGGCGCGCAGGATATCGACCATGAAGATGGTAAGCGCCGAGGCCGGCGTGCTCTCTACCCACGTAATCGCTCCGCCGCCCGGGCCGACTGCGGCCGAAGGAGCGGCAATCATCGCGAGAATCACTGCGGCCGCGCCGAGGACCAGTCCGCCCAGCGTGAGCCGGATGATGGGATGGCTCGTGAACGTTTTCGCTCGATTGATCGCTGCTCCTGAGAGCGCGGTGATTGTGCCGGAAAGGGCACCGATCAAGAGTGCCGTGATCAGGGCTTGATGAAAGGTATGCGGCGGTTCCTTGGGAACGACCAAGCGCAGCAGGTTAACACCGAGAGCAACGTGAAAAAGCCATCCGACGAATCCGCCAGCAAGCGCAGCCGTGACTCTCTCGGCACTCAGTGGGGCATGGTGCCGCCGACCCAGCTCGAGAATATATGCCGTGCCTAGGAGGGGAATTCCCATGAGTGCCGCGACCCCCGCGGCGCCTCCTCCGACTGCCGCCGGTCGCAGGAGCGGGCGCCACCAGCGATTTCCGAGAGCTGCTCCCGTAGCTACCCCAATATAGGCTGCCGGGGCCTCGGTTCCCATCGCAGCTCCGAACCCTATCGTGGCGATCATGGCAAGCATGCGTATGGGTGCCAAGCGCCAGGCCAACAGTTCTTCCTCGCCTGCGGAGCCCACCATGTCCCCGGTCAGATCCGAACGAGAGCTGCGGGGCGCAAAGGTTCTCCACGCGCGCCCTCTCTTCGGATACTCAAGACCTTCGCTCTGACCGCTCAAACCAAACCCGTAAAGCACCAAAACCGACAGCACCAGACCGATGAGAGGAGCGACGACAAGGACCCATGTGGGCTGTTTCGAGACAAGGTCCAGCATACCCTTGAGGATCTCGGTGAACCCGATCACCAGTGCGGCTGCAAGCGATCCGCCCAGCACTCCACCGAGCGTGCCGGTGGCAAGGATGGAAGGCAATCCCGCGCGTACAGCAGTCGAGGGCAGTCCTGTCATGGAGTTCCTCCAAGTCCCCACCGGGGTGGTACAACGCGCATGTAAATGAGAGAAAACTTGAAGACAACTGATGAATCCTGATCGATTGCGGTTGGTTGTGTCGGCCTCCGGTCCGTCGGGTTTATTCGGCAGCACTCCCAGGCGCTAACTCCTATCGCGAAGAATTCGATCTGCACGTTGCTGGCTACTGGATTGGGATGAGTTGGTCTGCCTTTCATCCCTAGGTCGGTTCCGTCCGTGACCGAGCTGAGGAGGCGTTTGGCCCGAGATCCAATCGCCGGGGGGCTCCCGATTTCTCACACAGATCCCCCGTCCGCACGACGAACCGGACTTTCCTTGCGAAACAATCTCTGGCGAGATTTGTAGCTGCTCGCAATCTTTGAGCGAGACCGCACAAAGACTCGGAGCGGATACAAGACGCGGAGAGGGCTTTGATCGGACGGGAGCACGAGCTGTCCACGGATCCAGTAGAGCTCGGCTGAGCGCGGGACCGTAATCAATGCCTTCACTGTCTGGACGCTCTCCGCCATTGAACACCAGCTAAGCGGAGGCAAACCTTGATAGGTGAGGGATCGCGACACGGGCAGGGCTCTTCGCCACCCTCTGCGCACTCTCGGGAGCCATCAACCACCGGTCATAGAATCGTGGCGACGTGTGCCAAACACGGACACCATACGAACACAGCACCTGGTTCGTTGTTCGCTTGTGAGGGGAATCCGCAGTGAATATTGGCTGCCCCCCAGGGATTCGAACCCCGATATGCTGATCCAGAGTCAGCTGTCCTGCCGTTGAACGAGGGGGCAGTTTCTGCGAGCGGAATGCGGAGCGAAACCGCACTCTGATTTTATTGGCCTTCGCCGAGTCGGTCAATTGGAGGAACATTCAACCCGGAGTCTAAGAGGTGGAGAACTCAAACCAGGCCCAAATGCCCGCTCACTCCGTGCTAGACTCCAGCTATTGCAGGAATGCGGATTCTCAGGCGCTACATTCTCGGCGAAGTTACCTCACATGCACTGATTGGGACTGGCATTTTCACGTTTGTGATCTTTACCAAGGAATTGGGACAGATCCTCGAATTGGTCGTGCGCAACAGCGCTCCCTTACCCAGCGCCATTCAACTTTTTCTGTTGATCATTCCTGGGGCCCTTACGATTACATTGCCTGCGGGTGTATTGATCGGCGTGCTGCTAGGGCTCAGCCGCCTCGCCGCCGACAGCGAAATCACTGCGATGAAGGCGTGCGGCGTCAGTTTGAGCAAGTTTCTTCGAGTTCTGAGTATTTTCTTTGTTGGCGCATGGATGCTGGCTCTTTTGAACAGCATCTATCTGGCTCCGAGGTCGCAACAGGCGTTGTCGCACCTGCAGGAGCGGCTCAAAGGATCGCAGGTTTCTTTCGAGATCCAGCCCCGGGTCTTTTATGAGGGTTTTCCCAAAAAAGTACTGTACGTTCACGACGTGAAGACCGCGCAGGGGGCGGCAATCTGGAAAGGCGTGTTTATTGCGGACACCACAGACCCCGCGGCCCCGAAGATCACACTGGCCGAACGTGGGATCCTAGTGAGTGAAGGCAAGACCCTGCTACACCTCCACTTGATCAATGGCTCATCGCATGAAACGGTTCCAAACGAGCCTGGCAAATATCAAATATCGACGTTCCAGGAAACCGATATGCCAATTAGCTTGCCGGAGAGCAGCGCGGCGAAGGACCAGCCACCGTCAGCGATCGGAGAGGTGCCAACGTTTCAGCTGCCCGCCCTCGCCCACACACGGAAGAATCCTGCCATCGCTCGTTGGTACTGGATTGAGTTTCATCGCCGGTTCGCGCTGCCGACCGCATGTTTGGTGCTAGGCCTGGTCGGCTTTCCTCTGGGGATGTCGGCAAAAAAAGGCGGCAAATCAACCGGATTCGTACTGACAGTGGTGCTTGTTTTTGGATACTACTTTGTTTCACTCCTGGGGGTTTCGCTGGCGCGGCAGGGAAAGCTCTCGGCAGGAGCTGGCGTCTGGCTTGCCGATTGCGTATGTCTGGGGCTCGGTGTGTTTCTCATCTGGCGATCCGAGAAGCGGCCCTTTGAGATTACGGCACTGAAAGGAAGCTGGGCGTCTTTGAAGGCGCGGTTTCAGCGAGGGGAACTGCTGCTGCCCAAAGCTTCCGCAGAAAACGCCTTCGAGCGTGCGTCCACGCGCACTCGCTTCTTCCTCGGCGGGTTTCCCATGATTCTGGACGACTACGTCTTGCGCGATTTTGTTTTCAACTTTGCCCTGATCATGGGATCTCTCACCGTGCTGTCCCTGATTCTCACCGTCTTCGAACTGCTGGGCGATATTTTGAAGAATCAAGTCTCCCCCTGGGTGGTGGGCGAGTATCTGCTGAACGTTACACCATTTTTTCTCTACAACACTGCGCAGTACGGCGTGCTCCTTTCGGTGCTGATTACCCTCGGCCTCATGCAACGTTCGAACGAGGTCACGGCCATGAAGGCCACTGGAATCAGCATTTACCGCATCATTGTTCCCGTGCTGGTCGCTGCCATTCTGGTGTCGGCGGGCCTGTTCCTTTCCGATCAGTTGTACCTGCCGCACACCAACAAGCGGCAAGACGCGCTGCTGAACAAGATCAAAGGCCGTCCTCCGCAGACCTATCTAAATCCGTCCCGCAAGTGGATCTTCGGCCAGAACTCCACCATTTACTACTACCAACTGTTCGATTCGGACCGCAATCAATTCGGCGATCTCTCCGTGTTTCAGTTTCAGCCGAATACATTTCAATTGCTGGATAGGATTTATGCCAACCGCGCGCAATGGGACGGGAGCTTGAAACGCTGGGTGTGTGCGCAAGGCTGGGAGCGTTCGTTTCAAGGGTCGGCAATCAATGAGTATCGAACCTATGACGTCTCGACTTTTAGTTCGGTGAATGAACCGCCAGAATACTTCAAGAAGGAAGTAAAGCAGTCGCTCGAGATGAATTACGAACAGTTGCGCCGCTACATTTACGATTTGCAGCAAAGTGGCTTCGAGGTCGTGAAACTGAAGGTGCAGCTACAGAAGAAGATCGCTTTCCCCATCGTCACGTTTGTCATGGGAGTGCTGGCCATTCCTTTTGCGCTCTCGCAGCGAAAACGTGGGGCCGTTGCCGGGGTGGCGACTGCAATCGGAATTGCGGTTATTTACACGGTGGTCTCGGGCCTGTTCGAGTCGATGGGGAACATCAGCTCATTGCCGCCGGTACTGGCGGCCTGGTCTCCAGACGTCATTTTTGCCTTGGTCGGCGTATACCTGGTGCTCAAAGTACCTACGTAAGATCGAGTCCGGTCAACAGCGGGACGGTGGCAAGGAATGATCGCCCCGCTGTTGTTTTCCGCCTGTATCTCCTTCAGGACCTCGCCGGAAAAGGTTCTTGCCTTGCGCTCATGCGTGCCTGGGAGGTGCTTTCCTCACGCACAGCGGTCAACTGAGCGAGCGAGAAGGCGGCGATTGCCAAGCCCAAGTCCCGGACCGCGACATCGAGGAATTTGCCCATGGTCAGCAGGTTGAAAGCGATCGCGAACAGCCAGGCCATGACTACATAGGCGCCGACCTTGGTGAAGTGCGAGAGAACGATCACTCCTGCGGCGATTTCGACTATGCCGACGATGTGCATGAACGTCGCTGGGGTAACCGGAATCACTCTGGTCGCAAGTGGGTTTAGGTATGCCTCCCAGTTCGTCAAGAGATTGAAGAACTTATCCAACCCCGCGGCGATTGGGATAAAGCCGAACAGCACGCGGAGCGCCCACCAGGTGGTATTCAGCCGATTGTCGGTGTTTTTCATCTTGCCTCCTGCCACCATAGAGTGATTACCAGAAAAGGTGGTTACAACTTGGCGAAGCAGGGCGTGCTCAAATAGCTGTAACGTATTTTGTGCTCGCCACTCCATTCTTTAGGGAGAATATGAGTCCTACTGCTCTTGAGATATCAAACAGCACCGAGCCGCTATCGGATGAAGAAGTAGTTCGCCGCGTCCTTGACGGCGAGACGGCGTTGTATGAGTTGATCATGCGCCGCTACAACCAGCGGCTATATCGCGTAGCCAGAGGCATTCTGCGCGACGAAGCCGAGGCGGAAGATGTAATGCAGGATGCCTATGTGCGCGCTTACGAGCACTTAGGTCAGTTCGCTGGGCGATCGCAGTTCGCGACATGGCTGACGCGGATCGCAATTCATGAAGCCTTGGCAAGAGCGCAACGTCGGAAGAGGATCGACCAGCTGGGTGCCGATACGAGCCGCGAGGCTGGAATCGATAGGGAGGTGGATGTGGCAGCGAGTGCACTGAATCCAGAAGAGCAGTTGTCGGTGTCCGAGTTGGGTTGGGCACTGGAAGAGGCCATTCTTTCCATCCCCGAACGCTATCGTCTGGTGCTCATGATGCGCGACGTGGAACAACTCAGCACCACTGAAACCGCGGCGGCGCTTGAGCTTAGCGAGGAGAACGTGAAAGTCAGACTTCACCGCGCGCGCGCCATGGTGCGCAAGAGTCTATTTGCTCGGGCCGGGAGCGAAGCCCCGCGGGCCTTCGGATTCATGGGAGAGCGCTGTGATCGCGTGGTGGCAAGGGTGATGGCGAAGATTTGCGCAGCCGGCAAATAATGCCTCGTGAACTTCGAATTTTGAGCCGCCTTTAAGCTTTTGCTCCCCTATGTTTTTCCACCGTGCTCCAGGTCTTGTCCTCTGCGTGACAGATGTTTTCTAGCGGGCAGTCGGCACACTTGGGTGATCGCGCAAAGCACAACCTGCGTCCGTGCCAGATGATCTGGTGGGAAAACAGAATCCACTTCTCGCGCGGAATTACGCGCATCAGGTCTTCCTCGATCTTCTTCGGAGCGTTGTTCTTGGTGAGTTCCAGGCGCCGCGAAATGCGGTGAACATGTGTGTCCACGACCACCCCGTCGGCCACTTTGAAGCCGGTGCCAAGGACCACGTTTGCGGTCTTGCGCGCGACCCCCGGCAGGGTCAGTAGATCGTGCATGTTTTCAGGAACCTGCCCGCCAAAATCGCTGACGATCTTCTTCGCGGCGCCAACCACAGATTTTGACTTGTTCCGGAAAAAGCCCGTCGAACGGATGTCAGGCTCGAGTTGTTGCGGTTCAAGCCTGGCGAATGCTTGCACAGTCGGATATTTTTTGAACAATTCGGGTGTAACCATGTTCACGCGAACGTCGGTCGACTGGGCAGAGAGAATCGTTGCCACCAGTAATTCCCAGGTATTCCCATGCGTGAGCGCGCAGGTTACGTCGGGATAGAGCTGATCGAGCCGCTTTAGAATCTCCGAGATCCGCTCCGGTGCGGTGGGCTTGTAGCCCCGTGGCGATGCCCCAGCCTTAGAGACAGGGGCAGATCGAATTTGACCTTGAGGCTGGAGTGTCGGAGGGGAGGTTTTTTTCGGGTGAACGGGGGCCCGGTCACGAAGGTTTGGCATTGCACGCAAGCCTTCATGCCTCCCACTCTTGGCCGGCTTTCTGGGGCTGATTCCTCTGGGCATCGCTTCTCCGCGCAGCAGAAAATCTTAGCAAAGTTCCGGCGGTCCCAGTTTTGGGAGCAAGACCGGGCATGAAGGGCGGCGATCGGAGAGCGGACACGAGGGTTCTATTCCCCTCCGTGCACAAGCTGCAATTGACGCCCACCATATCGACCTTTACTCTTGCATTTGGGGGAATCGAATGGCGGTAAGACTAGTGCAGATGGGGCAGGTCTGGCGCAAGGATGACAACGGTCAGGACTATCTGGTAACCAAGGTTTACAACGAAGTGTTTTCTCAATACGCGGTGCTGCGCCCGGCCGAGGTTACGGCGCCGGATGCGCCCACGGTGAAGGTGAAAGTCGCAAAGGCGGCTTCCGGAGTGGCATTGCCAGGTTTCACGTTCACGCAGGACGGCTCGTTCTGAACCGGCACTCAGGAATTAGCATCCAGGCAAATATTAGCTCCTAGCTCGCCGCTCCGAACTCTCAATCAAAACATCCCCGATGACTGAAAAAATCCTCGCAGCTATCTTTCTCCTGATCAAATCATTGATGGCTTGGAGCGGCTACGGCGGCATCATCATCCTGATGGCGATCGAATCGGCGTGTATCCCGCTGCCCTCGGAATTGATCATGCCTTTCGCTGGATACCTGGTGTACGAAGGCACGCTGAGGTTGGTATGGGTGGCTACTGCCGGCGCAATCGGCTGCAATCTGGGTTCTCTCGTTGCCTACGAGATTGGCTGCTACGGTGGCCGCCCGTTAGTCGAGCGCTATGGTCACTGGATGCTGATGGGCCGTCGTGAACTCGACTGGGCCGACCGTTTTTTCGCCCGCTGGGGATACCTGGCCGTCTTCATAGGTCGGCTTCTACCGGTGATCCGCACTTTTATTGCGCTGCCGGCAGGCATCTCTCACATGCCCCGGGGTCGCTTCCACATCTACACTTTCCTCGGGTCCTGGCCCTGGTGCTTTGGGTTGGCTTGGGTGGGGATGAAACTCGGTGAGAACTGGCGCGGGGTGGGACGGTACTTCCACAAATTCGACGCCGTGATCCTGGTCGTTCTGGTGATTGGACTGATTTGGTTCGTCTGGTCCCATTGGCAGAACAGGATCAAGACCGCCTAAGCGACTCTTCGTCGGCTCTCACTCCGAAGAGAGTTGTCTCGCCAGGTCTGACATTTGGGACACCTCGTACTCGCTTGAAAAATCCACATGCCCTGCCAACGTCTCACGTTCTTTGCCGTTGACCAGAAACTTGACACGGGAGATCCCCGGAGAGTTAGAGGACAACGTCTGCACAAGAGACGCCACCATAAGCTGCTCCGGCAGAATTCCTGAGGTTTGCCCGTCCGCAAGTTCCGCATTCACATCGACCACCACCAAACCTGGATCCACGAAATAGACGTTTCGCACATCTGCGCCTGGAGCCAGGTGATGCGGCGAATCTTTTCCGGTATAGATGGCGAGCAATGCCCGAAGAATGGCTTCGGTTTTCCTTTGGCGTTCGTCCGAAAGTCCTAGCGAGACAGCCTGGACGCGCAAGACGCCAGGGTCGTCGTGAGCCACCCATAGGGTTACTTGCCTGACCGTACCGGTCGCCGGCGGGGCCACGATTTGAGGCTTTTGCAATGTTGCTTCCACTTGCGCCCGGCTTCGCAGCTGCCAAACGTATAAGACCATCGCGATAGCGAGAAACAGAAGGCACAACGTGACCACGAGTAAGGAGCGCGAGGTCACCGGCGCGCTCCGCCGGTCGGGTGCAGCGAGGGAGCAAGCGAGGCGATGGCGTTCGCTAATGCGGCGCAAACCATCTGCTGATATCCATTGGCCGAGACTTGGGCGACATCCCCGGTGGTGGGGGAAATTTCAACCGCAATGGCGGGAGATCGTAGGCTATTCAAGGGCCGCACCGTTGCGCTGGAGGCCTGCGTTGGGAATCTGGTTTTTTGCACGGCCGATACAAGCTGTGCCTGAAGAGCTTTGCTGCGCGGAAGAGTTGCAGATTGGGCGCGATCCCAAGAGAGAAATGGGCCTTTGTCATCGCCCGAGCCTGGCAGAAGGGCTGTGAAAACCCGCATTCCGTTTCCCAGGGAACTAGCGTGGAGGGCGATGTAAAGCGCTGGGTCGGCGGCATTGGTCATGGCCGCCCGCTGATCGGGTGTGAGGGTCAGATCGCCGTCCCGGACCAACTGAGAGGAAATCCCTCTTGCGTTCAACTCCTGTTTCAGGCGGCGAGCGACATTGAGGGTGATTTCTTTTTCTGGAGTCGAAGCGGTGAGCAGCGCCCCAGGATCGGTGCCCCCATGAGCCGGGTCAATCATAATCAGCAAAGGCTTCGGGGCGGGCGGAGTAGAGGATTCAGGGGCGTCGGGGTTGCTGGACGGGGCTTGAAATCCAGCGAAAATTGCGAAGATGGTTGCCGCCAGCAGTTTGGGTGTGATGTTAATCCAGGGCATAGATGGCAAGGCCGTCGAGAAGTTTGGGGTAGAAATCGGTGGACTTCTGCGGCATGACTTCGCCTGCAAATGCGATATCGCGGACCTCGCGCATGCCAACTGGATTCATCAGAAACGACACGTTGGCCCTGCCGGATCGGGCCCGCTCCAAGGCTTCGTCGGCCTCTCGCACGTAGGCGATGTTCTGCTGGTTGCGGATGGCTTCCTCAGAAATGCCAAGCGACTGCTCGAGCAAGCACTTGTGAAGCTGCACAACATCGAGCCCCTGATGGAGTAGCGAGTAGCCTTCGAAAACTGCGGCTGGCGCCTTCGGCCGGCTGAACAGAAACGCCCGATCGGCACTGACGCCTAATAGGGAGGTGCCGGTGTGGGCTGCCTCTTTCAGAATGGCGGTCGCCCGTTTGGCGTCCAGACCAGGATCGACTTCTTCCACGCTGAAGAATTCCCTAGCGCCCTGGTGAAGCTTTTCCATAGAAAACTCCGGTAAGCTGTGGACGACCCGATGGGTGGGAAGGATGAGCAACCCGGGGCTATCCATGTTGACGAATGTCATCATGGCGAAGTCATGGGACGCGGGCGCTTGCTCTGGGGACCCTACCGCGGCCTGCCTTTCCCGCCGGTAAGTGAGAGCCGTCTCATAGCGATGATGGCCGTCCGCAATGATGAGCTTCTTGTCGGACATTTTCCCCTGAACATGCGCGATCACCGACTGATCCGAGGTCTTCCATACCTGATGGCGGACTCCGAACTCGTCGTTCACGTCGATCGTCGCCCGATTCCCGAGATTGAGCGTCCGCTCAATCTCTGCCTCGGGGTCGGAATACAGCATGAAGATGTGTCCGAAGTGGGCCCGGGTCGCACGCAGCAAGTCCAGCCGGTCCGCCTTGGGTTTCGAGAGAGTCTGCTCGTGACGGTGGACGACGCCTTGGGAGTAGTCCTGCAGTTTGCCGGCGGCGATAAAGCCGTCCCGCACCATCTTGGTTCCGTTTGGTGCCGTGAACTCCTGGGAATAACGGTAGATTGACGGTTCCGGATCCTGAACTAGAA
>Ga0157372_10007421_pt1 | contig 11660 bp, 12 predicted proteins | sample C55metaG_FD_115307 | JGI IMG/M metagenome (GOLD analysis project Ga0157372, IMG submission 115307) | Corn rhizosphere microbial communities from Kellogg Biological Station, Michigan, USA - C5-5 metaG | ecosystem: Host-associated > Plants > Roots > Rhizosphere > Soil | place: USA: Michigan...
GGTTTGCAATAATATTTTTTACAGGATGATTTAAACCTCTGTGTCCGTGATGCATTTTGAATGTAGGAATATCATTCGCCAGCGCAAGTAATTGATGACCGAGACAAATTCCAAAAAAAGGCTTTTCTTCTTTCAATAATTCTTTTACAGTTCCAACTGCATACGACATTGCTGCAGGATCGCCGGGTCCGTTTGAAATAAAATATCCGTCTGCATTAAATGCTCTTATTTCTTGCAGCGGTGTTGTGGCAGGAAATACTTTTAAATATGCGCCTCTGTTTGCAAGCGAAGTAAGAATATGCCGCTTTACACCATAATCCATTACCGCAATTTTTATTTCGCTGTTTTCATTTCCTGCAGTATAAATATCTTTTGTGCTTACAACGCTGGCAAGTTCAAGCCCGTCCATATCAGGAACTTTATCCAGTTCCTTTCGCAAATTTTTTAAGTCTGATATTTCAGAAGAGATAATACAATTCATTGCACCTTTTGCACGAATGTGTGCTACGAGTGAGCGTGTGTCAATCCCTTCAATGGCTACAATGTTATTGGCTTTTAAATAAGCATCGAGGCTGCCTGTTGCCTGGTATCTTGAAAATTTATCTTCCAGGTTGCGGCCAATTAAGCCGCGTATTTTTACTGATGCGCTTTCCTGGTCAAACTGGTTTACACCGTAGTTACCTACATGCACATTGTTCATTATTAAAATCTGCCCAAAATAACTTGGGTCAGTAAACACTTCCTGGTAACCTGTCATTCCAGTGTTAAAGCAAATTTCACCGGTTGCAGTACCGTATTTACCAAAAGCCTTTCCTTTAAAAAATGTTCCGTCTTGTAATAAGAGAAATGCGTCTTGCTGAGTGTGGGGCATTTTTGAATTATATTTTCAAAATGCAAAAAAAAGCAATGCTTTTTAAACTTAATGATAAAGTTTTCCAGATTTTATTTTTTACGTGTGTACTAACAATCATTTTTATAAAGAAAGGTGAAATTGATTTTTATTACTGATTATTACTAAACAAACCTTGCAACTTTGTATACTAAAATTGTGCGTAAGATTATGAGGGTTATGAATGATAAAAAAATCCCTGCTTTTGAGCGCCTGATGATTTTTTCGGCGTTTTTTTCTTTTGGAATATTATTTTATCGCTGCGTTTTTACACTAAGCTTTGATTATACCTTCTTTCTGTGGCACCTGTTGCTTACTTATCTGCCATATATAATGAGCAAGCAATTGGTAAAATATAAAGATTTAAATGTAAAAGCGATATTGCTTCTTTTTGCATGGCTTTTATTTTTTCCGGCGTGCGTGTATTTGCTTACAGATTTTCTCAGCATGCACAAGACAGATAAGTTCCCTGTATTTTATGATGCCATTTTGTATTTATCATTTGCATTGAATGCTTTGTTGCCGGGCTTGATGTCGTTAAAAAATATTGAAGTTTTCTTGAGAAGACATTTATCTTTCTTTATAGCAAAAGCTTTCACTTTGTTTTTTATTTTCCTCAGCAGCTATGCTATTTGTCTCGTAAGATTTCTGCACCTGAAAAACTGGGATGTATTAACCAGCTTTAAAAAATTTGTGCAGGTTTCAGTCAATAATATTTTAAATCCTACAGACCATATTCATGCATGGTTATCCATTATTTCGCTAATGATGTTGCTGGATGTGATTTACATAGGATTTAAAAAATTGTATTTCATGCGCAGAACAAACCAAAGTATATTCTTCTAATCTGAAAGAAATTGAAGGCTGAATAAACCCATATTATTATGATGGAAAACTTTAAAAGCTCAAGATACAATTACCATAAATGCTGATGGCAGAAACTTGCAACCTGTAACCAGCAACAAGCAACTATTCTAAGCCATTACTGCTACTTTGTTGTATTTATTCCTGTAATCTACCGGTGAAAGACCTGTAATTTTTTTAAATGTATTTCTGAAAGCTTTTGCATCTGAATAACCCACATCATACATTACTTCGTTTACATTTTTTCGGCTGCTTTCAAGGTTCTTTTTTGCTACTTCAATTTTTACACGTTGAATGTATTCCATTACCGTGTTAGCAGTTGCCTTCTTAAACCTGCGTTCCATATTTCTTCTGCCTAAAGCAAACATGGATGCCAATTGCTCAACTGTAATTTTTTCATCGAAATTATTCTCAATAAACTCCTGTGCTTTTTTTATGGGTTCATCATCGTGTTCTTTTTGCCCTTTAAAAATTGTAAATGGCGATTGGCTTACTTTATCAACATCAATCATAAAAGATTTTGCTATTAAAATAGCCACATCACGCCCTGCATATTTTTCAATAATATAAACCAAAAGATTTAAGAAAGAGTAAGCGCCGCCGCTTGTGTAAATGCCATCTTCTTCTGTAATAATTTTATCATCTACCAAGTTTACTTCAGGAAATTGTTCCCTGAATTGCTTAGCTGCAGACCAATGTGTAGAGCAACGTTTGCCGTTTAATAAACCGGTTGCTGCAAGAAAAAAAGAAGCAATACAAAACGTTGCAATCTCAGCACCGTTTTTATACTGATGTAAAATCCACGGAACGAAAGGTGCATTCTTTTCCATTGCCTGTTTTATATCGCCATGTATTGCAGGAATAATTATAAGGTCAGTCTTTTTTACCTCATCAATTAAAACGTCGGGGCTTATGGTAAATAAGCCATTGCGCTGGCTTGTTTCTTTTGAGATGCCAACTAACTGCACTTTAAACAATGGCGGCTTGTCCATGTTTTTAAGTATAGAATTTACTTCATTAAAAATCTGGTGTGTGCCTTCAATATTTACAACACTTGTGTGTCCTTTGGGAATAAGAATAGATAAATGTTTCATGACGTATAAACTAAAGTTTTTAAAATTTTTTAATTAAGAATTTTATACAACCTGTTCATGTTTTCAACCCATCCAAATTCTAATTGCGGAAACAAATGTAAAAAACCTTTTTGTCGCAATCAACTCCCACGAATGGCGCATTTGCACCGCTCATAAAATAAATGATACAGGTAAGTTTGTGATATAAATTTTCTGTATGGAAAAGATGAATCTTAAAAACAGCATTAAAGCGTTTGGTTTACGGGTAAACAGTTTTCCAAATGGTATTCAGCAGGCATTTGAAGAATTAATTGAAAAAACCGGTGATAAGGCTGGTGAAAGAAATTATTACGGCATAAGCTACATGGAGAACGGAAATATGATTTATAATGCCGCTGCCGAAGAGAAACAGGCAGGCGAGGCAGAAAAATTTAATTATAAAACTTTTACCATTGAAAGCGGAGATTATGTTACGGAAAAATTAGACGACTGGCAGTCTAAAACAAATTGTATAAAAGATATTTTTCAAAAGATAATTGATGATGGGAAAGCCGATACTACAAAGCCGGCAGTAGAATGGTATAAAAATGATAAAGAAATGTTGTGTATGATAAAAGCAAAATAATTTATCACTTAAAAAATTAACCTATGTTTAAAAACACAAAGGCATTCAGCAGTTTTTCAGTAAACGATTTACAGAAAGCAAAAGATTTTTATGGCAATACACTTGGGTTAGAAGTAAAAGATAATCCGATGGGTTTAATTGAAGTGAAGATTTCCGGCAGCAACAATATTATGGTTTATCCAAAACCCAATCATGAACCTGCAACATTTACTGTTTTAAATTTTCCTGTTGATGATATTGATAAAGCAGTTGATGCATTAACAGAAAAAGGTGTTGTATTTGAACAATACGATTTTGCTGAACTTAAAACCGATGCAAAAGGAATTTCAAGAGGCGATGGTGGTAAAAAAGGACCCAATATTGCCTGGTTTAAAGATCCCGCCGGAAATATTTTATCTGTAGTGGAAAGCAAATAACATCACCCCATAAAAATAATTTATGCAAACAGAAAATAAAACCATTGTTGAAAAAGTAAATGCAGCTTTCGACGATGGAAACACAGATGCATTTCTTTCTTTTTGTGCCGATAATGTAACATGGAATATAATTGGCGATATGCGCTTAACAGGTAAAGAAGCTATAAAAAATTTTATGGCTGGCACGCCTGCAGAACAGCCGCAGTTTACCATAACGGAAATAATTGCTGAAGATAATTCAGCAGTATGTTATGGCGATATGAAAATGAAAAATAAAGAAGGTGTTTTGGAAGATTACTCTTTCTGTGATGTTTATCACTTCTCCGGCAGAAAAATTGCTGAGCTGTTAACTTTTATGGCAAAGCATAAACCAACAAACAATTAATCATTTTAAAGTTGACGCCATGACAACCGAAAAAACAAACACCCAAAAATTATTTTCTGCGCTTGATGAAACCTGGAATGAGTTTTTTGTTCTTATCTGTTGCACAGATGAAAATAATATTAACCAAATTCCTTTTGAAGACAGTTGGACGGTTGCACAACTTGCAACACACGTAAAAAAATCAAACAATGCTATTGCGCAGGGTTTGCAAATGAAAGGCGTTCCTGCAAACAGAAGTTCTGATGAAAGGGAAGAAGAACTGAGAAATACTTTTCTCGATTTCACTATAAAATTTAATTCGCCGGATTTTATTGTTCCTGAAAAAAAAGAGTATCAAAAAAGAGCAGTTGTTGAGCAGCTTGAAAATTCTATTGAGCAATTAAAACAATTAAGGCAAACAACAAATCTTGCTCAAATGATTAACCTGCCTGTTTTTGGTGAAATAACAAAGCTTGAACTTTTATATTTTGTGTTGTATCACACACAAAGGCATTTGCGCCAATTAAAAAACATTTTAAGTATCCTTGCTCAAAAAAATTAAATACGCGCTGTTTGCATTAGAAAAATAATTTTAATTGATGAGTCCTGTAGCTAAAAGAAGTAAGAAGCAAACCTTTTTTTTGATATTGATGTTGGGCGCGTTAAATACTATCACACCTTTTTCAATTGATATGTATTTACCCGCATTTCCGAAAATTGCAACTGACCTGCATACAACTATTCAAACTGTTGCACTTTCTGTTTCAACTTATTTTTTAGGTTTTGCACTTGGTCAAATTTTGTATGGTCCGTTGCTCGACAGGTTTGGCAGAAAACGACCGTTGTACACCGGCTTGTGTTTATACATTGTTGCAACAATTATTTGCGGCACTTCCAAATCAGTAAATGCTTTGCTGGTTATACGTTTTTTACAGGCACTAAGCGGGTGCGTTGCTTCAGTGGCAGCAATGGCAATGGTGCGTGATTTTTTTACGCCCGATAAAAGCGCTTCTGTTATTTCATTGCTCATGCTTATACTTGGCGCTTCACCTATGCTTGCACCCACTGCAGGAAGTTTTGTTATGGGTGCTTTTGGATGGCGATATATTTTTATAGTACTTGCTTCCATTGCATTTATTACACTGATGTTTGTGTTTTTCTTTTTACCACAGGCGCAAAAACCAGATGCATTTATCTCGCTAAAACCAAAACCCATTTTAACCGGGTTTAAAAATATTTTGGTGTTACCGCAGTTTCATATTTTTTCATTAGCAGGCACATTTAGTTTTGCCGGTTTGTTTGTTTATGTAGCAGGTTCGCCCGCAATTTTTATGGATGGTTTTCATGTATCGCCAAAAGCGTATGGCGGTATTTTCGCTTTGCTTTCTGTTGGATTTATTGGTGTGAGCCAAATGAATCACGTGCTTACAAAAAAATATAAAAGCGAAGAAATTTTAAGAATAACATCTGTCATTCAAACAGCAGCAAGCATTTTATTTTTTGTTGGTGTACTAAACGGATGGTATGGATTAATTGCAACCATCATCTTCTTATTTATCATTTTATCATGTGCTGGATTAATCTATCCAAATGCTGCTGCTATTGCATTAGCGCCTTTTGAAAAAAATGCAGGCAGTGCTGCCGCATTGCTTGGTTTTATACAAATTGGAGTAGGAGGTTTAATATCATCCGGTATTGGATTTTTACATGAGAAAGGAAGCTTTCCGGTATCACTAATTATGGCGGTAACTTCTGCCATTGGGTTGATAATTTTATTTTCAGGCAGAAAACAAACGATACACAACATGCACGTTGCGGCGGAGTTAAAATCAATTCATTAAAACCAAATACACTTATTCATTACAATTCAAAAAAACTTTAAAACAAACAACATGAAAGCAATTAATCCTTACCTGAATTTTGCAGGTAACACAGAAGAAGCATTTAATTTTTACAAATCAATTTTCGGTGGCGAGTTCGCCATGCTTCAAAGATTTGGTGATAATCCACAAATACCACAAACAGTTAAAGACAAAATAATGCATATTAGTTTACCGCTTACAAAAGATAATGTATTAATGGGAACTGATTCTTGTGAAGAAATGGGGTTTCATTTAACACAAGGGAATAATTTTTATTTGTGTATTCATGCTGACAGCAAAGAAGAAGCAGATAAATTATTTAATGCATTGTCTGAAGGAGGAAAAGTGGAAGCCGCCATGCAGGATATGTTTTGGGGTTCTTACTGGGGAAGTTTAAAAGATAAGTTTGGCATACAGTGGATGATTGATTATACTAAACAACAATAATTTGAAGGCAGCAAAAAGCTGCCTTTTTTATTTTTCAATCTTCAATTACTATTCAAAAATTTAATCATGCCTAAACAACGTTAATAAGTTTTAATAACGAAGTTGTATTTTGCCGCATCCATAAACTTTATCAATGTCGCCAACACTTCTTTTTGTTTTTGTACTAATATATTTTTTATTGCTGCTGGGTGTTGCATGGTACACAAGCCGCAATGCAGATAACAATTCTTTTTTTATCGGCAACCGCAACAGCAACTGGATGCTTGTTGCATTTGGAATGATTGGAACATCTTTAAGCGGAGTAACATTTGTAAGTGTGCCGGGAACCGTTGGTGGCAGCGGCTTTGCCTATTTCCAGGTAGTAATTGGAAATTTTATTGGTTACTGTTTGATTGCATTTATACTGCTGCCGCTGTATTATAAAATGCAGGTAACATCTATCTATAATTATTTATTAAATCGTTTTGGAAAAGTATCCTATAAAACCGGAGCTATATTTTTTATTATATCAAGAATACTTGGCGCAACGGCAAGATTATATTTAGTGATAAATGTGCTGCAGATTTTTATTCTCGATAACATGCACGTTCCTTTCTGGCTTACTTCATTTATTATTTTATTAATGATTCTGCTGTACACGTTTGAAGGCGGCGTTAAAACAATTGTGTTTACCGATACATTGCAAACAACCTGCATGTTACTCGGTCTTATTGTTTGCATTTATTTTATCATGAATAGCCTGCATTTTTCTTTTGGTGATACATTACGCACGTTGCACAAAAAGTCTTACACAAAAATTTTTAATACTAATTTTAACAGCAGTTCATTCTTTCTTAAACAAATCGTCGGCGGTGCATTTATTTCTGTTGGCATGACGGGGCTTGACCAGGAACTGATGCAAAAAAACATCAGCGTTCGTACATTAAAGGGCTCACAAAAAAATATGCTCACCTTCAGCAGCATATTTGTAATTGTAAACTTTTTGTTTTTGTTTTTAGGCGGATTGTTGTATGTGTTTGCCGCATCAAAAAATATAACTATAAAAGGTGATGATTTATTTCCAACCATTGCATTAAGCTATATGCCAACTGCTGTTTCCATCATTTTTATTATTGGGTTGATATCTGCATTATTCCCCAGCGCAGACGGTGCATTAACCGCACTCACTTCTTCTTTTTGTATTGATGTTTTAGGATTAAGACGCAATGCATCACTTTCAGAAAAACAAACAAAAAAAATAAGAATAACGGTGCATATAATATTTGCTGTTGTCTTCTTTTTATGCATCATGGTTTTTAAATGGATAAATGATAAATCAATCATTGCAGTTATTCTTACAATTGCTACTTATACTTATGGTCCTTTGCTCGGGTTATTTATACTCGGCATTTTTACTAAAAGAAAATTACCGCAAAGCATTTCGGTTGTAATTATATGCCTTGTTGCGCCGTTGCTTTGTTATATTCTGAGTACTTATTCTCCAAAGTGGTTTAATGGTTATCAAATAGGATATGAGTTGCTGCTTATTAATGGCTTGCTTACTTTTGCGGGGCTTTTACTTATATCAAAAAAGAACGTAAATGCAGTGGATTGAAAGAATTGCTGAAGATTATGCAGAAAAGTTTACCACAAAACTGGATGATGCATTACAAAAAATTTACGACGATACTTTAGCTCATCATGAACATGCTCACATGATGAGCAGTGATGTGCAGGGAAAATTTTTAGAATTTATCAGTGAGTTACTTCAGCCAAAATACATTTTAGAAATTGGAACGTTTACAGGTTTCAGCGCAATATGCCTGGCAAAAGGTTTACAACCAAATGGCGAATTGCATACGATTGAACTGCGCGGGGACGATGCTAACACTGCGTGGAAAAATATTTGTTCTGCCGGCATGGAGCAAAAAATACATTTGCATACCGGCGATGCAAGAGAAATTGTTAAGGCATTAGATTATCGCTGGGATTTGGTTTTTATTGATGCGGATAAAACTTCTTATATAACATACTACGAAGAGGCTGTAAAACGTTTAAGTGAGCGTGGCTGGATTTTAGCCGATAATGTTCTTTTTCACGGACAAGTGCTTGAAGAAAAAATTGACAACAAAAGTGCAATAGCCATTGCACAATTTAATGATCACGTTTTAAAAGATAAGCGAACAGAGCAGGTGCTTTTAACAATAAGAGATGGCTTGCTGCTAATAAAAAAGAAATAATGATGAAGAAACTTCTTCTTTTATTTTTCGCCGCAGTTGCAGGGTTTAATATTCAGGCGCAAACAAATGAAGCTGTGGAAGCTTACATTAGTCAATACAAGCAATTGGCAATTGAAGAAATGATTCGCACCGGTGTTCCCGCTGCTATTACACTGGCGCAGGGAATTTTAGAATCGAATGCAGGTCAGTGCGAGCTTACGCAGGAATCAAATAATCATTTTGGAATTAAGTGTAAAGAAGACTGGCAGGGTGAAGTAGTTTATCATGATGACGACAGGAGAGGTGAATGTTTCAGAAGATATAATTCTGCAGAAGATTCTTATCGTGACCATTCTGATTTTTTAAAGAATCGTCCTAATTATGCTTCGCTTTTTAATTTAAATGTTACTGATTATAAAGACTGGGCTTATGGTTTAAAAAAAGCTGGTTATGCAACCAATCCTGTGTATGCACAATCACTCATTACAACAATTGAGAAATATGATTTGGAACAATACACAGATGTTGCGCTTAATCAAACCAACCAATTAAATGTTGCTTCATCTAATATTCAGCAGCAGCAGAACATAGAGTTTTCAAATGCTTCATTTGTTCAAAATAAAGATGCGGAGCAAAACATTCCGCATTACAGTGCAGAAGTTTTGAAACATCCCAAGAATACCGTGTTTCGTATAAATCAAACTAATGTATTGTTTGCAGAAGAAGGGACATCATTGTTTGCAATAGCAACACAATATAATATACCGCTAAAAAAATTGCTTGAATATAATGACCTTGACAACGTTGATATTTTACAACAGCCGACGCTGATTTATCTTGAAAAGAAACAAAGACGAGGAGATAAAGAATATCACGTTGTATCAGGCGACGAAAGTATGCATGATATTGCACAGGAAGAAGGTATACAGTTAGAAAGCTTACTTGCCTATAATAATTTTTCGAAAAGTGCACAGCCAAAAACCGGCGACAAAATTTTGTTGCGCTCAGAAAATAGAAAACTGTTTTAATTATTCTCTCAAAGAGCAAGAAGAAAACTTGCATTGGTATCATCGCTGATATAATTTTAGTTTGCATTCCAAAATCATTGCATGCAAACACTGCACATACACGATAAAGATTTCATTCCTTATTTATCGCAGGCTGAAATTGAAGAAGCCATAAAAAAATTGGGTGAACAATTAAGTGTAGAATATGATGGGAAATTTCCTTTGTTTATTCCTATTCTTAATGGCGCTTTTATGTTTGCTGCCGAATTATTTAAACATGTAAATATACCCTGCGAAATATGTTTTATAAAACTGGCATCTTATAAAGGAACTACTTCGGCAGGGCATGTAATTACATCTATTGGTCTCGATACTGATGTTAAAGACAAGCATATAATTATACTGGAAGATATATTAGACACAGGTAAAACGCTTAATCTCTTTCTTCCGCAAATAAAAAATCAACAACCAAAATCTTTGAAAGTTGCTGCTATGCTGCATAAACCCGATGCAAAAAAATTTGATGTTCCGCTGGATTATAACTGCTTTAAAATTCCCGACAAATTTGTGGTAGGTTTTGGTTTGGATTATAATGGTCTTGGAAGAAATTTTCCGGCGATATATCAGTTGAAAGGGGATTAAAATAAGTGTGAATTAGACCTCATCCCAACCCTTCTCCAAAGGAGAAGGGCAAGAAGCCTAATCTAATTTATCCGCTTTTAAAAACTTTGGGTGTTTCAAAGCCCCTCCTTCGGAGAGGATTTAGGTGAGTTCTATTTAAGAAAACACTTCCTTCACTTTATCAAAAAAACTCTTCTCACTTTTACCAGGTTGAGGTTTAAAATTCGGGCTTGTGTTCATCTGGTTCAGCATTTCTTTTTCTTCATGAGTAATATTTTGCGGAGTCCAGATATTTACGTGAATCAACTGGTCGCCGCGCCCATAACCATTTACTTCAGGAAAGCCTTTTCCTTTTAACCTGAATATTTTTCCGCTTTGTGTGCCGGCTGGGATTTTAATTTTTGCTCTTCCATCAATGGTTGGTACTTCTACATTTGTTCCAAACACTGCATCGGGAAAAGAAATATGTAATTCATAGGCAACATTCAACCCATCACGCTGCAATTCTTTATGCGCTTCTTCTTCAATCAACACAATTAAATCACCGGGCGCACCGCCACGTTCACCTGCATTTCCTTTTCCGCTTAAACTTAGCTGCATACCTTCCTGAACGCCGGCAGGTATATTTATGTTCACTGTTTCCTCACCATACACCCTGCCTTCGCCTTTACATGTTGTACATTTATTGGTAACAATAGTTCCTTCACCATTACAGGTTGGACAAGTGCTTACGGTTTGCATTTGACCAAGAAAAGTACTCGTAACTTTTCTTACCTGACCGCTGCCGCCGCACGTTGAACATGTTTGAACACCGCCTTTATCTTTTGCGCCGCTTCCATTACAGGTATTACAAGGCACATATTTTTTTACCTTGATATTTTTTGTAACGCCTTTCGCCATTTCTTCGTAGTTCAATTTTAGTTTGATACGAAGATTGCTGCCTCTTGAGCCATGACCTCTGCTGCTGCCGCCACTTCTTCTTCCCCCTCCGCCAAAAAAACTTCCGAAAATATCATCGCCGAAAATATCTCCAAACTGGCTGAAGATATCTTCCATATTTACGTTTTGACTACCACTAAAACCGCCGCTGCCCGGTGCAAATGCTGCATGACCATAGCGATCATATCTTGCTTTTTTATCAGCATCGCTTAAAACTTCGTAGGCTTCGGCTGCTTCCTTAAATTTTTCTTCAGCTTCTTTATTACCCGGGTTCCTGTCAGGATGATGTTGCATAGCCACTTTGCGGTATGCTTTTTTTATCTCATCAGCAGAAGCGTTTTTTGAAACACCTAAA
>Ga0157372_10007424_pt1 | contig 11659 bp, 6 predicted proteins | sample C55metaG_FD_115307 | JGI IMG/M metagenome (GOLD analysis project Ga0157372, IMG submission 115307) | Corn rhizosphere microbial communities from Kellogg Biological Station, Michigan, USA - C5-5 metaG | ecosystem: Host-associated > Plants > Roots > Rhizosphere > Soil | place: USA: Michigan...
CTCATTTTCAAACGCCCTCTCTCTTTTTTTGAAGAATAGATATACGCTATACGCTGCTAATAACAAGGCAAAAAGAACAACTATACCTTTAAACCACCATGTTAGGTACAGCGGAGGCAACCACTGTACATATATATGCCTGGTATCTGAGTTGATACCTCCATCAGTTATAGCTTGCACCTCTATAGTGTAAAAGCCAAATTCAGGTAATAAAATATTAATATCCCCACCATCGCTTCGGTACCATTGGCTTATCTTTTGTGTTGTTTTTATTCTGTATTGGAATTTTATTTCCGGATTATTAAAATATAGAGAATTAAGTGAAACAAGCACATTGCAGGACAACGAGTTCCGAACAGTAACACTTTGCCCAGTTCTTTTACCATTTATTTGCACATTGTCTATAAAAAGGTATGGCTTAATTGTTTTGCTATTAAGAAACTTTTGATCAAAAACGTAAATTCCATTATCTACATTACACAGAATACTGTTGCTTAACAGGTAAAATTCAGTTATTTCAGAAGCGTTAAAAGGATATTCAATCTTGGAAAAAGTGCTTTTCAGAATATTTAATGTATTCAGCCTTATATAATAGTAACCATTATTTGCATACCCGATATAATTGTTACCTGACAATGCTTCTATATTATAAAACATACGGTTTTTCACAGTAATTGGTAAAGGCCGCTTGGCCCCGTTGCTGAGATCATAAGCAAGAAGATTATTATCATTAGTCTCGACGAAAAAATATCTTCCAAATTCAAAAAGATTAACGGGCATTTGTAATCTTGAAAAACTGTCTATCAATTTCAGATTATCAGTTTTAGCATTGTAGCTGTATAGCTTTGTGTTTGTCAGGAAATAAAACTGATAGTGATAAGGTCTGAAATTGACTGCCAATATTTTTTCATCCAATCGAATGAAAGAGTTTTTGACAACATCTTTCTTAATTGACATCCTTTCTATTGTATAGCCATTGCTTAAAACAAAACTGTTGGCAGAAGTTGGGTAGAATACCTTGTATTTTCCGGGAAACAAATTAATAGTCTTCCGAGTACGCAAATTATATAGCAATGTAGAAGAAGGAGTGTTGTATGCAAAAAGAGAATCAGTTTTACAAAGTGGCACATATCCTTCCTCGAACTTTATATTTATAGGCAATATTTCTCCATCACTATTAAAATAAGAAATATGCTTGCCGTGTACATAAAAAACCTGTTTATTAGCGGCCTTGATAATGTGGGTATCATCTTCTTTGCCTAGAAAGCGAATATTCTCATATTCCTTTTTTATTGAAAAGACACCGCGACCAAGTGTAGACAGCCAATAGTTACCATATATATCTACACAGGCATTAGTTACTGCAATATTCTTAAGAAGCCAACTCTTATTTTTTGTCTTTATGTTTAAAATAAATGCCCCATGCATCGTACAACATATTATTGCATCGCCGGCCCCAACCAATGAAATAATACCATTTTTAATGATACTGCTATCTTTGTACTCCCATAATTTATTTCCATCTTCATAAATGGCAATAGTTGAATCCTGTGCAATTAAAATTTTATTACCAAAAACAAAGGCTACGTTGAAACGCAGTCTTATTTCTTTGATCTTTAAATTTCCCTTTATTTGTGAGAGCGCATTTCCTGATGCTACCTCCAGCTTTCCATTCAAATAGTGAAGAGAGCTTAAGTAAGCATAGGCTGGATTTCTTTTTGTAATAATGCTATATCCAGCGCCTTTTATTTTAAGAATTGTCCCTTCTCCATATCCTATGTATAATGAAGAATCATCTCCTGATGTCATTGTACGTACGTACGAAATTGTCGGTATCTGCCTTAAAGCTGTGTCATTAAATGCATTAAATACAGAATCATTTTTTATATAGCAATGGCTACCATTATAGGTGAATAACCAAAGCCTGCCAAATTTATCCTCGTAGAAATTCAATACATTATTATCGCTTAGCCCATTAAGCGTCGTATAATTCAGAAAGTGTTTGCCATCAAATCTTGAGATACCATTATTGGTACCGAACCATAGGTAACCCCTACTGTCTTTATACACACAATAAACAGTATTATTCACAAGGCCGTTGGCGGTAGTATAATTCTTATAGCCCAGCGCATTGCTGCAATAAATGATGCTTAATAAAATAATGGCGGCTATTTTACTCAAGCTATCTCACCGATTTTAAAAAAGACATGAATTCATGTACTCTCCGCTTGGCAAGCGGAATACATATTCCACTTTCCATTTTAATTTGTGAAATATCTCTCCCTTCAATTTCGGAAATTCTTTTGCAATTGATTAGATATGATTTATGCACCCTGTAAAAGGCCGGGTCATCATATTCCTTCGCAACATCTCCTATCGGCTTACAAATAGTTATTGACATATGCTTTTGCCCGTAAGTAAATCCTATTTGCGTATAACTTCCGCATGCTTTTAAATAGTGAATATCCTGAAGTTTCACAATAAAAGTACGCTCGCCTTGCTTTAGACATACCTGCTTATTCGTTTGTTCGACTTCATTCAATAAATTAAACTGTTCCTGCCATTTAAGTATTTTTTTGTAACATTCTAAAATATCTGATCTCATCAAAGGCTTCAAAATATAGTCCAAAGCCTGAACTTTGACCGCTTTGATAGCATATTTTTCAAATGCTGTAACGAAGACAATTCCGGTTTTATTACAATCAATCTTTTCAATAAAAGAAAATATGTTAGCAGTGCCCATCTCTACATCTAAAAAGGCAATATCTATTTTCTCTTTTTGGTATAGGTCATACGCAAATTCAAGGCTTGTACTTTCACCAATGACTTTTATATCCGGACAATATTTTGTCAGGAAATATTTCAGGTTAGAAATACATCCAATTTCATCATCCACTATTATCGCTCTTATCACAATGGCATTTTAATATTTATAAATATATGCTATAAAGAATGATCAGGAATACTAAAATTTAGCATTCCTGATCTAAAAAATTATTGTTACTTATTTGGACAACACCATTCGTTTCGTGTCGTTTTCCATTCCGTCTACAACCAGTGAATATAGGTACATGCCGGGTTGTAATTGTGCTCCATCTACTACTACTTTACCTTTACCCAAACTATTTACAGGGTATTTCATCAGTTCGCGTCCATTTAGGTCGTAAATGATAACATATGCACTCTGCTCCATCTTTACCAGATTAAACTCAATGGTTGTTTGATGATCGAACGGATTAGGCGTATTTTGATAAAGCGTATTTTGAGAAGCGAATGCATCTGACTTAATATTTGCTGAAGCTGCATTTGCCTTTAAACTGGCAACTTCCGCTTTCAGATCATCTATTTGGCGTTGCATCATACCTTGAGCCTGACTGGCGGGGATGCCACTATTATAAATGTATCCATTGTTATCAATTACTAACATATTACCACTACCAGGCTCCAGGTTTTCAAATCTAACATCTGATCCTAACATGCCATCATCAGGATTTCCTGCTGCACAATTGACATGAAATGCTGCTGTTGGAGATATTGTATGCCAGCCCAAACGGCCGTTGTCATTTGGTGCAGTTCCCCGGGTGATGATACCTCTTGCAATACCCGTTGTAGTAATCTGAATATCCTGTGGTGTCATCGTACCCAGCACACCAGTGCTACTTAGGAAATTACCTGTGTAATCCCAAAATGTACCCGTTGTTACAGGTGGTATAGTTTGACCTGAATTATAAACATACCCATTTGCATCTATCGCCAGTAATGTACCTGTACCGGTTTCCAGGTTCTCAAACCTTATATCAGATGCCCCAGAGCCTTGTGCATTTCCATTTGAACAGTTAACATGCAGACGCGCTGTTGGTGAAGCAGTATTTAATCCCATAAAGCCTGCCATAGGATCTTGGGTATTACTATTTGGGCTTCCTTTTATTACAGCTCTTTGTGTACCAAATGTTTTAAACCTGATATCATCATTGTTTGTTGTACCGAGGAAATTGGCAGTAGCTATTGAATTACCATTCAATCCCCAGCCTGAAAAACTATTCACATCCATGTCAGAATTAAAAACGTAACCTGTTGCAGGATCTATGGCAAGTATTTTTCCTGTACCAAATTCAAGATTTTCAAACCTGATATCTGATAGCCCGCCTCCATTATTATGACCGGCACAGTTTACATCTAAAAATGCTGTTGGGGCTGTCGTATTCCAACCAAATAAACCTGTTTTGGTTAGTATCCCACGACTTGTGCTATTTGTTTTGATATTTACATCATCATTTGTTAATGTACCGAAGCTATTGTTGCCGCTTAGAATATTATTACCCTGCACCTTCCAGTAACATAAGTCATTGCACCCACCATCAGTGGTACAAGTAAAACCGTTACATGCAGTTGGACTCTGATCATTTAAAATGATCGGAGAACTCGATGTTATACTGCCTGTTACATTTAATCCGATTGGGTTATTATCATTGGCTTGCGCTCCCGTAAGTTGGTAGTTCTCCACTGTTATTTTTAAGCTATGTGCACCTGTCGGCAGTGTTAGCGTAAATGGTGGCGGAATGAGGTCTGCAGTAGGAGCCGTATAATTATTCCAATTTAGAACGGCCGGTTGTGTGGCACCTGGAATAGGAGTACCGTCTATCGTAACACTGGATATGTAATTATCGTTTATTATATCCAAGTTAATGGTCACCTCTCCTTGCCCACAGGTACTGAACTTTCTTTCAAACGTTATCGACGACGACGAATGCACCGGGATACCAGGATCCGCATTGGCCTGCCCATCACTGATCCATCGTCCGGGATTCATTATGCTCCAAACAGCTGCTCCGGTACCATGGTCATACAATGGCCTCACTACTTCTGCATGCCCGCCAGCCAGTAATGCAGTTCCGGTGTAAACTGACGAACGAGAGTATATATACCAATTAGGTTCAGCTACATGCGCAGGTGGCGTTCCATAAATAAGTGTTGTAGCATTGTATTCCCCGGTAGTGATACTCAAGCTATTAACAAGACACGCCGGTGCTGCGTTTGCATAGTGATGAACAGAGAGCGCAAGTGATAAAGCAGCAAATGCTTTTAGAAATGTTGTTTTCATACAAATGTTTTTGGTGTAATTCAAATGTATGAGGGCGTATTGATGGCTAACAATACAACTTAACGAACGTAGCTAAAAACTTTACAAACGTAAAAGATCCGGTTTTAAGATTTGGTTAAACCCTAAAACACTACTCAAAAGTATAATCAACCCAACACCGGATGTTTTTTAAATTCTTTATTCCTGTCAAAAAGGTAACGATAAGTCTGTAACCTGCGGCTGCGCTGGGTTCCCAGGCTTTCGGCAATGTTTATCATTTTAGGATTGAAATCGCCTATCCACAGCATTTCATAATCTTCATATTTCATCTGACCTTGTATTACTTCGGCCGCTTCAATGATCATGAATGCATCCACACCCCTACCTTGAAATTCCGGTATAATCCCAAATACTAAACCCACAAAACGGGAGCATTTACCGAACCGTTTCATCCATAAAAACTGCAGCTTTTGCAATAACCCAAACTTGCCATTAAAGTGTTTAAAATATTGATTAAGGTCGGGCAGGTTGATCCACATTGCTATAGGCTCATCTTTATAATAGGTAAACCAACTGATAGTTTCATCCATTGCAGGCTTCATACTCTGAAACATTTTCTTCACTACCTTTTCCTCCAGCGATTTTCCACCACCATGCCCCGCCCAGGCTTTATTATATATATAAGTAAAGTCTGATGCAAACTTATCAAGCTCTGCTTTGCGTATAGGTACAGCTCTATAGTTAGGGTCTTTTGCCAGCTCTGCATGGCGGCTATAGAACTTTTCCTGCGGGCGATCTTTAACCTTCAGGCTGAAGCATACCTGCCCAAAATATTCCTGAAAGCCATAACTCTCAAACAACTCCTGGTAATAAGGAGGGTTATAATTCATGCAATATAAGGGCGGCTGAAAGCCTTGCACCTGTAGCCCCCACCAACGTTCACGTTCGCCAAAGTTTATAGGCCCATCCATTGCTTCCATACCACGCTCCTGCAGCCATTGCCTGCAATGATCAAACATGAAATGGGCGGCAGCTTTATCATTGATGCACTCAAAAAAACCAACGCCGCCTGTAGGTTGTTCCTGTTTATATTGCTTATTTACAAAGGATGCAATGCGCCCTATCACTTTGCCGTTATCATCTTTCAGCAGCCAGCGGGTACATTCACCTTTCTTAAAAAATTTATTTTTTTCGGGATCAAAGACCTCTTCGATATCCTTATCGAGCGGACGTATCCAGTTAGGATCATTCTTGTAAAGCTCCACAGCGAGGTTTAAAAATGCGCGTTTGTCCTCCTCTGTTTTTACTTCATACATCTTCATGCTGCAATATAGTTAATGATACAATTACAGGTTTATGCTAAGAGATATGACCGGCCCGTTAAAAAAATTATAATATCTTCTATGACCTCTTAGCCATTCCCTTATTTAACTCATTTAACCTAAATTGTGCGTTTATGCAATGGATATGGTGGGTCATAGCTATTATAGTATCGGCAGGTGCCGGGTACCTGGTATTCCGTGCCGATAAACAGCGCGCTGTACCCTATCCATGGCTTACGGCAGCGTTACGGGGTATTGTAGTATTACTCACCTTATTGCTGATATTAGTACCTGCCATAACTATTACCAAAACAGAAACACAGAAGCCGATCATCCTTTTCCTGCAGGATAATAGCCAATCGATATCTCATGCTTTAGGAAAAGATACCACCGGCTACAAACATAATGCAGAACAGCTACTTGACAAATTGAAGGGCAAATACCGTGTAGTGCGTTGGGGCTTTGGCAATACTATACAGCAGGATAGTCTTTTTCAATACACGCAGAGATCAACCGATATAGCCTCCGCACTTTCCCGTGCTCAAGAGTTTTACAGTATGCAAAACCTGGGGGCAGTGATACTTGCTACTGATGGCCGTTTCAACGAAGGTAGTAACCCTCTTTACCAGCAGCTATCATTGCGCAGCTCTTTATATTTATTAGGCTTAGGCGACACTGCTGCGCAAAAAGATCTGCGCATCGCTCAGGTATTTGCAAATAAAACGGCATCGCTCAATAGCCAGTTCGAGATAAGGGCTGATGTTGTTGCCAGTCTGTGCAATGGTTATAGCAATAGTATACAGCTGACCGAAAATGGCGCAGACATTGGCAGCAGTACATTATCAATTAACAGCAACCGGTACGACAGATCAGTATCGTTTAGCATAAAGGCAGACAAACCCGGCTTGCACCACTATGTGATAAGTGCACCTGTAGCCGAGGGTGAAATAAATACTGCCAATAATCACCGCGATGTATTTATAGACGTGGTAGATGAAAAGAAAAATATACTGATAATCGCAGCCGCACCTCATCCAGATATTAATGCAATCAAGGAAGCATTGAATGGCATGGAAAATTATCGTGTAACAGTGAAAATAGAAAGCGATGCCGTGAATCTTAATGATTACTCCGTTATCATCTTACATGAAACACCCACAGCAAATAATGAACTACTTAGACAATTGCAGGCAGGCAATAAGCCCGTGTGGTATATTCTGGGTGCTCAGTCAAACCTCAGCTTGCTTACCCAATTGCGTAAGCCGGCAGCCCTGAATTTAATGCCGGGCTATTTGAAGGATGCGCTACCTGCATATAATACCTCTTTCAGCACATTTACTGTTCCGCAAAATTTACAAGCGGTGCTGGACAAAATGCCGCCCCTGAATATTCCAAATGGCTCCATACAGGCAATGCCGGATGCCAACGTACTATTTAAGCAGCGCAATAGCGATGAACCATTATGGATATTATCCCAGGGCGTAAAGCCTATGGCTTTACTGGCAGGTGAAGGCCTCTGGAGATGGCGCATATATGAGTATAAATACTTTAACCAGCATGGCACTATTGATGAATGTATCCGGCAAACGATCAGTTTCCTCTCAGCTAATAATACAGAGCGGCCTTTCCGCGTAGAGTTACCAAAATATGTGTGGAGCGACCAGGAAGCTGTGTCACTGAATGCGTACCTGCTCAATGCAAATAATGAACAGGTAAATGCGCCTGATGTGCAACTGACTATTACAGACTCAACAGGCAAGAAACAGAACTATTCTTTTGAGAAGAATGGCACTGCCTATCGGTTAAACATTGGCGTATGGGCAGGTGGTAATTACACATACACTGCGCATACTACCTACAATGGCAAGCAATACACTGCCAGCGGAAGCTTTGCCATAGAAAGTATGCCGCTTGAATTAATGGAAACAGGCGCAGATTATGCACTGCTATATGGCCTTGCCAGGAAATACAATGGCTCTTTTATACCTGCATCAAATATCGGCTCACTGTACGACAGCATTAGTAAAAATGAATCTATAAAACCTGTGCTGGAAACCAATACACAAACTGCACCTTTGGTTGATTGGAAATGGTATTTCTTCCTGATACTTTTATTTGCTGTGGCGGAATGGCTGCTGCGTAAATATTGGCTGGCGCAATAATTCCATTAGTAGTTCACGCATTTTTCGGGATAGGCAGCGGCATGCTTGTAAATAAGGCCGCGTATGTAATCATTGTCCTGCAAGGGCTCTAGCTTGCTTTGTAATATATTTATATCATGGGTCAGGCTTTGGTCTTTAATATAACCCATACCATAGAAGTTTCCTTTCTTTACGAGTATGCAGCTTTGTTCATCGTCCTGTATACCCACATCTACCAATGCAAAACTTGGCAATTGCCTTTCGAGCCAGTTAATGGCTTCCGTGACACGTGCATTGTATAGGATTGCTTCTTCTTTGCAATTACCTATGCATATCTCGCCAGCGGCTCCGCTGTTACAATCTGCTTTTGCAAGATTGCATAAGCGTGGGCAAAGTCCAAATTCTTCTATCAATTCACGCAGCCGGGTATGCCCTTCAATGATGGTATTGAATACGTACACCGGTTTAAAATGCTGTTTATGTTTCTCGATACCGAGACGCATATAACCTTGTCTGTCCTCATACATAAATAAGCCAAACTTTGGCAGATAACCACGCTGGCTACGATTGTATATTGGCCAAAGACGACGTATTTCCGTACTCTCAAGGATATGGGCCATTAATTCCGTTGCACACTCCTTGTAGCTAATATGATGTATCTCGCGGAGGAAATCCTGTTTCTGCCGGGTAGCTTTATTGTTTGAGAAATGGCTTTTAATACGTTTGCTGATATTATTGGCCTTACCTACATAAACGATCTTTCCAGTGCTGTTATAGAAATAGTATACACCAGGTGCTTTAGGCAAATTCATCACCTCTTCCACAGGTACATTAGGTGGCAGATATTGTTCTTTATTTTTACCCTTCAGCATGCCGTCAATGGCATTGTTCAGATCCTTTTCTACCAATAAGGTAAACAACTCTGCAGTAGCCTGCGTATCCCCACCCGCGCGGTGGCGACCACGATTTTCTATACCGAGCTGATGACAAAGCTTGCCCAGGCTATAGCTGTTCATACCGGGGATTATCTTCCTGGCCAACCGTACCGTACAAAGCTTCCTTGCATCCCACTCAAAACCTGTTTCCTGCAAATGATGCTTTACAAAAGAATAATCGAAATTGACATTATGCGCTACGAACACCTTATCTTGTAAGAGCTCAAACACCTGTGCTGCTACTTCAGAAAAAGAAGGTGCATGGGCTACCATTTCATCATTGATGCCTGTAAGCTGCTGTATAAAGCGAGGGATGGGCCGGTGAGGATTAACCAGCGTTTCGTAAAAGTTGATGACTTGCCTGCCGTCATGTATGGCAATAGCTATTTCCGTAATGCCGCTGCCTAATGCATAACTCCCCGTCGTTTCAATATCCACAATAGCATACAGCATATATCAAAGATAGTAAAGTTGTGTATCAGAATTGAAAAGGGAATCAAGCCTTTCTTATTAATATTTTAAATCATAAAATAGAACCGGCAAGCATTCCGGCAGATCTTTGTTACAAAATGATACAGTTTTCTGTTGACAGTTTGCAATCTGCAGTTTGCAGTCAATTTGAGATTATACACATAATTCCATACAGCACTCATCTTCCGCCGGATCCTGTTACAAAATGATCCGGTTTTCAGGGCAGTTTCAGTTAGCAATTAATCCATCCATTAGATACACTTCTATTTGTTGATAGTAAATGATAGTTCATGTGAGATAGCTTTTTAGTTTACAGCCGGCAATTAGCAGTTGGCATTACAATCACTCAAAGAACATCCATAACAAATTTACAAAAAATTATCCAATAAGTTACTTCTAATAAAGAACAGGCTTCTTTGATATCCGCAAAATGAGTGTCAGGTGAAAACACCTGACACCAATAAGCATTATTGATTGACAGTAAGTGAGGTTAATGGACCACCGCCAGTAAATGATATGAGGACAGATGGTGAAGCTGTCCCACAGGCTCCGCAGGTTGTGCTATAATCAAAGCATGCAGCGGGGCCGTTGGCAACGGTACTAACAAAATCATATACCCCGCAAGGAAGCGCACTTGAACTTTGCGAACCGACACAGTCAAAAATGTCGGCAGCAGTTATTGACCAATTGTTAGTAGCTCCATCCCAAGGCCCAGGATCAACTGTCCAAGTAAAATCAGAATATAAATAGTCTTTATTTATTCCTGAAGGCAAACTTATTGCTTGAGTTACACCTACTAAAGTGCTGCCGATGTAGGCATAAAATACACCTTGGATATCAGAACATATAGTACCAGTATTAACCCGAACACCAGCCGAAGCATACATTCTCAAACTTAAGGTAAGCAGTAGTAATAAAATCATTAACTTTTTCATGAGTATTTATTAAAAGGTTTAAAAAAAAAATGAATTGCGAGGCAAGAAACTTAAGGCGGACTGCGGTTCATGGTTGGTGGTTTTGGTGAAATATAAAATTTCAACTATTAAAAATTAAAATCAAGCGTCAAAAAACGGTATTTTAAATGATGTTTTAACCCATAATATACATGAATCAACCACCCAACTATTGTGATGCTTCCATCACAATAGTTCCCTGCTTGTAAGGAGGGGAACGTTTATAACACAAAGCGGGCTGCCAATGGCAGCCCGCTTCTTATTCTCACTCGTTAAAACCTATCGTATAATATTGAACGGTTTCGTTACAATACCGCCCGTTGTGTTGGCACGTATCATATAATGGCCGCTTGCAAGGCCGCTTACATTGATATCATGTGCTTTTGCATTGCCGGTAGCTTCTTTGATAACTACCTGGCCAAGGCTGTTCATAACTGTTACCTCATCGAATGTGATACCACCTGTAACGCTCAGTGTCACTTTTTCAGTAGCCGGGTTTGGATACAGGCTCACTTCAAAGTCGTTAGTAGTTATGTTCTTAACCTTAGTAGCCCAGTCAACCAGTACTGTTGTATCGCTGCCGCAATTGTTGGTAACGATCAGTGTCACGATCATGCTGGCAGTGTATTGCTTAGCTGGCGGTACAGAGTCAGTGCTGTAAGTGAGGTTACCCTGGTCATTGAAGATCCACAGGTAGCTGGTTACATTCTGAGGGCCGCTCGGGCTGAACATATAAGTATTGCTGCTTGATTTAGAA
>Ga0157372_10007427_pt1 | contig 11656 bp, 9 predicted proteins | sample C55metaG_FD_115307 | JGI IMG/M metagenome (GOLD analysis project Ga0157372, IMG submission 115307) | Corn rhizosphere microbial communities from Kellogg Biological Station, Michigan, USA - C5-5 metaG | ecosystem: Host-associated > Plants > Roots > Rhizosphere > Soil | place: USA: Michigan...
CCTCGATGCCGACTTCCCGCTCGGCGATGGGACCGCCGAGACGGAGGCCCACGTGTCGTGTCCGTACTGCGGCGAGTCCAACGAGATCGCGCTCGACCCGGGCAGCGGCGAGGATCAGGAGTACGTGGAGGACTGCACCGTGTGCTGCCGCCCGATTCTCATGTATGTGAAGTACGGGCGGGACGGACGGGCGTCGGTCGAGGTGTACGCCTCCGACTCATGACTGACGGCAGTTCATAGTTCATGGTTCATGGTCGGGAGTTCGCACGGCAAAGCTCAAAGTTCAGGCTGAAAGCTGTCAGTGCTGGTCGTAGTACCGTGCGCAGGGAGAGATCCCGCCAGCGCGGCCGGAAAGGACCGAAGGGCGGAAGAGCAACGGCGTTGCTCTCCGCCCTTCCGCTTTTCTCCGCCCCGAAATGTTCTACACCGCCCTGGCTCTTCCGTCTGTCCGTTCCATTCCAGCCCTGGCGCGACGGGCCGTCGCAGCGCGAGCGACTACGAGGAGAACCAACAGCTTTCAGCGTGAACTTTCAGCTTTGCCGTGCGAACTCCCGACGCATCACTGAGAACTCGGTGAAAGTCGTAAGCAGCCAGTTCTCAGTGCGCCCCCGGCCCCAACCCCCTCGACTTCCCCGTCCTGAACAGCAGCATCAACGGCAGCGACACCACCAGCGCGATTCCGCTCAGCAGGTAGAGCTTGGAGAACGCCAGCACGCTCGCCTGCCCCTGCAGCTGCCGGTCGAGGATGAACAGTGCCTGCTGCTTGGCGCTGATCGCATCGGCGCCCTTGGCGATCAGGGCGCGCGTGATTCCATCCAGGCGAGTCATCGCCTGCGCGTCGCCCACCACCACGTGCTCGGCGAGCAGCGCGCGTGACTGCGCGGTGAAGCGCGACAGCAGCGTGGCGCTGATCGCGATGCCCAGCGAGCCACCGAGCTGGCGCGTGAGATTGAACATCCCCGTCCCCTGGGCCAGCTCGCTCGTCTTCAGGTCCGCCATCGTCGCGCCCGTGAGCGGGACGAAGATGAGCCCCAGCCCCACGCCGCGGGCGATGAGCGGCCAGAAGAGATCATGTGCGCCCGCGTCGTACGACAGCAGCGACAGCTCGTACATGCTGTACAGGAAGAGCAGCGACCCGATCGTCACCGTGACGCGGGCGTCGAGCTTCTCCGCATTGCGACCGACCACGGCCATCGTCACCGCCGATGCGATGGCGCCCGGCAGGATCACCATGCCCGTCTGGTTCGCCGTCCAGCCGTGCAGGCTCTGGAGGAACACCGGCAGCACGAACACGCTGCCGTAGAGCGCGAAGCCGAGCATGCTGGCGAATGCCACGCCCGCGGCGAGCTGGCGGTTGAGCAGGATGCGGAAGTTGATCACTGGCTCGTCGATCGTGAGCTCGCGCCACAGCAGCAGCACGAACGACGTCACCGACGTCACGCACAGCGCCGTCACGAAGCGCGAGTCGAACCAGTCGTACCGCTCGCCGCGCTCCAGCATCCACTGCAGCGAGCCCACGCACAGCGCGAGCAGCAGGATGCCCGTCCCGTCGATCGTCGACGTGCGCTCCTGGTGCTCCGCGTCGTGCACGTACGTCCATACCATGATCGCCGCGAGGATGCCGAGCGGCACGTTGATGTAGAAGATCCAGGGCCAGTTGAAGTTGTCGACGATGTAGCCGCCAAGCGTCGGGCCGATGGTCGGGCCGACCATGACGCCCACGCCGAACATCGCCTGGCCGATACCGACCTCCTTCGGCGGGAACGACTCGAACAGCGTCGCCTGCGCCGTGGAGAGCAGCGCGCCGCCGCCCAGCCCCTGCACCACGCGCCAGAACACCAGCATCCCCAGCGTGTGCGCGGCGCCGCAGAAGAACGACGCGGCGACGAACAGAAGGATGGACCCGGTGAGGTAGCGCTTCCGGCCGAAGAATCCCGACAGCCAGCTCGACAGCGGGATCACGATCACGTTCGCGATGATGTAGCCGGTGGACACCCACGAGATCTCGTCCAGCGTCGCGCCGAGGTTCCCCATCATGTGGGGAATGGCGACGTTGACGATCGAGGTGTCGATCAACTCGAGCACCGCCGCCAGCGTGACGGCGATGGCGATCAGGTACTTGTACTTGTAGCGGTCCTCGGCGTCGGCGAGCGCGGCGGGAGCTGGACCGGAACGGTCGGTCAGCTCACCGAACGCGCCGCCGGGCCGGATGGCCGTGGAGGTCATTCGATCTTCGGGTAGTCGGTGTGGAGCGTGTTACTTCGCCTTCGTGTCGACGTGTGCGACGACCGACATGCCCGGACGCAGCGGACGGTTCTTGCCCAACCCCTCCGTGATGCGGATGCGCACCGGCACGCGCTGCACGACCTTCGTGAAGTTGCCGGTCGCGTTGTCGGGCGGCAGCAGGGCGAACTTGGCGCCCGTCGCGGCGCTCACGCTCTCCACCACACCCTTCGCCGTCGAACCACCGTAGGCATCCACGTCGATCTCAACCGGCTGACCCACCTTCAGGTCGGCGAGCTGGGTCTCCTTGAAGTTGGCCGTCACCCACACGCCCGTATCGGATACGATGGTGAGCAGCGGCTGCCCCGCCTGAACGAGCTGGCCGACTTCCACCTGCTTGCGCGAGACGACGCCGGACACCGGTGCCGTGACCTTCGTGTACGAGAGCTGCAGCGCCGCGTTGTCACGCGCCGCCTGCGCCGCGCTCAACCGCGCGTTGGCGAGACGCACGCCGGCCTGCGCATTGGCCACGCCGGCGCCGGCAGCGCCCGCGTTGTTCTGCGCTGCGGTGAGCTGCGCACGAGCCGCATCGAACGCCGCCTGGGCGGCATCGAGCTGCTGCCGGCTCACCACCTGCTTGTCCACCAGCTCCTTGATGCGGCGCAGGTCCGACTCGGCCTTGGTGTAGTTCGCGCGGGCCGCGGCGACGTTCGCGTTGAGCGCCGCTTCCTGGCCGGCGGCATTCTGCACCGCTGCCTGTGCCTGGCCGGTCGTGCCATTGCCACCAGCGGAGGCGCGCGCCGCGGCGAGGTCGGCGTCCGCCTGCTCGAGCTTGAGCTGGTAGTCGCGCTCGTCGATGCGCACGAGAACGGAGTCCTGCCGCACCTCGTCGTTTTCGGCGACGTTCACCGCGGTGACGTACCCCGCCACCTTGGAGAGCACGGGCACGAGATGGCCGTCCACCTGGGCGTTGTCGGTGGATTCGTGAGCGCGCCCATACAGCCACTGCTTCACTCCCCAGCCGAGACCAAGGAGGACGGCGAGCGCGACGAGCGGCAGGATGATGCGCCGCTTGCTGCTCGGTGCCACTGGCGCCGTGGTGGTCGTGGCGGTCGTGCTGGAGGCGCGAGGTGCGCCGTTCTTCGGTTCCGTTGCGGTTGCCATGTTCGGAAAGCGTGCGTGTGTGAGCGGCGGCGACTGCTGCCGCGAGGGTTATCGGTCGAGAGTGGAGATGACGCCCTGCGCGCGCGCGAGCGCGACGCGCGAAGCCTGGTACGACGTGAGTGCATCGACGAGCAGGGTGCGCGCCGCGTTCAGAGAAAGGGCCGCGGTGATCACGTCGGCATTGCCGGCTACGCCCGCCTGGAACCGTTCACGCGCCTGTGACACTTCCTGCTCGGCGAGCGCGAGCCGTTCGCGCGCCGCCGCAACGGCCTCGGTGGACGACGCCAGGTTGAGCACGGCAGTGCGCACATCCGCCTCGACCTGCACGCGCAGGTCGCGCGCACGGTTCTCGAGGTCCCGCGCCGTGGAGGTCTGCTCCTCGACGCGCCCCTCACGACGGAAACCGTCGAAGATCGGCAGCGTGAGGGAGAGTCCCAGGTCGTACGTCGGCAGGTAGCTGCGACCGTTGCGCTGGCTGAGCCCGTAGTCGGCCAGCACCCCAACGGTCGGGAGCGCTTCCTTCTTGATCGCACTCGCCTGCTGCCGCGCCGACTGGGCCTGCAGTTCCAGCGCGCGAAGGTCGTTGCGGTTCTGGAACGCCGCGTCGAGCGCTGCCTGCTCGGTGGTGGCCACGTTCGTCGGGAGCGATGCGAGCGAGTCTTCCAGCACGATGTTCACCAGCGGCAGCGAGAGCGTGCGGGCGAGGTCGATGCGCGTGCGGTCGCGATCGTTGCGCGCCACGATCAGCTCGGCGCGCGCGCCGGTGAGCTGCGCGCGGGCGCGCGTGACATCGAGCGCCACGCCCGTGCCCGCCTTCAGCTGATCCTGCGCGATGCGCAGCAGGTCGGCAGCGAGCGTCGAGTCCTGCAGGCGTGCCCGATACGTCGCGTCGGCCCGCAGCACGCCGAGATACGCGTTGGCCGCCGTTGCCGCGGCGACATCAGCCGACTGTCCCACGCCTGCGTCAGCCGCGGCGACGCCCGTCTTCGCGCTCTTCACCCGCGCCAGGGCGGCCGCGTCGAACAGGTTCTGGTTGAGCCGCGCGCGTGCGTCGAACACGTCGAGTGGCCCGAGAATGGTGCCCCGGGGATCGATGCCCGGCACCGGAAGCTCGATCGGGAACGCCGCGGCGCTGTTCAGCGTCGTGCGGCGCTCGGTGGCGAGGCCGCTCACGTTGGGGAGCAGGTCGGCGCGAGTCTGCGTCACCCGCGCCTGCGCTGCCTCGACACGGTAGCGCGCGCTCTGCACGGCGGTGTTCTGCTGCGCCGCCAGGCGAACCGCCTCGGCGAGCGTGAGGTGAATGGTCGTATCGGCCGTCGTCTGCGCCGACGCGATGCGCGCGAGGAAGGCGACGAGAGCAACGACGAGAGCGAGCAGGAGGCCCGGCGTGAGACGGCGCGGGAAGATCTGATTCATGAGTGAGCGTGCGTCGCCACGGTCGCATCGTCCGGCCGCATGGCGTGGAAGAAGAAGTCGCGGATCTGATCGAGCATGGCTCGATCCGACACTCGCGCGATGGACTTGAATGACCCGCGCTGGTGGTACCAGAGCGCGTGGGTGATGAAGAGCGAGGACAGCATGCGCGCCGCGACGAGCGGATCCATGCGCCGGAGGCGGCCCTGATCCATCGCGCGCTCGATCATGCCGCACACCAGCCGGTGCACCCGCTCGATGACCTCGGTGGTGTAATAGGCGACGAGATCGGGGAAGTGATGCATCTCCGATTGCACGAGCCTATGCATGGCGGGAAAGACGGGAGACCTGAGCCACGCCCAGTAACCCGTCATCCACTCGCGAAGTGCCTGCTCGGCGTCGGCCTTGCTGGAGAGCGACGCTTCAGCCCGGTCGATGTAGGCGATGACGGAGCTGCGGACCACTTCCCGGAAGAGCTCTTCCTTGTTGGGGAAGTAGAGATAGATGGTCCCCTTGGAGACGCCGGCGCGCAGCGCGATGTCCTCGAGCCGGGCGGCGGAGAGACCGCGTTCGGCGAAGACCTCGAGCGCGGCCTCGAGAATCTGTCGAGGCCGCTCTTCTGGACGCCGGCGCCAGCGTGGTTGGTTCGCGGAATGATTCGTGGACATCGTTGCTAAATGACTGGTCAGTAAGTTAGCACACGCAGCCCGCGATGCAACCCCTCCACCAGCCACACCTCTATACTTTCCGCATGCGCCGCAACGACGACCACGAGGACGCAGACGACGGCCGCGTCCGCCTCGACAAGTGGCTCTGGGCCGCCCGCTTCTTCAAGACCCGCGCACTCGCCGCCGAAGCCGTCACCGGCGGCAAGGTCACCATGCGCGGCGACCGGATCAAACCGGCCCGGCCGGTCCAGGTGGGCGACGAGATCGCGATCCGACTCGGCGCCTACGAGCACGTCGTGCGCGTGCGCGAGCTCTCCGCGCGCCGCGGTCCGGCCACCGTCGCAGCCACCCTTTACGAGGAAACCTCCGAAAGCCTCGCCGCGCGCACCAGGCTCGCCGAGCAACTGCGCCTGGCGCCGGCGGCTCTCGTGTTCGAAGACAAGGGTCGGCCGACGAAGCGCGATCGACGCGAGATCGACAAGTGGAAACGACGCTGATTGGAAGGGGGGGCGACGGTGAACAATGCCTGGGGAAGCAGGTTCACCGAAAAGACGAAACGGCAGGATCCGCTCGAAAGGGATCCTGCCGTTTCCATTCCTCCCGTGGCGTCCTCTGACCTGCCGCCCTTCAGCCCGACAGTGAGGTCAATCCGGAAGCCGCGATCTCGTGCGCTCCCGCGTACCGCTCGATGGTGAATGCCACGCCGGCGCTCGAGAGACGCTCCCCCTCGGACGCCATCGCTGAAGGCGGCACCATCTGGTCGGCATCACCCGCCACGAGCGTGATGGCCGCGCCTTGCAGACGCTCGGTCCACGCCACGAGATCCAGCTCCGGTGGAATCGTGCCCGCCCACAGCACCAGCTGATCGGCGCGCATCTCGCTCGCGGCGAGCCAGCGGCACACCGTGGCGGTGCCCTGCGAGAAACCCAGCACCACGATCCGCGGCGCCGCGCCGGTGAGCGAATTGCGCACCTCCTCCGCCACCCGATCCAGATACGAGACGTAGTCGGCGATCTCCGCCTCGCGATCCTCCCGGGTCATCCACGTCGCGCCGATGCGCGGCGAAGGATCGTTGCGGCGCTGCGGGATCGGATCGAGGTAGAACCGCGACAGCCCCTCCGGCGCCACGATAAGCCGCGTGCCGTCGTCCAGTGGTGCGAACTGACGGATGAATCGCCCCGCGAGCTGGCCGTACCCATGGCACACGAACCACAGCTCGCGCGGGAAGCCGTGGGTCGGGCCAAGGGTGTAGTACCGCGCCGTGCGCGGTACTACGATGGCATGCGATGCTACTGTCAGTTCTGCCGACACGTCACCGCGGTGACACGCGGGTCTGGGCGAACAAGGCTTGCTGCGACCGCGCGTTGTTGAGCAGCGAGATCGCACGCGCGAGCTGATGGTCATCGCTCACCGAGCGCTGACGTGCGCCCGCGTCGCCGAGGATCAGCCGCGCCACGCGGCGGTCGAGCTCACGATCCAGCACCAGCGTCGCCGCGGAATCGTACTTCGCGTCGATCGTCACCCCCGCGTCGCTCAAGCGGCGGCGCAGTTCGGCGCGCCACTGCGGAGTCACCACGAAGTCCTTCTTCGCCACCGGCTTCAGGTCGAGCGCGTACTGGTTGAGCACCGTGACGAACTGCTGCGCCTTCGGCGCGATGGCGCGCAGGAACTGCTGCTCGCTCGTCAGCAGGGTGTCGTCGGGCACGATCACGTCGGGCGTGATGCCGCCGCCGCCATACACCGTGCGTCCCGCGTCCGACGAATACTTGGGCCGCGCCTTCTTCTCCGCTTCCGTCTCCAGTGAGTCGGGACGCGTCTCCACGAACCGTCCGTCGGGAAGCAGCGTGCGCTCGCGATGGATGCTGCGCCCACTCGGCGTGTACCACTTGCCCGTCGTGAGCTTCAACGAGTAACCGCCGTCGAGCGGGAAGAGCGACTGCACCAGTCCCTTGCCGAAGCTGGTGGTACCGACCACCAGCGCGCGATCGTGATCCTGCAGCGCGCCAGCCACGATCTCGCTCGCCGACGCCGTTCCACCGTCGGTGAGGACGACGAGCGGCGGCTGGGAGATCAGTTGATCGGACGATGCACGCGCGATCTCGTCCGGCGTGTTGCGTGAGCGCACGCTGACGATGGACTGGCCTTCCTTGAGGAAGAGCGAGCTCACGGCGAGCGCCTGGTCGACGATGCCGCCGCCGTTGTCGCGCAGGTCGAGCACGAGACCACGCGCACCCTCGGCGACGAGCTTCGCCGCGGCCGCCTCGACCTCCTCGGCCGTGTTCTCGTTGAACGTCTGAAGGGGGATGTAGCCGATGCGGTCGCCGACCATCGTCGCATACGGCACCGCGGGCACATGCACTACCGCGCGCTTGAACTGCAGCTTCACCGGCTCGTTCACGCCGAGGCGCGCGAACACGACGTTCACCTTGGTGCCGGGCACGCCGCGCAGGGCATCGGACACGAGGTCGATCTTCACGTCCGTCGCCGGCATCGTGTCCACCCGCACGATGCGGTCACCTTCCTGCACGCTGCCCTCTTCCGCCGGCGTGTTCGGGAAGACGCGCGCGACCACGATGCTCGTGCCCGCGCCCTTTTTCTGCTCCTCGAGCAGCATCCCGACGCCGCCGTAACGGCCACCCACCTGCCGGTTGAATTCCTCGTTGTCCTTCGGCGCCATCAACTCGCTGTACGGATCATTCAGCTCGTGCACCAGGCCGCGGGCCGCCTTCTCGAACACCTCGTTCCCCTGCAGCGAATCCACATAGCGATTCGCAACGATGGACAGCACCTGATCGAACAGCCGGGGTGTCGCCTGGGGCGGCGCCTGCTGAAGCAGGAATCCACCGGCGACCATCGGAATGAGGAACAACGACGCGACGGCCGCGGTGCGGGGGCGGAACATTCGATCGACCTCTGGGAAGTGGAACCGGCAGGCGGGCGCGGGCCGGAGGGCGAAATCTAAGGGAATCGCCGACGAGCGGTTAGACGGGGATGGACTCGGGAAGGTTGCACCGGCACTATTGACGCCTTCCCGGGCAATGACCTGCCGAGGTGACAGTGAACGCCCTGAGCACACCGAAGACAGTGTCTTCCTCTCTGTCCCGTCAGTTGCTGGCTCTCACTGCTACCTCAGCCGTGCGCCCCGACCGCCTTTGCTGTTCCGCCCCCGGACGTCAGGCTCCATGACTCCCCGTCGCCAGCTCCTCGCCCTCGCCTTCCTAGCCGCTTGCTCCACTCCGCAACCGGCCGCCGCCCCTCCTGCCGGCGCCACCGACGACGCGCACGCCCGCCTTCCCACGGGCGTCCATCTGGATCCGGCCGCGCCGCTCCACGTCGTCGGCCAGATGCCGCTCGCCATGGTGGATGCGCCGGAAGGGGATCGCGTGGTGCTCCTGTCCAACGGCTGGCGCGATGAGGGGATCCAGGTCGTGGAGCGCACCACGGGCCGCGTGCTTCAGATGGTGAAGCTTCCCGCCGTCTTTCTTGGGCTACAGTTCGCGCCGGATGGTCGCGCCCTCTACGTGTCCGGCGGGAATGGCGACGTCATCTATCGCTTCGACTGGCGCGGCGGTGCGGCGGCGCTGCAGGACAGCATCGTCCTTCAACCGCGGCGCCGGCCACGCGACAACGGTGAGCGTTATCCCGCCGGACTCGCATTCTCGCGCGACGGCCGCACGCTTTACGTGGCCGAGAATCTTGCCGACTCGCTCGCCGTGGTGGATGTCGCCACCGGACAGGTCACGCAGCGCGTCGCGACGGGGCACTATCCGTACGGCGTCGTCGTCACGCCGGACGGCAACGTCTACGTCTCCAACTGGGGTGGGTGGGATCTCTCCAGCTACGCCGCGGACTCAGCCGGCCGCCTGCGTGCCACCGGTTCGATCTTCGTCGGCCGCCATCCGTCCTCGCTCCTGCTCGGCGCGCGGGACAATCGAATCTTCGTCGCCAGCGCGAGCACCGACCGGGTGCTCGCCGTGGACCCCGCGCGCCGGCGGGTGATCGGCCAGCTCCTGGACCCGCCGCCCGCCGGTCCCGGTGAGGGAAGCACGCCGAATGGCTTCGTGCTCTCCAGCGACGGCACGCGGCTCTTCGTTGCCGAAGCCGACGCGAATGCGGTCGCCGTGTTCGATCTCTCGGCAGCGACGAGCGGCGTCGCGTCGGCGAACGGTGACGACCTGCTGGCCGGCCGCATTCCGACGGGATGGTATCCCACGGCGGTGCTCGCGCGCGGCGACACGCTCGTCGTCGCGAGTGGCAAGGGAAGTGGGACCTCGCCCAACCCCGATGGTCCCCAGCCGGTGCCGTCGCGCGTCCATCGCGGGCCGAACGGCGTGAACACCACGCTCTCGCAGCTGAACGGCGCCCTGATGATCGCGCCGCTTGCGCGGGCGGGAGGCGAATCGCTGGCTCGCTACAGCGCTCGCGTGGCCCAGGCCAACGGCTGGACGACGCCGCGCACCGCCGCGCGCGGCTATCCGCCGTTCGAGCACGTGGTCTACATCGTCAAGGAGAACCGCACCTATGACCAGGTACTCGGCGACCTGACGCAGGCAGATGGTGATACGTCGCTCGTGCTGTTCGGGCGCGACGTGACGCCGAATCATCATGCGCTGGCCGAGCGCTTCGGGATCTACGATCGCTTTTTCGTCAACGCCGAGGTGAGCCCGGACGGACACAACTGGAGCATGGCGGCCTATACCACGGACTATCTCCAGAAGACGGTGCCGCTCAACTATTCGTCGCGCGGCCGGGCGTACGAGTACGAGGGCGCGCGCTTCGGCAGCCGTACCGTCATCCCGGACGACGATCCGGCCGCGCCGTCGCGCGGCTACCTCTGGGATCTCATTCAGCGAAAGGGACTCACCTTCCGCAACTACGGCGAGTTCGTCGTGCCCGAGGACGCGGATCCCGACGACGTCCTGCCGCCCGGCTATCGGGGCGACAAGCCGTTCCTCGCCTCGCACACCAATCCATCATATGCCGGCTTCGACCTGAACATCCCCGACCAGCGCCGCGCCGACGTGTGGATCGCCGAGCTGGCCGAGTTCACGAAGCGCGGCGTCATGCCCGCGTTCGAGATCATTCGTCTTCCGAACGATCACACCGCTGGTGCCCGTGCCAGCGCCCCGACACCGCAGGCATACGCCGCCGACAACGACCTCGCGCTCGGCCGCATGATCGACGCGCTGAGCCACAGTCCGTTCTGGAAGAGCAGCGTGGTGTTCGTGGTGGAGGACGATGCGCAGAACGGACCCGATCATGTGGACTCGCACCGCTCGCCGATCCAGATCATCTCACCCTACTCACGCGCCGGCGTCGTGCATCGCTTCATCAACACGACCGACATCATCCGCACGATGGAGGAGATCCTCGGCCTCGATGCGCTGTCGCAGTTCGACTACTACGGCCGTCCGCTGCGGGACATCTGGAGCGCGACACCGGATCTCGCGCCGTGGAGCGTGCTCACGCCACGGGTGGACATGAACGCGAAGAACCCGGGCAGCACGCGTGGCGCGCGCGAGTCGGCGAAGCTCGACCTCGAGATCGAGGACGCCGCGGCCGAGGATCCATTCAACCGGATCATCTGGGACGCGGTGAAGCCTGGCGTCCCATACCCGGGGGTGCGCAGAGGCGCGACGCTGGAGGCGGTGCGCCGGTAAGGCAGTCGGCTGCGCATGAATCGTGAACGACGAAGGCACACCGGACTGAGCTCGGTGTGCCTTTGCGATTGTCGCGACCGTTCACGGTCAACCGTTCACGGCCGGGTCAGTTCTTGTGCCTGAACGTGATCCGGCCTCGCGTGAGATCATACGGCGAGACCTCGATCGTCACCCGGTCGCCGGCGAGCACGCGAATGCGGAATCGGCGCATGTTACCGCCGAGCGTCGCAAGCACGTTGTGGCCGTTCGTGAGCTGCACCCGGAACGTCGCGTTCGGGAGCACCTCGGTTACCGACCCTTCCAGCTGAATCGCGTCTTCTTTCGCCATCCGTGAGTGCGCGGCCGAGGGCTCAGCGCGAGCGCTCGGTGCGGCTGCGACGGCGGGCGGCGGCGGCCTTGAGCTGGCGCGCTTCACTCGGCTTCACGTAGTACCGCTTCTTCCGGAGATCCTTGAGGATTCCGGCCTTGGCGATCTTCCGCTTGAACGCCTTGAGGGCCCAGTCCAGCCTGTCGCTCTCTTCGAGATGA
>Ga0157372_10007429_pt1 | contig 11655 bp, 10 predicted proteins | sample C55metaG_FD_115307 | JGI IMG/M metagenome (GOLD analysis project Ga0157372, IMG submission 115307) | Corn rhizosphere microbial communities from Kellogg Biological Station, Michigan, USA - C5-5 metaG | ecosystem: Host-associated > Plants > Roots > Rhizosphere > Soil | place: USA: Michigan...
AGATTCCGATGGATGTCGTTGTTGAGCGCCTTGAGCGGCGAGATATAAAGCAGGTGAACGGAGTTGCCGAGCGGCTCTTTTAGCCCTTCGATGATGAGCGAATTAAGCTCCCAGAGGAAAGCGGCGAGCGTTTTTCCTGTTCCGGTCGGCGCCAGAATCAGCGTGTGGCTGCCCGTTGCGATGGCCGGCCAGCCTTTCCGCTGCGGATCGCTCGGTTTCCCCAGCGTTTCCGCAAACCATTTCCTGATTACCGGGTGGAAGCGACGCAACATGCTCTTACAGCAGACGCCTCAGCTTTTGCGCCCCCCATTCGAGCACCTTTCCGGTCCACGGCCGCTTCCGAAACGTGTCGAGCTTCATTTCCTGGGAATACTTGAGGTCGTCCATGAAGACCGAATCCATCTTCTGGCCCACACCCGGGTCCAGCGACAGCATTTGCGCTTCGTTGTTGAAAGCGAGCGAGCGGTTGTCGAAGTTCATCGATCCGATGGCCGAGAAAAGTCCGTCCACGACGATTGTTTTTGCGTGCATCATCGTCGGCTGGTACTCGTAGATGCGCACTCCCTTGCTCAGCAGATTCTCATAGAGAGCCCGGCCTGCATACCAGGTCGTCTTCACGTCTGTTTTTGAGCTGACGGTCAGTACACGAACGTCCACCCCGTGCCTGACGGCCTTGATCAGCAGGTTGCAAAAATCGTCGTTCGGCACGAAGTAAGAGTTCGTGATGTAAAGCGTCTTCCGTGCCCCGGCAATTGAAAGCGCCAGATAACGCTCGGCCGAAGTGCTTCCGATGCTTGGGATGCTGTGCATCAACCCGGCGTTGACGTTGCCGCCGTCTGCAAATGACGCTGCCGGAAAGAACATGTCTCCCGTCAGAAGCTCGCCGGTGGCTTCAGCCCAGCCTGAGGCGAATGCCGCCTGAAGCGCCGCCACGGACGGCCCCTCGAATCTGACGTTTGTCTCCCGCCACTGATCCTCGTGATGCCCGTCGCCAAGCCAATAGTCGGCAAGGCCGAAACCGCCTGTATATCCTACTCGCCCATCGATGACGATCGCTCGCACGTGTGAGCGCTGAGCGGCTTTGTGAAGCGTATACCATCTGAGTGGGCGGAGCCACGCGAACTCGACGCCGGCTTTCCGGAGACCGTGGATCCATTCTTTCTTGAGCGGCTGCGAGCCAAATGCGTCAAGCAGGACGAGCACGCGGACGTGAGCCCTCGCCCTTTCCATCAGGTGTGCTGCGATCGAGTCGGCGACCGCACCCGGCTGTGAGTAATACAGCTCGACTGTCAGCGTCCGTTTCGCGGACGCCATGTCCTTCCATAGAAGTGGGTAAGTTCCGTCGCCGTTGAGAAGAACCTGAACGTTGTTGCCCTGGTCGATGTGCGTTCCCGTAAACAGCTCGATCGTTCTCGGAAAGAGCGGATCGCTTACGTCAGGGGGCCCGTCGCGATCGCCTTCAGCAATCACCGTCTTCACAGGCGTTCCGCGAGTCACCGACAGCACGCCGATGAGGATCAGCACCAGCGCCAGACCAGAGGCCAGGATAAGGGCAGTGTATTTGAAAATGCGCATTCTTCCCCGTGGTCTAGTGCGAATCCTGCATCACGTGCCGGCGCGGCAAAGCCGCGTTAGCTCCTTGCCGCCAGTAGCGCCTTGAAACACTTTCCCTCGACATGACTTTCGCGGCCCGCCGTCGCCCTGCGAATCGGGCGATCATCCTGGACCGGTCGCTCGAAGCTCTTCCGATCTTCCGGCTCAGCGACTCGGCAGACGAATCAGCAATAACCTACTCTCCGGCCGCCGGTGGCCGCTGGCGGGTGCTGCCCAGCCCTGGCGACCGGCTGCCAGGCACGTTCGACCAGGACGTTTACGTCGAGATTCTCCGCCGTTACAGCGAGGCGGGATTCCCGTCCGACGGCATGGTGACCTTTACCCTGCACGCGTTTCTCCGTTCGATTGGACGCCGTGTCGATGGCCGGACCTACGAGCAGCTTCGGTCGGCTTTCAACAGACTCGAGAGAACCATACTCGAATCGAGCGGCGTCTACGTTTCCGCCCGCACGAACACACCGCTCGAAGGCCGCTTTACAATTCTGAGCTCCGTTGCCATCGAGCGGCGGCGAATCTCCGACAGGGAGCAGTTCACACTGTTCCCCGTTCTCACTGCCTCCGAGCCGGGCGATGCGCGCATCGTCATCTCACCGGTTCTCCGCGAGAACATCTCGGCTGGACACACCGTTGCATTATCCTCGCCGCAGTACCAGTCCCTCAGCAGCCCGGTTGCCCGGCGGCTCTACAGACTTCTCGAGGTTGCGCGGGAATCAGGCACTGTTGCGTGGCGGGTAAGCCTCGACGAGCTGGCTCAACAGCTTCCACTTGCGCAGCGTTATCCGTCACATCTCCAGCGAGTTCTTCAGCCTGCGCACGAGATGCTTCTTGGCGCGGGACTGGTCCGCGGGGCGACTTTGCGGCAGGTCAATCGCGACTGGCTGGTGGATTACGTTCTCGCCAGCAGGGTATCGTAAGCACAATCCCTGCATGACTCATCGCCTGTCGACGGGGAACTCTCGCAGATGCCCGGCGTATGTACTAGGTTGACGGAAATCACCTCACTCCACAAGAAGATGTCAAATCCCCGAAAAATCGCATTGCTCTGCCTTGTACTGCTTCCGGTTCTGGCAGGCGGATTCGTGTTTCAGCAGCAGCAGGAACGCGACGGAGCGAGACTCCTCGATCAGGTTCTTCAGATCGTATCAGGACGCTTCGTAGACAGCGTCGATGCCGCCAACCTGTACGAAAAGGCCGCGCGAGGTCTGGTGAAAGAGCTGAACGATCCATACTCGGTGCTGCTTTCGCCGAAGGAGCTCGCGACCTTCAATGCCCAGACCGGCGGACGTTACGGCGGTGTTGGAATGGAGATTGGAGAGGTCGAGGGATTTGTCACCGTTCAGCGAGTGTTCCCCCACACGCCGGCGGAACAGGCGGGCGTCATCGAGGGCGATCGCATCATTTCGGTTGACACAGCCAATGCCCGCGGCTGGACAACGCAGCAGGCTTCCGATGCACTCAAGGGCACTCCGGGAACGAAGGTGTCCGTGAAGTTCCTGCGCGCCGGCGTGGCCGAGGCGATTCCGGTCACGTTTACCCGCGCCAACGTTCGCATTCCGGCGGTGCCGTTTGCCATCATGCTCGACGGCAAGATCGGCTACATCCCGCTCCAGCAATTCAATGAGACTGCGACGGACGAGCTCGAGGCGGCTTCGAAACGCCTCATCGGCGAAGGCGCCAAGGGACTCATCGTCGACCTGCGCGGAAATGGTGGTGGCTATCTCGACCAGTCGGCAACTGTCGCGAATCTTTTCCTCAACAAGGGTCAGGAAATATCGAGCGTGCGCGGACGCGGCGGCGATCAGCAGGTTTTCTACGCCACTGACCAGCCGGCTGCTCCTTCAGTTCCTCTCGTAGTCCTGACAGATGGTCGCACGGCGTCGGCTTCCGAGATCGTCGCCGGTGCACTTCAGGATCACGACCGGGCGCTGATTGTCGGCACGACTTCGTTCGGCAAGGGACTCGTCCAGACCGTCTATCCCCTCGACGGCGGTTACGCGCTCAAGATGACGACCGCGAAATGGTATACGCCGAGCGGTCGCTCGATCCAGAAGGAGCGCAAGCTGCTTCCGGACGGCGAATTCGTCGAAGTGATGCCGGATTCGATGGAAACTGATTCGGTGCGCAAATCGCGTCCGAAGTTCAAGTCAGACGCCGGACGCATTGTATATGGTGGCGGAGCGGTGACGCCGGATGTGATCGTTCAGCCGGACACGCTTACTACCAGCGAGCAGAAGCTTCTCACGCTTCTCGCGCCGAAAGCCCAGGTGGTCCGATCGACGCTCGTCAATTACGCCGTCGAGCACAAAGGAAAGGTCCAGCCGGGCTTTGTGGTCACAAAGGCATGGCGTGACGAGTTTTATGACAGGCTCACGAAGCAGGGAGTGAAGGTCGACAAGCCCCAGTTCGACGCCGGAAGCGGTGAGATCGACCGCCTCCTGGGTTCGAGCATCGCGCGCATCGCGTTTGGCGACTCGACGGAAAAGCGCCGCGAAGTTCCCGAAGACGCTCAGCTCCGCCGGGCCATTGAAATCCTTCGGCAAAGCCAGTCGCAGAAGGAGCTCTTCGCCCTCGCCCAGCGCCAGAACATGGCTGTGAAGCAGTAAGCCCAGCCAAATCAGAGAGCCGCCGCCGTGACATTCCACGGCGGCGGTTTTTTTTTGCATATTGTAGCTCGCGCCAACCACCGGGGACTGTATGGCACCTTTGGTTTTTCTTGGCTTCGTAGCCTTGGTCGCGCTGTTTGTGGTCACGAAGTCGTTCAAGATCGTGGGCCAGGCGGAGGTGATGGTCATCGAGCGGCTGGGCCGATTCCACCGGGTTGCCCGGTCCGGCTTGAACATCCTGCTGCCATTCGTCGACTCCCCCCGATCCATTGATGTTCGTTATTTCGAGGCTGACGTCGGCGGCATCAAGCGCATCACTGCCGGCCACACCACGCGTATCGACCTTCGCGAGCAGGTCCTCAATTTTCCAAGTCAGCCTGTGATCACCAAGGACAACGTCACGATCGACATCGACGCTGTCATCTACTATCGCGTTGCCGATCCGCAGAAGGCCACCTACTCAGTGCAGAACCTGCCATACGCACTGGAGACGCTGACACGCACTACGCTGCGAAACATCGTCGGCGAGATGGAGCTCGACTCCACGCTTGGCAGTCGCGACGTCATCAACAAGAGAATGCGCGAAGTGATCGAGGAAGCATCGATCGGCTGGGGTGTGGATGTGACTCGAGTGGAGCTGCAGGCGATCGAGCCGCCACGCGACATCCAGCAGTCGATGGAGCTGCAGATGCGTGCGGAGCGTGAGCGCCGGGCGGCAGTCACCAACGCCGAGGCCGGAAAGCGAGCCGCAATTCTCGAGGCAGAAGGCGTTCGGGAATCACAGGTGCGCCGGGCGGAAGGTGAAAAGGACGCAGCAGTTCTTCGCGCGGAAGGATTGGCCGAAGCGCGGCTGGCGATGGCAAACGCAGAAGCCGAGGCGATTCAGAAGATCGCGTCCGCGCTTCCCGAGGGACAGGCAGCGATGTACCTCCTCGGAATGAAGTACCTGGAAGCGTTGCCGACTCTCGCTCAGGGAAAGAACACCACGATTTTCCTTCCGGCTGAAGCTGCGGGGGTAATGGGAGCGATTGGCGGCCTGCGGGAGCTGGTGGCCAGAGCAGGAGGAACGACGCTTCACACCGAAGAGAATCCAGCCCGTCTCACCCCACGCGTGAATCCAGACGCCCCGAAAAAAGACTCACCGTAGTGGCGTCGAAGCCGATCTCCCTCGCGCGCGCCGAGCGCATCGCACGATCGCATCCGTGCGAGAACTGCGGCGAATACAGTTTCAAGAAACTGAAGGTGAAGCCGGCGGCAGAGAGCCATCGGAAGGCACTCGGCGAGGTCTGGCACGTCACCAAAGTCTGCGGAGTCTGCGGAATGCACCACGAGGTGGGTATCGACGCAGACGGGGACATCGTCTACAGCTCCTGAGTTTTCGCAGAGGTTGATGCTCGAGCCGGCCCCTAGTGTTTGGCGGGCTCCTCGATTCCCGGCGGCCATAGCGGTTTGTGTGAATACTTCCCAAAAACCGCCTGCAGAACCTTGTCCGGGTTCTCCATTCTCACGACCGCGTCGATGTGTTCCGCGAGCACCAACGGTCGGGAGAAGTCGCGGTAACGCTTGTAGCCGTGGAAGAACCCGAGCGGGCCTTTTCGGGTGAGGTCCCCGAGCCAGATATCCGGAAGGAGAAAAAACGTCGCGGCGTAGAAGAAGTTGAGCGTCCTCGGTTTCGGCAGGTCGCTTTCGCGAATTCCCCGCGGCAGTGACCCGTGCTTCCCCCATTGAACGTCGATCCCGACCTGCGTTTTGGGCCACTTGGTATGAAGGATGGGCCCGTGCCAGTAGGTCCAGACGTCAGTCGGGGCCAGGGTCGAGTCGTAACCCACCCAGACGACTTCCTGATCCGTGGGGACGGTAAATGGGATCCACGATCCGTTTACGTCGTCCCGCCACATGAGGTTGTAGGCGATTATCCGCTTGGTAGGGTGCAAAACCGCCACCGCCCGGCTCAACGGGAACGTTTCGTCGCGTTGCAGGTACAACACCGGTGCCAGGCTCCGCGCCAGCAGTGCGCCACGATCAGTTGGCGCGAGCAGACCCGGCACATCAGCAGGTCGCAAGGGAATGTGGGCTCTCGGTCCGCATGCCGTGAGAAAGGTCAGAAGAAGACAGAACCCGGCCAGCAATTGAGTCCCGGGATTCTGTCCCCGAGACAGTTCGGCGACGTGAAAATTGTTTACCCGCATCACTTCAATGTGGCGCGTGAGGCGGGGTTATCGGAGGGCCGATGCGTAAGCCGCGTCCAAATACTTACAATCCCGCGCAAGTCCTTCATCTCATCAGCAAGGACCGTTCGGGAACGCCACTCAGTTGTCCATCGTGTTCGGGAACCATAGAGCGAGACCCCGGCCAGCATCCCCCGCCGCCGATGTCCCACGTCACGCTCCGTTGCCGCAATTGTGGACGGACAGCCCGCTATGTCGCAGGGGCTGCATAAGCTCTCGTTCGACCTCCCGCTGGAAGCTCTAAACACTTGCACAGAATTTGCCCCTCAGAGAACAGTCAGACGAGACCGCATTCGGGCGGCCTCGACGGCATGGGGAAAGCAGTTGCTGGAAAAGCAGTTGCTAAACCCATACCGGCCGCTCTTCCGCGGTAATGCCGGAGAGCGGGTACAGTCAGCTCTCCCGTCAGGGAAAAGGGAACGGCCATGGCACGCATCACGGGGACGGTAAAGTGGTTCAACGACGCAAAAGGTTTCGGCTTCATCTCTCGAGAGGGTGGCCCTGACGTCTTCGTGCATTTCAGCGCGATTTCGGGCGCGGGCTTCAAGTCTCTGGCCGAAGGCGACCGAGTCGAATTCGAGGTCGTTCAGGGCCAGAAAGGTCCTCAGGCAGCCGACGTCACGAAAATCGCGTAGCACACAATCCCCTCCGCCCGCGCTAAGGCCCCGTCTCGAACGGGGCCTTTTCTTTCCCGCCTCACAAAACTGACCCAGGTCGGCGACAGGCATTTGATTTGCCTTCCTACCCCTCGGAAAAGACACATTCTGGAGAGGTACCATGGCCGCCATCTGGAAGGGATCACTCGCGTTCGGGCTCGTCAACATTCCTGTTGAGCTTCGCACTGCGATCCGCTCCGATCACATCAGCTTCCGCCTTCTTCACCAGGAAGATCTTTCGCCGGTGAAGTACGAGCGAGTCTGCCAGTCCGACGGCGAGCCGGTGCCGTGGAACGAGATCGTCAAAGGCTATGAGTACCAGAAGGGCAAGTTCGTCGTTCTCACCGATGAAGACTTCAAGGCAGCCGCGCTCGAGCGATCCAAAAGCATCGACATTCTCGATTTTGTGCAGCAGGAAGAGATCGATCCCCGGTACTTCGAGACGCCATACTATCTCGTACCGTCCAAGGGCGCGGAAAAATCTTACGCATTACTCAGGGAAGCAATTCGCGCCGGCGGTGTCGTGGGAATCGGCAAGATCATCATTCGCCAGACTCAGCACCTCGTCGGCATCAAGGTTCTCGGTGATGCACTGGTGCTCGAGATCATGCGGTTTGCCAACGAGCTGGTGGATGCAGGCGAGTACAACTTTCCTCACCGTGGCGATGTTCGGCCGCAGGAGCTCAAGATGGCCGAGCAGCTCATCGAGAACCTGTCCGAGCCCTTTGACCCGTCGCGCTACACAGACGACTATCGCGTGAATCTGATGAAAGTCATCAACGCGAAAATGAAGGGTAAGAAGGTGAAGCTCGAGGCCGCGGAAGAACCGAGAGACTCGAATGTCCTCGACCTGATGTCGAAGTTGAAAGCGAGCCTGGATCAGGGAAGCGCAAAGAAATCCTCGCGCACAAAGAGGTCATCCGGCTCAGCGAAGGCCCGGTCGTCGAAATCCGGCAAGCGCAAGACAGCCTGACGTTCGAGCATGGCGACGAAACGCCGGAGGGCCGCGACCGGAGACCTCGCCGAGTACCGACGAAAACGGGATTTCACAAAAACCGCAGAGCCTGCGGGTGCTACCGCACCATCGCGTGCCGGACATCTCAGATTCGTCATCCAGAAGCACGCTGCCAGCCACCTCCATTTCGATCTTCGCCTCGAGCTCGACGGCGTGATGAAAAGCTGGGCCGTTCCGAAGGGCCCGAGCGCCGACCCGTCGGTAAAGCGGCTGGCGATGCAGGTCGAAGATCATCCCATCGACTACAACACCTTCGAGGGAACCATTCCAAAAGGTGAGTACGGCGGTGGAACGGTCATGCTATGGGATCGTGGGACCTACAGACCCGACAAATCGACGGGCGACGATGAAGCGGCGATGCGCGAGTCGTATGCGCGCGGCGATCTCAAGGTGACATTCTTTGGTGAAAGAATGCACGGCTCGTACGCACTCGTCCGCATGAAGTTTTCCCGCGACGGCCAGTCGTCTTCCGCAAAGCCGCAATGGCTGCTCATCAAGCATCGCGATGAATTCGCATCGACGGATGACATCGTTGCCGAAAACGATACTTCGGTCACCACCGGACGAACGATGGACGAGATTGCGGAGGGAAAAGCCAAAGTCTGGCACAGCAACCGCGCCGCTTCATCGCGTTCGAGAGCGAAGGTCACGCCTTCCGCGGAAAAGACACCGGCGAAAAAGGCGAGCGGGAATCCCCGGACATCCACGCCCTCGCTCGAGCCGATGTATGCATCGATCGGCACTGACATTCCGGGCGAAGGATGGACGTTCGAGCCCAAGTACGACGGCGTCCGCGTGCTTGCCCTGGTGACGTCCGAGGACGTCGGACTGATCACGCGAAACGGCAAGGACAAGTCGGCGCAGTTTCCCGAGATCGTCGACGCCCTCAGGGCGATTGCGAAAAAGAAGAAACGGAGCTTCGTGCTCGACGGCGAGATCGTCGCATTGATCGATGGCGAGCCGGCCCGATTTCAGGAGCTCCAGTCCCGAATGCATGTCCAGGAAACTCACGTAATCGAGCGCTACCGGTCATCGGCACCGGTGGGACTCGTGCTGTTCGACATACTGATGGACGGAGAGGACGTGCTCCTCGACGAGCCCTGGTCGAAGCGCCGTGCCCGGCTCGTCCGCCAGCTCAGGAAATCCGCTTCAGAGCGAATCCGGGTAACCGAGTCGGTGGAAGGCGACGGTAAGAAAATGCTCGAACTGGCACGCAAGCAGGGATGGGAAGGAATCATCGCCAAGCAGATGTCATCCACATATCAGCCCGGCGTTCGATCCCGCGCGTGGCTCAAGCTCAAGATCGAGTTTCGCCAGGAATTCGTTGTCGGTGGGTTCACCGAGCCCCGCAACTCCCGCCAGCACATCGGCGCCTTGCTCCTCGGCTACTTCGACCACGATCGCTTTATTTACGTCGGCCACACCGGCGGTGGCTTTACCGGTGCAGGACTGGCGGAGATGTACCGGCGACTAAAGCCGCTGGAACGCAAGACTTCACCGTTCGCTGAAGTGCCGAAGACCAACGAAAAAGCTCACTGGGTGAAGCCAGACGTCGTAGTCGAAGTGAAATTCAGCGAATGGACGGCCGACGGGAAGCTGCGGCAGCCGATCTACCTCGGCACTCGTGATGACAAGGACCCGCATGAAGTAGGAAGGGAGGGCCAGAGCGTGCAAAAAGGTAAGTCAGGCAAGGCGGCCAAGGGATCGCTGCCTAAGTCGATCGCGAGCAAATCCCGGGCACGCCGGCGTATTTACGCCGAGCGCAAACTCGTTCCGCCGAAAGAGGACAGCCAGGAAGGAACGAAGGACCGCAAGAATGGCGCACCTCGACCGGCAGACCGCGCAAGAATAATTCAGGCCCTCCAGGAGATCGAGAAGGACTCCGGATCAGGAACAGTCGAGATAGGCGGCGACGCGAAGCTCGCCGTGACCAACCTCGGCAAGGTGTTCTTCCGGAAAAAGAAGCTCACAAAGGGCGACTTGATGCGCTATTACGCAACTGTTGCCCCACTTGTGCTTCCGGTGATGAAGGATCGGCCGCTTGTTCTCAAGCGTTTCCCGAATGGCGTCGGGGGGCAATCATTCTTTCAGCAGAACGCCGGAGACACCCCTCCCGGGGTCAGAGTCGAAACGATCGAAACTCAGGGCGGATCGACGAACCTCCGCGTGGTTGGCGGCGATATCTACACGCTTCTCTACACTATTCAGCTCGGAAGCATCTCGGTCGATCCATGGCATGCGCGAGTTCAGTCACTCGATTTTGCCGATTACTCGATTCTCGACCTGGACCCCAGCGCGCGGGCGCCGTTCAGCAGGGTGATAGAGGTGGCGCGGTGGGTAAAGGAAGTCCTCGACCAGTTCGGACTTCACGCCGGCCTCAAGACATCGGGATCGAGCGGACTTCACATCTACCTGCCGTTACCGCCAAAAACTCCGAACGAAGCGGCGACCTTAGTCGCGCAGATCATCGCGACGAGAGTGGCAGAGACGCATCCAAAGATTGCGACGATCGAACGCTCCGTTAAGGCCAGGGGCGCGACCACCGTTTATGTGGACTACCTCCAGAACATCATCGGGAAGACCGTCGCCGGTGCCTATTCAGCGCGCGCGAACGAGGATGCGCTGGTTTCGACCCCGCTGGAGTGGAACGAGCTGACGGATGATCTGGACCCGCGGGATTTTACGATCGAGACGGCGCCGGCGCGTTTTGCGGAGGTCGGAGACATCTGGTCCGCGGCGCTGAAGAAGCCGAATTCGCTCAAGGCCCTCGGTTAGCGGCTGCCGACTTTCCTCAAAGGCAGCTCGATCTGGTCGCCGTCGTCGCCAGATGCGGACTTCTCCGCCGGAACAGAGAATGTGGGATCACTGTTCTCGTCGACCATGTGGGTCAGCTTGTAGTACAGGTGGAGTGCGTTGACGGGGGCCATGAAGCTGCGACGTCCGGCACGAGAGATTGCGACTGCTTCCTCTCGTACACGGCGAGGTAGATCCTGCGCCATCGGGTGTGCAAGGAGGCGACGGATCTCTTCGGTATTTCGCGCTAGTAGTGCAGCACAGAGGCTGTCCAGATAGGCGAGCATCGATGGGCCCGGGTGAAAGCTTCCAACCTTAGGTACACATTGCAACTAATACACCCAAAAGGCAATAGCTTCTAGTCTTTCTATTGCACGCCTCATCCTTTTTCTAGACGAGGCCTCATGTGCTGAACGTCAGGACGTGAGCAGGTCCAGTCTGATACCCCGCTGGGCAGGTCTTCGTTTCCTGGGAGCATATCGGAAAAGTTGTGCCGGACGGCCTCTTCCCTCACTTCTCCATTCGTCCGTCGGTTCCACCAGCCAGGCCGCCTGCAGTGCCCGGCGGAAGCTTGCCTTATGCAGACGTTTACCGAGCAGCAGCTCATACATGTGTTGGAGCTCACTCAACGTGAAGGTCGCCGGCAGAAGTCGAAACGCGACCGGCGACTGATCCATTCTCGCTCTCAGCATGAGGAGGGCGCTGTCCAGCATTGCGCGTTGGCGGGGGGCCAGAACGGGCACTTC
>Ga0157372_10007433_pt1 | contig 11650 bp, 7 predicted proteins | sample C55metaG_FD_115307 | JGI IMG/M metagenome (GOLD analysis project Ga0157372, IMG submission 115307) | Corn rhizosphere microbial communities from Kellogg Biological Station, Michigan, USA - C5-5 metaG | ecosystem: Host-associated > Plants > Roots > Rhizosphere > Soil | place: USA: Michigan...
AGTAAGGGCAATAGTTACCGGGCTGCCTAAAGTGCCGGAGGTGGAACTGTACTCAATGATCTTGCCCCTATCCACACATAAAAAATCGTCGTTGCGTTTTTGCAGGTCTTCTTTGGTGGTGGTCGGGATCAAGCGCAGGTCATCAAGCGTTTTGACCTGGTTGATATCGATCTGATGTGCTGCGAAAAGGTCTTTATAAAAAGGCGAGTTTTGGCCGAGGTAAGCGAGCAACTCCTGCAGCTTTCGCTCCTGGTATTTTACAACCTCGTGTTTGGGTTGGTGTGCTAATGGTTTAGGGTGTTGTGTTATCACTGTTCAATAATTACCACGGCCGATGCCATTGTTTTCAGATGGGTTAATGATACGGAAATTTTTAACGGCCCGTTACGGTTAATCACTCCCGCGCTTTCGCCGGTAGGTTCTAAAATGGGCTTGCCGTTTTCATCATTGCTGATCTCAATTTCGTTAAAGGCGGTATCTTTTAGCCAACCGGTGCCCAGTGCTTTAAAAAAAGCCTCTTTGGCGGCAAAGCGGGCGGCATAATGCTGATACTTATTGGTCTTACTCTCGCAATAGGCTATCTCTTTTGCCGAAAATACCAGCTCACGAAAACCCTGTTCTTTAGCGATACTGCTTTGCACACGCTCCACCTCTATCATATCAATACCTACACCTAAAATTGTCATGAGCTTAACTTTTTAGTACATTTTTCAACCTGCTTTTTGATATAGTTTTCCTCGTTTACGGTGGCAATTACTTTGGTTAAAGCCGTTTTGTAATACCCGAGGGCTTTTTTATACTCGTTATGTTTAAACGAATAATCACCGGCAATCACATACGCGTGGTAAAATTGCGGATTGCTGGCCACCACGCTATCGGGGTTAATCTCTTCACCGTCAAAAGCTTTTTGCTTCAGCGTACGATAGGTTATAAAATTACGATAAGCCCGGGTGTTCAAAAACGTATCGGGCTTAATGGTAAGCGCGGTATCCATAATTTCATGATCGGTTTGCATGCCTTTCATGGCGAAGATCTTTTTCAAATCATAAGCCACAAACTCCCCCAGTTGCCATGGCGACGTGGAAACCCAAACCAGCAGCTTCTGCGGTTCAAACACTACCGAGTGGTGCGCTATCAATTGGTTCAGCGCTTTCTCGTTGCCCATACCAATATCTTCTCCGTGCAGGCCCTGGCGGTTGCGCAAAATATCAACTGTTTTTTGCACGGTGTTCTTGCCTTCGGCATTCAGCAGTTCCATTAAACGCTGGTAACGATAGGGCGAAGCGCTATTGCTTAGTTGCACCAGGTTTTCTTTAGAGTGTGCCAGTCCTTTGCTTTGAAAATGATTGGCGCAAACAATATAGTTTTGGCGAGGATCATACACATCCAGCGTATCGGGTGTTTTCTCGATCACTACGGCCTTGTTATCTTCGGCCGAAGCTACCAGGAAAGATTCGGACACAAACATTTTGCGTTTTTTGGCTATCGCGATGGCCTCTTTAATGTTTTGGGCGTATTGCAAGATCTCACGGGCCACTAAAGATACTGGTGTGGCCGAACCCGATGGGATATTGGTTTTATCAGCGTTAATGGTAACGCTCAGGCCTTTTTCGTTCATGCCGGATACCGCGCCTACGAAGCCGCCCCAGGTTATGGTCATGAATTTATGCCCTTCAGATGGATTGAAGAATGCCACTATTTTATCATGCGCAAAATTATCGCCTACATAAAAATCAAAGTTCCGACCTACGATCATGGTACCATCGGCCGAGCGATCATTCCAGGTGCCGAACGAAGTACAGCCCACCAGCGCCATGCTTTGCAGCGCGTGACCGATATCATGCGCGGCGTGGTAATTCAGGATGCGCTGGTAATTGGAGCCGATAAACTGGTATTTATCCGATGCCGATTTAGAAATGCCGTAGATCTCCTCTTTATATTCTTCGCTTACGTTCTTAGCCAAATCGCGGTTAAACCAGGCTATAAAATATTTCAGGAATGACAGGTAGGACTGTGAGGGGATGATCTTATTGATCTGATCGGTAAAATAAACCTCCTGGTTTACCACCAGCTCTTTGCTCAGTTTGCCATTAATTACCCCGCGCTCAAAAGGCTTACCCTCTACATACATCTCAAACAAGCCACTCTTACTTTTCCGGAACCAGTTGTTATTAATGGTATAAAACCCCGGCGAAGCTTCTTTTCGTTGTAATTGCAGGCTGCTTAGGTCTGCCGGTTTGGGCGGGTAATCGATAGCTACGCAATACAGGTAAATAAAGCCAACAAGCAGCAAACCGACAAACACAAGGCCTGTGTACAGCAACCGTTTCCCAAACCGTTTCCAACTGAATTTCCTGTTACGCATTTCTTATTTTATCAATCAGATCATCATTGCCCAACAAAGCGCAACAGGTTACAATCCCGCTCATGGCGGCGCCTAAAATTCCATGTAAATTAAGGTTTTGCCCAGTAAAGTACAAATTAGGCAGTTTGGTGCGCGGCGAAATAAACGTTTTCAGCGGGTGTTTATAATCCTTGGCAATGCCATAAAGCGAACCATCATCATTGCCAATATAATCTCGATATGAAAGTGGCGTGGCGGTGTAGTACGAATGGATCTTTTCCCGTAAACCCGGAAATTTCAGCTCCACATCATCCAGTAAAACTTCGGCTTTACGCTTTTTAAATTGCTCGTAAGTTTCGCCCCGATAGGCCTCGTCTGATACCGTATTGAAAGTATCTTCCCATGGCTTTACCTCTTCATAGCGCATATAGGCCAATATGGTCATACCATCGGCGTACTCTTTATTTTTTGACGATGGCGTCATAAACACGGCATAGCCCAGGGGCCAGTTTTGCTGCGTATAATTGGCCATGTGCCATACCTGCCCGTCTTTAAAACTGTAAACGTTATGGCTAAAATATTTGAACGTATCTTTTTTAAATACAATGTTAATGGTAAAAGATGATACCGAGTTTTCCAGGCTTTTCAGGCGGTTACGGTACACGTTCTTGATTATCTGCGAGTCCGTCATCTCCAATGTTTTCACCGGGTGAATGTTGGATATAAAATGACCGGCAAACAGCTTTTCGCCATGTTGCAGTTCAACATGCGTTATTTTACCATCCTGCTCCACCAGTTTTTTTACGGCTTTATTCCGGATGATAACGCCGCCCCTGTTGCGGATATTGCGGGCAATCAGTTTAGCAATCTGCGAACCGCCGTCAACACATTTCCACGAGCTTTCAATGTAGCTGTTAAGGATAAGCGCATGAACATACAGTGGTGTTTTATCGGCCTCCCCGGCGTATAGCGAGTTATTCCCTGCCAGCACCTGTTGCAATTTTTTGTTATTGGTGATAGATGCCAGGAAGGCTTCAGTATCCACCTCCAGCACATCGGCCTTTTCATAAAAATCATCCGACGAGCGCAGGTTATACAACGGAAACTTGTCGCAAACCTCTTTCAGTTTATTGCAATAGGCGCGCAAAGCCGGTTCCTCATCCGGGAAATAAACCAACAGCTGTTTGATGAAATTATCATAGCCCTGAGCCTGGGGATATTCAACCGGATCGTTATCAATCATGATCTTATCAAAGGCATCGGGGTTTTGCTTTTCCAACTTCAGGTTATCGATAATATCTATATACTTAAAGATCTGGTATAGATTTTGGCCCTTATCGAGCCCACCGAGGTAATGCACCCCGGAATCAAAGATAACCTTGTCGCGTACGTAGGTTTGCAGCGAGCCGCCAAGCTGCTTGTTTTTTTCAACAACACAAACCCGGTAACCTTCACGACCGAGCATATCGGCGCAAACCAAACCGCCCATACCGCTGCCAATGATCAGTATATCAAACTTATCGTTCATTTAAACTGGCTGCCCTTCTTTTTTAAGCACAAAAATAATATTTGAAGTGTACTTTGTGTTGTCAATCTCGGCGACCGAAAGATCATGTACTGCTGCTATATCCCGCAGCATTTGTCCCGAAAGAAACGACAGGCCATCTTTTCCCGTTTTATTAAAGCCAAGCAACTTGGTCGAAAAAGTTTCGGTGAGCTCAGTTCCCTTATGCCTTTCCTGCATATCCTTATTGCCATCCCTGATGATGAGCATGCCACCAGGATTTAAATTGGCAATGCATTTTTCAATCAATTGTTTTTGCTCCCCGGGCGGCAAATAGTGCAGCATATCGGCCATGATAATGGCATCATACTGTTCCATTTCAAATTGCAGGGCATCGGCATAAACAAAGTTAATATCCTCCGTTTTACTAAAGCAATTGGCCGCCACCTCTATCTTTTCCTCATCATAATCAACCCCGGTAAAACCGCGTCCCGGCGCTGCAAAATGCAGCATGTAAGGCATAAAGCCATAACCGCAACCCAAGTCAAGCATTTTGCCTTGTTTAGGCAGCAGGTCATGAAATACCTGGTAATTTTTTTCCAACCGTACTTTAATGCGCATATACCATTCCAGCACCGGGCCTTTATACAGGTAGTTATAAAACAGTTGCTCTTTAAAATAAGCTGGTTGCTCAATTTCGGTGCTTAATTTTTGATATTCCTCTTTAAAATAACGGCTGATATTTTTGGTGCGTTCGGCGTAGCCTGTACCGAATGAAGCATCACCGGCAGCAATACGAGGCAGGTATTTTATGGTTATTGTGCCATTCTTCAGCAGGAAATCGCCTTTGGTCATATTGTAGCCTGTGCCATGCAGCACAATAGGCAATATGTCCATACCCAACTGCTCGGCTAAAAAGAAAGCGCCTTTATGAAAGCGTTTCATTTTACCATCGGGCGAACGGCTGCCTTCAGGAAAAATCACCATCGAGTATCCTTGTTTAACTTTTTCGGCCAGTTCATCGATATTCTGCTCCACTCCTTCGGCCACTGGGAAGTAGCCCGCCATCCGCACCACTGCGCCAAATACCGGCGAATTCCATACCCAATGATTGGTAAACAATATCAGCTTAGGGTGCTGCATGATCAGCACCAAAATATCTAAAAACGATTGGTGATTACTGATCACCACGGCAGGTTTCTCAAAACTGTCTTTATCCACTACACGCTTATTCAGGTTAGGCATAATGTACATCATCGACCAGCAAAACTTAGACAGGATGGCGTGATAAACATATTTGCTCCGCTTACCTTTAAATGGATTAAGCTTAATAAGCAGCAGACCAATAAGACTTGATAACAGGCAGCCGCTCACAAAATAAGTGAACGCGAAAACAGAGATCACAAAGCCGCTTAATGTCCAGGGGAAGCGTTTTGCTTTTACCCGGTTCTTGATGAGCAGATTAAACAAAAACGGGATTAGGATCTGGGCCATCACCACCACACAAACTATCCCTATGATGGAGATCAACGCGATAGAACGCAAGGCCGGGTGTTTGGCAAAGATCAGCACACCCAAACCCACAACCGTAGTAATGGCTGATAGAAAGATGGACGACTTGTATGACGATAAATTCTTTTTGCCCGTTTTATATTCCTGCAGCAACCCATCCATAATAAACAGGCTGTAATCATCGCCCAAACCAAATATCAGTGCCGATATAATGATGTTCACGATATTGAACTGAATGCCCAGCAGACCCATCAAACCCAAAATCCAGATCCAGGAAATAAACATGGGGATAAAGGAAACCAGTGTAAGTTCGATCCGTCCGTAAGTGAGCAGCAATACCGTAAACACCAGTAATGACGACATCTCCGCGATACTGGTAAAATCATTATTAATGATACCAACAAAACGGTTTGTTAAGTATTGCTTATCAACAACAGTAGCATTTGGCGAGTTCTCGAACAAGTTGTACAGCTTGGTTTTATCACCCTGCGAGATCTTAACCAATGTAATTACACCGGCCCTGCCTGGTCGCTCGGTGATGTAATCATCCAACAAACTTTTGCGGATGCCGGCCATTTCATCCTGGCCAACCGGTTTAAAGTTTTTATTGATGAGTTCCTTAAAATGGTCAAAAGCGGATGGCTTGAAACCTACGGCAGCGCCTTCATTAACCAATACAGCCATTAACTGCTGTTTTTTTGCAGGTGTCCAGTAGTTATTCCAACGGGCAATTCGGGCTTTTTGCAGCGAATCGGAAATAATTAGCGATGATACGCCGGAGTATTTTTTGACGATGTTTTTTTCTTTCAATAATTCTATCTGTGCCGAGAGCTTTTCGTTGGTGCGAAGCGCATCATCAAGGGTTTTTCCCTCGGCCAGGAGGTAAACTGATTGCAGGGCGTATTTATTAATCGCATTCAGCTTAGCTTCGGATGCTTTGAGTTTATCGGTCATGAAATTCATGCGGTTCATATCCGTTTCAAAGCTTACGTTCCGGGCGGTATAGCTAAATACTACGGTAAGAATGACAATAGTTGAAATAATAAATTTATTATACTCGGGATTATAGGCCGATAGCTTATCAATCCACGAAAGCTGGGCTGTATGCTGATCCTGTTCTTTTTTTGAGGCGATGAAATGCGGGAGAAACACCAACGAGCAAAACGACGCGCCGATTAAGCTAAAGGCCGCAAACAGACCAAGATCTTTCAGCATTTCCGACTCTACAAATTCCAGGCACAAGAAACCGCCGATAGTAGTAAAACTGCCCACAGTAAGCGGCATAGCCAAATCACGAATTACTTGCTCAATACTACGGGTATGCCTGTAATGGTTAAACACATGCAGCGAATAGTTAACCGCAATCCCCAACACCACCGAACCGGTACCCAGTGCGATCACCGAAATACTGCCTTTTACAAAATAAACCACTGCTAATGAAAACAGCGCGCCGAACAGTACCGGCACTAATATCACAACCGGTGCCCGTTTCTTTTTGAAATAAAAACCAAGAAAAACGATTAGGAAAATCACTGTAATCCCTTGCGTAAACATGGAATCCTTACGCAATTGCAGGGCGTTACCTACCGATACAGCCGTAGTACCGAAGTAGCTACAGTTAACCGTTTTAAAGTTTTTAGTTTGTAAACTATCGATAACCTGGTCGATGCCTTTAAGCATTACCGCGTTCTCGCCGGTGTTATTGGGCGAATATTTTGGCGTGATAAACAGCAAAAGGTTTTTGTGATCTTTGGTCATCACATAGCTATCGTACAGTTCAAAATTTTCGTCGTATTGGAGCTGTTGTAATTTTTTGAGGCCGAGGTATGAGATGCCAACCGGGTCGGCACTGATCATGCTTTTCAGCGCTAATCCAGCGGGCGAAGTTAGCGTACGTAAATCACGGGCAAGGGTTTCTTTTACCTGATCGGGGAGGATAAGTGTGTCAATATTTAAATAATCGCGCTCGGTAAGGTAAATGGGCAGGTTTTTATTAATAGTGCCAAAAAGCGTTAGCACCAACCCGTCATCAACCTTTGCATTGATCTTACTTACATACCGTGGAAGTTTTTGCTGAACGATTTCGGTAAAATTATCGGCAAAGGTTATAAGGCTATCGGGCTGCTGTTGTGTGGAATCTTTTAACGATACCATCACCACCAGCTTATCAACAAACTTGGAGTTTTGAAAAATAGAGTTGAGTTTCTCTATCTTTTTATCCTTCGGCAGTATTTTGGAAATATCCTCCTCAAACCTTATCCTCGAAGCGAAAAAACCGATAAGCACAAAGCTTAACGCAAACACAGTATAAAACAGTGGCTTGCGGATATTGAAATAATTATAGATACCTACCAGGATTTTTTCCATGAATTACAGGGCGGGGACTGGCCTCCGCTTAAACAGCTTTAGTAACGCAAAAGTGAGCAATCCTGCTATAATACCTGCAAAAATTGCCAGCGAAATGCTGCCGTAAAGATATTGTTCCAAATGTTCGCCAATGGATTTAAGCGAAATTTTATCCAAAGGGATATCCACATCCTTGCCGCCCATCCACAGGCTACCGGTTTTATAACTCAGAAAAATAATAACCGGGATCATGGGCGCAACGCTGATGTGGGCAGCCGTAACCACGATGGCCTTGTTGAGCCTGAACAGGAAGGCCAGCGAAATAGCCACCAACAACTGGAAACCCCAGATAGGCACAATCCCCATAAAAACGCCAAAAGCTACAGATTTAGCTTTTAACTGATGCGAGTGTTCAGGGTTAAAGAACAGGTTTTTGAGCATCTGCTTCGCTTTTTTTTTATCAAAAAGCGTCCTGAAAAAATCGCGGGGTTTGATGTATGCGAAAGTTATGATGACCAATATGGTATTAAGCGTGCTGATACGAGAAAAATCCTGAAAAGGGCGAAAATGCGATACCCGTATTTCTTTCGGGGCATAATAAACCTTTACCGGAACCCAATCTATCTTAATACCTTTCCAGGCGGCACGAACTATTACCTCTATTTCAAACTCATATTTACGGGTGATGAATTTGCTGTTTTTTAGCAGGTGAATCGGGTACAAACGATAACCCGATTGCGTATCCGGGCATTTAACGCCTGTCTCCACCCAAAACCAGAAATTAGAAAACTTATGCCCGAAACTGCTTTTACCCGGCACAGATGATTGCTCCATATTTCGCGAGCCAATGATCAGCGAATCCGGTTCCTGTTCCAGTTTTTCGATAAAAGCAGGCAGGTCGGTAGCAAAATGTTGCCCGTCTGAATCGATAGTGATAGCATGTTGATAACCCTGCTCGGCAGCAAATTCAAATGCTTTACGCAGTGCCCAACCTTTTCCCACATTTTGGGTATAACTTACTGATTGTATTTGCGGGACCGACCGGATAATGGCAGGAGTACTATCAGTAGAGCCATCATTTACCACAATAACCTGCTCGGTATAAGCTAAAACATCGGTAATAACAGCGGCCAGCGTACCCTGGTTATTATAGGTTGGTATAATAACGCATACCTGTAATTGTTTAAACTTTGCCTGTATAAGTTCTAAATTATCCGTCATATATCATTCAATCGCACGTACCGGCTTCAGTCCAGGTTTTTATCAATGAGTTTTGTGGGTTTACGTTTAATTCTTTACAAAGTTATCGTTTCAGGTTAAATTAAACGTTAAATTTTTGTGTGGAAGTTATAAATTATAGCATTGCTGAGAATGAGCATTGGCATTACGCGGCCATCTTAGCTCAAGTTTTGTGGGATGACAAACGAGCATGGGGTAACTTGGGCTGCCAAGTCACAAGTCCGCCCTGCACCATCCTGCACACAAGACTTGCGCCAGAGGACACATGAATCAACCCAAAAAGAGCGCAATGAGCCCGAACCAGGAACCTAAATAGATTAAAAGAATCAAATAGTCTATTCCGCTTATCTTTTTCCTTTCGATTATATCAGTACCGCCGCCTTTTGCAGGCACAACAAACTCCCGTTGCTGCACTTTCATACTAAAATACCGGAGAAGCTGAAAAAGTAACAATAAAGGCAGCGTATTGATAAGTAACCGGGAAGCGTTTCCATTAACCATTTCCAATGCTGCATCTGCTTTAAAACATAGATATAGTATAAAGTGTATTACTCCAAAACTCAACCAGATCAGGTATACTTTGAAATTCCTCAGCGATACGTATAAAAAAACATATGAAAACAACTGAGTAAACCCTGCATAAATAATAATTACTTCTGGCCTGGCTTCTGCACTCAAAACAAACCGGGACAAAGCGATACACAATGTTATTATTGTGTAAATCTTAATAACAGTAATTTCCCAGGGTTTAAGCGCCTCGTAATGAATAAAAGGCTTTTGAACCTTAGCTTTTCTCATTTGTGTAATAAAGGTAAGTTATCAAAGATATCATTTTGAGGCCTATATTTACTTACCTTCAAGCACAATACCCGTCAGCCAAAGCTCGTTTAAATGGCTGCCACTCGCCAAAAGCAAGCGGCGACGATGTCTTTTTTAAATCCGAACATTTACCTTATTTTCGCCCTGATTTTGTGGAAACGAATAATCAAACCTTATTAAATAAAACTATTGTGCCCATACTACAGGTTGGAGGGAAAGCCCTTACACTGGATGATTTTTACCAGGTAATTTTTAATAACACTGCAATTGCACCCAACGAACAGGCACTGCAAAAGGTAGAAGCCAGCTTTAATTTTCTTGGCAATTTTTCATCCAACAAGCTCATTTACGGCATTAACACCGGCTTTGGCCCAATGGCGCAATATAAGGTAAGTAATGAAAACCGTTTGCAGTTACAGTATAATCTCATCCGCAGCCATGCTTCGGGCGGCGGCAGTTTGATGCAGCCCCAGTTGGTAAAAGCCCTCATGCTCGCCCGGCTTAACAGCTTTATGCAGGCACACTCGGGCGTACACCCCGAACTGGTAAACCTCCTTGCCGAACTCATTAACAAAAACGTATACCCCTGTATATTTGAACACGGCGGCGTAGGCGCAAGCGGCGACCTGGTACAGTTGGCCCATCTTGCATTGGTTTTAATCGGCGAAGGCGAGGTGATCTACAACGGCGAAGTACAGCCAACAGCTTCAGTTTTTGAACAGCTAAATATTAAACCACTGCAAATCCATATCCGTGAGGGACTGGCCATTATCAACGGTACTTCGGCCATGACGGGGATCGGTTTGCTGAATATTATCCGGGCTAAAAAACTGCTGGGCTGGTCGGTAATGTTATCGGCCATGATCAACGAGGTTGTAGGGGCTTTTGATGACCATTATTCGCACGAGCTAAACAGGGTTAAACATCATACAGGTCAAAATGCTATTGCCGCGCAATTGAGGGAAATCCTGAAGGATAGCCAAATGACCCGCAGCCGCTCGGAACATTTATACAATCCCGAAAATCTCGACCAGGAAATATTTGAGGATAAAGTGCAGGAGTACTACTCGCTTCGTTGTGTAACGCAAATTCTCGGTCCGGTGTATGATACCATTGCCCAGGCCGAGCAGGTAGTTGTTGATGAACTCAATTCTGTGAATGATAACCCCGTCATCGACCATGAAAACCATAACATTTTCCACGGCGGTAATTTTCATGGTGATTATGTTTCGCTGGAGATGGATAAACTCAAGATAGCTGTTACCCGGTTATCTATGTTATCCGAAAGGCAATTGAATTATCTGCTGAATGATAAGCTCAACCAGAAGTTTCCGCCGTTTTTGAATTTAGGTGTGTTAGGCTTCAACTTCGGGATGCAGGGTATGCAATTCACGGCTACCTCAACCGTGGCCGAAAACCAAACCCTTTCGTACCCCATGTACGTACACAGCATTCCGAATAACAATGACAACCAGGACATTGTAAGTATGGGTTGTAACGCGGCGTTGTTATCAAAAAAAGTAATCGATAACAGTTTCGAGGTACTGGCCATACAGGCCATGACCCTGCTGCAGGCTGTTGATTATCTTGATTGTGCCAATAAGCTATCTACCCAAACCAACAAAGTTTATACAGACTTAAGGGCTATATTCCCTACATTTATTGAGGACAAACCCAAATACCAGGACCTGCAACAGGTTAAAGCCTATTTTGAAACTGCCGAAATATTTCCTGAATTTATTAAACCTTTTAACACCAAAAACATCATATGAAATGTGCATTAGTAACCGGCGGCTCAAGAGGAATTGGCAGGGCCATTTGCTACAAAATGGCCGCTATGGGTTATTATGTACTGGTAAACTACAAAGGCAATATTGATGAAGCCA
>Ga0157372_10007434_pt1 | contig 11650 bp, 5 predicted proteins | sample C55metaG_FD_115307 | JGI IMG/M metagenome (GOLD analysis project Ga0157372, IMG submission 115307) | Corn rhizosphere microbial communities from Kellogg Biological Station, Michigan, USA - C5-5 metaG | ecosystem: Host-associated > Plants > Roots > Rhizosphere > Soil | place: USA: Michigan...
CGCGTCGATAACGAATTCGCGTGTGCAGGGCAAGCATCGATTCTCCTTCTGGAACGAGATCTACGAGACAGTTCTGGCGCCATATATCGCCCTTCCCACAACTCTTGCATTGATTAATCCGAAATGGGGGAAGTTCAATGTGACCTCAAAGAGCAGCGTTGTTGAGGAGCGCTTCTTCGATTTCAAGATTGCTCGCCCTTATCTCTTTCTCATTACCTTGAACCTGATAGGGATAGCGATGGCAGTTCCTCGCTTCCTCGCGAATGGCGATCCTAGCGGCGTCTTAGCGGTGAACGTGTTCTGGGCCGCAATCAATACTTTGATCCTGGGTACAACGATCGCGGTCTCGATTGAAGATCGCCAGCGGCGCTCCAACGTACGGATTGCGGCAAACCTTCCTGTCGCATTGTCTCTTGCCAGTGGCAATGCCTATGATTGCCTTCTGGTTGACATTTCGGAAGGAGGCCTCGCGCTTCGTTCAAACCAGGATTTGGATCTCCGCGTCGGAATAGAAGCCGAAGTTCTTGTGCGGACGGCAGAGGGGGAGCAGCGGTTCCCGGTCGAGGTGGTGGAGTCGACGAAGAACGCGCTGCGTCTGCAATTCAATTCGGTTGACCTGACACAGCAACGTGCTTTAACTCGTGTCGTCTACTCTCGTGCAGATTCCTGGCTGAATTGGACGGAGGGCCAAAACGGGGATCGAATTCTGCGAAGTCTCTTCCAGATTCTGGGTATAGGTTTGAAGGGCTTGTTTTCAATACCCGGAGCGTTACTTAGCGCCAGCCGGCAAGAGACAAAGGTCTCTAAGTTGGCTCAGGTGAATCAGACGATTGCGCCCCTCATTCTATTAGTGATTTCTTTAACCGCGCTTAGTGCGCGGGCGGAGGTGGGGCAAACTGTAAATGCGCCATCGATTCAAGGGACGCGCACCACATCCGCGACCCAGTCTTTCCATGACAAACAGGATCTACTTTCACTTGGCCAGTCTGAAGCGCTCACGATACACGGTGTGGAAGGACAGGCGATTGTGCATTTCGCGATTCCGGCGAGCAAGATCGTCAGCGATGCAGCTCTTACGCTTCGGTACCGCGCCTCTTACAAAGCATTAGCTTCCGGCTCGAATCTCGAGGTTGCCTTCAATGGAGCCACCATCGGCACAATCCCACTTGCGGATGCGGAATCCGATTCCGACCGCGTCTTGACACTGCATTTGCCGCTTCCCGCCGATCTCGTTGTCCATGATAATTCGCTCACCTTTCATTTGCGAGCACAATGTGCTTCACCCTGCCCGGACGCAAGTAAAAATGAGCCTTGGATTCGCATCGAAACGACAAGCGAATTAGAGGTTTCAGGGTTGGTGCTTCCCCTCCCAAACCAACTCAGCATCTTGCCGGCGCCGTTTTTCGACGCTTCGTTCCAGAGCATGCTTCGGCTGCCGTTTGCTTTTGACGTTCCTCCCGATAGGCAAGTGACTCAGGCTGCAGGAATTCTGGCTTCATGGTACGGCGCCATGGCCGATTTTCGCGGCTCACATTTTCCGGTTAGCATTGGTGAAATTCCCGCTGGCAACGTCGTTCTATTCGCAACTTCCGGATCCAGTCTTCTGTCCATTCTCGGTGTTACAGTTTCGGGACCGGTAATTGTATTGCGTGATAATCCTTCCGATGCGTCGGGCAAAGTGCTCGTGTTGGCCGGTAAGGATAGCAAGCAATTACTCATGGCTGCGCGAGCCTTGGTACTGGGTCAGTTCTCACACGAGAGCGATGAGGCACGCGTTGGCGATATCAGAATGCCTGCCCCACGGACCGCCTATGACGCACCTAGATGGCTACAAGCCTCGCCGTCTGTAAAAATCGCCGAGGATGCTCCGGCCGATTTTCTCAAGGCGAGCGAGGGTCGGCCTGCAAGGCTTTATTTCCGGCTGGCTCCTGATCTTTATCTCGGATCGCGCACCACTGTCCCGCTTCATCTACTCTTTAAGGTTTCAGGTCTTGCGAAGGATGCCCAGGCTCAGATGGACATCGAGGTGAATGGAGTATCTGTTCCCTCCCGCGAAGTCCAGGTGAAAGGTTCTTCCGATACGCAATCACAGTTTTTCGCGATACCCACGTCCTTGTTGTATCCGAGCAATACGATAACGGTAAATTTAGCTCCGCTGGAATCACCAGGCCTTTCTTCGATCGGAGACTCCCCGGTGCAACTGCTCCTGGCTCGAACGAGTGAATTGGATCTCCGTGGTGCGTCGCATTATGTGCGTTTGCCACGAATGGACCTCTTTGCGAGCGCTGGCTTCCCGTTCACTCGTTTTGCGGACTTGCGTCAGACTGCCCTGGTTATGCCGGATGCGCCTTCGAAAAGCCAGTTTGCACTTTATCTCGACTCACTTGGATTTCTCGGCGCTCAAACGGGTTACCCGGCCCTCCGATTTCAAGTCCTGGAGGCCGCGGAGGCAAGCCGCACTGTCGACAAAGATTTACTCGTTCTGGACACCGGCAACGACCAACGTTTGTTTTCGCAGTGGAGTTCATTCATGCCCGTGTTGCCCGCGGGCGGCAGATTCTTGCTCAAAAAGTCCACTGATTCAAAGTTGGAATGGCTGAGTCGTATCCCGTTCGTTAAAAACAACGACGAAGGCAAATTGGGAGATCTTCTGAACGGAGAGTCTTACCCAACGTTCATTCTGGAGCAATTTTCGCTTCCTTTCAGCAGTGGATTGACGGCGGTAGTCCTGGCAGCGTCATCTCGGGACGACGAACAGCCCGTGATGGCCATGCTTGCTTCAGCTTCGAAGGAGGGACGCATTTCTGGCAGTGTAGTGGTGCTCAATGACCGCAGGTTTCATTCTTTTCGGGCTGGCGCCGCACCTTATTATGCAGGCGAAGCAAGCTGGCAGTCCGCGTTCGAATATTGGATGGGTTTCCATGTATGGCTCATCCCCATTTTGGTCGTGCTTGGGTCTTTTTTGATTGGACGGCGTTGGGAGGCATATTTAGAACGCCAGGCCGTCCGGCGCCTTGAGGCTGGATCGTGACCTGTTGTTGCATGCGTGCTCTCACTAGCATTGCGGCTAGTCTATTTTTGGCAGAGTGCGGTCAAGCCAGCGAAACCTGGCCCCTTTGGGAGGCATTCAAGAGTCACTTTGTCGCCGCGGAAGGTCGTGTAGTGGACCACGATGCTGGAGATCGTACTACATCGGAGGGTCAGTCTTACGGTCTGTTCTTTGCCCTCGTTGCCAATGACCGGCGCAGTTTCGATCGTCTGCTTGGATGGACCGAATGCAATCTGGCAGCGGGGGACCTCACGGCCCGGCTGCCGGCATGGCTCTGGGAGCGCGGCGCGGATGCGAATTGGTATGTGGTCGACGAGAACTCAGCTTCCGACGCGGACTTATGGCTCGCCTACACATTATTTCAAGCAGGAATCGCCTGGCAATCTGACCGCTACATACAACTCGGTACCTCCTTGGCAAATCGAATCGCAGCCGAAGAGGTCGCTACGCTAGCTGGATTCGGCCCGATGGTATTGCCCGGCCCGCGCGGCTTTCAGCCACATAAGGATATCTACATCCTGAACGCCAGTTACGTTCCCCTTCAAATCATTTGGAATCTGGCAGCGCATTCACCCACGGGGCCGTGGACTGACATCGCTCTTAACATCCCGAAGTTGCTGAAAGGAAGTTCGCGCAGCGGTTGGGTCCTCGATTGGATCGCATACAAATCTGGCGTCGGCTTCGAGTCCGCTTCGCCATTCCGTACGGAAGCTAAAGCTAGCTACGATGCCATCCGAGTGTATCTATGGGCGGGTATGTTGGATGAGCGAACATTCCTGAGAAAACAAGTCCTGGAAGCGGTCTCGCCTGCCATGGTGGACTTTCTGCGGGACCACGTCAATCCGCCTGCCCAAGTTAATGAAAAGGGGGTTGTGGAAGAATTCCGTAGCGACGTAGGTTTTGCCGCCGCCGTTCTTCCGCTTCTTTTCACATTGAACGAAATGTCCTCCGTTGCCAAGCAGCAGCGGAAACTAGCGTCCGAATGGGAGGCATCGACCGGTTTATATGGATCGAACGCGCGCTATTACGATGCGTGCCTCACTCTCTTTGCAAACGGCTGGACCGAGCAAAAGTTCAGTTTCGATGCTCAGGGAGCGCTCAATCTGCGCTGGAAATAAGAGAGGCGCCCGCATATTTTACGCGCGTTAGGCCTGCTTTAGGGAAATGTTTTTCGGGAGATCAGAAATGAAATCAATTAGGGTATTTTTAATCGTACTAGCGTTTAGTGGCGGCCTCAGCATCCCGATCAAGGCGGCCGAGTCTTCGGCAATTCAACTGTTAATTCAGAAGGCCCACTCGCTTGAAGGCCGTGGACGCTACGATTTGGCGGCGCAGGCTTGGCAGCAGGTGCTTACCACCGATCCGTCTGAACCCGAAGCGCTGGCGGGTCTCGCTCGGATTGCCAAGCGGACCGGCAAAAATGAACAAGCCGGAGCCTATCTTGAGCGTCTCCGAAAAATAGACCCTCACAACTCGGCTCTTGAAGAAATCCAAACGCTCAGGTCAGCCGCTGATGAACAATCTCGTCTTAACGAAGCACAGAGGCTGGCTGCGACTCACAAGCCTGATCAGGCGATGCGCATTTATCACGACGTTTTTGGCGATAACCCTCCTCCCGGGGGCTGGGCCATCGCATATTATGAGACACAGGCAAGCTTACCCGGAGGATGGGAGACAGCGACGGCTGCTCTTCAGCGCCTATCCAGTGAGTACTCTGCGGTTTCAGAATACAAGCTGTCTCTCGGTCAGCTTCTTACGTATCGTCCTACTACGAGACAATCTGGCGTCAGTCTTTTGGAGTCGATACAAGGTTCGCAGAGTGAAAAATCTCGCCGGGCATGGCGTCAGGCGCTTGTATGGGAAAAGGCCAATCCCGCGTTTCTTTCTTCGATGCGCGCTTATCTCAGCCACTACCAAGATTCTGAACTAGAGGCCGCAGCCCGAGCGCTCTCGGCAGAAGTGCAACGCACCGATGCAAATCGCGGATCGGTGCAAGGGCGTGACGAGCAACGCGGATACCAAGCTCTGAAAGCCGGTGACATGGCAGAAGCAGAAAAGCGCTTTGGAGCCGCACTCACGGAAAGTCCAGCCAGCGGTCAGGCCTTGGCTGGCATGGGCTTTGTCCGAATGAAGCAGCAGAATTTCACCGGCGCCGAGCAATTCTTCGAAAAGGCCAAACAGGCACTTCCCAATAACAAAGATGTGGCCGATGGCCTTGAAACGGCGCGATTCTGGAAGCTGATGAAGGACGGTTCAACTGCCCTAACCGCAGGAGATCTTGACACGGCCATTACAAATTTCAAGGCTGCGCTTTCGAGTCGCCCTACTAGCCCCGACGCGCTTCAGGCTTTGGCCGGCGCTCTGGTGAAACAGAATAATCCATCCGAAGCGCTTCCACTCTATCAGCGTCTCGTCCAAATGCAGTCGAACAATGCTGACACATGGCGGCACTTCATCGACGCGAAATTTGCCGTCGAGGGTGCCGATGCGGCGCTGAGCGCGATGCACTCAGTCCCGGATGCCGTAGCCATAAAGCTAGATCAGAATCTTGAATTCGTTGCCCGTAGTAGCGAAATCTACGCCGCCGCTGGCCAAGACGCACTCGCGCAGAAAGCGTTCGATCGGACGCTCAGTCTAGCAAGTGGCCGGGACGATGATCTTCCGGAGGATCTTCAAGTGCAAATCGCAGGTCTCATGCTCCGCCACAAGGATTCCGACGCAGCAGCACAGAGCATGTTCAAGGTCGTCGATGCCGATCCGGGCAACCTGGATGCCTGGCAGGTCCTTCTGGCTTCGCTCGTTCAAGGTCATAGCGAGCGGAAAGCGGCGGACGTTCTTGGGGAGATTCCGAAAAATGTTTATGACAACGGCTTGACACGACCCGGATTCCTACGTTCAGTGGCTGCCATAGACGCAGCAAGCGGCAAACTTGCCGATGCGGAAGAAGCCTTAGTAAAGCTTAGAGACTCCGAAAAGGCCACAAGCTCGCCGGAATTGGCAGGGACCGAGCTACAACTCGCCAATGTCTACCTGAAGCAGAGCCACTTTGACAAAACTGAAGAATTATTGAGTAACTTAACGGATTCCCATCCAGATAACGCGGACGTCTGGAAGACATATTCCGCTTTCCTTCATGAAAAGCATCGGGATGCGGAAGTAATTGCCCTTAGGCAGCGGATGCCGAAAAAGGTGAACGCCAGGCTCCTGGCTGATTATGAATATATCTCCGTCCTGGCATCGGCACAGACGGCGGTGGGCAATTTTGACGGGGCATTTCGCCTTCTGCATGAGGCGATCGCACGAGCTAAATCGTCCGGTGAAGTTGTGCCGATCAAGGTGGAACTCCAGCTTGCTTGGATGTTGCTCGAATCGGGTCAGCGCCAAAGTGAGTTGTTTTCGATCCTCCAGCGGGCTCAGAGCCGAACCGATTTGAGTTCTGTTCAATCACGGGAGGTTGCCGATCTGTGGGCCACGTGGATGTTGCGGGCGGCCGAAACCGCAAGCGCGTCCGGAGATCAGGAACGCGCGGTTTCCACTCTGACATTAGCCTGCCGAATGTTGCCCAAGGACGACCGCTTGAAGCGGTCACTAGCTGGATATCTGCTGAAAGCGGGTGATATCCGGCGCGCGCTCAACGTTTACAAGAACTGGGGACTGAAAGATGGTACGGCCGCCGATTATGCCGGAGCGGTGGGCGCCGCAATGAACCAACGGGACACAACTTATAGCACTTCCTGGCTTCGAGAAGGCTTGGCTACGTGGCCTACGGATTCTAAGTTATTGGATCTCGCGGGTAAGCAAGCGGCGGCCTCTGGCGATTACAAAAGAGCGAGACTTTATTGGCGAGAAGCACTAAAATCACTACCCTCTGATGAGAGCGATGCTGCGTCGGCCGGGCTCGTGCCCCGTGCGGTTTCGCAATCTTCAGAACAATTGAAAACACTCCTCCTCGGCAATGATCCACAGACAAACGATTCAACATCGGAAGCACTTGTGGGAGACTCAAGCGCAACGTCTCAGCTGAGCGAAATCGCCGCGTTTTCGCCGGCAGAAATCTCCGGATTCGAGTCGCGCGACACAGAAACGGAACGTCAGGTCAGGTTGGCCTCATTTAACACCACTTCGATCATGGAACCCCCCGCGTCGCCGCAAAAGGTGGACAGCACGACGATACGAGTGCCTCCTCTGGCGGGCACGTCAAAGCTTGGCAACGGATTTGTCGATCGGAATACCACCCAGTCCGATGATGCCAATACAATTCAAGACCAGTTGGCTTCGATAGAAGGCCGCAATACGCCATATCTAGGCACAGGAGACATGGTTCAAGGCCGTAGTGGACAGCCCGGCTTCGACCGCATGCTGATACAGCAGGCACAAATGGAGGCCAGTGCAACGATCGGTGATGCAATCCGTGTTGCGGTGATTGCTAAACCGACTTACATCGAAAGCGGAACCGGGACGGGTCTCCCGAAGCAGCAATTCGGTACATTGGACAGCGGTTCTCTGGTCCCCATGCAGACAGCAAGCGGCATTGCTGGGGAAGCTCAAATTTCCTCGCAGGCCTTTGGCCTGCGCATCGGCCGAACCCCGGAAGGATTCTTAGTGCACAATCTGTTCGGCGGAATCCGATTCACGCCTGGCAATGGACCGATCACATTCATGCTCGACCGCGATTCGATCCAGGACAGCTTATTGGCTTTCGCCGGGACACGCGACCCGAAATCGAATAATGTTTGGGGCGGCGTCATGGCTAACACCGCATCGGCTCGCGGTAGCTGGGGTAACGATCGGTCCGGCTTTTACCTGAACGCCGGATATCAAGTGATCACGGGACTAAACGTTGCGCGGAACACGCGCATCGATGGAAACTTCGGCACGTATTGGAAGGCCTATAGCCGAAAAGAAGGAGCGCTAACCATCGGTATGAATATCTCAGGCATGCACTACGACAAAAACCTGCGATACTTTACGCTCGGTCAAGGCGGCTATTTCAGTCCGCAACAGTATTTCCTGTTCAGCGTACCGTTCCGGTGGACCGGCGATTACAAACAGCGGCTTCAGTATACGATTGGCGCCAGCCTCGGTTCGCAGCACTTCGAGGAGGACGCATCCCCCTACTTCCCGACCGATCCTTCCTTACAGGGTACTGCCGGACCCTATTACTCGAGCGTGACAAGCACCGGGGCGAATTACAGCCTCGAAGCCCGGATAGCCTATCAGATTGCACCAAACTGGTTTATCGGAGCTTGGGCCAACGGCAATAACGCGAGAGACTACTCATCCCAGTCCACGGGACTCTTCGTAAGGTATTCCTTCCAAGCGCGACCTCTGATTCAGGACAATAATGTTCCTTCTATTCCAGACTGGAAGGGTCAACAGCTATTCCGCCTCTTCTGAGTTTCAGGAAGATTGGGTCCGTCCAGCCCACACACACCTTCCAAAGCGCGTTGGCGCGTCCTTAGGGAGGGCCCCTTCCGGGACGGACTCAACCTTCCTCCCGCAGGCCCGCGAACGCACCAAACGATACCGAAGTCGGGTAAGGATGGCCTCGGTCCGGGTGTGTATCTGGCTGGCTCCGGCGAACGATGCGATTTTCGCAGCCCAAGATGTCCGCCCATAGCGGCGCGACAGATCGTCTTTGATTGCCCTCGGTTTCGTGTATGGGGTGGTGCGATTTGGATGGTTTCATGAACTTGCCTTAAAGACCGTCCGGGCTGGACCATGCCTGGTTTGAAATCCGGGCCTTCGGTGGGTAATCAATTCGCTTTAATAGCCGATGCGATGCCAAAGACCGCATTAAATGCCGGCCATTCAAAAATTTCCTTGACAACTACACGGGTCTAGCTGAATTATGATATAGATTTCTTAAAATCCGTTAGGCTTTTACTTTCACTGACGGCGATTACGTGCGCAGAAGAAAATAGAGGAGACGAGATGGCTATACCCGCTCAGATGGCAATTCCCGCTGCCGGCAAACTTCCGAAAAGCACACCGGTCAGCAACTTAGGTTTCACGGCTGCTCAATTGGCCAAGATGACACCGACCGCGCGGGCGCTTACCAAGGCCGATTTGATTGCGTTGCAGAAGTGGGGCGCAGCCGGCGGTAAAGGCGCCGCGCCAGCCCATCTCACGGTGGCAGATATCAGTTCGCTGGTGAAAGCCTCCGCCGCGACGCCCGCCGCACAGATGGCGCTCGCAAAAAAGGCTTCCGGAGGCGGGACGACTTATTGCTGTTGCTGCAGTCCGTGCTGCACCTGCACCGCTGCAGCAGAGATTCTTCCAGTCCGGAGTCTTTAGACTTCGTGGTCCAACGCAGAACTCGGTGTCGGTCGGAGATTTGCGTCCTCAGCGCGGATTTCGTCCAGTAATGTCTTGATCTTGCTCGGCGAAACTCCTTTATCCCCCTTATGATCCCAGGACCTCGTCCATGACTTCCGAGCAGGACATATCGTCCGTACGGCTGCGTGCATTTCCCGTCCAGTTACTCAGTACGGAACGTGGCGTTGTACTTGTACGCGGAGTCGCGGAGATTTTCGTGGCGGGTGATCGCGCAACGGAATTGGTGCCCGCGTTACTTGCCGCTGTACCCGACGAAGGCGCCACACGCACCGATTTGATCCAGCGGTTTGCCGCGCCAGATCGGGAAGAGGTCGGCAAGTTAGTTGACGAACTTGTACGACGCTCTATATTGGCGCCGGTGACCGCCCAATTCCGTCCCAGCAGCATAGAAAGCAACCTTGACGTTTTTTATTGGCACTTTGGTCAGGCTGCGCGCACCACCGTCGACAAGATGAGCGCAAAGCCGATAGTTCTGATGGGGGTAAATACGATTTCCCGCCGTATCGCGCAGTCGCTGCGGTCAATGGGAGTGAAGAGCGTACAGGTCGTGGATTTTCCTATCCTTCGGAATCTGCGCTTATACGATGACGATGGAAACGTTCTGGCAGACGAATGGCCTATGACGGCTCCGCTGAGCTACGAGTCCTGGAGCGAAAGAGTCGAAACTCAGGGTCTTGCCTGTATTGCCGCCACATCGGATTTCGGCGGACCGTTTTTGATGCGTGAGTGGAATAGCTTCTGCGTGCAGCAAGGCATCCACTTCCTGCCTGTCGTTCTCAATCGCTTCACTGGCACCATCGGCCCGTTAGTTATACCGGGTGAGACTGCTTGCTATGAGTGCTTGCGATTACGTGAGAATGCCAACATGGATGCGCCGGAGATGGAGCGCATTGCTGAATTCGCCGCACAGGAGAGACAATCCGTTACGGGCTTTCATCCGGCAATGACTGGTATTCTCGGCGAGTTGGCGAGCATGGAGCTGTGTAAGATCTACGGCGGAGGGATCCCGTGGCGAAGTAATTATCTGATCGAAGTGAATTTGCTTGGCCCGACAATCCTTACTCGGAGAGTTCTGAAGTTGCCGCTCTGTCCGGTGTGCAGCCCGGCGGTGAAGACGTCTTCGGTGTATCTCGATAAGGAATCCTTCGTTCCCGGCCACCAACTGAACTTCCATGAGTTCCGATGAACGCTGCGGGATGTTTTCCATTCGATAAGCCTTTTCGACGCCTCGCCGACATTATTCCGGAAGTCGTGGATAGTCGAGTCGGGATTGTCTCGGCCGTTACGGAGTTGCCGCGGGATGCTGGAGCGCCTGATTTTTTCCATTTCTACGCCCAAGCGTGCAATACGATCGCCTTTACTAGGCAAGTCAATTTTTATGCCGCGGGAGGCGCTTCATCGGAGCGGGACCTCGCTGTAGCCAAGGCCATTGGCGAGGCGGTCGAGCGTTACTGCGGAGCAATCTATGACGTTGAACAATTGCCGCTCTACACACGTGATGAAGCGCCTTTCCCGTGCGTCGATCCGGCGTTGTTCGCGCATTACAATGACGAGCAATATGCGTCATCCGGGTTTCCGTTTGTACGATTTGACGACTTCACCCCGGTGCGGTGGGTGCGCGCTTTCGATGCGCTCACGCTCGAGGATATCTTCGTACCGGCGGCAAAAGTCTACGTCCCTTACACGTACTACCTCGGCAGCGGTGACGCGCCGATTGGGCAACCGATTTCTACGGGGCTCGCGTGTCATATGAGTCCGGCCGAGGCGGCCGTGTCCGGTATCTGTGAAGTGATCGAACGTGACGCTGTTACGCTGATGTGGCAGGCTAACATCAGCCCGCCGCAACTTCGTGTCGAGACTCTGTCGGATGAAAACTATGATCTGGTGAAGCGCTACGAGTGTACCGGGGCCAGAGTAGTCATGTTCGATATCACGACCGACACCGGGGTGCCAACGATTTTGAGCGTGCTGCTGCACTCTTCAACCGAGCAGCCCGCACTGGTGGTAGCGGCGTCTACCTCGCTCGATCCAGAAGAAGCGGTACGCAAGAGTTTGGAAGAACTGGCGCATACTCGTCGATACAGCCAACAGATCAATCTAAAGCTGCCGCGCCTGGTGGTTGATGCGCCCCTTCACGAGAACGTGACCGGCCAGATCAGCCATCTCAATTTCTGGTGCGATCATGCGAACGTGCACTATGCAGATTTTCTTTTTGCCTCAAAGAAACGGATGGAGTTTGATCAGCTTCAAAACCTTGCAACC
>Ga0157372_10007439_pt1 | contig 11646 bp, 8 predicted proteins | sample C55metaG_FD_115307 | JGI IMG/M metagenome (GOLD analysis project Ga0157372, IMG submission 115307) | Corn rhizosphere microbial communities from Kellogg Biological Station, Michigan, USA - C5-5 metaG | ecosystem: Host-associated > Plants > Roots > Rhizosphere > Soil | place: USA: Michigan...
CAAGTGCATGATGAGCTTGTGTTTGACGTGCCCAAGGATGAAGTAGAAGAAGCAAAGAAATTAATAAAGGAAAACATGGAAAGTGCCATGACCTTGCCAAATGATCTACCGATAATTGCAGAAGCAGGCAGTGGTAATAATTGGCTGGAAGCGCATTAGATCATTTTTTCCATAACAACATGCGGTATGTTTACTTCGGTAAATATGCAGCTTGTTATTTTATAGCCCAGCTTTTCATAAAACCCTATGGCAGTTTGGCGGGCATGTAATACGATCTTATTTACATCTTGCTTTTTTAGTAACGCTTCGGCTGCCAGTACCAATTGCTGGCCAATTTTCTTCCCCTGGCATTCAGGAGCAACAGCCATTTGCCTGAGTTTGCGCACATCCTTCTGTTCCGTAGGATGCAGCATTAGGCAACCAACAACTTTTTCCCCGTCATAAGCAGCAAGAATTATGTCCAATCTGTCACCACTCATGTCTTCATCTTTTAATGATAAGCCAATCGGTTTGCGCAGTACTTCTTCACGCAAATCATACACTTGCCAATAATCGGTATCATCTACATTCACCTGTTTTATATGTATATCCATTATTAGTCCAGTTGAACGTCTACAGTTTGCTTACTCTTTACCATGAACTCCTTAACAGTTTCATTTGAATAAGCTACACCCGCATGTTTAGGATAAACGGCCCTGTATTTACCCCTTTGCAATTCCAGTTTTTGCTCGGGCAGGTTACCGTTTATATTTATTTCATAGAAGTTTACGAACTCATCACCCAACTCATAGTACAGTTTAACCTTGCCCAAAGCATTCGTATTAGTGAATTGCACATAGCCGGGACGCTCAATGTCAATGGTCACCAATACACCAAAGTCAAGATCCACATTACGTTCTATTCTTGGTAGTGTATTAACGGAAATATGGTAATTACCCGGGTCATATTCCAATTCCTGTGAGCACATTTGCTTTACTACTGGGCCAGGCTCAAACAATTTTTTTACACGAGCTGCATATTCCTTAACAGGCTCTTTATCTTCCGGGTCGTCTTCGTACCTGAAACGAAGCGAACCCTTTGAAACATAGATCAGGTATTTATTTTTCTGATTTGGCTTTACCTCGATACCGTGTGCTGCTACGCGGCTTTTGGTAATTGCGAGATCATATTTGCCGACAGGAATGTGCTGGGGATCAGGGCTGCCTGAAGCATCTACAGTACGGAAGAAACGCTGCACCTGCTTTCCTGTTTTGGGGTCCGTTAATACAATCTCAGGAGAGGTTTGGTAAAAGTGTCCTTTACCATCAGTAAACAGTATTTCAAGCGTTGTTTCTTTGGAATCTTCTCGTTGCACATCATATTTCAGTTCCTTTGGCTTTTCAGTTTCAGGATTAGGTTTGGGTTTAGCCACTACAGGCTTAGAAACCTTAGCTGGTGGTTTTACAGCCGGCGGTGCTGCAGCAACAACTTCTTTTTCAGGTTCCGGCAATTTAGGTTTTGTAGCTATAATCGGTTTGAAGGTTTCCGTTGTAAAAATGACCGGTGTCCGCTGCATTTTTGTTAGGGATGGCATGCGGTCAATAAGTTCTTTGGGAAGTTGCGTTTCCACCACTGGTGGTTTTGGAGTAGCTTTAGGCGGCTCAGGCTTAGTTACAATCTTGACTGGTTCAGGTTTTTCTTCCTGTACTGGGGTCGTTACCCGAAATTTAGGAATATCAATTTTAAGTACGCTTGGTGCATTCGTTACTGCTTCCTGTATCTGCTGGCGGGTTATAGTTTTCATTGTAAGCATATTGCGGTATGCTTCTACAATGGTACCCACTGTAGGTTTTATTTGCTTTTCGTTGTTCACCAACAAGTAGTTACCCAGGCATTTATATTCTTCTTTTAATGGTGCATAATCTACCAGGCTGAGGATATAAGGCTTGAATTCGATTTTCTTACTAAGTAATTGCTGAACCACATCACAGATGTTTCCACCGCAACTCTCACCACCATCTGTTATTAATACAAGGCTATACACATAATGCTCGGGATCAAGCAGGTCATTTTCGGCTGCCGTTTTCAGAGAATAAGCAATGGGTGTAACACCTGCAGGGTGCAATGCCTCAAGGCGTAGCTCCATTTGCGCCAGGTTATCCTTGCTAAACATAACCTCCAGCTTCGTATCATAACAATCATTTTCCTGCGCTGGATGCTGATGACCATAAACACGAAGGGCAAATTCTACATCCTTGTTTACCTTATACACGCTGTCAATAAGCGTTGTGATAATCTTTGAAGCAGCTTTAAAGCGTATATTTCCCTCAGACCAAGGTTGCAGCATACTGGAGGAACCATCAAGCAATATCAGGATACGAGGCTGTTTGGCATTTACAGTTTGCGCATTGACCGATATCCAACCCATTAAAAGCGTCAGAAGAACAAGAAAAAAACCACGAAATCTTATGAAAAACATACTGTATAACAAACCTACATTAAATAAACGGTGACAGAGTAATAAAATTATCAGTTATTGGGCAGCCATCAACCATATCATTAAACCTTATTGTTATTTAACATATTTCAATAGCAACAAGCGGTCTAAACCAAATGCATCCATCCCAAATTGCTTACCTTTGCGCAGCATTCAAGAAATATGTCAGTTCCTACTCAGATCGTTGAAGATGTTGTTATAAAATTTGCCGGTGATAGCGGTGATGGTATGCAGCTTACCGGTAGCCAGTTTACCAATAATACTGCTCTTATAGGCAATGACCTGTCTACTTTTCCGGATTTCCCTGCTGAGATCCGCGCGCCTCAGGGTACTGTACCTGGTGTAAGTGGTTTCCAGTTACACTTTTCCAGCCATCGTATTTATACACCTGGTGACAATTGTGATGTACTCGTTGCTATGAATGCTGCTGCATTGAAAGTGAATTTAAAAACATTGAAGCCCGGTGGAATCATCATTGCAAACACAGATGGGTTTGATGCAAAGAATTTGCGTTTGGCTAATTATCCCGATGGAGTAAACCCACTGGAAGATGGCTCGTTGCATAATTATGAGCTTCATAAGATCGATGTTACGAAACTGACACGTGAAGCCTTAAAGGATATACAGTTAGGCACAAAGGAAAAAGACCGTGCAAAGAACATGTTTGTGCTTGGTTTCCTTTATTGGTTATATAACCGTGACATGAAAACCACTACAGCTTTCCTGGAGGATAAATTTGGTAAAAAACCGGAGATCTTTGAAAGTAATATAAAGGCATTACAGGCTGGCTATAACTACGGCGATACAGTGGAGGCTTTCACTACACGCTACAAAGTAGAAAAGGCGAAACTGCCGACAGGCAAATACCGCAGCATTACCGGTAACACCGCATTAGCTTATGGATTAATAGCAGCCGGTGATAAATCCGGGCTTCCTATTTTCCTTGGCACTTATCCTATTACACCGGCCTCTGATATTTTACACGAACTATCCCGGTATAAAAATTTTGGCATCCGCACCTTCCAGGCTGAAGATGAAATAGCGGGTATTACTTCGGCAATTGGAGCAGCTTATGGCGGCAGCTTGGGTATTACTACTACTTCAGGGCCAGGTATGGCGCTGAAAACGGAGGCCATGGGCCTGGCTGTAATGCTGGAGATACCATTGCTTATCGTAAACATACAGCGTGGTGGCCCTTCCACAGGCTTACCAACTAAAACAGAACAAAGCGATTTGTTACAGGCATATTACGGACGTAATGGTGAATGTCCTATGCCTGTAATTGCCACCTCTACCCCGAGCGATTGTTTTTATGCTGCTTACGAAGCTGCAAGAATAGCGATCCAACATATGACCCCGGTTATCCTGCTGAGTGATGGCTATATTGCTAATGGCTCGGAACCCTGGGCATTTCCGCAGAGTAAAGACCTGAAACCAATTGAAGTACATTTCAAGGAAGCACTCACAGAAGGAGAAAACAAATTCCTGCCTTATATGCGTGATGAGAAGCTGGTAAGGCCGTGGGCTGTACCTGGCACTGCTGGACTGGAACATCGCATAGGCGGACTGGAGAAGGAGGATGTAACAGGTAATGTTTCTTACGATCCGGAGAACCATCAGCATATGGTAAAAGTACGCCAGGCTAAAGTGGACCGAATAGCTGAATACATTCCATTACAAACACTGGACAGCGGCCCTGATAAAGGCGATGTATTGGTATTAGGCTGGGGATCTACTTATGGCGCCATCAAAAGTGCTGTAGCAGAGTTACAGGCCACAGGCAAATCAGTAGCACATGCGCATTTAAGATATTTACGCCCGTTCCCACGCAACCTGGGAGAGATGCTGCAAAGCTATAAACACGTGCTGATACCCGAGATAAATAATGGGCAGCTTATCAAGATCATCCGTGATCAGTTTTTAGTGGATGCAAAGGGGTATAATAAGATCAAAGGTGTGCCAATTACAAGAACAGAGCTGATAACAGCTATTTCTGAGTTATTGTAGTTTTTATTGTATACCTTTAAGAATGCTCTTAATCGGCGCTCTTATATTAATACTTATTGCTGCATACTTTTTTTCTGAAAGGCAAAAAAGCAGGAAAGACCGTTTGCATCGGCAAGAGCAGGATGATCGTAAAGCTTTACTGGAAGCAGTACTAAAAAATAATAAGGACAGGATCAGTTAGCTGATCCTTTTTTATTGCCTTCTTCATCTTTGGACTTATCTGTTTCATCCACAACATACAATGGGCGGTTGCGCACGTTATTGATTATCCGGCTTATGTATTCGCCAATGATACCCAGCGAAAGCAACTGAACACCCCCAAGGAAAGTAATGCTAATAATGGTAGATGCCCAACCCGGTAATGCGCTACGCTCTAAGTAATAACTATACAGCGCATACACTCCTATAAAAAATGAAATGATACAAACGATAAAACCAAGTTGCGTAGCCAACTTCAACGGTGAATCTGAGAACGCAGTAATACCATTGAATGCAAGCCGCAGCATTTTTTTGAAAGGATAGTTAGTTGTGCCATACTTCCTTTCATCCCGCTCAAACATTACATAAGTACTCTTAAAACCCAGCCACGCAATTTGCCCGCGTATGTACTTATCATACTCCTTCATTTGTTTCAGGTATTCCAGCACATCACGTCCTATCAGGCGATAATCGCCTACATCCAAAGGAATTTCAAAAGATACCAGGCGGGCCAGCAACCTGTAAAATATTTTTGCGGTAAAGCGCTTAAAAAAGGTTTCGCCTTTTCTTTTACTGCGTTTGGCATATACAACCTTGAATCCCTCTTTATACTCCTGATACATTTCAGATATCAATTCAGGCGGATCCTGGAGGTCGCCGTCTATGGTAACTATCGCATCGCCGGAAGAGTAGTCCATTCCTGCGGTGATAGCTATTTGGTGGCCGAAGTTTCTGGAAAAACTTATGTAGTGCAAGCGGTCGTTTCCTGCGCAGGCTGCTTTTAGCTTGCTAAGCGTACTATCGCGGCTGCCATCATTCACAAAGATCACTTCATATTTATCCGTTACCGATTGCGCAGCAGCAACCATACGGCGCACCAGTTCATCAATGATCTGTTCTTCATTGAAAACAGGTACCACTACGGATAATACTATGTCATTGCGTTTTTCCATCAGCTTAGTTCAGTAGCGTGTAAATTTAGAAACTTTATGATAATATCTATTTAGTGCCTGTTATTTTGTAAACCGTCATCTGTTCGTATTGCTCTAATATTTCGTAAGTAAAATGCTGGTCCAGGTATTGCCTGTTACCATCATCATAGATCATCGGCTTTTGACCGATCTTCAATTCAGCCACAGGTGTACTTTCAATATCTAAATGAAAGGCTTCCATATACCATAACACATTCTGATCAATTAATGGAACGGCACTGCCTAACATCCTCCTTTTATGGCGAGAAACTTCCTGTACATATCTCACCATGCTACTATTACCAGAATAGTCCATCCTTGGTGAAAGAGCAAATCTAATAACGATATTATATGGATATATGATTATTAAAAGGGTTACTGTAGTTATCAGTGTAGCGCCTAGCCGTTTATTGATTTGACAGAAAAGCAATTCGCATATCAAATAAATTCCGAGTGCCGCACCTATTGCCAGCCAGGGGTAAACCGGCATATCATACCACCATAGTTTAGTAGCTGATGAGGAAAGAACAGCATAGTAGCACACGATAACTACCAGGCAAAAAACACAAAAATTTTTTATGCTTTTTGCTTCGGAATAAAGACCTATAACAAGACCAATGGGCACTAAATACCACCAAAAGTTGAACCGATCAATTGCAAGGTTTACAAGGTAAAAATACCAGGGCGCTTCATGATTTTCATTGATCTCACTGTACCTACCGCCTAATTCATTGTTATATACGGCCTTTAAATAGCCGGGATTATAATGCTCTCTCAATAAATAATAACCTGTAACAATGACAATGAAAAAGGTAATGCCCATATAAAAGGTGGGGGTCGTAAACACTGAACGAAATTTTTTACGGTACAACATATACACAAGCAGTGCAGGCATTGGCAGCAGGCCGGCAATTCCTTTGGTCATAACAGCTCCGGTAATTAATAGAAGCGTATAAAGCAAATACTCTCTTTTGTCTTCATCTATAAAAACGAAATATGACAATAAATAACCTGTTACAAAAAATGTCAATAGTGCATCGTAATCCCCCGTGCGAGCCATATGTTCGCCAACAAAGCCCATAGATGTAGCCATTATAGTGCAGCATAGTATACCTAATATTGGTCGTTTTAACCGCTTAGCACAAAATCTGTACATGATAAGTAACGTAGCTAAGGCGGCCAAAGCTGACGGGATCCTTATTGCCAGCTCACAGGTGCCAATTATCTTTAAAGAAAGTACTTGGAACCATATCATCAGTGGGGGCTTGGTATTCCACATCTCAGGCTGTCCTAAATAGGTTGGTACCAGCCATTGATGGTTACGCGACATTTCTATTGCGTTATCAGCCAGGCGCGCTTCATCATATAGATTTATCGGCAACTGATCAAGGTGCGCAAATAAAGGTAATGCTACAAGCAACACTACTATTACGAGGCCTGTATTATATTTCATAGGTAGAATGAAATGAAAAATAGGAATAATTTTATTGTTTAGTCAATTATGGAAAAAATTAGCATCTTCTGGTTTCGGCGCGACTTGCGTTTAAATGACAATGCAGGCTTATATTATGCGCTTAGATCGGGTGATCCTGTAGTTCCGGTTTTTATTTATGATACAGAAATACTGGATGAACTGGAAGACAAAGCGGATGCACGTGTAGATTCCATTTCCAGGGTAATTAGTGATTTGCAGGAAGAACTAACAAAACATGGATCAACGCTGCATGTGATCCATGCGACTCCAGCAGAGGCGTTCAGAAAATTATTGGTTGAATATGACATCGCCGCTGTTTTTACTAACAATGATTACGAGCCTTATGCTACCAGGCGCGATAAAGAGATTCAAACCCTTCTTCAAAAACAGGGCATAGCATTTCATAGTTATAAAGACCAGGTGATCTTTGAAAAAGATGAAGTGACAAAGGACAACAAAGAACCATATACTGTTTTTACCCCGTACAGCAGAAAATGGCTTGAAAAGCTGAATGATTTTTATCTCAAATCATATCCCACAAAAAAGTATTTCAAAAATTTTTGGAAACATACACCTAAACGATTACCATCGTTGGAATCACTTGGCTTCAAAAAAACAGATGCCGACTTTCCCCCGGCGACACTTTCTACTGAACTTGCAAAGCATTATGATAAAACAAGAGATTTCCCGGGTATAAAGGGAACTACCCGTCTCAGCCTGCATCTTCGCTTTGGCACTATCAGTATTCGTGAATTAGCGCGCAAAGCAAAAGAGCTGAATAAAGTTTTACTAAACGAACTTATCTGGCGCGACTTCTACCAAATGATACTCTGGCATTATCCCAGAGTGATAAATGAATCATTTAAAAAGGAGTACGACAATATCAAATGGCGATATAGCGAAAAAGATTTTGAGCGCTGGTGCAATGGCACTACAGGCTATCCCATAGTGGATGCAGGTATGCGCGAGCTAAATGAGACAGGTTTTATGCACAACCGGGTGCGCATGATAACTGCCAGCTTTCTTACCAAACATTTGCTAATTGACTGGCGATGGGGTGAAGTATACTTTGCAAAAAAGTTGCTTGATTACGACCTGGCGGCCAATAATGGCGGCTGGCAATGGGCAGCAAGCACAGGCAATGATGCAGTTCCTTACTTCCGGATATTTAACCCACACCTGCAAACGCAAAAATTTGATCCTGATCTTAAATACATACGTAAATGGGTTCCGGAATTTGAAAGTGATACATATCCGAAACCCATCGTAGAACATCAGTTTGCAAGGCAGCGATGTTTAGAAGCCTATAAAGAGGCGCTGAAGAAATAGCTATTGGGCATTTTTAACACGTATCGCGTCGAGAATTTTTTGAATTTGTTCAGGATATTTACCTTCAAAATATTCAATAATTAATGGATTACCAGTTAGAAAATGGCTTGTAAATTCAATAAATTTTTCAACTGGTACTACACCATTCATTTTAAATAGCTTTTGCGATAATGTCTTGATATGCGAAATATTTTTTGAATTGTAATTAAAATCGCTGTCCCTTCTTTGAAAATATTCCTCTTTAGTGTAGAAATGAATCGCGCCATCAAAATGACGGAAATTTTGACTACTTAAGTCATATTCAGCGTGAACGTATCTAACAGGGTAAAATTCAGTTTCGTTTTTAAAAATCTTTATCGTTTCATCTTTGAATTCTTCTAACTGAAATGATTTAATATTTCCTTTTGTAGTCCACTTTATGTCTAAAGAATAAGCATTTGCAAATATGAAATCAATATGCCTGTTTTCTAAATCTAAAGGAGGTCTTAATTTGACTATTCCGTCAGAAATATTTTCTATGGTTTTTTCAAACTTTGCTCCAAACCATGTGTCAAGTTCCATATATCCAAAATCACTTTTGTCTATTCGAACTCTGTTTAAATCTAAAGAAATATATGATTGAATGTTAGCTGAATTAAATGACCAGAATAAATCAATAAATCTTGGTGCATAATTATTTATTTCTCGAAATACTCTTCTAAAATATGGATGTGCCATAATGCTATAATCAGAATTTGATAAATAGCCTGGCATAAAGCGCTTTTTCTCAAACAACAAGCACAGTTCTTTAAAATCAAATAGATCTTCTTTATCAACAGCAATACTTGAATTTAATAATGGCAACAAGTTTGGATATATTGCTACAACTCCTGTGGTTTGAAAGTATCTAAAATTATCAGGTTCTAAAATTATACTACGTTGAGCAGCATAATCCTGAAATAATTCAATTGCTTCTTTGTTATTTGATAATTCTTCTCTTTCTATTTCTTTTAAATTTTCGAGATGCCTTTTTTGTATTTCATCTAACATATTTCTATCCTTTTAAAGCCTATATATAGCATTTAGAGCAATTAGAATTATTAGATTACCCTGCCCATCCTTCTCTATCCAGGCTGCGGTATTGTATTGCTTCTGCTAAATGTTCGGGTTTTATATCTTCACTGCCAGCCAGGTCGGCTATGGTACGGGATACTTTTAATATACGGTCATACGCGCGTGCAGACAGGTTCAGCTTATCCATCGCTGCCTTCAACAAATTTTGTCCCAGGTTATTGATCACGCAAATTTCCTTCAGCAGCTTACTGCCCATCTGCGCATTGCTGTATACGCCGGGGTGATCTTCAAAACGCTTCGCCTGTATATCCCTTGCTTTCAATACCCGTTCGCGAATGTCTTCACTGGTTTCCGATGTCTTTTTAGATGAGAGCTCATTAAAAGAAACAGGTGTTACTTCCACATGGAGGTCTATCCTGTCCAGCAATGGGCCGGAAACTTTATTAAGATAGCGCTGCACCATTATCGGCGAGCAGGTACATTCCTTCTCAGGATGATTAAAATAACCACATGGACACGGGTTCATGGATGCTATAAGCATAAAACTTGCAGGGAAATCAATACTCACTTTAGCACGTGATATGGAAACCCTGCGCTCTTCCATTGGCTGGCGCATCACTTCCAGCACAGTTCTTTTAAACTCAGGCAACTCATCAAGAAATAAAACTCCATTGTGTGCTAGTGATATTTCACCAGGCTGTGGCATACCTCCACCTCCAACCAAAGCCACGTCACTAATGGTGTGGTGCGGCGAACGAAACGGCCTCCTTGCTACAAGAGATGTATTACTTGGCAGCTTACCTGCTACGGAATGTATCTTAGTTGTTTCTAAAGCCTCATGCAATGTAAGTGGCGGCAATATGGATGGCAGGCGTTTGGCCAGCATTGTTTTACCCGCACCCGGCGGACCTATCAATATAGCATTATGCCCACCTGCGGCGGCTATCTCCAATGCACGCTTTACATTTTCCTGCCCCTTTACATCATTGAAATCAATATCAAATTCGTACTGCGACTGGAAAAATTCTTCACGCGTATTTACCGTTACCGGTTGTAGCGTAATTTTCTTGTTGAAGAAATCAAGTACCTCGCTCAAATGCTCTACTCCATACACTTCCAGGTTGTTGACCAAAGCAGCCTCGCGCGCATTTTGCTTTGGCAGTATCAATCCTTTAAATTTTTCGGTACGTGCTTGTATGGCAATGGGTAATGCTCCTTTTATTGGTTGTAAACTGCCATCCAGCGATAGTTCACCCATAATGATGTATTGCGACAACTCATCAGCAGGTAATTGATCCGATGCTGCCAGCATACCAAGCGCGATAGGCAGGTCATAAGATGCACCTGCTTTTTTAATATCAGCAGGAGCCATGTTTACTACCACACGCATGCGCGGACGCTCCATTCCAACATTCTTAATGGCTGATATGATCCTTTCAATACTTTCCTTGACCGCAATGTCTGGCAGACCTACTATTATGTAATGAGCCTGGCCGCCCGGCGTATCCACTTCAATGGTGATGGTCAGCGCATCTACGCCATAAACTGCACTGCCGAAAACTTTTACCAACATAACTATGCTCTGAAAAACCGTATGAAGATAATATGATTAGCGGACTTACTTATCTGCTTAGTCTTTACATTTGTGATATGAGTACTGTAATTCTTAAAAAAGATAACGGCGTAGGGTGGATCACACTTAACCGTCCTGAGAAATATAACAGCTTCAACCGCGACATGGCATTGGGTTTACAGGAATACCTGGACGATTGTGAACGAGATGAAGAAATACGGGCAGTGTATATAACAGGAGGTGGTAAGGGTTTTTGTGCCGGACAAGATCTTTCAGAAGCTGTAGATCCGCAAGGCCCTGAGCTGGAAAAAATAGTGCGCGAACATTATAATCCAATTATCCGCCGGCTCCGTACTATTGAAAAGCCGATCATCGCAGCAGTAAATGGAGTGGCAGCAGGGGCGGGCGCTAATATTGCCTTAGCATGTGACATTGTGCTTGCTTCAAAAAGCGCCACCTTTATACAGGCTTTCAGCAAAATTGCTTTGATACCGGATAGCGCAGGCACCTTCTTCCTTCCAAGATTAGTAGGAATGCAACGTGCCCTTGCATTAACCATGCTGGG
>Ga0157372_10007440_pt1 | contig 11645 bp, 7 predicted proteins | sample C55metaG_FD_115307 | JGI IMG/M metagenome (GOLD analysis project Ga0157372, IMG submission 115307) | Corn rhizosphere microbial communities from Kellogg Biological Station, Michigan, USA - C5-5 metaG | ecosystem: Host-associated > Plants > Roots > Rhizosphere > Soil | place: USA: Michigan...
CACGCTGCATGCACACGCTGCTCGACTGGCTCCACCAAATACGCGACGTTCGCGGAATCATCGCGTGGGGTGGCTATGCGGGACTGACGGCCATCATTTTCGCCGAGACGGGGCTGCTCATCGGCTTTTTCCTGCCGGGCGACTCGCTGCTCGTCACGGCGGGACTGCTCGCCGCAACGACGGGCGTCTTCAACGTCTGGCTGCTTGGTCTGATGCTGACAGTCGCGTCGATCATCGGCAATACCGCGGGCTACGCCATTGGCAGCGCGAGCGGCCAGCGGTTGTTTCGTCGTGAGGATTCGCTGCTGTTCAACAAGAAGCATCTCTATCGCGCCCACGAGTTCTACGAGCGGCACGGCGGCAAAACGGTCGTCATTGCCCGATTCATGCCGATTGTCCGGACTTTCGTGCCCGTCGTGGCTGGTATGGCGCAAATGGGGTACCGCCGCTACACGATCTACAACGTCGTCGGCGGTTTGGGTTGGATCTGGGGGATGCTGTTCATCGGCTACTTCCTGGGGCGCTACATTCCGGGGGTCGATCAGCACATCGAGACGGTGATCGTGATCGTCGTCTTCGTCTCGCTGCTGCCGGGAATCATCGGTTGGTTCAGAGCAAGGAGATCGTAATGGCTTTTACACTGCCCGCTCTGCCGTACGCGTACGACGCCCTGGAGCCGCACATCGACGCGCGCACGATGGAGATCCACCACACCAAGCATCATCAGGCGTACGTCAACAACCTGAATGCCGCGATCGAGAAAGCCCCCGAGTTACAGGGTAAATCGCTCGACGACCTCATGCGTGGGGTCAACAGCGTTCCCGAAGCGGTTCGAACGGCCGTCCGCAACAACGGCGGGGGCCACTGGAACCACAGCATGTTCTGGGAGCTGATGGGTCCAAACAAGGGAGGCGAACCATCGGGCGCGCTGGCCGACGCCATCAAGCAGGCGTTCGGCGACTTCAGCAAGTTCAAGGAGCAGTTCGCGGGAGCAGCCACCAGTCGCTTCGGTTCGGGCTGGGCCTGGCTCATAAACGACGGCGGGAAGCTCTCGATCACGAGCACGCCGAATCAGGACAATCCGCTGATGGACGGCAAACGCGCGATTCTCGGACTCGACGTCTGGGAGCACGCGTACTATCTCAAGTATCAGAACCGCCGGCCTGACTACATCACGGCGTGGTGGAATGTCGTGAATTGGGATGCGGTGGCGGCGAAGTTTCGGGGCTGAGCGCTGAGGCTGCGCTTTAGCTATCAGCTCATAGCAAAGTTGTCAGCAATACGGACGAAGGGCAGCGACCGCGGTCGCTGCCCTTTCCTTTTCTCTGATAGCTTTAGCTGCAGGCTGTCGGCTCCTGTTCACGACCTATGGTGTCGAAAACGCCACCCCTCCGCGCATCACAAATACAACATCTCTAATGGCAGCGATATCGCGCGTCGGATCGCCGCGAACGGCGATCACGTCGGCGTCATAGCCGTTCGCGATGCGGCCCGAATGATTCCCTAGACCGAGCGCCGCGGCGGCGGCGGATGTCGCGGAGATCAAAGCGTCTGTTGGACGTTGGCCGGCGCGCACGCGGCAGAGCAGCTCATCGGTGTTGCGGCCGTGGGCGAGCGCGACGGCGTCGGTCCCGAAGATGACCTTCAACCCCGGCGTCGTGATAGCCTGCTTGAACATCGCCGTCGCCGTCGGGATTGCGTTCGCGAGCGCTTCGAATGATTGCGGCGTGAACCCGGAACGGGCGTAAACGTCGCGATGGTCGATGTAGTTCTGGAACACGAGGCAGACCTGCGGATCGAAAATCGTTCCGCGGCTCGCCATCAATTCCAGCTCGGACTTCGTGGCGAACGTTCCGTGCTCGATCTCCGTGCATCCCGCCAGCGTCGCCGCGCGCACGCTCGCCGCGCTGATCGCGTGGACAACGGAGCGTAGGCCCTGCGCCTTCGCTTCGCCGCAGATCGCTTCGAGCTTCGCATTCGAGAACGTCTGCTGGCCACCGGCTCCGAGCCCGGCCGACGCAAACAGTTTGATGACGTCGGCGCCGCGCGCCTTCAGCGCGCGCACCAGACCGTGCAAGGAATCCACACTCATCGAGCTGTCGCTGATCTGCACGATCGACGTGAGAATTCGCGGGCCGGGAATCTGCCAGCGCGCGACCGCGTCGCGGAGATCCAGATCTTCCGCCCCACCGAGACTCTGAACAGTCGTGAAGCCCGCCATGAGCGTCGCGTAGAGATTCCCTGCCCGGGCGAGCGCTGATTGTGCCGGCGTGTCGTCGTCGCGACCGTGAAGCGCGCCGTGGCGGTTGATGTACCAACCCGGATGCACGTGCGCGTCAATCAGCCCTGGGAGGAGTGTCGCGCTGCCGAGATCGTGCGTCGCCGACTTACCGCGCGCCCCAACATTCGCTTCGACGCGTTCGATCCGGCCGGCGCGCACCGTTACCAGCACATCCTCTTTCACGCCGCGGCCGTCGAACATGCGGGCGGCGTGAATCGTGATCGCCGTCGAGTCGGGGGGTCGAATCGGGGAGTTCTGGGCGCCGGCGGCGAGCGACAATGCGCTAATCAGGGTGCGTTTCATGGGCGCGGTGATCGTGACCGTGCCAACCTGACGCGACGCGACTCACTTGGGAAGACAGTCGAGCCACGATATTAAGGTGAGCCTGCGCCAACCACCTGAGCCCTCCTCTCCATCGATGGCAATCAGCGGCACCATCGTTCTTCTGCTCGTCGTCGCCGCGATCGTTGCGCTCGTCGCGCGCAAGCTGACGATTCCCTACTCCATCGCGCTGGTCATCGCCGGACTCCTGCTCGGACTCTCCGGGCTGCTGCATCCGCCCGCGCTCACGAAGGAATTGCTCTTTGCGGTCTTCCTGCCGGGTCTGATCTTCGAGGCAGCGGTCGAGTTGGACACCGACGAGTTCTGGCGGAACCGCGTGACCATCTTTTCGCTTGCGCTGCCCGGCGTGATCGTGGCCACCCCGATCGTGGCCGCGGGGCTGGTGTACGGTCTCTCACCGACGCATACCGACATCGCGTGGGGTCCGGCGTTCGTGTTCGCGACACTGATCGCCGCGACCGACCCGATCGCGGTCGTTTCGTTGGTTCGTGGCCTCGGCGCGCCGGCACGGCTCGGCGTGTTGATCGAGAGCGAGAGCCTGCTCAACGACGGAACCGCCGCCGTCGCCTTCGCGACCACGGCCGCGTTCGTACTCGGCGAACACCCAAGCGTCTTCGGGGCCGCGGGTACCTTCGTGTACGCGATCGCCGCGGCGATCGCCTGGGGTGCCGCGGTCGGTTTTGCGACGCGCCGATTGATTGGCTGGATCGACGATGCGCGGGTCATCATCACGCTCACCGCAGTCACCGCCTACGGCTCGTTCATTGTCGCCGAGGCGATCCACGCGTCCGGAGTCATCGCCGTCGTCACGGCCGGACTGCTCGTCGGCGATGAAGCGTCCCGCCGCGAGATCGCGCCTGCCGCGCGGCAGGCGTTGCACGCGTTTTGGGATTACGTCGCCTTCGCGCTCAATTCCATCGTCTTCCTGCTCATCGGCTTTCAGGCCGGCGTCGGCTCGCTCCTTCGCTCGTGGCTTCCGATCGTTCTCGCGTTCGTCGTCGTGACGATCGCGCGAATCGTCGCGACGTATGCCGTCGTCTCCGCGGTCCCGCGGTCGCAGCGCTTACCTATGGCCTGGACCGCAATGATCGCCTGGAGCGGACTCCGAGGCAGCCTCGCGATGGTGCTCGCGCTGAGTCTTCCGCCGACCATGCCCCAACGCGACCTCGTCATCGAGATGACGGTTGGTGTCGTGGTCCTTTCGATTCTCGTTCAGGGACTGACCGCCGCGCCGCTGCTTCGACATCTTCGCATCGGCGCCGGCGACTCGGTCGGATAACCGGGGGAGGGCGATTCGTCACGTCGAATTGCGAGTTCATCCCCTTCTCCCTGGATTGGAACGCGACGCCGGCGCATCGATCGGGCATGATGATCAGCAGCCTCGACACTCTCGGACGCCATATCAGGCACGCGGCGCGTAGTCTTCGTCGCGAGCCATCGATGGCGATCGGAATCATCGTCACCTTCGCACTCTCGATCGGCGCCACGGCCGCGATGTTCGGCCTCGTGAACCGGCTGATGCTGTCGCCGCCGCCGGGCATCGCGGACGCGAAGCATCTCGTCAAGGTTGCGCTTCACATCGACGCCGCCGACAGTCCGCCGATCGTCGCGACGACAACGTCGTATCCAACATTTCGTGCCCTCCGCGCCGCGCGCGGCGCCTTCGACGCGGTCGCCGCCGAGCGAGCCGACACCGTTCTCGTCGGACGCGAGGATGCGATTCGCGCCGCGGCGCTCGGAGTCACGGGTGACTATTTCGCGGCGATCGGCACGCGACCGCTGCTCGGGCGGTTCATCGCTGCCGACGAAGCCAAAGCGCCCACCGGGTCGAACGTCGCGATTCTCGGCCACGGCTACTGGCTTCGGGCCTTCAATGGAGACCGCTCGGTGGTCGGGCGCGAGTTGATCGTGAACGATCAGACCTTTGTCATCGTCGGGGTCGCGCCGGCCGGATTCAACGGCACGCAGTTGTCGGCGATCGATCTCTTTGTCCCATTGCCGGCATTGATGCGCGCAAATGGCAGCGACTGGCCGAGCAACCGGTTCATGAATGTCGTATCGATCGTCGCACGTCTGCGCCGCGGGGTGGAGGTGAAGGCGGCGAGCGAGATCGCGACAGCCGCGCTGCGCGACGACGCGTCCGCCGCGGGACGGCGTCGCTCGCCGTCGGTCGAGCTTACGCCGCTCGTGCCGGGGAGCGCCTCGCGCAACACGCCGCAGGCGCAGATCACCCTGTGGCTGGCGGGAGTGTCGATCGTCGTCCTGCTCATTGCCACCGCGAACGTCGGAACGCTGCTGCTGCTGCGCGCCGCCCGCCGGCGTCGCGAGCTCGCCGTTCGTGTCGCGCTTGGCGCCGGACGGGCATCGCTGACGGCGCACATGCTCGTCGAAAGCGTGCTTCTGTCGTTGACCGGCGCTGGCATTGGCCTGCTCTTCTCGCGATGGTTTTCGACCATTCTTCGCGTCAAGCTTTTGCCCGCGCTCGCTCCGGGCGAATCATTCGTCGACGGGCCGGTGCTCGGCGCTTCCCTGCTTGCCGCGTGTGGCGCGGGCCTCATCGCCGGTCTGATTCCGACGACGCGTATCGGTCGCATGAGTCTCATCGACGATTTGCGCGGCGGAGGCGAACACGCGGCGTCGCGACGATTGTCGTTCCACAACTGGTTGGCGCGGGCACAGATCGCCTTGTGCATGACGATGCTCGTCGGCGCGGCGTTGTTCGTCCGCAGCTTGAAGCGCATTCAATCGCAGGATCTCGGATTGACCACGTCGAACCTGCTCCACGTCGAGCTCGAGTTCCGCGGCTACGTCTCCGGGCCAGACCGCGATCTCGCGTATATCGAGGCGGAGGAGAAGGTACGGCGACTTCCTGGAGTGGCCGGTGCAACGCCGACGGCCGGTGTTCCATTCGGGCCACACAGCATCCCGCCGGTCAGCGTGCCGGGGCTCGCATGGCCGCCGGTGAGCCAACCTCCGATCATGTACGCAGCGACACCGGCGTATCTCGACTTCCTTGGAGTCAAGCTCGTCGCCGGTCGGCTGTTCACCGCCGGCGACCGATACAACGCGCCGCTCGTCGTGCTGGTCAACGAGACGATGGCGAAAACCGCGTGGCCGAATGCGTCGCCGCTCGGCCAATGCGTCCGCGTCGGCTTTGCAACATTTCCCCCGGTCGGCGAGGGGAACCCGGCGGAGGGCGCGGTGTGTCGACAGGTGATCGGCGTCGTGCGGGATTCCCGTGCTCGTTCGCTCCGACCGGAGAACAACGAAGATCGCTTGATGCAGTATTACGTCCCGTTCAGCCAAATCCCGGCGCCGCCGATGCCGGATCTGCCGCGAACGATGGGTTTGCTGGTTCGCGTACACGGCGACGCGGACGCGGCGGCGGCGCGGGTTCAACGCGCAATCCAGTCTACCAGTGCAACGCGTCTCTATGCGCACGTTCGCCCGTATCAGGATTTCATCGACCCGCAGCTTCGGTCGTGGCGACTCGGCGCAACGGTGTTCACGGCGTTCGGGTTCCTCGCGCTGGCCATCGCCGTGGTCGGGGTCTTCGCGGTCGTGTCGTACGTGGTGGCGCAACGAACGCGCGAGATGGGCGTTCGTCTCGCGCTCGGCGCCACGCCGCGCGCATTGACGGCGCTCGTCGTACGCGACAGCACCAGGCTCGTCGGCGTGGGCATTCTGGCCGGGACGATTCTCGCGCTCGCGGCCGGCCCCCTCGTCGCGTCCCAACTTTTCCAGACCTCGGCGCGCGAGCCGATCAGTCTGACGCTCGCGGCGCTCATATTGGGGGGCGTGACGATCGTGGCGTCGTTGTGGCCGGCGTGGCGCGCGGGCCGGGTGAATCCTGTGACGACCCTCGGCGCTGATGGCTGATCGGCCGGCGCGCCGCTCGGACACGCGGTTGCTTTGGGGCGTCGCTATCGCCGCGGCGGTGCTGTCGCTGTTGACCTTCGTCGCGTCGCGCTTCGTTCCGGCATTGCCCGTGCCGAGGGGCTCGCTGCCGCGAATGCGGAATCCGCCGAATTCGGCCGGCGAGTTCTTGCGAAGCCTTGGCGTCGGATCACTGATCTGGTACGGATGCTTTGCGGCGGCACCATGCTTCGTTTGGCTGAGCCGCCGCGCCCCGGTCGATCGGCGATCGTGGAAGGTCGGCGTCGCGACGCATCTCGCCGCAGTAGTCGTCTTCGCGCTCATTACTGCGTGGATACAGTACCATCTCTCCTACCACAGTTCGCCGCTGGCTCCGCCGCTCGCGGATTATCTCGAGGTCGGGCTGATCGCGGACGCGCTGCCCTACCTCACCGTCGCTGTCGCGGCGCACGCGATCGACGCGCGGACGCGCGTTTACGAGCGTGACCTCGAGGCGGCGCGCGTACGAGGCGAGCTCGCCGAATCGCGATTGGAAGCGCTGACCGCGCAGTTGCAGCCGCACTTTCTCTTCAACACTCTGCAAGGGATCTCGACGCTCATCGCACATGATCCGCCCGCGGCGGACGCCATGCTCTCCGATCTGAGCGACCTCTTGCGAGAAGTGCTTCGCCGCGGCGAGCGTCGCGAAGTCTCGGTCGACGAGGAGCTCCGCGTGCTCGAGTCCTACCTGTCGATTTCGCGGCGCCGATTCGGAGAGCGACTTTCCATCAGCGTCTCGCGCGGTGAGGATGTCCGCCAGGCGCTCGTGCCGTTCTTCGTGCTCCAGCCGTTGGTGGAAAACGCATTGCATCATGGGGTCGGCAGCCACGCCGGACCGGCGACGGTGGCGGTCGACGTGCGCCGTGACAAGCAGACGCTCGTTCTCAGCGTCAAGGACAATGGACCGGCCGAGCATGCTCCTGACGCCGGCCGCGGCATCGGGCTCGCCAACACGCGCGAGCGACTCTCCGGGTTGTACGGCGACGCACAGCGGCTCGACAGCGGTCATTCGCCCGAGGGAGGTTTCACGGTTCGCATCGAGCTGCCGTTTCGCGAGAGCGCCGACGATCTCGGAGTGCGATGACGCTGAGAACCGTGGTCGTCGACGACGAAGTGCTGCCGCGCCAACGCGTGGCGGATCTTGTCCGCGGCGATGCCCGACTCGAGCTCGTCGGCGAAGCCGACGACGGACGGTCCGCGCTCGACCTCATCGTCGAACAGCGCCCCGCGCTCGTCTTTCTCGACATTCAGATGCCCGAGTTGGATGGCTTTCAGGTGATAGCCGCGCTCGACGACGACGTACTGCCGGCGGTGGTCTTCGTGACCGCTTACGACGCGTACGCAATCCGGGCCTTCGAGGTGGATGCGATCGACTATTTGCTCAAGCCCGTCAACACAGACCGATTCGACGCCGCCGTCTCCCGAGTGGCCACCCGCCTCGGCGCATCGCCGTCGCAATCCGAGACGGCCGTTCGCTCGCTCGCGACGCGGGCCAGCGAGTCGCGCGCTACGCCGATCGTTCGGTTCGTCGCGCGCCGCGGGGCGAAGCACTACTTCATTAGAGCGAGCGACATCGACTGGATCGAGGCCGACGGCAACTACCTGCGGCTCTGGACCGGCGACCGGTCGCACCTCGTGCGCGAGACGATGAAGGTCGCCGAGGAGCGGCTCGATGAGTCGCGTTTCGTCCGCATTCACCGCTCGACAATCGTCGCGATCGACCGCATCGCGTCGATTCAGGCGCAGGACAGCGGCGACTATCTGGTCACGATGGCCGGCGGCGCCAAGCTCACGTCGAGCCGTGGATACGCCGATCGCATCCGCGGTCTGCTTCGCTGAATCGCCGCGCTATTCGTGGCGCAGGGCGTGCATTGGGTCGATTCGGCTGGCGCGCATCGCTGGAATGAAGCCGGCGCTGAATGCCACCGCGGCCAACGCGACCACTGAGAGGGCAATGACCACCGGGTCGTGTCCGTCGAGTTGATAGAGTAGGGACTGAGAGGCCTTGCCGATGCCGAGCGCTCCGACGACTCCGATGACGCCTCCGATCAGCGCCATGCGGCCGACCTGGAGCAGCACCATGCGGCGCACCCGTCCGCCATGCGCGCCGAGCGCCATGCGCACGCCGATCTCCCGGGTCCGCTGCGCCACGGAGTATGCCAGCACGCCGTAGAGACCGACGGCTGCGAGCAGCGTCGCGAGCGCGGCGAATGAAGCCGAAAGCCTCGAGATCATGCGGTCGAGGAAGATGTTATCGGCGACTTGCTGCGGTACCAATTTCAGACCCTCGATCGGCAGATTCGGATCGACCTGCTTCATCGCGGCGGGAATAGCGCGCAGAATTTGCGCCGGTGGCATCGACGATCGGATGTAGAAGGAGAGGTTGCTCACGCGTCCCGATTGCCGATACGGAAGAACGAAGACGGGCGGAATCTTGTCCTTCACCTCCGAGTACTTCGAATCCTTCGCCAAGCCGACAATGGTGATGTCGAGTGAGTCGTTCCCGACCGACATCTTCTTTCCGACCGCGTTTCGCCCAAGGCCGAATTTCTTGGCGAACGCCTCGTTGACGATCGCGACCTTCATCGTGCCACCGGCGTCGAGCGACGTGAAATCACGTCCGGCAAGCAACGGCACACCGAGCACGTGGAAGTAGTTCGCTCCAACGGCGTTGGTTCGTGATCCCGCGTCGGTGTCCGGATCTTTCTTGAAGCCCTCAACGGACACGCCCTCCCCCCAGTTGTTGCCGGCGAGCAGTTGAATGCCGGATGAAGTCACCGCGGAAACGCCCGGCAGTGTCGCGAGGACTTCTTCGATCCGGCCGTAAAGCTGGACCGAGCGCGTCGAATCGTAGCCGACACGCGTCGGCGAGACGCCGAATGTCACCATGTTGTCGATGTTGATCCCGAGGTCGACGCGGCTGATGTTCCGCAGACTCTTGATGAACAGCCCAGCGGCGATGAGGAGCGCCATCGAGAGCGCGATCTGCGCGGTCACGAGGCTCGCCCGAAACCGCGCCGCCGCCCGGCTGCCCGACAGCTTGCCGGAGTTGTTGCGCAACTCCGTGACGAGGTCCGGACGCGTGCTCTGCATCGCCGGAACGATGCCGAACAGGAAGCCCGTGGCGAGCGAGATCAGCCCGGTGAACAACAGGACCGGCATGCTGAGGGTGAAGTTCATTCCAGAGGCGGTCCGCGTCGGCAGCATCGCGATGATGCCGACGAGCGTCCAGTGCGCGACGATCAGCCCGGCGATTCCGCCGAAAATCGCGAGCAGCAGCGACTCGGTGAGTACCTGACCGATCAACTGCCGCCGCGTGGCGCCGAGCGAGAGTCGAACCGCCATCTCCATCGAGCGATTTGCCGCGCGCGCGAGGAGCAGGTTGGCGATGTTCGCGCATGCGATGAGGAGGACGATGCCTGTGATCGACATCAGCAGCGTGATCGGCGTTCGCGACTGCTTGATGATGCTGCTCTGGCCTCGACGTCCGTCGCTCAGGATGATCTTCTTGCCGCGGAATTCCTGCATCGTCTTGGCGCTCATTCCCTTTCGCTGCGGCGCTTCGACGTCGTTGATGATCGAGTGGTAGACGGTGTTGACCGACGCGGCCCCCTGCTCGATCGTCGCACCCGGCTTGAGTCGGCCAAATAGATAGACCCAGTAGCTATCGCGCCGCTCGAACCCGGTCCAGCCCTGCGACAGCACACCTCGCATGCTGATCGGCGCGAAGACATACGGCCGGGAGCCGAGCGTCGTCCCCGTGAACCCTTTCGGCGCGACGCCAAGAATGGTGACCTGCTTGCCGTTCAGTGTGAGTTGCTTTCCGACGACCGACGGGTCCGCGCCGAGATTCGTCTCCCAGTACGGATAGCTCAGCACCACCACATAGTTGCCGCCGATGGTCTCGTCGTCGGCCGGCGTGAGGAGGCGGCCGAGCGCGGGGCGAAGCCCGAGCACCGAGAAGTAGTTACCGGACACGTAAAGGCCGCGGCCAGTGATCGGCGTTTGGCCGGTCATCCCAAGGCTGACGCCAAAAATGAAATGTCCGGCGATGCCGCTGAACGCGGTATTCGCCTTCTGGAGATCGCGCAGCATCGGATAGCTGAAGACCTCGTCGCAGTCGCCGGCATCGTTGCATGAGTTGCTGCCGTACTGCGGCCCCGGACCCTTGAAGTTCACGAGGCGGCCAGGATCGGTGACGGGTAGCGGCTCCAGCAGCAGCTCGTCGAACAGCGAGTAGATCGCCGCATTCGCGCCGATGCCGAGAGCGAGCGACAGGACCGCGACAATTGTGACGAAGGGACTCTTGAATAGCGTCCGAAAGGCGAACTTCAGATTCCGCATCTGCACACCCGGGTGGAAGGCATCAGGGTGTTGGACAGCCGGAATCGGTGGACCGTTTGGACCGTTCGTGGCGCCCGGGCCGTGAACTGCCTAACGCAGAGAGCACGGAGGCCTGGCTGCCCGCGCCACTCCTCCGCGTTCTCCGCAGCTCCGCGTCCTCTGCGTTAGTAGTTCCGGCCGCGGCGCGACAACCTACTGTGCGGCGTCGCCCTCGAGATACGTGTACCCCTCGAGTCCCGCCACGTAATCGGCGATGAACGTGTTCGCCTCTTGCCGGCTCAAATGCTTCGCGGCCCCCACCTTCCGCCGGAAAGTCTGGAGCAGATCGGTGGCCCGGAACTGCACGTAGTTGAGCACCTCGGTCACTGTGTCGCCGTGCACGAGGTCCGTCACCTCGTAGCTCCCGTTCGCGGCCAGTCGGATGTGCACGGCGTTGGTGTCGCCGAACAGGTTGTGCAGGTCGCCGAGGATCTCCTGGTACGCGCCGGTGAGAAACACGCCCAGCATGTACGGCTCACCGTCGCGGAACTCGTGGAGCTCCATGCTCGGCGCGCCGTCCGGATCGCCGACGAAACGATCGATCTTGCCGTCGGAATCGCACGTCACGTCCTGAATCGTGCCGCGACGCGTCGGCTCTTCGTCGAGGCGATGGATCGGGACGATCGGGAAGATCTGGTCGATTGCCCAACTATCGGGGAGAGACTGGAAGAGCGAGAAGTTGCAGAAGTAGCGGTCGACGAGCGTCGCGTCCATGTCGGCGACG
>Ga0157372_10007442_pt1 | contig 11645 bp, 14 predicted proteins | sample C55metaG_FD_115307 | JGI IMG/M metagenome (GOLD analysis project Ga0157372, IMG submission 115307) | Corn rhizosphere microbial communities from Kellogg Biological Station, Michigan, USA - C5-5 metaG | ecosystem: Host-associated > Plants > Roots > Rhizosphere > Soil | place: USA: Michigan...
CACACCTTGCTCCCGACCTCCACCATCGACTGGTGCAGCTCTGGCTTGATCTCGTCCATGATCACCTTGTCCCCCTGGAGGATCTCGGTGATGTAGGACTTGAGCTACAGCGTCTTCGGATCGATGACCTGGTACTCTTCCTCGATGCCGATGGTCAGTGATGGCCGCTTCATGAGACTCCAGGTGTCATGTCACCGGTGCTCCACGATGAAGCTCGGCGTCTGGCTTCCGCCCCCGGCGGTGACGTTCAGCAACGCGGCCGTGCCCAGGCGACTCAGGCATCCATCCAGGTAGCCACCCATCGCGACATACGGAGCCGTGTCGACCATCCGTTCGATGCACTGCACCGTGCCGCCCACGAGACTGGGATACGGTTCGACCGGCAGCGGAATCCGCTGCTGCACGATGTACGGCTCGGCCAGCGCGAGCTCGATCGCGGCGCGCCACGCCTCGTCGTCCACCTCCCAGCCGAGCACGATGCCCTTGCCGCCGTACTCGTCGTTCGGCTTGAGCACGAGCTGGTCGCGATTTCGCTCGATCAGCTCGAGCAGGTCCACCTCGCGCCCCTCGTACTGAGTCGACCGCTCCTCGACGACGCGCGTCCATGGGATGGTCTCGTCGATCTCGCGCCGCTCCTCGGCGTCGAACAGCCGCGCGTTGCGCTCGTCGCTCAACACCGCGAGGCTCGCCTTCTTGTGCAGGATCTTGCAGCTCGGCGGATTCACCATGCAGAGCGCGCCATCCCGGACGGCGCGCAGCATCGGGTGGTCGGCACCACCGCGCTCCACCAGCTCGCTCAACAGCACGCGCTTGTAGACGACGTCAATCTCGTATCCATCCGGCGACGTGAGGCGGCCACCCTTCGTGTAGGTCAGCCCGAAGGGAGACAGGATCTCGCACTGAAAGCCCTGCCGCCGAAAGTACTCCTGGAACAAGCGGAACTCGCTCTGCGTGGGCACGTCGTCCCAATCGACGATGGCGATGCGCGGCTTGTCGGTGCCGCCGGAGAACTGCACCCAGCAGTCGAGCAGTGCCTGGAGCACCGTGTGCCGAGCGGGCAGCGGCCGGACGTCCCAGGAGCGCATGAAGCGGCGCATCACCGGCATGGCGAAGAACATCTCGCTCAGGGCGTCGTTGTACGCACCGCCGGCCGGCGTCTCGGCGTTGTACTCGGTGAAGCTCAGGCCGTCGTCGCCGATGAAGAAGGCATCGAGGCGGGAGGTTGGACTGGAAGGCGTGAAGCCAGGATCCACGTGCACGAGCGACTTCTCCCAGTCCATCAGCCGGAACTGGTCGAGCACCACGTCGCTGGCCAGGGCGGCGTCGTGCGCCTTGCGGAAGGCGCGCAGCACGACCGTCGCCCGCGTGTTCAGCATCTTCCACTGCGCCGGCGTGAAGAAGCGCGGCCGCAGCACGCTGCACAGCGGCCGATCGCCGAACCAGAGCCCGCGCGTGCGCAGCTGCTCGTCGAGCTGCGCGCCCGACTCCTGCGCCAGCTCGTCGGTGAGGAGCTCGTGGTAGTCGTCGACGGCGCCGCGCGGGGCAGGGGTCACGTCTCGCGGCTCCCCAGGAGGAAGCTGCCGTTGCGCGGGTCGGGAGGAGCCTGCCCCTGGCTTTCCTTGGCCAGGCGGATCGTCATGTCGGCCATCTTCTGCACCGCCCACTCGAAGTAGTGCGGCGTGAGCGAGTTGACGTCCATGTCCGGCGCCGGGTTCATGAAGTCGATCGCGTACGGGATTCCGTCGCGCACGGCGAACTCCAGCGAGCACATGTCGTAGCCAAGGGCGCGCATCAGCGTCAGCGAGTCGTTGACGATGCGCGTGCCCAGCTCCGGCGAGAGGTGCTCGTGCTCCACGATGTACTTCCGCTCGCGCGGATCGTACCGCATCGGCAGCACGTCACGCTGGCCGATGGCCAGGCAGCGGACGAACTGCTCCCACTCGATGAACTCCTGGACGACCATCGTCAGCGTGCCGGAGTCGTTATAGTTCGCGATCAGCTCGTCCTTCGAGCGACAGACGTACACGTCGCGCCACCCGCCGCCGTGAGCGTCCTTGAGGATGCACGGCATCCCGACGTAGTCGATCACCGCGTCCCAGTCGAGCGGGTAGATCAGGTTGCGCAGGCTTTCGTCGTGCTTGATCCCCGGGATGTAGTCCTTGTTCGGCAGCACGAGGGTCTTCGGCGAGGCGACACCGAGCTTGGTCGCCAGCGCGGCGTCGAACAGCTTGTCGTCCGACGACCACATGAAGGGATTGTTGACGATGATCGCGCCCTGGAGGAGCGCCTGCTTGAGGTACGCCCGATAGTAGCCGACCTCGTGCGAGATCCGGTCGACGATCACCGCGTAGGGGCACGGCTGATCCATCGCCGTGCCGCCGAGCTTCACGTACTCCGCCTCGACGCCCTCGTCGCGCCGCGCGACTTCCTCGATGAAGGCGGGCGGGAAGGACCATTCCCTGCCGACCAGCAGGCCGATCTTGAGCATTAGGAATCTCGTTGGGTGGAGCGGTTGTCAGGAGGACCGGAGGACCGGAGGACCGGAGGACCGGAGGACCGTTCGGTCCATCGGTCCTCCCTTTTCAGTCATGCCCGCCGATGTACTTCATGATCATCTGCGTCCAGTACGGCCAGTCGTGCGCCCAGCCGTCCCAGATCCGCAGCGCGTGCCAGATGCCCTTCTCGTCGAGCCGGCGTGAGAACTCCTCGTTGCCAGGGCGCATCGGATCGTCGCGTCCAATGGCGAGGATGATGTCCATCCGGCGGATCGCCGCAAGGCGGTCGCCGTGCTCGCCGAGGATGAAGTCGGCCGGGTTGTGGAAGTAGATGTTCTCGTCCGAATAGCCGCCCGTCTGCTCCCTGATGTCGTACAGCCCACTCAGGCCGACGACGCGGCCCACCTTCTCCGGATGCCGCAGGCCGAACGACATGGCGTGGTACGCGCCGAAGCTCGCCCCGGTGGTGATGACGAAGGGGTTCCCGTTGCGGTGCTCGGTGAGGGGGAGCACCTCGTGGAAGAGATACGCGTCGTACGCCGCCTGCGCGCGGGCACGGTCGCCGGCGATCTTCCATTTGGCGTACCAGCTCTCGCTGTCCGCGCTGTCCACGCACCAGAGCTGCAGCCATCCCCGCTCGATCTGGTCGGCGAGGGCGGCGATCATCCCGCGATCCTCCCACTCGAAGAAACGGCCCATCGAGCTGGGAAAGACGATCGCCCGCGCGCCGGAGTGCCCGAACTGCAGCAGCTCCATGTCGCGACCGAGCGACGGGCTGTGCCAGCGATGGTGCTCGCGGTGCATCTCGTCTCCCGGTCGGTGGGTACGCGGAATCAGGTCAGGACTTCGGGAACAGGTATTCCAGCACGAGCGTCACGCGCGCCGCCCAGCTTCGCTCGTCATGGCCGCCACCTTCGGCCTCGAGGTACGCAAGGTCTTCGCCAACGACCCAACCCCTGGCGACGAGAGCATCGCGCAGCGCCCGCGCATCCGCAATCACCTCGGGTCCCTCGGCGGTGCCGGAGTCTAGCCAGATGCGCAGCGGAAGTTTCTGCGGCAGCGCCGCGACTTCGCCGAGAATCATCCGGTCGTCCCACCAGACTGACGGTGACAGCACGGCCAGCTTGCTGAACACCGTGGGGAAGCGAAGCCCGAGGTACATCGTCAGCAGCCCACCGAGTGACGAACCGCCCATCGCGGTGTTCTGCGCTCCGGGCAGGGTGTTGTAGTTGCGGTCGATGAACGGCTTGAGCTCCATGACGAGCATCCGCGCGTAGTCGTCGGCCTGGCCGCCGCCGCCCTTGTCGGGCCGCTCGGTTGGCGCGTACTCGTTGATCCGGTACTCGCCCGTGTTGTAGATCGCGACGATGATGATCGGATCCATCTCGTCCGACCGGATCAGCGCTTCGGCATTCTCGTCCACGTGCCACTCGTCTCCGATCGACGTCGCGCGGTCGAAGACGTTCTGGCCATCGTGCAGGTACAGCACCGGGTACCGCTTCACCGACGCCGGGTCGTAGCCCGGCGGCAGGTAGACGGCGACCGTGCGGTCGTGCTCGAGATAATCGGAGTGGAAGCCCTCGTGATACCGGACGTCGCCGGTGAGGGTGTGGTGGACGTCGGGCCGCTCGGGGCTGGCATCGGACATTGCGGCGAGGCGTGCAAGGAGGAAGCCAACGTTAAACTGCCTGTACCTGAGCGTCCGGCCATCGCCTCACCCCCATTTCCCGACTCGGCATGCCTCAAAAGCGTTCTGGCATCAGCGCACACTTCCTCGCCATCGGGATCGCGATCGGCGTCGCCATCGGGATGGCGATTCACAACGTGGCGGCCGGCATCGGAATCGGCGTCGCCATCGGTATCGCCATCGGCGCGGCCCGCGGACGAGGCTGATCCGCGGTCGTGTCGCCGGCGGCATGCATTGCGGTGCCTGACCAGCCGCGTTCTATTGGAGCCGCCCGTCGTCGAGCTCACGCGGTCCCACCGGAGACACGACCATGACAGCAGCATCGGAATCCACCGTGCCCGCGTGGCACGTGCGCGGCCATGTGATCCTCGCCTGCAACTGCGACTGTGGCTGCCCGTGCAACTTCAACGGGCTGCCCACCACCGGAAAGTGCGAAGGCAACTGGAACTGGCACATCACCGACGGCCGCTACGGCGACGTACCGCTGTCGGGGCTCACCTTCGGCGTTGCGGTGAACTGGCCGAAGGCCATCCATAACGGAAACGGCGAAGGCATCGTCATCATCGATGAACGGGCGAACGCCGCGCAACGCGATGCCCTGCAGGCGCTCGTCGGCGGCAAGGCGGGCGGACCGTGGAAGATCATCTCGAGCACGATGTCGAAGGTGAGCGGCCCGCACTACGTCCCGTTCGAGGTGAAGTTCGACGGCTATCACAGCAGCGTGTCGGCGGGCGACTTCGTCGAGCTGCAGCTGGAGCCGGTGCGGAACCCGGTGACGAACGCGGAGATACATCCGCGCGCCGTGCTGCCCGAGGGAATGGTGTTCAAGGACGGAATGCTCGCCGCGTCGACCACCTTCCGCATTGCGGGTCCGGTGAGCTTCGAGCACCCGGGCAAGTACGCCGCCGCCGCCGAATTCGAATATCGCGGTCCGTGAGCGACGCCCGCGCGGCGCGGGCGGACCTCGGCACGCTCGGCGTTGGCGCCGCGCTGCTCGCACTGACGTCGTGGTCGTGGTACGCCGTGGTGCAGCGGTCGCACGACTCGATGTCCGGCATGGCGGGCATGGCGGGCATGACGGGCATGACGCCCGGCGCGGTCGAGGCCGCGACCTTCGTGCTGGAATGGGGCGTGATGATGGCGGCGATGATGCTCCCGAGCGCCGCGCCGATGATCATGCTGTACGGCACGGTGCGGCGTCGTCTGTCGGCCGATGGGGAGCGCGCGATTCCCGGCTGGCTGTTCGGCGCCACCTACGTGGGATTCTGGACGCTCTCCGGCATTCCCGTCTATGCGGGCTACGTGGGCGCATCGAAGCTCAGGATGTGCTGCGCCTGGTTCACGGGCGCAGCGCCCTATTTGGTGGCAGCGGTGCTGGTGGCAGCCGGGCTCTATCAGCTCACGTCACTCAAGCGGGCGTGCCTGGCGAAGTGTGAATCACCACTCTCGTTCCTGATGACACGGTGGCGTGCTGGCTATCGCGCGACGTTCGCGCTCGCCACGCGGCATGCCCTCTACTGCATCGGCTGCTGCTGGGCACTGATGGTGATCCTCGTCGTGGCGGGAATGATGGGGATCTGGTGGGTGACGGGGATCGCGGTGGTGGTGTTCGCGGAAAAGATCCTCCCCGCCGGCCGACGCGTTGCGACCGGGGTCGGATTCGCGCTGATCGCGCTCGGGCTCGTCGTGGCAGGAGTGCCGGACTTGCTCGGAAGAATTCGGTAGCGAAGGGTCGCGTGAGGTACCGCGTTCAGCGCCCGCGCAATGCTCGCGTGAGCGCGCGGTCGAGCGAGTTCGCGAATGCCTGCTTCTCGCGTGCGCCGTAGGCCGCGTGTCCGCCCGTCTCGACGCCGGCACCGCGTAATCCCTCCATGAAGTTCCGCACCGAGAGCCGCTCGCCGATGCTCTCGGCCGTGTACACGTCGCCGCGAGGATCGATCACGGCGACTCCTCGCGGTACGAGGATGGCCGCGAGCGGGATGTCGGCCGTGACGACCAGGTCGCCGGCGGCCGCGTGCTCGACGATGTAGCGATCGGCGACGTCGGGACCACCGTCCACGCGCACCGCCGAGAGTATCGTGTAGCCGGCCGGTAGCTGCAGCCGCTGATTGGCGACGAGCACCACCGCGAGGCGCAGGCGCTCGGAGGCGCGGAAGCAGATATCCTTGACATCGCGCGGAACCGCGTCGGCGTCGAGCCAGAGCGTGAAAGAGTGCGTCATCCGGTTCGTGGGTCGGGTCGTTCGTGGCAAGCTACTGGAAGCGCGTGAGCGCTCCAATCAGGCGTCGGATGCCAACCCGAGTCTTGCGGAAGGACGCTCGGGGGAGTAGCTACCCGCCCGGCGAAGGAAGGGGCGTGAAAGGCGCGCATGCGCACGCGCGATTGTCGCCCGAAGCGCACAACCGATCGAGACCCGGCATGAACTCACTGCGCAAGCATTCGTTGGCCGCTGGCGTGTTCTATCTGCTCACCTTCGTCTCGATCCCGACCCTGGCGCTGTACAGTCGCGTGCGCGGGCCGGACTTCGTCACCAGCGCCGGCCCGGACGGGCCCGTCCTCCTGGGTGTCCTGCTGGAGATGGTCGTGGCCCTCGCGGGGATCGGGACCGCCGTGGCGCTGTACCCCGTCGTCAAGCGACAGGGCGAGGCACGCGCGGTGGGCTTCGTCGCCTCGCGCGTGCTGGAGGCCGCGACGATCTACGTCGGCATCGTCAGCCTGATGTCCATCGTGACCCTGCGTCAGGCGGGTGGTGGAGCGGGTGCGCTGGCCACTGCTCAAGGCCTCGCGGCTCAATACCGTTGGTCATTCTTCTTCGCGCAGAGCTTCATCCCGGCGATCAATGGCGTGCTGCTCGGTTCCCTGCTGTACCAGTCGCGCCTCGTGCCCCGATGGCTTCCCGTGCTCGGGTTCATCGGCGCAGTGCTTCTCGTGGCCTCCTGGTTCGGCATCCTGTTCAATTTCGTTGGCGCCATGAGTCCCGCCGCGGCGATCACCGCGCTGCCAATCGCCGTGTGGGAGTTGTCGCTCGGTCTCTACCTGACCCTTCGTGGGTTCAAGCCCTCGTCGATCACGGTGGGTGGCGACTGACCTCCGCGCGCTGCGATCGCATCTTTCAGGTGACCACCTCAACGCAGGAGCGACATGGCCAAGCCCGCGAAGAACACGATCTGCCTCTGGTACGACAACGACGCCGAAGAAGCCGCACGATTCTACGCCGAGACCTTTCCCGATTCGTCCGTTGATGCGGTGCATCGCGCGCCGGGCGACTTCCCGGGAGGGAAGCAGGGTGACCAGTTGACCGTCGAGTTTACCGTGCTTGGCATTCCCTGCCTGGGACTCAACGGCGGGCCCACGTTCAAGCAGAGCGAAGCGTTCTCGTTCCAGGTTGCGACCGAGGACCAGGCCGAAACGGATCGCTACTGGAACGCCATCGTGGGCAACGGTGGCGAGGAGAGTGCGTGCGGCTGGTGCAAGGACAAATGGGGCTTGTCGTGGCAGATCACGCCCGTGGTGCTCACGGAAGGAATCGCCGATCCCGATCCCGCCGTGGCCAAGCGCGTGTTCGACGCGATGATGCAGATGCGCAAGATCGACATCGCCGCAGTCGAGGCGGCGCGACGGGGGTGAGGCGGCCGCCGCGAGCGCACGAATCGCATGCTTGAAGTACGCTACGTCCTCGAGCACGGACTCCGCGGTGAGCGCGGCCCGCGCCTGCTTCGGTTCCTGCTGACGCGTGGCGCGGACGAGTTCTCGATCACCGTCATGGCACTCCAGGACACACCCGCTCCCTTCGTGGACGCATTCGAGGACGAGCTCGCGCCGTATGAGCGCCCGCTCGCCCCGCGCCGCACGCTGACTGCCTCGACGCCGACGGATGTCGTTCGTCCGGTGCGCCTCTGGACGTTCAACGACGCCAGCCTCGAACGACTGCTCACCTTCGTCGACGAGAGCCTGTTGCACTCGCCGGCCGGGCCTGACGGATGGTTCGAGGACCTGACGATCTATCGTGAGGGCGAGCTCGTGCTCGGTCTCGTCTCGCACGAGCGGGAGGGCGTGCTTCGGCTGACGCCGGCGGAGCATCGCGAGGTCGCCGCGCTCGGTATTCCGTCGGAGGCGACGGCGGAGTGGATTGGCTATTGATCGTTCGCCGGCCGATGGGTGACGCGACGCGCGTCGAGCGGCGCGCTGCGTGGCGCGCTGCGTGGCGAGCGCGACTGGCGGCGTAATCTCCCGGGGGACAGCTTCTGCACCGCGCGGCGACCGCCCGCACCTGAACTCCAGCACCGAGTGAACTTCATGGGCTCCTGGTTGCATGCACGCTCGGCCGCCGTCATCCTGAGCCTCACCCTGCTCGGCGCGTGCGACCGCGGCACGCCAGCACGCGAGTTCGATGACTGCTCCGGCGCGGACTGGTGCCCGCGCATGGTGACCGTGCCGGCCGGCCAGTTCCTCAGTGGATCGCCTTCGACCGAGCCGGGCCGCTTCGACGACGAGACTCAGGAGTCGGTACGGCTGGCGACATTCGCCGTGGCGAAATTCCCCGTCACTCGTGCGCAGTGGCGCGCGTTCGCGTCGGCCACGCATCGACCGACGCCGAGCGCGCCCTGTGCCTATGCGCTCACGGCGAACCCGTCATGGGAGAATCCTGGCTTTGCGCAGGACGACCAGCACCCGGTCGTCTGTGTCAGCTGGGGTGACGCGCAGGATTACTCCGCCTGGCTCAGCGAGCGCACCGGTCACCATTACCGCCTGCTGCGTGATGTCGAGTGGGAGTACGCGGCGCGCGCCGGCGCGGTGACCGCCTACCCGTGGGGCGAAGTCGCCAGCCACGAACGCGCCAACTATGGCAAGGACTCGTGCTGTGGCCCGGCGATGCAGGGGCGCGACCGATGGGACTACACGTCGCCCGTGGGCGCCTTCCCGGCAAACGCGTTCGGGCTATACGACATGAACGGCAACGTCACCGAGTGGGTGCAGACCTGCGCTGACTCGGCTGAAAAGCTGCCCATTCCGAAGGGCGCCCGCGGTTGCAGCTACCGTTACGCCCGCGGCGGAAATTTCGATGAGCCGCCCGCGCTCATGCGCTCGGCGGCGAAAAACCTGGCCCCGCCTCCCAACGAGCCGCTCACGATCGAGACGTACCGGAGCTCGGCGTTCGGCATCCGTGTGGCGCGTGATGTCGACGAGCGAGTGGCCGCTCTACCCTGACACCCCGAATATCAGCAACGATGATGAAAGCACAGGCACGCGAGAAGCTGCTCACCTCCCTGGCCGCTCGCTTCGAGAAGAACGTGCAGCGTCACGACGGAATGGCATGGGCCGACGTGCTGGCCAGGCTCCAGCGAAATCCCGATGCGCTGCAGTCACTGCTCGCGATGGAGTCCACCGGGGGCGAGCCGGACGTGATCGGCCACGATCCGAAGACGAGCCGGGTCATCTTCTGCGATTGCTCCGCCGAGAGCCCGGCAGGACGCCGGAGTCTCTGCTACGATCGCGACGCCCTGGACGAGCGGAAGGAGAACAAGCCGAAGGGCAGCGCGGTCGAGATGGCGGCCGACATGGGCATCGAGCTGCTGACGGAGGAACAGTACCGCGCGCTGCAGAGACTCGGTGCGTTCGACCTGAAGACGTCGAGTTGGATCAGCACCCCGGACCGCGTTCGCTCACTCGGCGGAGCACTGTTCTGCGATCGACGCTATGACACGGTGTTCACGTATCACAACGGCGCGCAGTCGTACTATGCAGCGCGTGGGTTCCGTGGCGTGTTGAGAGTATAGGCACCAAAGACCACGGGACTCCATGACCCAGCTCTGGACGATCATCGCCGTCCGCGACGTGGCGCGCAGCTTCCGGTGGTATCAGTCGCTCCTCGGCCTGCCGGAGACGGCGCCCATCCACGACTACTTCGGCCAGGTCATCGACGCTGACGGAATGGTGCTCGTCTGCCTGCACGCGTGGGGTGCTCATGAGCATCCTTCGCTCACGAGCCCCGAGCACGTACCGCCCGGCAACGGCCTCCTCCTGTTCTTCCGGGTTGATGACGTCGACGGCGCGCTGCGACGAGCGCGGGCACTCGTCGCAGCGCTCGAGGAGGAGCCGCACGTCAACCCGAACACGGGAACGCGCGAGTTTGCGGTTCGAGATCCGGACGGCTACTACGTCACGATCAGCGAACGTCCTGCAGGCTGAGGATGCGTACGCCACGGGCGGTGATCACTCCGCGCGCAACGCCTCCATCGGTTCCACCGCCAACGCTCTCCGTGTCGGCACCACGCACGCCAGCAGGCACACGCCAAGGATCAGCAGCGCGTAGAGCAGCATCAGGCCGACGCCAGTGACCGACATCGTGCCTCCGCCCATCTCCGTTCCTGCGCCCACCAGGCCGGCGAACCCGCTGCCCAGCACCACGCCGATCGCCACCTGGATGAGCGGCCGCTTGAAGATGGATGCCACCATGCGGCGCGAGTTGGCGCCGAGCGCCACCCGGATGCCGATCTCCCTCGTGCGCCGCGCGACCGTGAACGACATCACCGCGTAGATGCCGGCGAGCGAGAGCAGCAAGGCGATCGCCGTCAGCACCACGGTGATGCGGATCCACAGCTTCAGGAACCAGAGTACGCCGCTCGACACCTCGTTCACGCGCTGCAGTTCCGAGAGCCGCAGCGCGGGATCCACCGACATCGCGATTGCGCGGACCCGCGGGATCATCGTCATCGGATCGCCGCTCGTGTGCACGGCCATGTAGAGCGGACCAGCGCTCGCCAGCGGGACGGGCAGATAGACGCCCGGATCGCGGGTGCGACTCGTCACCGCCGTGATGCCGAGGTCCTTCGCCACGCCGACGATCTGCATCCATGGACCCGGTACTTCCTTCGCGTCTGTGCCCCTGCCGACGGTCTCGTAGAAGCGCATGCGCCGGCCGACGGCGTTGCGGCCCTGCAGCACCTGCTTCACGAATACCTCGTCCACGATTGCCACCCGCGCGTCGGACGTGGCGTCGTCGCCGTGGAACGCGCGGCCGGCCAGCATCGGCGCCTCGAGTACGTCGAAGTACGATGGATCGATGGACGCAACGCCCACCCAGCGCAATGAGTCGCGCAGCGCAGGAGTCGTGGCGGTGCCCACCGGAGCCTGCACGACCGACGCGTCCTCCACCTCGACATGGGCATCGGAGTGCGGCATCTGCGGCAGCCGGTCGACGAAAGTGATGCCTGTCACGCCAGGCTCAGCGGTCAACCGGCGCCGCACTTCCTCCAGCGCGGCTCCGAAGCGGGCGTGCTGCGCCGAGTCGGCCTGCTCGACGCTCACGCCGGACGCGGTGGCGTCCATCTCGAGCAGCACACCGAGGTACTGGTCGGCATGAAAGCCGACGTCGTCCGCCTCGGCGCGCCAAAGCTCGCGCTGCTCGATGAATGCGACAGCTGGAAACGCCGCCGTGACGGCGACCTGCGCGATGATCACGA
>Ga0157372_10007443_pt1 | contig 11644 bp, 7 predicted proteins | sample C55metaG_FD_115307 | JGI IMG/M metagenome (GOLD analysis project Ga0157372, IMG submission 115307) | Corn rhizosphere microbial communities from Kellogg Biological Station, Michigan, USA - C5-5 metaG | ecosystem: Host-associated > Plants > Roots > Rhizosphere > Soil | place: USA: Michigan...
GTACTGATGAGATACATGTAGATGCTGCAGAAGCCGGATTTACATGGGGGCCTGCCTGTGAATACCAGGATATTGTTTTTCATGACACATCTAAATCTTATTTCTCATCAATAGTAACGCGCTGGTGGGTATTTGACGATGGGCTAACTGATGTTGTTCCTAATCCTAAACACCATTACGGACCACCGGGCAGTTATCCGGTGCAGTTGTCGGTGGTGAATGGAAATGGCTGTAAGGACACAATAGTTAAGACGGTGGACGTTCATGCGCTGCCGGTCATATCTGCAGGGCCGGATACTGTTATATGCCTGCACGATTCGGCAACGCTAATGCCGGGCGGAGGGGTAAGTTATGTGTGGTCGCCATTAAGCTATCTTGATTGCAGTACCTGTGCGAACCCACATGCGGGGCCACCAATAAAGTTCTCTTATATTGTTACAGGCACAGACGTAAATGGATGTATAAACCAGGATACGGTAACCATTAGCGTTAAGAATAAGGTAGTGGCAAACATCGGCCCCGGGGGAGAAGTTTGCGATAATGAAAGCGTGCAACTGGAAATTTCAGGAGGTAGATCTTACCGCTGGACGCCAGCGGATGGCCTTGACAATGATACCAGCGCTACACCTGTTGCATCGCCACATAATACTACCAATTACACTGTAATAGCCTATGAAGGCAGTTGTATACCAGATACAGGTACTGCAAAAGTGATCATCCATCCTTTGCCTACTGTGACAGCAAGGGGTGAACAAACCATTATTGCCGGCAGCACAGCAGATATCCAGGCATCGGGGGAGCGAATTGTACGCTATGAATGGACACCAGCAGCTACACTTAGCTGCGCGAACTGCCCGGCACCGACAGCAAAACCCAGCCAAACCACTACCTATACCATTAAGGTATATTCAGATTTTGGCTGCATTGATTCTGATAATGTTACGATCCATGTACTATGCGATAAAAGCCAGTTGTTCATACCCAATACCTTTACACCTAATGGTGATGGGCAGAACGACATCTTCTATCCAAGGGGTACGGGGCTTACGATGGTTAAATCATTCAGGATATATGACCGGTGGGGCGAAAAAGTATTTGAACGCTCAGGATTTAACCTGAATGATGAATCTAATGGATGGAATGGCGAATTTAAGGGGCAAGTGCTTAAGCCTGATGTGTTTGTATATGTAATAGAAGTTTATTGTGATAATGGAGAGGTATTGTCGTTCAAGGGGGATGTGACAATTATTCGGTAAATGCAAACCTTTCTTGTTTTAACTGCGTCTATAAGAAAGTCTGTTTTAAGATTTTTTTAACTTTATTGTACGCCCAAACTATTTGATTACTTATGTTCCGGTATGGTAAGTTCTTACTGCTAATATTATTTCCTCTAATTAGTACGCTTTCGCGCGCGCAGTTAGTTGCTGATTTCTATACTTATGATACCACACGTTGTGTCAATGGTCTACCGGTTAATATTACAAATACTTCGTCTGGTAACCCCTCTTCCTATTCCTGGACATTGACGAATGGAACAGTTACCCTTACAAGTGCCTACCAAAATCCTTCATTTCTTTTAAGCTCTCCTGGTGTTTATTCGGTAACACTCCAAATATTTAGCGGTAGCAGTACTGCACAGAAAACCAAAACTGCATACATTGTTGTACATGATACACCACATGTAGATTTTTCTGCCCCCCAAACTGCAGGTTGTGCCCCTCTTACCGTCAATTTTACAAACCTGTCAACACCCGCTGGTACCAGTGCCACTTATATGTGGTATTACGGGGATGGTAATAATGATGCTACGGGGGTACATACATACACTACGGTAGGTACACGAAGCGTTACACTGACAGCTACAAATAACTGGGGATGTACAAATACCCGCACCAGGACAAACTATATTAGCGTAAACCCCAAACCCTCCGGCAGCATGGCTGCCAGTCAGCAGGATTTCTGTAAAGCACCGGATACTGTCACCTTTACTGCATCAGCTTCCGGTACAGCGCCACTTACTTATGCATGGTGGTCTAGCGACGGCTGGACGGCTACCGGAACCCCCGCTACGCACATTTACAGCGGACCTGTAGGCAACTCCTATGCTGTACGGCTGATAACAACGGATGCTAACGGTTGTAAGGATACTGTACTTAAACCTAACTATATCAATCTTTACAATGTAAAGGCAAGCTTTACAAGCCCTTCAAGTGTTTGCTTTGGTGCACCGATCACATTTACCAATACGAGCACACCCACGCCAGGTACGGAAATAAGTACATGGGACCTGGGAAATAAAACAAATGTGCATGTGCCATCGCCCGTTGATACCTATTATGTTGCCGGCACTTATAGAATCAAGCTGAACTATAATGTAAGCGGTTGTGTTGATACGGTATCAAAGCAGATCACAGTGTATCCTAAAAACAGTCTTGATTTTTACTGGACGCCCGATACACCTTGTCCGGCACCAATACCTATTACTTTTCACCCTGTACCCTCCACATTTGCAGCATATACATGGGACTTTGGCGACCAGACCACTGTTAGCCACCTAAGCACACCTACTCATTTGTATCAGCAGAATAATATTTATACAGTAAGCCTTATTACTACGGATTCACATGGCTGCCAGGATACAGTTACAAAAGTGGATAGCCTGAGAATACATGATTTTGAGGTAGGTATCCAGGCATCTAAAGTGGAGGGATGTGTGCCCCTAAGTATTAAGTTTGATGCGGTAGATTCTACCCATGTTATACCACCTCCGGGAACGGGTACTTGGGCAGCATATCCATATCCTATCACTTCATATAGTTGGAATTTTGGTGATCCTGCAAGCGGAGGTAACAATACCAGTACCCTTGCTCAGCCAACTCATATATATAATGATACCGGTTATTTTACGGTGACGCTTACTATTACCACAAAAAATAATTGTACAGCCACCAACACGTTTAAGGTTAGGGCAGGGAAGCCCCCTGTAGCATCATTTACAGGCCCTACAAGAATATGTTATCACGACTTTGCAAGCTTTACAAATACTACAGTTTCAACACTCCCTATCAATGGCTGGCAATGGATATTTGATGTACACGACGGTTCTGAAGGAACAGACTCTGTGCAGAACGTTACTCATCATTTTAAGAAGCCTAAAATTGATACCGTTGGCTTAACAGCTTTATATAATGGCTGTCCTTCTGATACTTTCAAGAGGGCAATTAGAATAGATGCTCCTAAATCCGATTTTAAAATTCAGTATACCTGTTCAAAAGATTCCCTGCACTATGCTTATTTCAAAAATCAATCGATAGGCGCTACATCCTGGGTTTGGGACTTTGGTGACGGTTCACCAACATCAACACTTGGGTCGCCTAATCATCTTTACACCAATGCCGGTACTTATACTGTAAGCCTGGCAACTTATAATGATACTACGAATTGCAGGGATACTTTTGCTTTGCAGGTCATAATATTTGATCCGATAGTTAAGATACTTGCAAATGATACAACTGTATGCCGCGATGATACGGTTCATTTTGCTATGACAGTTCAGCATGCAACTGCCTATAACTATTGGTGGTTTGTAAATAACAGCTTCAAGTATTATGGTGTAATAGGAGATTCACTGTTTGATTATCCATTTAATACTACCGGAACATTTACCGTTCTGGCGTATATAGCCGATGATCACGGATGTCAGGATACTGCCGTGCAAAAGATATTTGTTTCACGTCCTACGCCTAATTTTACCGGGTCACCTCTGTCGGGATGTACACCATTCAATGTAACATTTCATGATAACAGTACAGCTACGCCCGGTTCAACGATCGTAAACCGCTTCTGGGATTTTGGCAATGGTGTTACCACTACTACTAACACTACAATAACACGAGGATATAATAATCCCGGAAGCTATGATGTAAGACTGGTACTTACAGATGATAATGGGTGTAAGGATTCTTCCTGGCTGTTTGGCTATGTGCAGGCCCACCATCCGCAGCCTGCTTTTTCAATTGCTGATACTGCGTGCCTGGAGGATGCTGTAGGGGTTGGTAATAATTCTACGTTTACTGATACATCGCTCTGGGACTTTGGCGATAATACAGGCCTTATCAATAGTTCATCCCCAACACATAAATATAACGCGACAGGAGTGTACACTATAAGATTACTAGTGCGTGATCAATACGGGTGTAAAGACTCATTAATAAAGCCTAATAAAATTGCTATCATTAAACCTGTAGCTGATTTTACTTATGGTGATTCTGTGAGCGCTTGCATACCACACCCGGTTAAATTTAAGAGCACATCTGTAGGAAATTACGTCAGCTATTGGTGGGATTTTGGTGATGGCTCTGCGCCTTCATCTTTGACAGTCGACAGCGCATCACATGTATATCTTGCACCAGGTAAGTATACCATATTCCTTGTGATTGAAAACTCATGGGGTTGTAAAGACACCGTAAGTAAAACGCTGAATATCCTTGGCTACGCCGGTACCGGTAGTTATACTACAAAAATTGGTTGCGTACCGCTCTCCGATACTTTTAGTGTTATTAACCTAAACAATGTTCCATCTATAATCTGGGATTTCAATGATGGTTCTACAGCCACCACAACAGGCGGAGGCACCATAGTACATACTTATGTAACGCCAGGTGCTTATTTGCCAAAGCTATTATTGGTAGATAGCAAAGGTTGTACTGCTACGAGTCCGGGAACCGATTCAATTAGGGTGGATGTTACCGATGCCGACTTTATATGGGGGCCGGCTTGTAAAAATGGTACTGTGACATTCATGGATAAATCTAAAGGGCTCTTTGGTTATATGGTCAACTGGCTTTGGACATTTGATGATAACACCACAAGTGTTTCAAATACGCCTAAACATACTTACGGTCCTGAAGGAAGTTATCCGGTCACTTTAATAGCTACAAACAAGAATGGCTGTAAAGACACAATAACAAAAAATGTCACGATCAATCCGCTGCCTGATATAGATGCAGGCACAGATACGGTCATATGTCTGCACGATTCTGCAACACTATATCCCAACGGTGGTGTTTCCTATGTTTGGTCGCCGGCCAGTTATCTGAACTGTACTGCGTGTACCAACCCATTAGCTGGACCGCCGGTTAAATTCAAATATATAGTTGAGGGTACTGATGCCAATGGATGTAAGAATATAGATTCCGTATTCGTAAACATTAAAACGAAAGTATCCAGTATTGTAGGGGATGGCGGAGAAATATGTGATAAGGATACGCTGCATCTCTATGTTAAAGGTGGAAGAAGCTATATATGGACACCTGGTGAAAGCCTTGATGACAATACATTGTATGATCCTACGGCAAGTCCGCACAAAACAACTAACTACATGGTAGTTGCTTTTGAAGGCAGGTGTATACCGGACACGAACTATGTGCAGGTGGTTGTGCATCCATTACCTACCGTACATGCAAAAGGCGAGCAAACAATAGTAGCGGGTAATACGGCGGACCTACAGGCAAGCGGTGAGCTGATACGCAAATTCGCGTGGTCGCCGGCAGACCTGACAAGTTGTGCGGACTGTCCATTCACTACCGTTAAGCCAAGCCGTACTACTACATTTACCATTAAAGCTTATACCGATTATGGTTGCGTAGACTCGGACAAGGTTACTATACATGTATTGTGCGATAAAAGCCAACTGTTCATCCCGAATACATTTACACCGAATGGTGATGGGCAAAATGATGTATTCTATCCGCGTGGAACAGGTCTGGATAAGATCAAGTCGATGAGAATATACGACAGATGGGGCCAGGTAGTATATGAGCGCGGTGCCTTTGCGCTAAATGATCAATCTGTTGGTTGGGATGGTACCTATAAAGGTGTGGTACTGCCGCCGGATGTGTTTGTTTATGTTGTAGAAGCCTATTGCGATAACGGGGAAATAATGACTATTAAAGGAGATATAACAATTGTGAGGTAATTTAAACCAACGTGAAGATGAAAAGATTTTTATTAAATACTATAACAGCAATTGGATGCCTTGGCGGAATAGTTTTGAATGATGCGCAAGCGCAGGATATACATTTCTCTCAATTTTATGAAACGTCTATTTTACGTAACCCATCACTGGTAGGCATCATACCAAAGGACTATAAGTTTACAGTTCTTTACCGCAACCAGTGGAGCAGTATCAGCAAGCCTTTTGAAACGGCGCTGATCAGTGGTGAAGTGCGTATACCTGTAAGCAGTGAGGTGAATGACTTTTTAAGTATTGGCCTGTTGGGATATTATGATAAAGCAGGTAGTATCGATATGAAAACAACTACTGTTTATCCTGCAATTTCATACAACAAAACGCTTTCAGAAGAGCACAATACTTACCTTTCTGCAGGCTTTACAGGGGGCTATATACAGCGTAGCTTCGATCCGACGAAGGCGACATTTAACAACCAGTTTCTGGGAGGTTCGTACGATCCTGCAAACCCAACAGGGGAGAACATGCCTAATCCCAAGTTCAATTATTTTGACCTTGGTGCAGGGCTCACATATACCAGCAGCGCCGGGCAAGACAATTCAACAAACTATTCATTAGGTGTAGCTGGTTATCACTTTACCACGCCCAGAAATTCCTTTTATAAAAATGCCGGCATAAAGCTGGATATGAAGTGGAATGTAAATGCTGATCTCACCAAAATATTGAACGAGATATGGAGCTTTCAGTTGCATGCCAATTACATGCGCCAGGGCGATTATAATGAAACGATCGCAGGCGGATTGATTGGCTGGAACAAAAAGGAAGAAGGAACTAATAATATACAACTTGCGCTTTATGCAGGTATTTATTACCGTGTGCAGGATGCCTTTGTTCCTGTTGTTAAGCTTAGATATCGTGATTATAATTTTGGCTTTAGCTATGATATGAATACATCCAGTCTTAAAGCCGCCAGTAACCTGCGCGGTGGTTATGAATTAATGATCACAAAAATTGGTTTTATATCAGACCCGAATGCTGAAAAGAGCCGTACAATATGTCCTGAATAAAATTTTATGAGAAAAATATCTTTCCTTTCATTGTTATTACTGCTGCTAACATTGTCTTCATGGGGGCAGTATGATGCCCGTGTACAGCTAAGCCTGGGTAATTTTTCGCCACTGGATAAAAATTACAAAGACCAAACCTTCATTAGTTGTAACCAGGGTGTTTCAATTCAGCAGCGTGTTTATAAGAATTTTAGTTTGAAATTGTCCTATCAGCGTTGGTATGATCTGCCAGATAAAATTTCTGATAATTACAGTGATGTTGGAGTAGTTAATTTGGATCACCGTCGGATTCCTTCTTATGCGAAAGGTTCGGTAATGCAGCGTATGAACTATCAAATGGTTGATGTAAGTCTTTCTTACAACAAGAATATTGGCAGGCACCAGGAAGTGTACATTTCTGCGGGCGCTTCAAAAGCATTTGGAAATGATGAAGTGCTGGATGAAACACTTGATCTGGAAGTCTGGAATTGCATTATTAATACAAGCATGCAAAAATCAAGTTATTGGGGTGCTCAATGTGAGCTTGGTTATAATTTCTATTTCCTGAAACATATCAACATCGGCCCATCAGTAAACTTCCGTACTTATCGTTACGAATTTAATCAGTACACGCTCAATTTCAATGTGGGTTATAATTTCAACTTTATAAAAAAATAAATAGGATATCCACCAATAAAAAAAGCACCTCAACAGAGGTGCTTTTTGCTTTATTATTGTTCGGATAGCGATTAATAACCCATATCCATACCGCCCGGCATTTGTGGTGCAGCAGCAGATTTTGGTTCTGGTTTATCAGCGATCACGCATTCAGTTGTCAGCAGCATGCTGGCAATAGAAGCAGCGTTTTCAAGCGCTACGCGGCTAACCTTAGTCGGATCGATAACACCTGCAGAAAGCATATTCTCATAAGTTTCTGTGCGTGCATTGAAACCGTAGTCAGCTTTACCTTCTTTCACTTTCTGAACGATGATAGAACCTTCGATACCTGCGTTTGCTACGATCTGGCGCAGTGGCTCTTCCAGTGCACGGCGAACGATAGCAATACCTGTAGTTTCATCGATGTTCTCGCCTTTCATACCATCCAGCGCTTCGATAGAACGTATGTACGCAACACCACCGCCCGGTACGATACCTTCTTCCACAGCAGCGCGTGTAGCATGCAATGCATCGTCTACGCGGTCTTTCTTTTCTTTCATTTCAACCTCTGTAGAAGCACCTACGTACAGTACAGCAACACCGCCGCTCAGCTTAGCAAGGCGCTCCTGCAGTTTCTCGCGATCGTAATCGCTTGTAGTTGTTTCTATCTGGGATTTGATCTGGTTAACGCGTGCAACGATGGTTTCTTTTTCACCTTTACCACCTACGATAATAGTGTTATCCTTATCGATAGTGATACTCTCAGCTTGTCCTAAGCTTTGCAAAGAGGCATTTGCGAGTAAATTACCCTGATCTTCGCTGATAACAGTACCACCTGTAAGTGCAGCAATATCCTGCAGCATTTCTTTGCGGCGATCGCCAAAGCCCGGAGCTTTTACAGCAGCGATCTTCAATGAACCGCGCAGTTTGTTTACCACCAGGGTAGACAGCGCTTCACCATCTACATCTTCAGCAATGATCAATAATGGACGGCCTGTTTGTACAGTGCTTTCCAGTATTGGAAGGATATCTTTCAGCGTGCTGATCTTTTTATCATAGATCAGGATAAAAGGATTTTGCAGCTCAGCCTGCATTTTTTCTGTGTTGGTTACAAAGTATGCGCTCAGGTATCCACGGTCGAATTGCATACCTTCTACTACATCTACTGTAGTATCCGTACCTTTTGCTTCTTCTACAGTGATAACGCCTTCGTTACCTACTTTAGCCATCGCTTGTGCGATCAGCTTACCGATCTCGTTATCATTATTAGCAGAGATTGTAGCAACCTGCTCAATTTTCTTATTGTCGTTACCTACTTTCTCAGATTGTTTTTTCAGGTTTTCAACAACAATGCCTACTGCTTTGTCAATACCGCGTTTCAGGTCCATTGGATTGGCACCTGCAGTTACGTTTTTCAAACCCTCGCTGATGATAGATTGAGCCAAAACAGTTGCAGTTGTAGTACCGTCACCTGCTACATCAGCAGTTTTTGAAGCTACTTCTTTTACCATTTGAGCGCCGAGGTTTTCAATAGCATCTTCCAGCTCAATTTCTTTTGCTACAGAAACACCATCTTTAGTAACGCCGGGAGCACCGAATTTTTTCTCGATCACCACGTTACGGCCTTTAGGGCCCAGGGTTACTTTTACTGCATCTGCCAGTACATCAACACCACGTTTCATTTTACTGCGGGCGTCTGTATTAAAAAATAATTGCTTTGCCATATTACTTTTAATTGTTTTTAAGTGAGTGGATGATTAATTATACGATAGCAAGGATATCTGATTCACGCATGATCAAATAATTATTTCCTTCATGAGGAAGTTCCTGGCCTGCGTACTTAGTGTAAATAACTGTATCACCTGCTTTTACAGTCATAGGCTCATCTTTTTTGCCTGGGCCTGCAGCTACTACAGTGCCGCGTTGTGGTTTTTCTTTAGCTGTGTCCGGGATGATGATACCGCCTGCAGTTTTTTCTTCAGCAGCAGCAGGTTTAACGATTACCCGGTCGTGGAGTGGGGTAATGTTTACGTTGTTAGCCATAGTTGTTTATTTATTTAAAGTTTTAATGATTGTTGTACACCTAGCGTATCATGTTTTGTGCCAGCCGGGAAGGGCAACGAAGTTCCGTCAATTTTTCAGAAGTCGGTCTATTATTTTTGCATATATTAAATCTTCCACCATATAAAATCCGTCATTTTTTCATTCTTAACGCTGTCTTAGTTTCATTTTGGCAGGAAAACATGTAAGGCCTACCTTCACAAAAAAGAATATATGGCAATACAAATTGGTCAGAAAGCGCCGGACTTTACACTAAAAGATACTGAAAAGAACGAGGTCACGCTAAGCAAGCAAAACGGTAAGAATACTGTGCTACTGTTTTTTCCACTGGCATTTACAGGTGTTTGCACTAAAGAATTGTGCAGCGTAAGGGACAATTTTTCGGTTTATAATGAGCTTAATGCAAATGTTTATGGCATATCTGTTGACTCATCTGCTACGCTTAATAAATTCAGGGCGGAGCAAAACCTGAACTTTCCACTATTGAGCGATTTTAATAAAGACGTTGCAAAAAGCTACGATGCGCTTTATGAAGACTTTTTTGGTATGAGAGGCGTAGCCAAACGTTCGGCTTTTGTAATTGACAAAGATGGCATCGTTCGCTATGCAGAAGTTTTGGAAAATGCAGGAGATATACCGAATTTTGATGCTATTAAAAACACATTAAAGACCTTAAATTAATCTTTATGAAAAAAATCTTTACTTTCTTATTCTCGGTTACGGCATTTGGAGCATTTGCGCAAGGGAGTAACGGCAATATGGAAACCTGGGTAAACTACAATGCAGGTCTTTTCCCACCCATAGCCCTGGAAGAGCCTGCAGGATGGCATGGATCTGATTCGCTGATATGCACTTACGGCCCTATACTTGCACCCGGAACCACTTTTAGCAAGCAAATATTTAAGACAACAGATAAGCATTCCGGTACTTATGCTGCAATGATAATGTCGAGCACAAATGACAGCCTGGGGGCTTATACCGGCCTGCTTACAAATGCTTTGATCAGTGTTGACCTGACAAGTATGGATGCAACTTATAGTGGAGGTTATACAGTATCTCAGCGTATGAACTATGCCAGTGCCTGGATCAAATATGTACCAAAAGGCACTGATAGTGCAAGCATCCTTGTTGAGGCAGTAAAAACCGGTGCGGGTGCGAATGGTGATTCTATACTGGGTGGCGGTGAAATGGTCATAGGAGCTACGCCTTCCTATACCAGCTTTTCAGTGCCTATCATGTATTATGATACTTCAATAGCGCCGGACGCTATCCGTATCACATTTACCAGCAGCTATAACGATGCAACAGATAGCACCATGCTGTATGTAGATGATGTGACTGTGGGACTATTTCCAGCAGGCATTTCACCAGTTGTAAAGCAGGTTAATGCGATATCATTGTATCCTAATCCTGCACAAAATGAACTGAGCATTAGTAATAATTTACAGCAAACTGTAAATGTTGATCTGTTTGATGAATACGGTCGCCTGGTATATAGGAAGATGGTGGATGGTAAATTACAGGTCGATTTGTCGGCTTTTGCTGCTGGGCAGTATTTCTTCGTTGTGCATGATAAAAACAATGCTTTGATGCAGACCGGTAAGTTTAGTGTAGTGAAATAATCAGTTTTTTTAGTTTTAATGAACGGGGCCGGCATAGCCGGCCCCGTTCATGTTTTAATATAGTTTTATTAGTTGGTATTTTGTGGTATATTTGTTATTGTAAGTTCTTTGAGTTCATGGCGTAAAAAGTAAGGAAGAAGTTGTGATTGCCAACTGTAGACTTTTCCGGAAAGCGTAACAAAAATGAACATGCCAATTAGCCAATGTGATGATTTTTGATAATGACTGTAAATTGTTAATTGAAGGCTGCAAACTTATAGCAGTTCACAAAAAACTATCATTAGCTA